>Ga0308309_10002270_pt1 | contig 11457 bp, 10 predicted proteins | sample HubBroMetageWFT5_FD_192491 | JGI IMG/M metagenome (GOLD analysis project Ga0308309, IMG submission 192491) | Warmed and freeze-thawed soil microbial communities from the Hubbard Brook experimental Forest, New Hampshire - Hubbard Brook CCASE Soil... | ecosystem: Environmental > Terrestrial >... | reverse complement strand
TCGAATTTTTCCATTTGTGCTTTCGGAACTTTCATTCTTTAATACGTGCAAGTACACTTATTTTTATCGTCACGAACTTTTAACGAGCCACTCCTAATGATTGCTAACGGAAGGAAAAGCATGGGGCGGGATCTATCTGGAGGACTACTGAATCGCCGTCGTTATCCTTTGCTGGTCACCGGAGCGACGTTCATCACCTTGGTTTGTGCGGCCGGTGTGTTATCGGCGCCCACGATGTTTGTGCGTCCATTCGAATCTGAATTTGGATGGTCGGCCGGACAGATTTCGATGGCGCAGGCGTTACAAATCGCGCTTTTCGGTCTCACCGGACCATTTGCGGCCGCGGCCATGGAACGGTATGGGGTCCGCAAGACCATCGCTTGCGCGCTGGTGTTATTAGCCTGTGCGTCATTCGCTGTGACCCGGGTCACCGCGATCTGGCAGCTGCTGTTGTGGGCCACGTGTGTCGGGCTTGGGGCGGGCTCCATTGCTTTGACCTTAGGCGCAACCGTCGCTAATCGCTGGTTTCTTAAGAACCGCGGGACTGTCCTTGGTATTTTCACTGCGGGTAACGCCACCGGCCAACTTGTCTTTTTGCCGATGTTCGGTGCGCTTATCGAACATCAAGGCTGGCGCATCTGCGCGTACATTTTGTCGGCTCTGATGTTCGTGCTTATCGCGTTTTTCTGTCTGATCATGCGTGAACGTCCCGTGGACGTGGGCATCCCTCCGTGGGGCGGCAAAACGATCGAGCCTGCGCCCTCTCACAAGCGGAATCCTTTGAGCGAGGCACTGGCTACTCTGTGCGACGCATCGCGCTCTCGCACTTTCTGGTTGTTAGCAGGTTCTTTCTTTATCTGTGGCGCCAGCACGAACGGACTTATCGGCGCCCACCTAGTTCCAGCCTGCGGCGATCGAGGGATACCAGAAACCGGGGCAGCGGGGTTGCTGGCACTCATGGGGATTTTCGATTTATGTGGCACAACCATGTCAGGCTGGCTTTCGGATCGCTGGGATTCGCGCTGGCTATTGTTTTGGTATTATAGCCTCCGAGGTTTGTCCCTGTTATTTTTGCCGTTCGCCTTTGGGTTGGGTCTGTTGGGGCTTCCTCTGTTTGCTGTGTTCTACGGGTTGGATTGGGTGGCGACTGTTCCACCGACGATCCGGATTGCGACAGCGGCGTTTGGCCGGGAACGGGCGCCGATCGTTTTTGGCTGGATCGCTACCGCTCATCAGCTAGGAGCGGCTTCTACGGCCTTAGCTACTGGCTGGTCGCGTACCGCCGTTGGTACGTACGACGCTGCGTTCATCACGAGCGGCGCGCTTTGCTTACTTGGAAGTATGATGGTTCTGTGTATCGCGCGTCGTCCCCAGATCTTGCCAGCGTTCGCTGAGCTGGCAACGTGAGCTCGAGAAGAAATCTAAATATGCCGGATGTTGATATTCAGGATCGTCTACAAAGAGCGAAGCTTGGGCCCTGCGCCTGTTCCGAGGTACGCCGAATCGCCAGAAAGTTAACTTCACTGTACGATGGAGCGTTGGCGCCGGCCGAGATGACCATCACCCAATATTCACTGCTGGCGAATATCGGACGTGCTAGTCAATTGAGCCATACGGCGCTGGCTGATAAACTCGGTATGGATAGAACCACGTTAACTCGCAATCTGCGTCCGCTAATCAAAGCCCAGTGGGTAGCAGTGACCAGCGGTGAAGATCGGCGTCAACATTTGCTTCAGTTAACCGCAGCCGGAAAAAAGAAGCTAACTCGCAGCATTCCACTATGGGAAAAGGTACAAGGGCGGTTTGTATCTGAGATTGGAGCCCAACCACTTAAGGAATTGCGGACTCTGCTACGACTAGCTGAATCAGCGGCGAGCGGCGCTGGGCCAGACTCGCCTGAAGCTCGTCTGAATAGCAGATAGCAAAGTCTCCGCGACCCGCTCAATTTTCAATTTTCTATTTGCTATTGTAAGAGTGCTCGGGTTCCGCGAAGCGTACGTGCATGTCGAGCCAAACCAAACGCGTTATCATCATAGATACTGATCCGGGACTGGACGATGCGGTGGCCATCCTTTTTGCTTTGGGTGCGAACGATCGGCTGGATCTCCGCGCCATCACTACGGTGGCTGGTAATGTTCCTCTGAGTTTAACAGCCAAAAACGCGCGGATTGTTCTGGGATGGGTTAACCGGACTGATATTCCGGTTTACGCCGGATGTCCGAGACCGCTGGTTCGTGAACCGGTCACCGCGGAACATGTCCATGGTGAGACCGGATTAGATGGCGTGCCGTTGGAAGAACCGAAGGTCGAGTTGGCAAATGGGCATGCCGTTGATTTTTTGATCGAAACTCTGGGTAGCGTTGCGCCTGCCAGCATAACGTTGTGTGTGCTCGGACCAATGACCAATCTCGCGGTTGCCTTGGTCCAGGACCCAACTATTCGCCGTGGAATCAAGGAAGTCGTGTTGATGGGCGGCGGATCTCAGGTCAGAGGCAATGTGACACCAGCAGCTGAGTTTAACATTTATGCTGATCCCGAAGCGGCTGCGGTCGTTTTTAGCAGTGGCATCCCTTTAGTGGTTTTGCCGTTGGATGTGACGCATCAGGTACTGAGCACAAAGGAGCGGGTAACACGTCTGGAGAAACTGGGCAATGCGGCGGGAAGGCTGGTAGCCGCGATTCTTAGGTCACATGGTCTGATTGAAAGCAAAGAGCTCGGATCTGACGGTGGTCCGTTGCATGACCCAACGGTAATTGCCTATTTGCTCCAGCCATCGCTGTTCTCCGGCAGAACGGTTAACGTTGCGGTAGAGACGCGAGGTGAGTTTACTCTGGGTGAGACGGTGGTCGATTGGCGGGGGGTTACCGGCAAACCGGCGAACGCTCTCTGGCTGAACCAAGTTGACAGCGACGGTTTCTATCAGCTGCTCGCAGAAACTGTGAAACGGTTGCCGTGAGCAAGAACTAACCAGGGCGAATTCGTTTGGAAACCAAGCCCACGACTAAAGCCCTGAGAGCTTGTTGGATTTACCGCGAAGCGGTTATACACCATAGCCCAGGGCTTCAGCCCTGGGTGACGCAAGCAAATGAGCCGCCCTGAAAGTGGCGGCCGACGGGCCTGTTCTGGGCTTGGTGTATTGACTGGATCAGTCGTGCTAACATCGCTATCCTCGATTGTACTAACACGCTGGCACCAGCTCAACTCCTTGGACGCCACTTTCAGGGCGTGTTTTGGGTGCGAGTAACCCAGGGCTGAAGCTCTGGGCTATGATCTGTAGCCGCTTCGCGGCAAAGCCCGCCAGCTCCGGACGCTGGGTTCCGGTGGTGTCTCGCTGTTCGCAGAAAGCGTTGTCGCTCCCACTGTCAGCCCGCGCAGGTTTCTTTGTCCGACCACTCCTGGGTTTCCGCCGGACAAAGAATTCCTGAGCTAAATGCTGTTGCTCCTTCCGCCGGCGTTCTGCTGATGCCGAACTATGGCGGACAAGTCGGGGCAAACTCAGATGGACGCGCCGTTAAAACGCGTATCGAAATCCCCAGTTAACTTCCATGAAGTTATTTCTGGGGCCGTCGACGAAGTTGTAGTCCACTTCACCGAACACGCCTACATGCGGTGTAAACCGGTATTCCAGACCGGCGCCGGTGTTTCCCAGCACGTTATCGTCTCGGTTTCCCCTGCTTTTGAACCGGAAACTATTGGTGACGAAATGCCCAAAACCGTTTGAACTTGGGAACACTCCGCCGACACCGCCAAACGCATAAGGAGCGAGGTGGAGATTTGGGGCGACCCGATCCAACGGATAACGCAAAACTACGTCGCCTTTCACAACTCCGGCGGTGTTATCACCAGGAATTGTGTTCATAACGGCGCCTTGCAGCCTGAATCCTGCATAGAGCCAGGGGAAATAGCTCAGGTCTGCGCCGCCTCCCCATCCGTGTTCTCCCACCGACCCGAAGTTATCGCCAAATGCTTTTGAGTAGGTGGCAAACGCTCCTACATCAAACTCGTTGGCCCGGAAAAACGACGTGGGTGGCGGCGCTGGCGGAGCGACGATCTCCTTGTTGCTGGTAACGGGTTCTCCTGCAAAGACGGTCGAGGTTTGAAGCAAGACCGCCACTATCGCTGACACAATAACCTTATCCATGGTTTCGTTTTGATATAAGTACAGCTACGGCGGCACATTCCATGTGCTGCCGCGATTGGATATGTACGCAACCTGGTCACAGATGCAAGCTCGGGCTCGTCCAGCGGCCGCGCATGCGCGTCAACATAAGGCGCAAGCCGTGGAGCGTGCCTCGCTTGCGAGGCCGTGGTGAGCAAGGCTAAGGGTAGGGCACGCGTCGCGTTTAAATGCGCTCTCAGGTATGTAAAGACAGACTTCGTCAATCGAGCCCTGACGAAATGGGGTCTCTGCATCACGATGACCCCTGCTCACCACGGCCTCGCAAGCGAGGCACGCTCCATAGCGATCAGCTCGCCACGATCCAAGCGTGAGCGGGGTCGTTCTGAAACCGCCAGATGCGTTTTGGACCGGCCATGACATTCAAGTAATAAGAGTCGTAACCGTGTGGAACGACCACGGGATGATAACCGCGGGGAACCAGGACAACGTCGCGATCTTCGATCGCCATTGATTCATCGAGGTCACGCGAATCGGTGTAAACACGTTGGAAAATGAATCCCTGCGGCGGATTGATGCGATGATAATATGTTTCTTCGAGCAGGCTTTCGGTCGGAAGATTATCGACGTCGTGTTTGTGCGGGGGATAGCTGGAAGAGTGTGAACTTGGGGTTTTAACCTCGAATATTAAAAGCGATTCAGCGGGTTGATCTTCCGGCAAGATTTCGCAAACATGACGGATATTAGTTCCTTTCCCCCGAGATAAGCGACGCATACTGCCGGGCTCTATCAGCCGAACGGGATGTTCACCTCTGGCAGGTGCGCCGCCCAAGGCCAACTCGGTCTCGGTCTTTGCCGTAACCGTGAGTTTGGCGCCAGGTGGTAAGTAAATGGCGTGAGGAGCGGCATCATCAAAAACTGACGTGCGACCGCCGATCTCGTTCCAAGTTTGACCGCCGGCTTCAGCGGAGACGATTCCAGTCAAGACAATGGCGCAAAGCTCTTTTGTAGCCTCGGAGAGAGTAACAGTTTCTCCCGGCGCCAATCGGTAGACGGAAAACGAGACGTAACCCCAATTCGCAGATTCAGGGGTTACATGGACGAGCTCTCGTGAATTTTTCTTGGGTTTGATGAGTAGGTTCATAATGAGTTAGTTACACAGCAGGCAGCTGCGGACGGCCCGGTAGCGGCGACTGTCCAATAAGGTCTGTGATGTTTCTTGCCGAACAATCTAACCGAAGCGATCGAGCGTACCTTAACTCAACGCGCAGTCGCCATTCCAACGCTGGGAATGGCGACTGCGCGTTGAGTTAAGGTACGCTCGATCGCTTCGGTCTAATCGTTCGGTGAGGAACACCATACGCGTTTTGGGACAGTCGCCGCTACCGGGGCTACTTACTGCCGTGATGTTTCAGCTGGTCGATAATGACAGCGCCGACGATGATGCAGCCTTTGATGATTTGTTGGAAGTAAGCGGAGACGTTAGTCAGATCGAGGATGTTGTTCAATACGCCGATAATGAGAGCGCCGACGATGGTGCCGGCTACAGTGCCGATACCGCCGGCGGAGAGTGAGGCTCCGCCAATAACAGCCGCGGCAATGGCGTCCAGCTCATAACCAACTCCCTGTCCAGACTGCCCCGAGCCAATCCGCGCTGACACAACCAAACCGGCTAATCCGGATAGAAATCCAGCATAAACGTACATCAACATCTTGTAATTAGCGACGTTGATGCCCGAAACTCTCGCCGCCTGCTCGTTGCCACCGATCGCGTATATGTATTTGCCGAACTTGGTTTGCGAATACAGCACGTGGGTGACAATCGCCATTATGACCAAGATCAGAATCGGAACAGGAATTCTCAGGAAATCGCCTTGGCCAATGAAATTATAGTCGTCAGTCAGATCCGAAATGGGCCGCCCGCTGCTGTACAAGTAGGCTAAGCCGCGGATGGTAGTTAAAGTGCCCAGAGTTGCGATAAAAGGAGGTATGCGCGTTTTGGCTACCAGACTGCCATTGAGCAGCCCAACCAAAGCGCCAACGCCGCAGGCTGCGAGCACAGCGACAAAGATCGGTAAATTCAGGCCTGGGTAGCGAGCGGCGGCGTAATCCGGCAACTGGGCGAGACTGGCCGCAACCACAGCCGACAATCCAACGACTGACCCAGACGACAGATCGATGCCTGCGCTAACGATGACACCGGTAACGCCGAGGGCGATCAGTCCGACAACGGACATCTGCCGGACGACATTGATGAGGTTAGTTGGGGTTAAAAATGCAGGCGACAGAATAGACGCGAAAATCAGCATCGCGATGAACACCAAAAAGATGCCATACTTTCTGAAGATAGTTCTTAAAACGTCGACCGCCTGTCGCTTGGCAGGTTCAGCTGTGGCCGTTACTGTGGGGGTTGCCATAAGTTAGCTCGCTTAAGCTGCGAGTTCGGAGGCGATTTTCATACCGGTGGCCATTTGCAGGATCTTTTCCTGGGTCGCTTCACTCCGGGTTAGTTCGCCCACCTTATCGCCTTCATGCATTACCATGATGCGGTCGCTCATTCCCAAGATCTCCGGTAGTTCTGAGGAAATCATAATAATCGAACGGCCGGTCTTAACAAACTCGGTCATTAACCGATAAACTTCAGATTTAGCTCCTACATCTATTCCTCTGGTCGGTTCATCGAGGATAAGCAGATCTGGATCGGTAAGAAGCCACCGTGCTATCAACACCTTCTGCTGATTCCCACCGGATAGGTTTTTGATAATTTCTAACAGACTCGGCGTCTTGATCCGCATGACGCCTCGCATTCTTTCACAATCTTTTTCGATCTGGCGGTGTTTAACAAAAGGTCCAGCCAGATAGCTGTGGATGTTCGCAATGAACATATTTTCGCGGACACTGGCATTAATGTAGAGCCCGGTGAGTTTGCGATCTTCGGTTAGTAATGCCATTCCTGCAGCGATAGCGTCTTTCGGCGACTTGATCGGGACGGTTTTACCATTGATGCGGATGCTGCCTTGGTGTGTGCGGGTGACGCCGAAAACTCCTTCGATCAATTCAGTGCGGCCCGCACCCATTAGACCGGCAAGCCCCAGAATTTCACCTCGCCGGGCCTGAAAAGTAACATCTCGAAAACGGTGCCCGCTCAGGTTTTCCACTTCCAACATCACGCCTCCTACCCCGACGGTCTCTTTGTGGAACATGTCCGTCAGAGTCCGGCCCACCATCTTCTCGATCAGGACAGCTTTCGTGAGCTTGGAAGTGGCCTCCGTGCCCATGTATTGGCCATCTCTGAACACGGTGACTTCATCCGTGATCTTAAACACTTCGTCCATCTTATGAGTGATGTAGATGATGGCGTGCCCTTGAGCTTTTAGAGACCGGATGATGGAAAACAGAACCTCGACTTCCGCCTCAGTGATGGCCGAAGTCGGCTCATCCATGATAATGAGATCTGCATCATAGGATACGGCCTTAGCGATTTCGACTAACTGGCTCTGCGCGATGCTGAGTTCTATCATCCGAGCCGTTGGCTTGATCTTAATCTTTAGGCGATTCAGGAGTTCCGCCGTCATCCGGTTCATTTTCGGCATATCAACCAAGCCGCACCAGATTAGTGGCTCCCGGCCTAAATAGATATTCTCGGCCACAGTCATCTGGGGGACCGGGGACAACTCCTGGTGGATCATGGAGATACCCTTGGACAGGGCGTAATGCGTGCTGGTTATGTGCAGCTTCTCTCCTTTGAAAGTGATTGTTCCTGAGTCCTGCACATAAATGCCGATCAAACACTTCATCAGGGTTGACTTGCCCGCCCCGTTTTCGCCCATTAAGCCGTGAACGGTACCTTTGCGGACCCGGAGCTCGACATTACTCAACGCACGGACACCGGGGAACCCCTTCGAGATGTTTTCCATCTCGAGCACGTATTCATTTCCCATGGCTCTCCTCCTGGGCGCTACGCGCGAATGACAGATGACTCACACAAAGACACTGAGACACTAAGGGAACGCCGCGATCGCCGGGAACGACTGATGCCAAGTACCGAACCAGTGGCATTAACCTTTGTGCCTTTGTGTCTTAGTGTGAGACTTGTCACCGCGCGTAGCGCGCTGCTCTACTTCATGTACTGCTTGTAGTTTTCTTTTGTGATTTTCTGGTACGGAATCCAGATCTTGCCATCCACTACTTTGGGATTGGGCTCCTTTTTGACCAGCAGGTAAGCCGCGTTAACGGACTCTTCACCCTGGCCAACTGGATCTTGGAACACCGTGTTGTTAAGCTCGCCCTTGTCCATTGACTCTAAGGCGTCATGACTGCCGTCAGTGCCGCCAACCGGAATTTTCCCTGCTTTTCCGGCGGCCTTGATGGCTTGGAGCGCGCCCAGCGCCATCTCGTCATTGTTGGAAGCGACGCCGTCAATCTCTTGTCCGGAGGCGAGCCAGTTCTCCATGATGGTCTTGCCCTGCTCCCGTTTCCAGTTGCCGGTCTGTTCCCGGATGATTTTAATGTCGGGGAACTTCTCCTTGGCCACCTTTTTGATTCCGTCGGTGCGGCCGATGGCGGCTTCGTTACTGAGTTCGCCCATCAGGATAACGACATTGCCCTTGCCGCCCATGGCTTTCCCAAGTTCTTCCATGTTCATGATCCCGGCTTCTATGGAATTCGATCCGCAATAAACGACGCTCTTCGGCAGGTTCGACGGCAACCGGTTCACGTAGACGAGCGGTTTCCCAGCCGCGACGACTGATTTGGTCATAGGCCCGGTTGCAGCGGTGTCGACTGGCAGGATAACCACTGCATCCACGCCCTGGGCCAGGAAGTTTTCAACCTGGCCCACCTGTTTGGCGGTATCATTGTTGGCATCAACGATCGTAAGTTCGACATCGGGGTGTTTTTTACCCCAGTCGGTGATGGCGTCTCGGACATAAGTCAGCCAGACGTCATCGAAGAGCGCCATGGCAACGCCGATTTTGACTTTCTGTGCGGCGTTGGCGGGGGTGCTGCCAATGGCCATTGCGAACAAGGCCACCGCCGGAACGAAAGCTTTTGCGAGTTTTATGAGTTTCATTTCTGTGCTGTTGGGGGGCTCCAAGAGTTGGAGCATTTGTTTTCTAATTAATCCTTTCAGGGGTTTAATCGCCGGCCTGGCTAATTGGTTCCCGGGGCGTTAGCGCTGGTAAGCGCCTCGAGCCTGGGGGAGTAACGATGGTTTCGTTTGGTTTCGAACTGATAACTGAGTGAAATAGATGTCGTCAAGCAAAACTAGGAGCAAACCTTGGATGACGACCGAATTGGTAGGAGTTTCGGCAAGCGTTTGTTCGAGGCGATTCTGCTCTGTAAGTCAACGATTTTGCACTTTTGGTTCGGGTCGAGTCTAGCGCCATTGCGATTGGTTTCGAGGGCGGTTTCGAACCGAAACGCGAAACCGAAGGACAACCGCAGATCAACGCAGATTGACGCGGATAAATCAGACCAACTGCGATTGGACACGAATTGACGCGAAGTAAGACGGAATTCACCACGGAGACACAGAGTTCGCTAAGATTTCATAAGCCCCTGTTGTGAGCGGTTCTTTGTGTCTCTGTGGTAAAATTTGCCTTTAATTCGCGTTCATTCGTGTGCGTTCGCGGTTGGTTTTGTTATTCTTCCCGACCCTCCGCGTCGGTCTGCGTTTATCTGCGGTTCAAGGTTTGTATCGTTTCTATCGGAACAACTTGGCGATGAACTTGTTCAAGGAAGGGCGCCAGACTTCCATCGAGTGAATCTGATCCGGGTATTGTTCGAAAGAATACGGGATCTTGAGCTGGTCCAAGCGAGCGACAAACTCCTTGGTCCGGGGCCCAGTGACCGGATCTTTGCTTCCAGTTGTAACATATAAATAGTGGATACTTGCGCTGATTTTCTCGGGTGTTTGCAGAGCTCGCTCGAGAGGCTGCGGCTCGCCTAGAAGACCGGCGCTGAAGACACCAAGGGCTGAGAATTGATCTTGATGAACGAAGCCGGTGTAAACCGTTTGAAATCCGCCCATGGAAAGACCGGCGAGGGCTCTGTCTTTGGCATCCGTTCGCACCCGATAATGCGCCGAGACGAAGGGCATAATGTCTTCGAAGAGTTCGCGATCCTCCGCTTGCACGTTCTCGTTCAGGTAATGGCCGATTTCCGTTCTTGGCGTGGTATCGGGATTTAGTGCATGCGTGTCCGGAATCACCACGACCATCGGTACGGCATTCTGGTCCGCGATGGCGTTGTCCAAGATCTGTTGAACGCGACCCTCGGTCACCCAGGAATAGACGGTGTCGCCGTACCCATGGTACAGGAATAAAACGGGGCATGATTCTTGGGGATGCTGGTCGTATCCGGGAGGGGTGTAGACCAGGAGCGGCCGAGTGACCCCCAAAACCTTGCAGTGATAGACCTCGGCGTGAATCGTCCCGTGAGGCACATCGCGGGTATCCAAAAATGTGGGCGGATCACCAGGGATCTCCAAGAGACTTGTGTTCACTTGTCGCTGTGGTTTCGGTATCGAACTCCCCGGATCCGCGATCATCAGACCATCTACACTGAACTGCACTTCATATAGATCGGGCGGTAATGGGCCGACCGTGACGGACCAGAGTCCGTCGTTGTCTTTTTTCAGCGGATAGGTTGGGGCCATCACGGTCGGTGGGTTCGAGAATCCCACCAACACAGATACCTGCCGCGCAGCCGGCGCTTTCAACCGAAAGGTCACGCTCCGACTCGGCAGCACCTCTGTAATAGTGCTTGCCTTGGCGACAGAATCGGCCCCGGTCGGGTGTAGAGGCGCGTACTCTTTGGATTGTGCGTGAAGTTCCGATTTTGATAGCGAACTCAGCACGAGAGTGACGAAGGGAAGCAATAAGCTGGTTTTCATTCCTTTGATGTGAACGATCCTCTGACGAGGAACTACTCAATGCAGTGACTGATTCGAGTCAAGATCACATGGCCCATCTAGTTCGCGATCTCTGAGAGAAGAGCAGGGGTGGAAGGGCGCAGTGATGCCGTGGCCTTTTTCCTCGACTTGCAAGTTGTGGCGTGCTGCGCTTTACATCCTGGCTCATGCACGATGCAACTACAATCGCGCTCGCAGTCCCGAAGCGTAAATCTCGCGCGGTTGTGATTCTCTTAGCTACAGCGATCGCGGTTTTAACGTTCGGTGTGCTTTATATGCCGATCTTCGGGCCCCAGACCAGGGATCTGGGTGATCTCCATGACCATTTGGTGGTGGTTCAACATTTGGGTTCCGAATGGACAGGGAACATTTATTCTTTGTTCTTCCTGCTCGCATACGCTTTGTCTCTTGGATCGAAAGATCTCTA
>Ga0308309_10002269_pt1 | contig 11466 bp, 14 predicted proteins | sample HubBroMetageWFT5_FD_192491 | JGI IMG/M metagenome (GOLD analysis project Ga0308309, IMG submission 192491) | Warmed and freeze-thawed soil microbial communities from the Hubbard Brook experimental Forest, New Hampshire - Hubbard Brook CCASE Soil... | ecosystem: Environmental > Terrestrial >... | reverse complement strand
CGCATATTCGTTTGGATGAGTACAGACGTGGTGCCAGATCACACCTGCCACGTAATCGCCCGCGCTGATGATTACACCTTTGGGGTGGTGCACAGCCGGTTGCATGAGGCGTGGTCGCTGTCACAAGGCGCGTGGATGGGAGTGGGTAACGATCCGCGCTATTCGTCCGCTCGCACATTTGAAACTTTCCCGTTCCCGTGGCCGCCCAACAAGGAACCGAAGACTTCCCCGCTCGTGAAAGCCATCGCGGAAGCTGCGCGCGAGCTTGTAGAAAAACGCGGCGCGTGGCTCGATCCACCCGACGCGACCGCAGATGAACTCAAGAAGCGTACCCTCACGAATCTCTACAACGCGCGTCCCGCGTGGCTGGCAGAGGCGCGTCGCAAGCTGGATGAAACCGTGTTTGCTGCCTACGGCTGGCCGTCAACGCTGACGGACGCGGAACTCTTGGAACGTTTGCTCAAACTGAATCACGAGCGCGCAGCCTAACCAATACAGTGGAGCAAATAACTGCCATCCTTGAAGAGATCAGAAACGTGCTCACCCATCAAGGGGAAGCTGGCGGATATTTTAGCGGTCCCGCCGAGGGTGCGGATGTCGTGGTCGCGCTGGACACTGCCGAGGATGCGGCAGAGGCTATGCGCGCGTACGAAGGAACGCCGTTTCAGACGGATGCGTTCGGCGAAAATTATTTGCGATTGTATGGCTTTCTGCAGGCGGTATTTCTTCAGCAAGATGCGCTTACCGAACTCAATGGACACTTTCTCAAACCACCAGTGGACACGCAACAAATGGCAGGTTGGAAGGCCATACGAGAGTTGAGAAATCGCACTACAGGCCATCCCGTGAGGCATAATCACGTCGAGAGAATTTTCATCACTCGTATTACTCTGAATCAGTGGTTTTTTCAGTATCAAATATGGAATGACGAATTGCAGAAACCTGTGTTCGATGACGTAAACCTGAGCTATTTCTACGAGGCTTACAAGCAGGACGCCGCAACTTTGCTACGGATGGTTCTGAATGCGATAGCCGCGAAAAACCGCGAAGGCGGAAGTGAAAAATGAAATTCCTTGTTATCGTACCGGCACTCGTAGCGGCGATTGTCAGTTTTGCGGTTGTATTTCTCGGTAGGCGTTCAGAGACTATCAAGCAACTGCAAGTTCTGCGCACGGCTGCCTACGTGGATTTCATCCGCGCCGTCGCGGGCTTGGCAGCGCTCCAAAAGGAACCAGTGCAGGAGAGGGAACACTTTCTAAAGGGGTCCGAACTGATAATGCTGCTGGCCGACGCCAAATCCCGGATCGCGATTTACGGCAGCGAGTCAGTTGTCGCGGCTATGGCAACTTTTCTTCGAGCCGGTTCAGTCCTTGACTCGCCGGAGAGGGCCAAGGAATTTACTGCTGTCTGCCAGAAAATGCGCCATGACAGTAGACCGAAACCCGGCGAAGTAACCGATCAGGACGTACACTTCCTGCTGTTCGGCTTCGACATGAAGGAATATCAGTAGTCCTGGCCGACGATCCAGACTTTCCGTTGCGGTACGAACACTCCGAAGACGAACAGATCACAAACGGCTATAGGAGTACAGCTCATGGCACGGCGAAGATACGAAACATGCGGCAAGAGTTTCACGTCGCGGCGCAAGGCAGAACGATACGCGAAGGACATCGCGAAGGCGAGCGGTGTCCGCGTACCCATGTATGAGACTACTGGCTTCGACGCCGCGAGAACGAAGCTAGTTACGGCAATGCAGTACGCACGGTAATTGCGCGACGTATTTGCAGACGTGTTTCAGCGGATGTCCGCAAAGTGGAAGCCCGGCGCACGAGCCCATCGAAAGCGGCGCGCAGTAACAAAAAGAGGGCCAATGAGGGCCACGGGACAGTGCGCGAGAACTTTGCCGAAATCGGACGGAGAGGCGCAAAGATCGGCGCACCTAGCGTCAAAGAAGATTCTTTTCGATAGGGTTCCGAGCCAAGACTACATGCAGCATCTCAGGGTAGAACCCAAGGATGATGTCGTTAGACAGTCCGAACTCAAAGCGATTACCAAAATCGCCTGCGCTCCTCAACTTCTGACCAACCACCAAGCTTTTCAAAAACTCAAACGAACAGGGATCTCGCGATAGGTTCTTGACACATTCTGGCTCGGTTGGAGTCCCCGACTGCGGAGATTCACCGGCTCCGAATAAAATCTTGCCCGAACAAATCGCAATTACCAGGTTGTCCGACAGATGTAAACCCATGCAATTTGCGTCGGCAAATACCCCCAAGATAGATCGGCCCATCAATGTCGAAACTAATTCTTGAAAAGATGAACCCCAACCTGTACCAAGCTTCGAATATCTTCCGCCATTCTTAGCCAGTCGCGCGTCTCGCCACTCGAAGTCCGAAACCATGCTGAACACGAAGTCGTAGAACCCAGGAGGCGATAACAGGTCGGCAAAGGGAAAATGCAAGCGTTTCGGCAGTGCTGAGAGCACGCGCCGGAACATTTCGAGCGAGGTTTCGACCTTGAAGCTGAGCAGTTTGCCTTTCAGCGGCGGAATCAGGCCTAGGTTGTGAGTCGTAGCCCATGGCTCACATCCCTTGGTGAATCCTGACGGGCACACTACTAAGCCGAGAAGCGCCGATCCGGCAGAATAGGAATTCATAGTGCGCACGACAGCGGCCCACTCCTGAACATCTGATGGGTCCGCTTTAGAGCTACCGTAATCCTTGCAGCTCACTAGGAGTTTGAGGTTCTGACTTAGAGCAGCCGAAATCACGTCGATTTCTTTCTTTGGCGGCCCAGCGAACGCTGCCACCTCAATTGCGTCCGCGACATCGATCTCAATCGTCTTGTTATGCTCGACAGTAACAGCAGTGCCGCAGATACCTCGCGCAGCCTCGTAGATTCTTTCTTCTAGTTTATTCTTGAAGTTTACCAATACACCTTCTCTCCTGAAGCAAGAATCATACCGGGCGCAAGGTCCTCGCCGCGCACCCTACGAAGAGTGCTTCCCGAGAGAACAAAAAACACAGAATCAGGAGCAACCGAAATTACGGCCGAGCCCACTTGGCGACGAATAAGCGGGACCTCTGGCCTTGGAACTGAAATTTGAAGTACTCTTCGCACATGAAATCCTCCCGAGACGAGAGGGGGACTCCCCGAAACTGGGTCTCCGATCCCCGATTGCGTATACACCTCCAAATCACCCGTGTATAGGACTAAGCCAACTTCGTCATCGGCTAAAATCCTATCCGGCTCGCGCCGCAACCTCTCGACCAACTCATCGGCCCTGATTCGTCCCCTGTTTCCGTCAAAGAGGATCGGGTTGTGTGTCAGCACGTGATAGCTACTTTTTCTTTTCACTAAACCTCTTCCTCGCCTCGGCCAGCAGCCGCTCGCGTTCTTTCGGGCTCAGATTTAGCTTCTGTTCCGAGCTGCCTTGGACCGGGATCAGAATGGGCTCTCCAGTGGCTGGGTTTGCGCCAAAAATATAACCCGGATCGCCGTCGAGTATATGAATTCCAATCCGGCTCTCGCACTTCGGACATACGACGAACTCTTCTTCAAATGGAGAAAAGACGGTGATTATTCCGCTGCAATTGCAGTGAACTGGAAACGCATCACCGCTCTCCAAAGCATCGCCCGCGACGAATGTATGTAGGTCGAACTTACGCTTCTTTTTCATTTGTGCGGTTCCACCATACCATGCCACGTGTCAAGTGCTGGCTTGGGAAGTCAGGCGGACTAGACGCTTCGAGCAGTCCACTCGCCCGGACATCTACGGTGATTAGGATCACGTCCACTTCCCGGACTACGCTACGATTTGTCCCGGCGATTCGGATGTGACGGCGGGCATCGGCGAGGCAATCGGGTTTATAACGTACGGGAGCGAGGGAGCCATGCCGTTCAAGATAAGGAAATGATCGGAAATGCCGCCTAGGTCCAGGGTATACCGGGGCATCAGGGCGATTTGTTTCGCCTGTATGCGCTTACACAGTATGTTTCATCGGTAACAACTCTCCGGACGGCGCGCGGGCGGCTGGAAACCAATTTCGTACGACGGCGGGTTGGATTTGCCGGAAGTTCACGCTTGCTCGTGCCGCTTAATCCACTCCCAAGCCTTTTTAGGCAGCCATCCCTGACGATCTTTGCTCAGGCTCGCAACCAACAGATGGTCACCGTCGCGCAAGTAGGGGCGAAGCTCAACGTATATGTCGCTGGGGTCCTTGTCGGTCGAGATGAGCCACGTAGAACGAAGATAGTGTGACCATGATCCCTGTGCCTTCAGGGTCTCAAAGAAATCCTCGTAACTACCTGCCGCACCCCTCAGATCGTATGTGACTATGAGAATCATTTTTGCTTTCCCGTTTCGCCCCTATGAGGCGGAGCTTCTGCTTTGGCCGCGTTGTCAAGGGTTCGACTTCCAGTCCCGGTTGCGTCGTCTGACGGCAGTGCCGCCAGCTGATCCGGTTCGATTTCCGTCCCCTCTTCGCCGACTGGCCCGATCTGCCGTTCCCGGATTCTGCGAAAGAGCACTTCACGTCGCTTAAGATTGCTCGTCCACCTAATTACGAAAACCAGGAAAAGGATAAAGCCCAAACCAGCCAAGCCAATGAAAGTCGCGAAGGTCTTTGGACCCATGTTCTTCCAGCCTGTCGCCAGCGCGATACCAAGTCCCACCGCGAAGGAAAGCGCAGCCAGAGCAAAAGACAACTCGTGGCTATTCTGGGGTTCCTCGAACTGAAGGCGGTCCAATTCATCCGCGGTTACTTCGAACATTTCGAGATAGCTGATACTGTGCCGACGAACCGTGATTGTTTCTTTCGCCATAGCGCCGGACCGGATTCTACCTTAGTCGGCCACTGGGGGCGTGAAAGCTTTCCGGATGTTGGAAGGTGGAACGTCACGTTTATCACCCTAGGACGGTGTTCCCTGCGCGAATTGCATCCTCGTAGCCTTACCCTACACGGACGCAAAAATCGAGGTTGTATCCGCCGCGTAATCAATGGGCGCGATGGGGTTTTCTGATTACACAGGACATCGCGGAATCGCGAAACGTTCGCGCGAACTTTCTCTTTGCGCCTAAGTAGACTGCTGGCCTTTTGGCTGCAAGAGAGCTTTGGCCTGCCACCTTTCTTCGTGATGGGCTTCAAAGCGGCCGTGCTTGCAGTCTCTGTGGTTGGCGAGGGGTTGGTCGGCTCTGGAGCGTTTGCCAGCGCCATGATAGCCAGCACCCACTCTTCGTCCGTCCTGTTGTGCAGTAAACGGTGCGCCCTTTCTCTCTGTGGGCTTACTGGCGCGCCCCTTCCGGCGATCACCGCGAAACGAAAGGTTCCGGTGGGCAGTCCGAGCATGAAGTTCGTTAGCGCCTGCTCTTCGGTCATACCCGCGTTCGGGTTGTCACGGCGCATGTTTTTCCGCAACCGCGCGTATCGTTCGGGGTCCTCGTTCTGCAACAGGCCCATGAAGTCGGCGTTTGCCTCACCTGGAACGTTCATTTTGGATCTCCAGTCAATCGGCTCTCTCCCACCACCCCTCGAGTTTTTCCTGATTCGGGAAGAGATGTTTCTCCGAGGAGTCGTACGCGATCCGTCCCTCGTTATCGCCGCGATGGAACTTGCAGGCGGCCAGCGTATCGACCGCGAGCTTCAGCAGATTTTCCGCCTTAGCCATATGTCCGCCAGTTTTTACAAGCGCTTCGCGTAGCCTCGCGGTGGCTTTCTGTTGGCGAAGTGGAGTGAAGGAAAGGAGTTTCGGATTCCTGTTGAGCGTGCTGACGTAATAGTCCCAGACGCGGCGAATGGTTTCCTTCATCTCCCGAAAAACAGGGCCACTCTCTCGCGAACGCGAGTTCGCACAAGAGTCATTATTGTTCTCTTCTATGTGCACATCGTCGGCATGTGGTGCCGGGTTTTGTGCATATAATGCCGAGAAGTTGGAGTGAAAAGTAGTGGATGAATCTTCAGATGTTTGTCGATCGAGGGAACGTGAGTTTGACGTGTTCGAGCGCTTTTTGGGTCTCGCGGAGTTCGCGGAGGTTAAGTTCTAATTCAGCCGCATAGATTTCCGCTCGTTCGTGGACCCTTGCATTCTTGATAGCGACAGCAGCGGCGACGGCGAGGGATTTCGCCAGCCGGAGATGCTCGGGCGCAAAGACTTCTGCCGCGTATGCACCGAGAGACAGAATGCCCAGAACATTACCGGCAGCGATGAGAGGCACGCCAAGCCACGACCCGATTCGGTTGAGTGGCTGGATTCCCCGCCATTCTATCTCCCGAGTTGCATCTGGTAAGAGCATGGCCCTCTGCTCGAACAAGACTCTCTCTAGGAAAACGTTCTCGGATGCCTTGAAGGTTAGTCCAATCCGTTTGGGCACAGCTTGAGGAGCTTCACGTGCAACCATCAAGTTCGATGCGTCCTCTACGAACAGCACCGTGGCGACATCAAATGGAACTAGCTCCAAAATGCATTGAAGAAGAGTGTCGAGGACGGAGTCCATCGAAAGATTTTGACTGAGAGCCAGAGTTGATCTTCTGAGTACTTCGGCTTCCGCACGCGCTGCCTCGGCAGCATCGAGATGCTGGGTAATCTGCATCTCCGCCTGCTTGCGCGACGTGATGTCCTGGGCCGTCCCGACCAGCCAACGGGTTATGCCATCGGTTCGCGCGGGAAAGCCCTTCGCCCAGACCCAACGCACGGCTCCATCGGCTCGGATGAACCGGAACTCTTCGTCGAGCGTCCCAGAACTTACAACTTCCCGAAGTTTCGAAAGAACGCGGATGCGGTCTTCCGGATGGATCAGTTCACGGTATGACGATGGGTTAGCTCGAAGATCCTCGACGCTGTGGCCAGTAAGCGCGACGTACGCCTTGTTTACGTAAGTGATCTCTTGCGTATTGGCATCCATCATCCAAAAGATTTCCTGGATGTTATTGGCCATATGTTGAAATCGTTCTTCGCTCCTTCTAAGGGATAGCTCGGCGCTCGCTCGCTCGGTAACGTCACAGAGGATGAGTACATGCCGGCCCGGCAAATAGTTCGCTGCAGCGGTGAAGTCCACGCACACAATTGTTCCGTCGTCTGCGATTAGGTCTGCCCGACCTCGTTGGCTCTTGTTACGAAGGAAACAGTCCCATCCTTGTGCAAATGCATCGGTGTCCGCAAGGAATCGGCCGATGTTTTCACCGATCAATTCTTTCACAGAGCATCGCAGCATAGTCGTCGCCGCTGGGTTTGCGTCCAAACAACGGCCCTCGTCATCTGCTATCAGGATACCGTCGAGAACATTTCGGAAAATGGATGAAAACTCGCAATCGGTATCACGAAACGCCTGGTCCGTTTCTCGATGTTCGTTCCGAAAGCGCCACAGAGAATAGATGTTCAAGAATGCAGCAAAGCTCAGCGTAATAAGAAGTAGAGGTATTAAACCGGTGAAAAATATGGAGCGGCGGTCAAGCGCAAAGACAGACAAGGAAAGAAGTCCGACAGAAAGTAATAGCGTGACGATGGAACACAAGCGAATCCACTGGGGAAAAGAATGGCCGCACTTCCACGAGGGCCGTGACAACAGTGAAGGGTTCACACGACTGACCGAATTTGCGAATCTCTCGATGTCGGAAATCTAGCACACGGCATGTATTTGCGTCACACAACGGTTGGGGCGTCCGTAATTAGAGACAGGATTCTGAAGGTCTAATATCGCCGCGCTTTCCGCTTTCGGGGCTTGTAATTGGGATCGAAGCTGAAGAGATACGCAACAGGTCTCGCGAGTCCTCGCGCCATTCTTTCGAGCCTTCTAAACGAAGGTGCATTTCTGCCACGCTCGATCAGGCTCAGAAAATCGACAGACATGCCGAGTATCTCGGCAAATTCCTCTTGCGTTCTATCCGATTCGTCGCGAATCTGGCGAATCCGCAGCCCGAATTGTTTCTTTAGATTACCCAACTCTTACGTTGCACCGCGCGAAAGTCTGTCGTAATCTCATGCCGAGTACCACCGAACGAGGTTACGGGTTACTCTGAGGGCGATTTCGGAAGCCAGCTCTGCCGGCTCGCGTGCCTCAAGGGATTGGCGGGAGTAGTTACTCGCGCAACGACGGATCTAAAGTGCTGTCGAAATCGAACAGAACGGAAAGCGGCATCTTGAGCTGCGTGGAAAAAGCGTCGAGGTTCTCGAACGAGGGCGCGTTGATGCCGCGTTCGATCAGACTCAGAAAGTCTACGGATATTCCAAGGAGCTCAGCGAACTGTTCTTGGCTTAACTTTCTCGCCAACCTGATTGCCCTGAGACGGTGGCCAAATCTTTCACGCAAGCTCGGCACTTAATTCTCCAATTTCTGCGTCGAGTCTTGCGTATAGACCTACTTAAGACCACCGAATGGGATTACGGGTCGCATGAATCGCGTGGCTGGCCTAGAGGCTGTGAAGCCGGGCAATCTGATATTCGCTTAGCGTCTTAATGACTCGATGAGCTCGTTTACGACATCTCGATTCCCGGCCATGTCAATCGGCCAAGCGCGAGTAATCGCGGGGGAGGGACTGTCACCAGATACTGGCGAATCAAGCGAAGCTGCAGATGAAGTTCTGATCACGGGCGTCCAGAGGGGCGACCGCGATGCCCTGGCTTTGCTCTTCCGACGTTATGCTCGTCCTGTCAGGAATATTGGTCAAAGAATTCTACGCGATAAAGCTGAGGCGGATGACCTCATACAGGAAGTATTTCTCTACATTCACAGGAAAAGCGCGGTGTTTGACAGCACGAAAGGCACAGCGCGGTCGTGGATCCTCCAGGTGGCCTACACACAGGCTTTGTTGCGTCGGAGGCAACTGAAATCGCATGGCTTCTATGCGTCCGTAATCATGGACAATCGGATTGAAAGTGACTTCTTTCACCCCAAAGGCGCACACTTCGGCGATACGGTTGAAAGCTGTTTTGGCAAAGACGGGTGGAAGAGGGTTTGGGACAGCCTGACCGAATGTCAACGAGAGACCTTACGACTGCATTTTTATGAGGGTTGTACGTTCACAGAGATCGCTGAGAGGTTGGGCCAATCTTACGTTAACATCCGCCATCACTATTATCGCGGTCTGGAAAAGCTCCGAAAGCATGCAGATGACAATAAACTGAATTGGCCATAAACCATGTGCTGCCAGCGAATACAAGTTTGGAATGTTGGGGCGTTGTGACGATGGATTCGCACGAGAGATACCTAGAATTGTGTGCCGCTTCGACCGCCGGTGAACTGAGCTGGGAGGAAGAGCAAGAGCTGGAAGAGCACCTTGCGATTTGCGCGTCATGCCGGCGTGTAAGAAACGATTACGAATCTGCTATCCAAAAGGCTGTTCCAACCCTTGCTGGCGAACTTGATTCGCTTTCGAGCGAGTCTGATTCGTCATGGTCTGTTGAGCACGCAGAAACTGCGTTCTTCAACCGACTGAAAAATGATCAGCGCGATCTGCCATCCCCTGAGAGCGCGATCGGTAAGCTCGAGTCGACGGGGCGCCGATTTACATATCATCCGTCTCAAATTCGATGGGCTGAACTCTGGATGCCATTTGCGGCGTGCGTCCTGCTGGCGATCGCGTTGGGGATTGTCGCAAGTCGAGGCGGTCTGAAACACGGAGCAGTCACTTCGGAGCAGCAAGCGATCCCGACAGCGCCATCCATCTCCTCTCTCGAGGAGCAGATCAGTGATTTCGGCCACGAGCGGGCCCGACTCCTGGCGAAATTGGCGGATGACGACAGTGCCATCAAGAATTTGGGGCAAGAGCTGGCGGCGCAGGGCGAAGAGATCAAGCATTTGAAGCCGAGCAGCGACTCTGCCGCTATGAGAACGCAGAGTGCTGGTCAACCTGGGACTAGCGAGTCAGCCGGCAATTCAGGTCGCGATGCAGAACTCGCCGCGGCACAAGCCAATCTACAGCAGCTGCAGACGAAAGCAGACGTGCTAAGCCAAGAGCGAGAGAACGCAGCGAAGCGTGCCCTGGTGCTGGAAGCTAAAGTGGATGAACTGACTCAACGAGTGCGCGATCGAGAGCAAGCACTCGATCAGGACCAAGCGGAGATCGCGAAACAGCGCGAGCTGCTGGAGAAGGATCGCGACATCCGTGAATTGATGGGGGCCCGCGACCTGTATATCGCCGAGGTGCACGATGTTGGAGGGAACGGACAGACGGACAAGACCTACGGTCGCGTTTTTTACACAAAGGGGAAATCGCTCATTTTCTATGCGTACGACCTCGACCAGGAAGCAGGCTTGAAAAACGCCAGCACGTTCCAGGCGTGGGGGCGGCGCGGCGTGGATAAGCAACAAGCGCTCAGTCTGGGCGTCTTCTACGAAGACAACTCGAGCAAGAAAAGGTGGGTCCTAAAGTTCGACGATCCCAAAGCCCTGGCAACAATTGATGCGGTGTTCGTAACCGTCGAACCGAACGGCGGAAGCCATCATCCGAGCGGTAAAGAATTGCTATTCGCCTACCTGCGCGTAAATCCGAATCATCCATAGTCAGACGCGAACCTCGGAAATCGTGTCCTGTTTTCCAGACATAAGTGTCATTGGCACAAAAATGCGTGTGGTTCGCATAGACCTAGTAGCGAGGAAAGGTTCCTCGCAGCGGAGGTTTCTTGCGAGTGCGCACTCTATCGCTCGTCCTGCTCCTGGGTCTGACTCTTGCAACAATTTGTTCGGCACAATCTCCGACGGGAACGATTAGCGGAATCGTTTTCGATCCTTCCGGTGGAGTCGTGGCGGGCGCGGAGATCTTGATTGTCAGCGACACGACGAATGTTCAATACCCCGCGAAGACGGACAGGGAAGGAATTTACCTCGTGGCGAATCTTCCGCCCGGTCCGTACCGTATCCAGGTGTCCAAGATTGGATTCAAGACGATCATCAAGCCCGACATCGTGATTCATGTGCAGGATGCGCTGGCGATCAACTTCCGCCTGCCACTGGGAGCCGTCTCCGAAATCGTGACGGTCCAGGGAGGTGCGCCGCTGGTGGACACGGAATCAGGTTCCGTCAGCACCGTGATTGACAGGCAATTTGTGGACAACCTGCCGATGAATGGCCGGAGTTTCAACACCCTGCTTCAACTGACGCCCGGGGTGGTGATCGCACCCTCCAACTTCAACGCTCCGGGGCAATTCAGCATCGCGGGACAAAGAGCGAGTGCCAACAGTTTCACGGTAGACGGCGTCTCGGCAAACTTCGGCGTTCAGGCGGGGATTGGCGTGGGCGATCAATCGGGACTCGGCCAGTCGCAAGCTTTCAGCGCGCTGGGTGGAACGAGCAGCCTGGTCTCCGTCGACGACCTCCAGGAATTCCGGATTGAGACGTCTTCCTTTGCACCGGAATTCGGAAGGCAACCCGGCGGGCAGGTACTGCTCACCACGCGTTCTGGCACGAATGACTGGCATGGAGGAATCTTCGACTATTTCCGAAACACCGTCATGGATGCAAACGACTGGTTC
>Ga0308309_10002267_pt1 | contig 11470 bp, 8 predicted proteins | sample HubBroMetageWFT5_FD_192491 | JGI IMG/M metagenome (GOLD analysis project Ga0308309, IMG submission 192491) | Warmed and freeze-thawed soil microbial communities from the Hubbard Brook experimental Forest, New Hampshire - Hubbard Brook CCASE Soil... | ecosystem: Environmental > Terrestrial > Soil... | reverse complement strand
GGCTGATCTCTTTGTGCAAGCCTCAGGAACTGTTTCCGATCCGCGTGGCGATGGGCAAATTCACCTCACCAATGCCTCTGCTTACGGCGAGGCCATTCAGCAATTTGATTCCCACTTTCACACCACCCGCGGGACAATCGCTTTCGACGGCATGCATCTCTTCCACGATGATTCTTTCATCACGGGCAGCGCCAGCTACAACCCTTCAACGCGCGCCTTCGAACTCGACATTGCAGGAAACAATTTCGACCTCGCCAGAATTCATCAACTGAATCCCATTCGTTTCTCTACCGAGGGGCACGCCGACTTTAGGGTCAAGGGTTCCGGCACGCCCGACGCGCCTTCCATCAACGCGGAAGTTCACCTCACGGACGTCATGGTCGGCCATGAACTTGCTGGTGATGTTGACTTGCAGGCAGTCACACGGGGAAGCGAGCTTCATCTCACCGGCAATTCCCACTTTCAGCACGGCTCGCTCGTGCTCGACGGCAGTGTCCAATTGCGCGACGGATATCCTGCGAATCTTGCCCTGACGATGGACGAGCTCGATCTGGATGCCCTCTGGCGTCGCTACTTCCGCGGCCAGCTGACGGGCCACTCTGCGGTCGCCGGTACCGTCGCAGTCAAAGGTCCACTTCTCAATCCCGAGCAGTGGACACTAGACGGCACCCTGACATCTCTCTTTCTCGATGTCGAAAACGTGAAGCTGCATAATCAGGATCCCGTTCGCTTCGCGGTCGCCAACCAATCGCTGGAAATCCGCCAGCTTCACCTCTTAGGCGCAGGAACGGACTTTACTGCAAGCGGGACCATGCGGCTGGCAGGCGATCGCGAACTCGATCTTACAGCCGATGGCCATGTCGATCTGAAATTACTCTCCACCTTCGATCCCGACTTTGCTTCGTCCGGCGTGGTCACCATGAACCTTACGGTCGAAGGCACACAGGACGATCCCCAGCCGCAGGGCACTCTTCAAATATCCAATGGATCGATTTCCTATGCCGGCCTGCCCAGCGGATTGAGCGAACTCAACGGTTCACTCTTTTTCACTCGCGACCACATGCATATCGTGACGCTCACCAGCCGCACCGGTGGCGGAACGCTCGACTTGAAGGGCGACGCAACGTATTTCAATAACCAACTCAATTTCAACCTGACCGTCACTGGCAAGGATGTGCGCTTGCGTTACCCCCCCGGTGTCAGCTCCACAGCCGACGCAGAGTTGAATTGGGCGGGCAACCGCTCGGCCTCGACTGTTTCCGGCCGTATCAGCATCAATAAAATTGCCGTGACGCCGGGCTTCGATTTCAGCGCGTATCTGGAGCGCAGCCGCCAGTTCACAACCGTTACCGCGGCCAATTCTCCTCTCAACAATGTAAAACTCGATATCCGCGTGCAAACCGCTCCGGAACTGCAGATGCGTACCGCCATCGCCCGCCTCTCGGGCGACGCCGACCTTCGCCTGCGTGGCTCGGCCGCCCGTCCTGCCGTCCTCGGCCGCGTCGACGTTCTCGAGGGTCAAGCCACATTCCACGGAACCCGCTTCACGCTCGAGCGCGGCGACATTACTTTTGCCAACCCTGTGGCGATTGAACCTCAACTGAATCTGCAAGCCTCGACCCACGTCCGCAACTACGATCTCAACATTACGGTGACGGGCACGCCTGATCGCCTGGCAATCAACTACCGCTCCGAGCCGCCGCTTCCGAAATCCGACATCATCGCTCTGCTTGCGCTGGGTCGCACCAACGAAGAATCCACGCAACTGCAGGAGCAATCTGGTCAGAGCGCTTTCTCCGATCAGGCCACGGCTCTTATCCTCAGTCAGGCCCTCAACTCCACCGTCAGCAGCCGTCTGCAGCGGCTCTTCGGCGCCAGCAATATCAAGATCGATCCTCAGGGACTGACCACGGAAACCAACCCCACTGCCCGCGGACCGCAGGTCACCATCGAGCAAGAGTTCGCTAACAATCTTTCCCTCACTTACTCGACCAATGTTTCTCAGAGTTCGCAGCAGATCATTCAGGGGGAGTACTATGTCAATCGCAACGTGTCTGTCGTCGGCACCCGCGACCAGAATGGCGTGGTCAGCTTCGACCTGCGCGTTCGCCACCGCAGAAAATAATTCAGCGTGCGCGTCGGCGATCGTCGGAACAGGGCTTTAAAGCCGCGGCAAGGTAGGTCTGTAACCCCTAATGTTCGACCCAAGCGCCCTCAGGCAACTCATGGTCGAATCCCAGCTCCGCGCCCGCGGTGTCTCCGACTCGCGCGTTCTCGACGCCATGCTCCGAGTTCCGCGCCACGAATTTGTCTCCGAGTTTTATCGCGCCCAAGCCTACGAAGATCACCCGATTCCCATCGGCGAAGGCCAGACCATCTCGCAGCCCTACATCGTTGCACTCATGCTCGAAACCCTCCAGATTGCGCCTACAGACAAGGTTCTCGAAGTGGGCGGCGGTTCGGGATACGCAACTGCCCTCCTCGCGGAACTTGCGGCGCAGGTCTATTCCATCGAGCGTCATCCCGCCCTCGCCGACAAGGCCCGCCAGATTCTCGCGCGGCTCGATTATGTCAAAGTGCAGACCTTTACTGGGGATGGCTCGTTTGGTCTTCCATCGATTGCTCCCTTTGACGCAATCCTCGTTTCCGCAGCGGCGGCGGAGCTGCCTCTCGCACTGATCTCACAGCTTCGCGAAGGAGGTCGAATGATTGTACCGGTCGGATCTGAGGATTCTCAGCACCTGCAATTCATACGCATCGTGAACGGGCATCCCGTGATTTCTCCGCGCGATCCGGTACGATTCGTTCCGCTCGTTCATGACGCTCCATGAAACGGCGTGGGATACTTGTCACTTGCCAAAGTAATCTTGCTGCGTTTGCCTGGCGTCCAAGGAGATAATTGAGCCGCATACCTCAACTGGATGGTCTTCGAGCTGCGGCAATCATGATGGTCTTTAGCGCGCACGCTCTTGACATTCCGTTGCTCTGGACGGGAGTCGACTTATTCTTTGTCATTAGCGGATACCTGATTACAGGCATACTTCTCCGCCTTAAGGAACGACGCAGCGCAAACGATGAGTATTGGAAGCCATTTTATTGGCGTCGCTTCCGAAGAATTATTCCGGCCTACGCTGGGTTCCTTCTTGTTGTCAGCCTGTTGTTTCCGGTCGATTGGTCGCATATTTGGTATTGGTACGCATTTTTCGGCGCGAATTTCCCCCTCGCGTTCGGAAAAGTGAGTGTTGCGGCTCTGACTCCGTTGTGGTCGCTTGCCGTAGAGGAACAGTTTTATTTTGTCTGGCCGTGGATCGTCCTTCTTTGCACGAAGGACACTTTGCGGCGAATAGCGTGCGCCGTGATTATCGTTTCTCCAATCCTCCGCGCCATCTTCACTCCGCATTTTACGAATCATTTCCCTATTTATTGTTTGACGGTATTTCGAGCAGACACGCTTGCCGTTGGCGCTTTCATCGCGCTATCGGAGGCCGGAGATATTCAATGGGTTGAACGGCATCGCGACGCAGCCGTTGCAGGTGCTGTGGCCGCGCTCACACTTTTTGGGCTATTTTCGTTGTTGCCTGTTTTTCGTACGGGAGCAAATAGTGTTGTGTTCAATTCTCTTGGCTACACCTTTAGCGTTTTCTTGTTTGGCAGCGCGCTCGTTTATGCGCTCAGCCTGAGCAAAGGGCTGTTCCACAGAATCCTGACCGCGCGCTACGTGCAATATCTGGGCAGGATCAGCTACACATTTTATCTTTACCACCTCGCCGTCTTGCTGAAGGTAGGAGAACATCTCCATTCGACCATTCCGAGGGCTGCCATATCCTTTGTCATCACGCTCGTAGTCGCGGCGGTTTCCTGGCACTATGTCGAGTTCCCCATTCTGGAGCCAAACAGAAATGAAATCCGCAAGGCAGCTTGAACGGTTGATTAGAGCTTTGCCGGCGAAGCGAGATTAGGGGATGCCGGAGCTTGCTGCGCCTGAGGAATCAGCTCATGCGCAGAATCCTGTGTGTACCGTAAAGTCCAGTTTGGAAAAATGCCCAGATAGATGGTCGCTAATAGGCAAACCGCAATTGCGATTCGAAGCGCGAGGGTAGGTTGATCGACAGGAACTTCCTTTCGCGATTCGCGCATGTACATCATCACAAGGATGCGCAGGTAGTAGTAGGCTCCGATGCCGCTGTTCAGCACACCGATCACAGTCAGCCAGATCAAGTTTGCCTTCACAGCCGCGCTGAATACATAAAACTTCGCGAAGAATCCGCCGGTCATCGGAATTCCAATTAAGGAGAGCAGAAATACCGTTAGCATCGCCGCCAGCAGCGGGGAACTGCGGCCCAGGCCTTCATAATCTTCCAAAGTGACATAGCGCTCGCCCGCATTGGCAAAATGGCTGACCACCGCGAACGCACCCAAATTCATAGCAGCGTAAGATGCGGTGTAAAACATCGCTGCCGAAGTTCCCAGGCTTGGCTCAGCCGCAAACGCAATCAGCAAATATCCCGCATGCGCAATCGAGGAATAGGCCAGCAAACGCTTAACGTTGTTTTGAACGAGCGCGCCCACGTTGCCCAAAGTCATCGAAAATGCGGCGGCAATCCAGATCACCCAGAGCATGGCGTGCACATCGATCACAAAAACAATCCGCAACAGAACCGCAAACGCTGCCGCCTTGGGCGCGGTCGACATGAAACCAACCACGGGGCCCGGCGCTCCTTCATAGACATCCGGTGTCCATATGTGAAATGGCGCGGCGGCCACTTTGAATCCCAAGCCCACGAACATGAACGCTACTGCAACAAACGCCAGCAACGGAATCGGCCCAGCGCGCAGCGCGCGGCTGATCTGGTCGATGTTGGTCGAGCCCGTCGCCCCAAACATCAACGCCACTCCGTACAGAAAAAACGCGGTGGCGAAAGATCCGAGCAGAAAGTATTTCAGAGAAGACTCGGCACTTGCAGCGTAGTGCTGGCGGAAGCCGGCCAGCACATAAGAAGAGATAGAAGAAATTTCAAGCGCAATGAAAATCAGTACCAACTCAACCGCCGACGACATCAGCGCCATGCCGACGGTACCGAACAGAATCAGCGCATAGTACTCCCCGGCGCGAATGCGCTGGACCGTCATGTACTCGTAAGAACTCAGAATAACAATAGCGGCGATCGCAATCACGAGCACGTGAAAGAAGACGCTGAATCCATCCACCTGCACCATGTTCCAGAAAGCCAACCCGGGGGATTGCGCCATGAACCACGTCGCGCCCAGCCCCGCCAATGCTCCGAACAGAGCGACGATTCCGATAACCTTTTGGTTCTTCTCCTCGTCAACCAACGGCTCAAGCACCATCACAATCATGCCGAAAATGGAGAGGATAATCTCCGGCAGGATTCGGACATAGTCCGCCCCTTGAGGCAACACGCGAGAGTAGCCCTCAGTGATTGCGAGCGTCACCATTGTTGACCCACCATCCGGCTTGCCACTCGCACAAACGGCGTCAGCGCCGACTGCACTGCGGGATCAATCGCCCCCAGCCACACAATCGGAGCGACGCCCATCACCAGCGCGGCTGCGGCGCACGGCCACACTGCCATCTTCTCGAACCCCGAAAGATCACCTAGCGAATTATTTACTGGATGCGTGACCTTGCCGTAGAAGACTCGCTGATACATCCAAAGAAGATAGACCGAACTCCAGATAATGCCGGTCGCACCGAGAATTCCGTACACCGCTCGATCCTGAAAGGCGCCGCTCAACACAAGAAATTCGCCGATGAATCCGTTCAACAGCGGCAGGCCCGCCGATGCCAGCACAATCACCAGATACGACATGGCGTACATCGGCATAGGCGCAGCCAGTCCTCCGAATTCAGTGATCTCGTATGTGTGGCGGCGTTCATGCAGAATTCCAGCCAGCATGAACAGCCCGCCGGTGGAGATTCCATGGGCGAGCATCACGAACATTGCCCCATTCAATCCTGCCTGGGTGAAGCTGAATATTCCCAGCACAACAAATCCCAAATGGCTCACCGAGGAATACGCGATCAGCTTCTTCATGTTGGGCTGAACCATCGCCACCAGTGCGCCATATATGATTCCGATCAAAGCCAGGGTCATGATCCAGGGAGCGTTGTACCGCGCCTGCTCCGGAAATAGGCCAAGATTGAACCGGAGCAATCCATACGTGCCCATCTTCAGCAGAACGCCGGCCAGCAGCACCGACCCAGCCGTTGGCGCCTCGACGTGAGCGTCCGGCAGCCACGTATGAAACGGAAATAACGGCACCTTTACAGCGAACGCCAGAAAGAATCCCAGAAACAGCCACTGCGCGGCAGCGGGAAATGAGGGCACGGCTCCGCTGGCGATCTGATCGCGAATCGTCACGAAATCAAAACTGCCCGTGTGCGCGTAGAGCCACAGAATCGCGGCCAGCATGAAAACCGAGGCGATCATCGTGTACATGAAAAACTTCACCGCGGCATAAACTTTTCGCTCGTGGCCAAAAATGCCAATCAGCAACGCCATCGGAATCAGAGTGGCTTCCCAGAAGAAATAAAAGAGGAACAGGTCGAGCGAAGTGAAGACTCCAATTAGTGCAGTCTCGAGAATCAGAAGCAGGATGAAAAATTCTTTCACTCGCTCATGAATCGACTTCCACGAGATCAAGATGCACAGCGGCGTAAGGAATGTCGTGAGCACAACCAGCCACAGTGAAATCCCGTCAATTCCCATGTGGTAATGAATGTTCGGAGTCGTAACCCACTGGCGGTCGACCTGGAATTGGAAATCAACCTGCGCTCGCTGGAAATGCAGCGGCAAGTGCAAAGAAAATACGAACGTAATGAGAGAGATGAACAGCGCGAAAACCCGAATATCCCGGTCTCGTCGCGGGATCATTATCAGCAGCAATCCACCCGCCAGCGGCGTAAAGGTCACCAGCGTCAGAATCATGGAGCTGAGAGTTTCGATGCTCATCACCCTTTTACCCACATCCAGATCATGAACCCAATCACCGCCGCCGAGCCGGCCGCGATCCATCCCGCATACGAGCGTATGTTTCCCGACTGCATGTGCCGGACCTCGTCCGAAACATGTCGCGCGCCGTCGCCGGCGTCATTCACCGCCGCGTCGATAATGTTCCGGTCAACGCCCTGCCAAAGAATTCGCGTCGAGCCATCGATCAGCGGCTTGACGAAAACGGCAGCGTAGATTTCGTCGACATAGTATTTGTGTACGACCGTCTGATAGAAGCCACCGAGAGAGTCAGCAATCTTCTGTGGTAGCTCGGGACGCTTGTAGTAGAGCAGGTAAGCCAGCCACCAACCCAACAGGGCGACAGACACTGAAACTCCCATCAGCAGCAGTTCAGTACTACGACCTGCGCCTTCAACCGCTTCGGTTGCGCCCAGGCCAGTTCCGAACACCGGAGCCAGAAACTGTTCGAAGCGATTGCCAATACCGACCAGTCCACCCACCAGCGACAACAGCGCCAGAATCATCAGCGGGACAAGCATTACCATCGGGCTCTCATGCGGCAGTCCGTGCCCGTGCACATCATGCGCATCCGCATCGTGCGCTTGAGAACCCTGACTGTGCGCATCCACCCCGGCTCCGCGATAGTCGCCGAAAAAAGTCATATACAACAGGCGGAACATGTAGAACGAGGTAATGAACGCCGTGACGACGCCGACGGCCCAGTAAACCGGGCTAGCCTGGTAAGCCTTCCACAGAATTTCATCTTTGCTCCAAAAGCCCGCCAGTGGCGGAATTCCGGCGATGGCCAGAGTCGCAATGCCCATCGTAAGAAATGTCCACGGAATAAAAGACTTCAGCCCGCCCATCTTCCGCATATCCTGCTCGCCGCCGACCGCATGGATCACCGAACCCGCAGCCAGAAAAAGCAGTCCCTTGAAGAACGCGTGCGTCATCAGATGGAAGATGCCTGCCGAGAACGCTCCCGCTCCGCAAGCCATGAACATGTAGCCAAGCTGCGAGACAGTCGAGTAGGCGAGGACTTTCTTGATATCGGTTTGCGTGATGCCGATGGTCGCGGCGAAAAACGCCGTCAGCGTTCCGATAATCGCAACCACAGTCAGCGCAGTGGGCGCGCGCTCGAAAATCAGATGCGAGCGCGAAACCATATAAACCCCCGCGGTCACCATGGTCGCAGCATGAATCAGTGCGGATACCGGCGTCGGACCTTCCATCGCATCGGGCAGCCAAATGTAAAGCGGAATCTGCGCCGACTTGCCGCATGCCCCAACCATCAGCAATATCCCAATCGCGGTGAGTAGTCCCGCGCCCGCAGCCTCGGTGGGCAGCGAGGTCACTGCGCCGAATACCTGATCAAAGTTGAGTGATCCAAAGTGCTTGATCAGCAGAAATAGCGCGATCATGAAGCCGAAGTCGCCGATCCGGTTCACAATGAACGCTTTCTTGCCCGCCGATGCCGCCGAATCCTTTGTGAACCAGAACCCAATCAGCAGATACGAAGCCAGCCCAACCCCTTCCCACCCAATAAACATCTGAAGGTAGTTACCCGCCAGGATCAGCGTCAGCATGAAAAACATGAACAGATTCAGATAGCTGAAAAATCTGTAATAGCTTGGATCGTCCCACATGTAGCCGACGGAGTAGACATGAATCAGAAATCCGACACCCGTAACCACAAGCAACATCACCAGTGAGAGTTGATCGAGATAAAAGGCGAAATCGACGCTGAAGCTTCCGGAGCGGATCCAATGCGCGAAAAATTCCTGATAGGGAAGCGAAATCGACGAAAAGCGCATCGCGACCCATAACGCCATTGCGAACGCGGTGCCACTGAAGACGAGCGCAACGGTCGTCACCGCCTGCCGCGAGGACCTTTTCCCGAGAAAGCCGTTGATCGCAGCTCCCGCCAGCGGTAAAACCGGAATCAACCATAAATTGAGCGTCGGGTTCATAATTTGAGCAGGTTCACCTGGTCCACGTTCAAGGTCTCGCGCGTGCGATATACGGCAATGATGATCGCGAGTCCCACCGCCGTTTCTGCCGCAGCCACGACCATCACAAAGAAAACGAATACCTGTCCCGCTAACGCGTGCCAGTGAGCCGCAAACGCCACGAACGAAAGATTCACGCCATTCAACATCAACTCAATCGACATGAAGATCGTAATAATGTTTCGCTTGATCAGGAATCCAGCCACGCCGCAGGCAAACAAAAATCCGCTCAGCAGCAGGTAGTACGATAGCGGCACCATCAGTGCACCTTCCCCGCCATAGGCTCCGGCTTGCTGGCCAGGACCACAGCGCCCATGATGGCAATCAAAATCAATATGGAGGTAACCTCGAAAGGCAGCAGGAAGTCGTGAAACAGAAGCTGCGCGATATCTGCTGGATGCCCCGGCAGGGCGCCAATCGGCACCGCCTCCGTCCCCGATTGCCGCAGCACAACCCACGCCATGAGCACGCCGCCGATCAACATTCCCGGCACACCAAAAAGAACGGCGACACGGCTCCCTTTGGTTTCTTCTTCTTCGCCCGCATTCAGCAGCATGATGACGAAGACAAAGAGCACCATGATAGCGCCGGCATAGACGATTACTTGCACTGCGGCCACGAACTCCGCGCCGAGCAGAAGATACTCGCCGGCCAGCGCCGCCATCACCGCAATCAGCGACAGCGCGCTATTAATCGGGTGCCGTTGCGCCAGCAGGTTGATCGCCCCGCCCACGCAAACCGCGCCGAATGCCAAAAATAGAATCAGGTGAAAATTCATAGTAAGTACCCAGTGCCCAGTACCTGGCCGTGACCTCGTTCCCGGTTTACTGGGTACCAGGTACTCGGTACTGGCAACTGCTTTTCACCACGCCACCGCGATTGCAGTCGCAACTAAATTCGCAATCGCAAGCGGCAGCAGAAACTTCCAGCCAAACGACATCAATTGATCGTAACGGAAGCGCGGCAGCGTCCCGCGCACCCAGATATAGAGAAATAGAAAACAAAAAACCTTGGCGGCAAACCAGAATAATGGCAGCAGGCTCTGCAACAGCGGCGGTCCAAACAATGGTCCGTGCCATCCTCCAAAAAATAGTAGCGTTGCCAGGCAAGCCACTGTAATCATGTTGGCGTATTCCGCCATGAAGAACATCGCAAATTTCATGGAACTGTATTCGGTGTGGTATCCCGCGACCAGTTCTGTTTCCGCTTCCGGCAAGTCAAACGGAATGCGGTTGGTTTCCGCATACGCCGCCATCAGGTAAATAAAGAATCCCACGAACTGCGGAATAATGTTCCAGCGTGGAATGAATCCCCAAAAATGACCGCCCTGCGCATCGACAATGGTGCGCAGGCTGAAGCTGCCCGACAGAATCAGCACTCCGACAAGCGAAAGTCCAAGCGCAATTTCGTAGCTGACCATCTGCGCGCTGGCGCGCAATCCGCCTAGCAGTGAATATTTGTTATTCGACGACCAACCGGCCAGTGCGACCCCATAAACTCCCATGGAGGTTACGCCCAGAATCATCAGCAATCCGATGTTCACGTCGGTAATTTGAAACGGAATGCTGTACGGTCCAATTACGGCACCACCCCAATGGAACGGCATCTCGAAGTGGAACAGGAGGAATTGGGGTACAGTGAATGGCCCAAACGTGAAGCTGTTTCCGAACGGAATCACCGCAATCGAAGTCAGCGCAAAGATCACCGCAATCATCGGTGCCGCCAGAAACAGCGGCTTGTAGACGTGCGGGGGCGTTAGATCTTCTTTGAAAAGAAACTTCAACCCATCTGCTGCCGGCTGCAGCAATCCAAATGGGCCGACCCGCGTGGGTCCCCACCGATTCTGCATGTGGCCTACCACTTTTCGTTCCAGCCACACCGTGTACGCGACAGCCGTAAGCAGTACAAATAATATGATCAGGGACTTGATCACGGACGCGATGACGAAAATGAGAGGGGGCAAAATCATTTCTTAATTCTCGTAATCGAGTAAGTTGGAACCGAGTCGCACTGCAGGTCGGGAATTTCAATTCTCATTTCAAATTTCCCAATTGCTGAGTGGTTCTCAGTCCGCTGCGACTTCCGCGGGCTTGACTTCGTGAGTCTCCAGCACTGCCTTCAAGGCGTGCGAATAGCGCCCCAGCGTGCCGGAGGTGAAAAGAGTATCGTTCGCCGGCGCAATGGATCCCGATTTGTGAGCAACCCCAGGCCCAGCCGCGCTGAGGGACGTGTGCTCGCTATTGCCCGCCAGCAGATTCACGCGCGGCACGTCATAACCTGGGACGAGACGCTGAATTTCATCGAGAATCGCTGTGGGTTCAAACGGGCTCATCTTTGGCTCAAGTCCGCGCGCCTCAAGCCATACTGCATGACGATCGGCTTCGCCGGACTGCGCGCCGCGTGACTGGCCCATGTCCGCATGGGTACCGCCGCCGAAGGGCACAAGCTGGCGCACATCAAAACCCATGGCGTCGGCGATGCGCACGA
>Ga0308309_10002264_pt1 | contig 11474 bp, 10 predicted proteins | sample HubBroMetageWFT5_FD_192491 | JGI IMG/M metagenome (GOLD analysis project Ga0308309, IMG submission 192491) | Warmed and freeze-thawed soil microbial communities from the Hubbard Brook experimental Forest, New Hampshire - Hubbard Brook CCASE Soil... | ecosystem: Environmental > Terrestrial >... | reverse complement strand
CTGCGGTGCTTTACCGAGAAGTGCGCGATTGAGAAGCGCAACTTCGTTCCGGGACAGCACGGACAGTCGCGGCGCCCCAAGGTCGCGGGTTACGGCCTGCAGTTGCGCGAGAAGCAGAAGGTCAAGCGCACGTACGGGTTGCTCGAGAGGCAGTTCCGTTCGTATTTTGAAAAGGCTGTGCGGGCCAAGGGTCCCACGGGCGAAAACCTGATCATTACGCTCGAGCGGCGTCTGGACAACGTGGTGTGGCGCGCGGGATTGGCGTCGTCGCGTTCGCAGGCGCGCCAGCTGGTGCTTCACGGCCACGTGCGCGTGAACGGGAAGAAGGTCAACATTCCTTCTTATCTCGTAACCGTTGGCGAAGAAGTGGCTATCAAGGAAAAGATGCACCAGAACACCATGGTACTGGAAGCGCGGAACGTGGCGCAGAGCCAGAGCGCGGTGCCGTGGCTCGAGCAGGACCGCGAGCAGTTCAAGGCGAAAGTCGTGGCGTTGCCGAAGCGCGAAGATGTGCAGACGCCGCCGATCAACGAACAGTTGATCGTGGAGTTGTACTCGAAATAAAAGAGGGAGGGGCAAGCCCCTCCCCTACAGACCGTGGGTAGCGACTGGCAATTAGAGCGGCTTGGCGCCGCACGCGTCCGGCGGTTCCGGACAGGTAGTATGGTTTTAGGCAGCCGATCGTTTCGGCGGCCAGAAGGAAGGAACACGATGTGGAAGGGTTTTCAAAAGCCAAAGCGACTTGCATCCGAGCTGGAATCTTTGACCGAGAAGTACGGGCGGTTTTCCGCGCAGCCGTTTGAGCGCGGATGGGGCACGACCGTAGGAAACGGGCTGCGGCGCGCGCTGTTGAGCTCGATTGAAGGCGCAGCGATTACCGCCGTGAAAATCGAAGGAGTACTGCACGAATTTTCTTCGATTCCCGGCGTGGTGGAAGATGCGACGGATATTATCCTGAACCTGAAGCAAGTGCCGATCAAGTTGAACACCGATCTGCCGAAGACGATTTTCTTCAACGTCGACCATCCGGGGCCGGTTACGTCGGCCCAAATCGAAGAAGACGCAGACTTCGCGGTGCTCGATAAGAGCGTGTACATCGCGACGGTCAGCGAAGGCGGCAAGCTGCAAATCGAAATGCGCGTAAAGAACGGCCGCGGCTATGTGGCGGCGGACCGCAACTACGACGAAGATCTGCCGATCGGCTACATTCCGGTGGATAGCGTTCACTCGCCGGTGCGCAAGGTAAACTACGCGGTGGAAGCGGCACGTCTCGGCCAAATGACCGACTATGAAAAGCTGATGATCGAAGTCTGGACCAACGGCGCAATTACGCCGCAGGACTCCATCGGATTGGCCGCGAAGCTGGTGAAGGATCACATGAGCATCTTCATCAACTTCGAAGAGCCGACGGAAATGGCGGAGCTCCCGCAGGAAATCGCCAACGATCCGCGCCTCGAGCATTTGGACCGCTCGGTGGAAGAGCTGGAACTCTCGGTGCGTTCCTACAACTGCTTGAAGAACGCGAACATTCAGACGATCCGCGAACTGGTGCAAAAGAGCGAGAACGAAATGCTGAAGACCAAGAACTTTGGCAGGAAATCGCTCAACGAGATCAAGGATATACTGACCAAGATGGGCCTCAGCCTGGGAATGAAATTCGACGAGCACGGCCGGATCATTTGGCCGCCGCTGCCGAGCCAGACGGCTCCTCCGCCTAGCGAAGACACGGTCGGCGGCGGACTGTAAGCGGTCGAAAGTCAAAGGTTGAAAGTTCAAGTCGGAAAAGGAACTTTCAACCATTTTCGATTGAAACTCTTGACCGTTTTCGACTCGCTGCAGCGAACGGTTTGAACAGGCGCATGCAGCGGAGAATGACAAGGACACTTTCACGGCCTGCTTGAAAAAGCGGGCCGTTGCAAGACAGAAGCTAAAGGGATAGACGATGCGGCATCGCAATTCAGGATCAAAACTTGGACGCAACCCGTCGCACCGTCGCGCGACACTGCGCAACCTAGTCACCAACTTGTTCGAGCACGGGCGGATCACCACTACGCTGACGCGCGCGAAGGCGACACGGCCCGTGGCGGAGAAAATGATCACGCTCGGCAAGCGGGACACGCTGCAATCGCGGCGCCAGGCGGCGGCCTACATCATGACGCCTGCCGTTACGGCGAAGCTTTTCGGCGAAATCGCGCCGAAATTCGCGGACCGCGCCGGCGGGTACACGCGGATCATCCAAGCAGGCATCCGTGTCGGCGATGGCGCAAAGGTGGCCATCCTCGAGATCGTCGGCTACGAGCTGAAGAAAAAAGAAAAGAAGGAAAAAACCAAGAAAGAAGAACAGGAAGCCGCGGCCAGCTAAGACCCTTCGGTTTCGTAACGTTTACCCAATGGCGCGGAAACCCCCGCCCTCTGAAGGGGGCGGCTACATAATGGTTTCGGAGTGATTTTGCTTCAATGTCGCCCGATGCGGATATCCGCAGTGGGCGATTCGTTTTTCGAGGTGGCCCAGCTAGGGCACCCCCCTCCCCTGTTTTTCTGTAAGTGTTCATTCTAAAGGGTTTTAAGTCCAATGTTTTGGAAGTGTTCATTCCAGAGAGTTTACAGGCGCGTTTTTTGTAAGTGCGGATTCCAAAGGAGTTAGTGAGAGGAGACTGGTGGCGACGGCTACCATCGGTCGGATCTCCGTTACGTCATGCCCGCCTCGGTTGAGCGTGCCGAGTTTGAGCCCAGGAGGCTGATTCCAGGAGCCAAAGTGATCCCAGAGGCAAAACAGCCCGCCGTTGCTCGCGCGTTGAAGGAAGCGTTTGGTGTACAGGAATTCGAAGATATCCGCAGGTTGACTGCTGGTCTAACTTCCGCGCTGGTGTTTCGCATCGTCGTGCGGCGCCGTCCGTATCTTTTGAGGGTGATTACGCGTACCGATGACATGAGCGACCCGACACGCCAGTTCGCCTGCATGAAGAGCGGCGCGGAAAGCAGGATTGCCCCGCGTGTTTTGTACGCCAGCATCAAGGACCGAGTCTCGATTACGGATTTCGTCGAGGCGCGTCCTTTGTCCGCCGAACAAGTATTAGTCCGCCTTCCCGGCACACTGCGCACCTTGCACTCTCTACCCCCGTTCCCGAAAGCCAAAGCCGGAAACTATTTCGACATGGTGGACCGATTCATTTCTAGGTTGGCGAAAAGTCTACCGGAGAGCCTCACCAGGGAACTGTCTGAGCTCTACTCGCGAGTAGCGCACGTCTACCCGCGCTACGATGAGTCTGATTGGGTGTCATGCCACAACGATCTGAAGCCGGAGAACATTCTCTTCGACGGAGATCGCGTCTGGCTCGTCGACTGGGAAGCGGCGTTTTTGAACGACCCGTATGTGGACTTGGCCGTCGTGGCGAATTTTGCTGTCAACAGTGACGCGGACGAGCAAGCCTATCTGCAGAGATATTTCGGGGAGCCCGCCGGCGAGTACAGACTTGCCCGCTTCTTTTTGATGCGCCAGGTGGCGCACATATTCTACGCAATGGTCTTCCTTTCGCTGGCTGCGGCGGCGGGCAAGGCCATTGACATGACGATTGACTCGATCCAGGACGCGCCGGACTTCAGAGGCATGCATCGTCGGATACTGGCGGGCGAGGTGAGCCTTGCGGATGCGGACGCGAAATTACAGTACGGGCTGGTCCATCTGAAACAGATTCAACAGAACATGCAGACACCGAGATTTCAGGATGCCCTGCAGATCGTCTCGAACGCTGAACCCCATTCAGGGGGGTGATTGGTGTCTCCATCTCGCCCGTTGCGGATATCCGTAGCGGGCGATTTGCTTTTCGAGGCGCCCGGCTGTACGGTGCCCCCTCCCCCTCTTTTCCTGTAAGTGTTCATTCCAAAGGGTTTTAAGTCTGGTTGAAACTTCTGGGCCGGTTGTGCGTAGATGATGGTTGAGGGGGTGTCTTATGAAAACATTGCTGCGATTCGCGGTGTTGTGCCTTGCGGCGCCGGCTGGGTTGGTGTTGGCCCAGGACAAGCCGGTGCAGGAGAAACCGACGGTGAGCCAGGAAAATCCGCTGAGCACCTGGAACAAATTTGCGTATGCACGGGTCAAGGAAATCCTGATGAAGTCGGCTGAGAAGATGCCGGAGGAAAATTACAGTTTTAAACCCGTCGACACGGTGCGCAGTTACGGACAGATCGTGGGACACGTGGCCGACGCGCAGTACCAGTTCTGCTCGATGGCACTGGGCGAGAAAAATCCGGCACCGGACATCGAGCACACGAAAACATCCAAAGCGGATTTGATTGCCGCGCTGACGACTGCGTTCGCGTACTGTGATAAGGCGTACGGCGGGATGACCGATGTCACCGCAGCACAAACGATCAAGCTGTTTGGGAATGACGCGCCGCGGCTGAGCGCGCTGACGGTCAACAACATGCATGACCTGGAACACTATGGGAACCTGGCCACGTATATGCGGATGAAGAACATCGTGCCGCCCAGCAGCGAACAGCCGCCGGCTCCGGCGCCGCCAGCAAAGAAGTGACTAGTGCCCGAAAGCTGTCTCGTAAATAGAAAATGCAATTCCTCAGGGGCGGAAGCCTCATTTGCCATTGCATTTCGCTATTCTGCCTGAATCAACGTCGTCACCGCCGGACGAGTGCCCGCTAACTCCCCAAAGCTGGGTTTTGGCAAAAGCGAAATGCGAAACTCGAAACTCGAAATGCGCCGCCTTTGAGAGCCGAGGGGACAGATCAGACCGGTCCATCGAACTTAAGGTGCGAGAAGTGTGCGTTAAGGTTCGAGAAGGCAAAAAAAATAGCCGCCTGGAAAGGCGGCGGCAAAGGTCAATTGGGTCTGATTCTCCGAGAAGAATGATGCCACGGCAGGCATAACTCTGTCAATAGATAACAAGACGGGTATCGGGTCAGTTTTGGTACCCCGACTAACCAGGAGTTTGCCTGGCGCCTGGTTGGCTATCCAGCGCGCTGAGAATCCACTTCTGCAGAACGGCTCGAAAGTGAGGCTTTATTTCCCGAAACACCAGACCCATGCCCGAGGGCTTGACATAGAGGACTGATGCATCGGCCTCGAAATATTCTCCTGAGTGGTGAATCTTCAGCAAAACAGGGAGCTGCATCTCAAACGACGCAGAAGTCTCGAGGAAACACCCGCGCAGGCTTAGCTCTGTCACACGTGCGGGGACACTTGCAGCGGGCGAGCTTTCAGGAGCGAGCTCGGCATTGGCGCTAAACGCAAACCTCAACCCACGATGCTCTTGGTCCACTGTTCAAGCCTATTTCATTGAAAAACTGGTGTCGAGTGGCTCGATGAACGTCAGACACGAATTGCCAACTGCTGGTGTTACGATCCGGACATGTCCGGTAATGCGACTCACCAGGATTAGCCGCGTGGTCCGATGATGAGTTCTGAGTTGCTGACGATTCGGGATTGATCGGATTTACAGTTCAACAGTTAACCAGCCAAATTAGCGGGCAACGAACAGCCTGAAAGTCCGGACGGTCTCTTAGTGAGGCGAAGCCGGGATCCCTACTCACCCGCCGAAATATGCAAACCCACCGATCTGCCGATCCGGTACAGCCAAATGGCGGCCCTATTCTTGGAATCCCGAGCAGACCAGACCGTCCTCTGCGCGCCTGAAAGTTCGTCGGCCTCGATGCTCTGTTGCGTGAACCAACTGGAAGGTATCAGCAGCCGCAGCAACCCTGCGAGATCAAGAAACTCACTTTCCGCGGCCGCCTCCGAATCTTGCGGCCAGTAGCAAACGTACTGCGTTGCTGGCCTGCCAGGCGCCCGCGACGAAGTCGCTTTAGCACCCTTTGTTGATACCGGAGCGAAATGAGCGCCCGAGACAGGTTCATTCCTTGCGGAAGATCGCACGCCCGCAGAAGGCTCCGCATTAATTACGCAGCTCCCCGCACCGGAAAGCTTGACCGTATCCCCCAATAAGGTCGTTTTGGAAGGCACCGAACTCCCGTTCCTAACCCCTAATTGCCGGAATGAACTCGCGCGGTTCTCCAGCACCTTCTTGAGCCCCTGGCACAAATCGTCGCAGTCGCCGTACCTCTTCGATGACCGCTCTCCGGAGTTCTCCACCGCAGGCTCAGCGCGCAAGTGATCTGTAATTGCTGGGGCAGGCGTTGCCGTTGCAGCTGTTGCCGTTGCAGCTGTTGCCGTTGCAGTTGTTTCCGCCGCACGAGTTGCCGGCGCAGCAGTTGTTGCCGCGGGCTGCGGCGTCGCTGCCGGCGTCGAAGCTGCGCGCGGCTGCGGTGCCTCAGACTTCGCCGATGCCGACAGTTCCAAAGCTCTCGAGGGCGGCGCCGGATTCCGCGCCAGATTCACCGACGAGTTCAACCAAAACGAAATCCTCGCCGTGCCGTCGCTCTGTCGAACAGTCTGGAGATGCAATGGACACTGCCCGAGGTAAGGTCCATCTGCGATGTAAGGTCCTTCGACGTGATACCCGCCGTAGTTGGTTGTTTCCAACCGAGCTACCTCACAACCCTGCGGCCCGGCGTCAACATAATGATCCGCGCCAGGAGACTCGCTCTTGAATTGCCACAAATACTGGAGCTCATGAAGGTCGGCCATTGTCTTGGCGTACCACTCTTCCACTTCCTGGGCTGGAACGTCCGCGGAGCACATGTACACGGCCACCTCGCTGCTCAACCAAAAATCTGTGTGGCAGGGCACATGGATTGCGCCTACCGAAAGGTCCGGGTTCGGCGGTGTGAGCTTGGAATTTCCAGGTTTGAGCGGTGTGGTGCCGCGAAACTCGCGAAAATCGGTTTCCGCCCCATAAAGAATATATTGGAGACTCCAGCAGGCCCGGTCCTGCTGGTTCTTACACTGCGCGAACGTCGGAACAGCGAAAAAACTCGCACAAAAAAGAGAAAGAAGCCAAGAAATTTTTCGATTCATGACGTGCCTGCCCTTCTAGATGCGACATACTTGTGCTGTAAGCAAGGACAGAGCAGGGAGTGCCCCAGCGGCAGCAAGCGCGTACTTCACCGACTCCAGCTACGCGTACGAACTAACCTGCAGTTGGTAAACAAACAGATGGGATTGACGCCCCGAGGGTTGCCCACCCCTTACAATAGGAATCGTCTCCCGCGCGCCCGCATTCCCCATCCCTGTTCGCTTATCCAACGCACTCTGCAACAACCCAGCGAGGCGAGAATTGTTGCGCGGTCTCCTTGCCTGCTCTCGACTGCAAACTCTCAAGAGCCCGTTGCCTCTCAAGGAATCGATCCGCGCAATCTTACATGGCACCCGGAATGCCGGAAGTTCAAGACAATAAGTCTTGCATTTTGAGAATATCGGGCGGGACGTAGGTTGTAGAGTGCAAGGAATGGGCGACACCTCAAGCCCTATCACGTCACATGGCGATGGCCAATCTGGCATAGCTCCTGGTAAACGCCGTAGTCGGAAAAGTGAAGTCTCAGTACTCCAGTTGTCCGGGTACGCGACATACTAGGACTTTGACAATCACTGGCGTCAGCCGCAGAATCCCGTTGTAGCAGTCGCCCATCTGAATGCAGGAGGTGCGTATGCAAAAACGAATGCTCGCCAGCCTCTGGTTGGGGGCGGCGCTCCTGGTCGTAGCCCGGGCCCCGATTTTGGCCCAATCCGTTAGTACAAACCAGAATCCTCCTACGCCTCTGGGTGAGTTGGTCGACGTGGGCGGGTACCGAGTTCACTTATATTGCACAGGCACAGGAAGCCCGACCGTGGTTATCCTAGGCGCGGGGTTCTCCTTCGACTGGGGGCTTGTTCAGCCTGAAGTCGCAAAACTCACTCAGGTGTGTTCGTACGATCATTCAGGGGTCGGCTGGAGCGACGACGGTCCGAAAGATTCATGTGCCCTTAGGGCGGGCGAGGTTCACACCGCGTTGAAAAGCGCGGGAGTACACGGGCCTTACGTGCTTGTTGGCCATTCGCTTGGTGGATTGGTTGCGCGTCTATATGCGGGGCGCTATCCAGACGAAGTGGCCGGGATAGTGTTTGTCGATCATGCGATGGGGTTCAAGGGAAGCATAACGATGCGGCCAGGATTGACGCTGCCGCCTCCTACTCCTCCCAACGGTGCGGCGGGCGTGCCTTCCGGCGGTCCCAAGCCAATAGGCCTGGAGGACGATCCGAACTTTAGTAAATTGCCCTCTCAGGATCGCGAAGCACATATTTGGTTTATGGCGCAGTCGCGAAATCAAAAAGCCTTGCAAACTAACTCTGAGATAATGCCGGAGTGTGTTGCGGAGGCAGATGTATTCGTGAAAGAACATAACCAGCCGCTTGGTGGCAAGCCGGTGATCGATGTCGACACGAATCAAAGTGCGGGTACGGAACTGCAGACACAATTGCTGTCGCTCTCGCGGAACAGCAAGGAAATGGTCGCGGACAAGAGCGGACACTTCGTGATAATTGATCGCCCAGAAGTCGTGGTCGACGCGGTGAGTCAAGTCGTGCGGTCGGCGCGCAACAAAACACCCCTCTAGGCCGAATCAACTCCTGGTTAACGCGGCAACCGGAAAAGTGAGAATTGGGAACACCTTGTGTGTTAGCCGAGTCGTTCAAATGCATATTTGCGCCTCAAATACGAATCAGTCTGGAATCATTCCAATCGCCCCCAGCCAGGTCTCCACCAACTGAGGCCATCCCGTTATGGGAAACTTCGTGCGCCGCAGCCCAAACGCATGCCCGCCCTGGGCGTACAAATGCATCTCCACGGGAACGCCAGCCTTCTTCAGCGCAATGTAGTAAGCCAGGGAGTCGTCTACGTTGTCCACGTGGTCATCCTCGGCCTGCAGCAAAAACGTAGGGGGCGTCTGGCGGGTGACGTGGAGATCGGGGTTCAACGCAAGATCTTTATCGGCAATCGAAAGATGATCCGGATGAGGAAGCACAAACTTTTTGGCGCCTTGCTTAGCATCCCACTCCGCCGCGGGGAGCGACAGATGGCCTGGATAAACAGCCACCGCAAAATCGGGGCGGCAGCTTTCTTTGTCGGCGGCATCTACAGGCGGATACAAACGCTTTGCAAAATGCGTGCTCATCGCTGCCGACAAATGCCCGCCTGCCGAAAACCCGAGGACTCCAATCTTGTGCGGATCGATATGCCACTCCGCAGCGTGAAAGCGCACCAGACTTACAGTCCTTTGCGCATCTTCCAACGCCATCGGTGATTCCGGATACGGCCCCGATTTCGGATACGGCCCCACATCCGTCACGCGGTATTTCAACAGCACACACGTAATCCCTTTGGGCGTCAGCCAATCACAGACCTCCGTGCCTTCAAAATCGATGGCCAGACCCTGATAGCCCCCGCCAGGGAAGACGACGACTGCAGCGCCCGTATTGTATCCCTGTGGCGAATAGACGGTCATCGTAGGCCTCGTCACGTTGAACACCCCCACCACCGGCCTGCCGGCAATCAGCCCATCCTTGCCCGACGAGGTCGTAGTGATTTCCGGGCCGGCGACAGGCTGGGGATCAGGCGCCGCCGCGGGCCATATGGGAACTTGCGTATGTCCCGTCGATGGCTGCCAGGCAGGCTGCTGCGCGCTTAGACCGCCAAACGCAAACAAAGCACAGAGAGCTAAAAGTAAAGGCTTCATAACAATCCCCATTCACAACAAACCCCGGAGGTAAACCAATATGACCTTTCACTGCCGGAAACCGCCGATTGGAAAGTGTCAAGTTTAACAGGACAGTAGTACTCTTGCGCCGCCGCCTGCGAGGTGCCAAAATGGCGTCAATGGCCGAAACTAGCGTGGCCATGCGGAAACATCTCCGCTCCTTCCGGTGTCTAATAGGGAGAGCGGACATCGGGTTCGGCATCCGCAGACTGCCAAACCCGGTCGCAAGTCGATCCCGGATGTAGTGGAAGGGATCGCACTCGCAAGAAGGCCTGGGTCCACCGTTCTAAGGTGGAACCTACCAGCAGGGTGGCCCGAGCAGTTTAGTCGGGCCGGAAAGGCCGGCAGTGTCCGAATGGGCAGGCGCCCTTTCTTGGGGCCGCGATGAAGCCGAACTCGTCTCCGAGCTGCAAGCCGGCTCGGAAACGGCATTCGACTGGCTGGTCACGCATTACCACGCCCCGGTCTATAACTTGATTTTGAGCATGCTCGGCGATACTTCGGACGCCGCCGACGGTTCGCAGGAAGTTTTCTTGAAGGCCTTTCGTGGGATTCGCAAGTTCCGCCAAGGCAGCTCTTTGAAAACCTGGCTCTACCGCATCGCCATACGCGAAGCGCTCAATCACAAGCGCTGGTTCAAGCGCCATTTGCAAAAGAATGTTTCGATCGATGCCGAGCCGGAAGAGGGCCGCGCTTCCATCGAAATTGAAGATCTCGGCGCAACACCGTTTGAGCTGCTAGCCTCGCGAGAAATTCAAGTTGCCGTGCAACACGCTTTGCAGGAAGTTCCGGACGTATTTCGCACCGCGGTCATCCTGCGCGACCTTGAGGGACTGAGTTACGAGGAAGTCGCCGAAGTCCTCGAGTGCAGTGTCGGTACCGTGAAGTCTCGTATCCTTCGCGGACGACGCGCTCTCCGGCAAGTTCTTGAACCGCTCCTGCGCGAGCACGAACCGCGAGCTTCTTCGCACGGCCCTGTAGCCGAGCCGCAGCCGTCGCCCTTTGGCGACGCGTATTCGGCGGCGCGCCGCATCAATGATTCTTCGGATGAGCAAGGTAATTCCCTGCGTGCAAGTGCCGCGGGGGAGGGGCTTCCATGAAGTGCACCACGGTACGGACAAAACTGGCGGGTTACCTCGATGACGCCATCACGGGGTCGGCGTCGGTCGCGGAGCGCGTACAGATTGGCGAGCACCTGAACGGCTGCACTGTTTGCCGAGCCGAGTTGGAAACCTTTCGCAAGTTGTCTGTTTTGCTTTCCCGCGTGCCGAAAAATACTCCTCCTGCCGATTTGGCTGTGCGCATCAAAGTGGCGGCGGCACAGGTCCAGCATTCCCACGAGTGGTCCAGCCGCTTGCGCAAAGTGCGCGACCGCGCCGAAATTCTGCTCGACAATGTTTTTCGCCCGCTCACTGTTCCAGCCACCGGCGGAGTTTTTTCCGCGATTGTGGTTTTCGTCCTCGTACTGCAATTGATGGTGCCGGGCATCACCGTGCGCGCCGTCTCCAACGACGTGCCGCTCAATATTTTGCGGCCCGCCGAGCTTCTGACGTTGTCGGACTACCCGCAGGCCTGGGCTCCCGAGCAGCACGAGGTTGAGCTTTCTCTTCCGCACGGTCTCCTTGTCGATGTAACCGTCGACGCTCATGGCCAGATGGCTGGCTACCAGATTCTTTCCGGACCCACGAGTCCCGATTTGCGCCATCAACTCGACCAGATGCTTCTTTTTTCCCGCTTCCGTCCGATGATGAGCTTTGGCCGGCCGACCTCCGGTGGCCACGTCATCCTCAGCTTCAGCGCCGTCCGCGTCCGCGGCTAACGCTTTATGA
>Ga0308309_10002263_pt1 | contig 11474 bp, 10 predicted proteins | sample HubBroMetageWFT5_FD_192491 | JGI IMG/M metagenome (GOLD analysis project Ga0308309, IMG submission 192491) | Warmed and freeze-thawed soil microbial communities from the Hubbard Brook experimental Forest, New Hampshire - Hubbard Brook CCASE Soil... | ecosystem: Environmental > Terrestrial >... | reverse complement strand
CTGCTAACCGCGTGGCGGTCGCGGTAGGGACGATCATTGCTGATCGCCCCCCGCACAGAACCGTACGAGCGGCATTACCGCATACGGCTCCCACCTTGGAGGGTTGGCGAGAGGTGCTGCTACTCGCACACCGCTCCATCCTTGGAACACTCTTTTCTTTTCCCGCACTGTGTCGGGTGAGTGTTGGACGGAACGATGTTCTCCTTGGCCCGCGCCCTTCTCTCCCCAGGCTCCGCCGAAGATCGCTCTTCTTTGTTCGCCTGGTTCATCGATACTATGGCGCGGTCCGACTCCTCTAGAGCGTGCGCGTCCGCCGTGTGGCTTTGCACCTTCGCGGACCGGCCTCCTTCCCTTGCGGGCTGAGGCGCTCCAGAGGTCTCCCGGTTCTCGTGCATGTTGTTTCTCAGCGTGCACGGGTTCTTCGACTACGCAGGACCGTCTGCTCGCTCGCGTTTAACGCGATACAGCCGTGTTGCCTTCCTCCTATCAGGAGAGAGTCGGCGTCCTGGTTTTGCGTTTTTCGAAGCTCAATAGCCCGGCCCACTGATACCCCTGTCTACGCTTCAAGCGACATCTCGCGATGTCACCCGCAAGACTCGGGGCCAAGATGGAGTCGCTCTCTCCTTTCTTGTAGGACTCTTTCATTCCTTACAACATGCCGGTTTATCCCGGCGCACCCTGATTAACGCGTGCGGGTCCAAAGGGTCGGCGCAACAACTAATGGGTGGCGGCGTGGGCTGTGGCGGGGCGGATTACAGTTTCGGAGAAGCGGTCCATTTCTTCGGCCTGAGGGCTGAATTGCAGCAGCAGCAGGTCCACGCCGGCGCGCTCGAATTGGCCGATGCGATCGGCGACGTATTGCGGCGTGCCGACCAGGCCCGAACGCAGGCCGCGATTCGACACCGAATATTCTTCGAGCGACACGCGTTGTTCCAGCTGCGTGTTGGCGAGCCATTGCTGATAATTCTGGTAGCCGGCGGCGTTCTGCTGCACGTCGGTGATGCGTGCTTGCTCCTGGTCGGCTTCTTCCTGCGTATCGCGGACGATGGCATAGGCGGCGATGCCGAATTGCATAGGCGGCAGGTTCTTGCGCGCGCGGCGTTCAGACATATCGCGGACTTTTTCCGCGACACGCGCGGGCGAATCGCCATGCATCACAAAGGCATCGCACTTCTGCGAAATCAATTCCTTCGCAGTTTCCGATTCCCCGCCCGCGTAAATGACGGGACGAGGTTTGGCGACCGGCTTCGGCTGCAGCACCAGATCCTGCACCGAATGATATTTGCCGACGTAGGAAAAATGGTCCTTCTTCCAGGCGGCGTCCACGATATCCAGCCATTCGGAGGTGCGCGCGTAGCGATCGTCGTGCTGGTCGAATTGCACGCCGTATTTTTTGGCTTCTTCGGCCCACCAGGAGGAAACCACGTTCAGCGAGAGGCGCCCGTTGCAGATGCGGTCAATATTGGCGGATTGTTTCGCCAGCAGCGCCGGAAGATGAAAAGTGGGCCGCACGGCGACCATCAATTCCAGCGATTCCGTGACGGCTGCCAGCGCTGCAGCCGTGGACCAGGCGTCCAGCGACGGCGCATCCACACCTTTAATGTCGTTCAGGTTTAATTCAGCGATGAGCGTGAGGTCATACCCGATTTTTTCGCTGCGGCGCGCCAGGCGCGAGACGTAATCCCACGTGGCCGGCATCTGCTCGTCCGCCACATTGCGCAGCCAGCCGCCGAATACCGGAAGCCAGTAGCCGTAACGCATTAGCGCGCCTCCTTCACCAGGTAATCCACCAGGCGCGCGAAGGGGTCGAAGCCGATGACGCGCGGGCCGTCGGAAACGAAATTCGAGAGCGCGTTCACGTCGTAGTAGTAGGGCATCCCGTCGCGATCGTCAATGATGTATTCCAGGCCGCCCACTTCAATCTGCGCGGCGCGGAAAATCTTTTCAGTGTCAGCGATTACTTTCTTGGGCGGCGTAAAACCTTCCACACGCAGGCCGGTCTTCGCGCCTTCCACCACGCAGGCGGTTTTGATTTCGGCGCCGTCCGTGGTTTTGCAAATGTCCATGGGGCATAGGTCGAAAGTTTCGCCCGAAGTGAAAACCTTTATGCCGTAGAGATATTTGTAGCCGAGCGTTTCGACGCGCGTGATGTGCCCGCCGCGCGCGGGAATGAATTCCTGCACGATGCCAGTGGAATCCAGGCCCAGCTGGATCGCGCCGTTTTCCACAGCGGACGCAAGTTGCTCCGGCGAATCGAAGCGTACGATGCCGACGCCGCTGCCGCCGATATTCGGCTTCACCACGATCGGATAACGCAGATTTTTTGCAGCGGCTACTGCTTGCGATGGATGGTTGATCACGACCGACCGCGGATGCGGCAGGCCGAGTGACTCCAGCAGCGAGAGTTGCAACGCCTTCGAAGTCTCCACGCGGAATGCGTGGCTGCCGTTCACCACGCGCGTGCCCTGCTTTTCCAGGTGCGCGAGGTAGCTCAGCGTATAGAAAATCGCGTGAGCGTTGCCGCGGGTCCATGCCGAAGGGCTCATGCGGTTGAAAACCAGCCCGTACTGCTGATGGCCGTTGGGCGAAACGTCGAAATGATGATGCGCGGCATCCAGGCGCACGTACGGTATGGCGCGGCGGTCTAGTTCGGCGAAAACAGGGACGAACCAGCGCGGGTGTTCGTGGTAGATCGCTATCGGCTTTGCGGATTTGCGCGACTTTGTTGTTGGCTTGCGGCGCGGCCCGCTTGTCTTGCGGTTCGATGTCTTGGCGCGGGGCATGCGATTCCTTAGAGGCTCAGTGGCGATACTAGTTCGATGCAACAGACTAGCGCACGTCGCGGGAATTTGCGAGCGGGGTTGATTCTTGTTACAAAAAATTTACCGCGGAGGAGGCACGTCGGAGCCCAGACTCCGCAGAGAAAGGCGGCAGAGATCCCTGCCTGCGGCAAGCACGCTCCGGCACGCTTAAAACAGGGGCGCCGGCCTCACGATGACGATGCTTGTCGTATCGTCATGCGGGCTTGGCGAGGCCGCTCGCTACGGACTGGTCGAGCAGCTTTTTCATTTCGCGCGTGGCCTTCTTTGAAGCTGCTTCCTGCTGCTCACCTAGCTTGCCTTGTTGCTCGCCTAGTTTGCCTTGTTGTTCACCCAGCTTGCCCTGCTCTTCACCCAGAGCGCCTTGCTGCTTACCGAGCTCGCCCTGCTGTTCGCCTGCTTTCGATTGTAGCTCGCCAATGCGTTCTTGGATTTCGCCGATTTTTTCCTGAATGCGTCCCAGGTCTTCTTGCGTGCCGTCGCTGCCCAATTTTTTCAATTCCGCCTGGAGTTTCTCAAGTTCCGCGGTCATGTCTGGAATCTTCACGCGGACTTTTTCCATCTGCTCGCCCAAGGCTTCCTGTTTTGCGCCGAGCGCTTCCTGCTTCGCGCCCAAAGCTTCCTGCTGCTTGCCTAACTCTTCCTGTTGACGGCCAAGCGCCTGCGCCGGCGCGAAGAAGTCCATGGCCTGTTTAATGGCGGCAGGGTCGCGAATGATGTAGGCCTTGCCGTCACGGATGAACCAGATGAAATCTCCGGGGAAATTACGGCGCAACGAATCGACAAAGCTCGAGCCGCTGTCGGAGCTGGCGGAGGCGCCCGGCTCGTCCGTGTGCAGAGTGTAGCTGCTGGAAGAAATGCTCACGTAAGATTTGCCCGAAACGATTGCGAAAGTGCTGTCGTCGTAGTCGTTGTCGCGAATGATTGTTCCGTGGGTGATCGTCGTGGACTGCATCCCGCCCGCCAGAAATGGGCGCCCGGTCACCACCGGAGCAACGGATACCATCGGCCTGACGTCGGGCATGACCAGAGGCTCGACCTTCGGCATAACCAGCGGCTCGACCTTGGGCATAACCAACGGCGTCACGATGGTGCGCACAGACACGACTGGATCATCCGCGACGACTGGCCTCACGATCGTGCGCACGGACACTTCTGGTGCGAGGGGCGCAAGCGGAGCGATCGATGGCCCGGCAGGCGCGCTGGGCACCTCTGGCGCTGCAACCGCGGAAGGCGCGGCAGGAGCAGCTGGAGCCTGCGGCGCGGCTTGCTGCGACGGCGTCGAATGGAAATTTTCAATCGTCGGGCGGAAGGCCGCGATGAGGCATACGACCGGGATTGCGCAGAGCATGTAGGCGATCACAACGGGCTTCTTCAAGCGCATGGCAACACTCCCTTTCCATTCGAGAATTCGATCAACGCGTTTTTCGGCTTGTCCGGTGGTAGCCATTGAGACGCCCTGCCACCAGACGCGTCCCGGCGCAGCCTCTAGCGCCGCGAAGAATCCCAGCAAGGTTTCGGCGTAACGCGTGCGGTCGGCGCCAGCGGCGAGAGCAGCATCGTCGCTGGCTTCTTCTGCGAGATCGGCCAGATGGCGCGCGAGCCACCAGCTGAGCGGGCTGAACCAGAAAATCGCGCGATGCAGCAGCGCCAGTCGTTCGGCGAGCGCGTCGCGGCGAACGACGTGCGAAATTTCGTGCGCCAGAACGGCGTCGAGCTCAGCGGGTTCCCAATCGCGCCAACCAGCGGGCAGCAGAATGGCGGGACTGCGCACGCCGAAGGTGACTGGCACAGAGAGCAGCTCGGATTCAGCCAAGCGCGGCGCCGTGCGCAAGCCTGCTGCGCGAGCGAAAAAATCCAAGCGCGCGACGGCGTGCGAGTCTTCGACGCGCTCCGATTCCCTTTCCAGGCGGCGGCCCAGGAACACGCCGAGAGCGAGACGAATCAACATGAAGATCGCAACGGCGAAATACAGCGCGATACAGACGGCGAGCCACTCAAGTGGGTCACGGGGTTGCGCGCCTGCCAACGACGCATTTGCAGATTGCGGAGCGCCCGTTGCGCCCACTGCGTCGGTCGGAACTGAAGATTTCGGGCTATCGCTGAACACGCCGGACTTCGCCGAAGTCGAATGCGCAACCTGGTTGACGATAATCCTACGCGAGCTCAGTTCGTGGGACGGCGCTATTTCTGCAGGCGGCTGCGCACGCATGAATTTTGCAGCCAGCGGCACAAAAAACGGAAGGGGCGGCAGCAGCAGGCCCAGCAACGGCATGGCGAGTGCGACGAGCAATACCGCGCGCCAGATAGCCAGCCGGAGTGCGACCTGGCGCTCGCGGAAAGCTGACAGGGCGAGTCCAGCAAAACATGCGAATGCCAGCGACCGCACGGCCGGCTGCAGCACGTGCGCGGAGAAATTCGTGGACGCATCGAGTAGAGCGCCGGTGATCATGACTTCGCCTCCTTCCGCTGACTGGTTTTGCGCTCGGCAATTTTCTGCGTCAGCCGCTCCAGCTGGCGGCGATCGAGCACGGCGTTGTCCACCATGCCGATCACCAGTTGTTCGACGGAGCCGCCGCAGAAACGGTCAATAATATGTTTCACGGCGCGCACGGCCACGTTCTGGCGTGGCTCGGCGGCGCGGTAAATGTAGGTGCGGCCGCTGATTTCGTGCGCGACGTAGCCTTTCGCTTCCAGGCGGCGCAGCACGGTGCGAATGGTGGATTCTTTCATCGGCCGACGGGCGGCCAAGGCTTCGCGGCACGCCTCGGAGGAAACCGGGCCGTGCGACCACACATAATCCATGACCATCTGCTCGACTTCACCAAGATTGCGGGGACGCGTGTTGTGTGTGTTTTTCATTGTAGCGTTACATCTTGTAACAGATGGACGGAAACGTGTCAATAGGAAAAATCCGGCGCGGCGAGGGCGTGTGCGCTGTGACGACGTGTACTGCTTGTCGCCGGACGGAACCGGATGTTAAACTTCCTTGTAGCTTTCAGGAGCAACTTCTAAGGACACCTGCCGTGGCGGATTCAAAGCACGAAGAGACATTCAAAGTAGTGGATCGCCGCTTGTTTGGCGAAGACGGTGAGTTGCGTCAGGACGTGGTGGAGCAGGAACGGCGCAACGAAGAGGCGGCGGAAAAGAAAGCCGCTGCGCAGGCGCAGAAAAAGGCTGACGCGTCTGCGGCTTCTTCGGCAGGTAAAGCCGTACCGGCGCAAACGCCAAGCCCGCTGCCTGCAAATGCCGGCGCGCTGGACGCACAAGTCGCCGGTGGCAATGGAGATGCGCTCGCAGGCGTGACGCCGGAAGACGCGGCAGCTGAGGCGCAGGACGCCGGCGAGATGAATCCCACGTCGCGCAGCTTTCAGATGCTGATCGATTTTCTGACGCGCAACGCCGCGGCGATGCTCGGCGGAATGGCCGATCCGCGCACCGGACAAGCGTTTGTGGATCTGGAGGGCGCGCGCGAGGTGATTGACATGCTGGACGCGCTGCGGGAAAAGACGCGCGGGAATTTGTCGAAGGACGACGACAATTTGTTGATCGAAGTGATCGGCAGCTTGAAGCTGACGTTCATGGAAATTTCCAAAGTGGCTGCCGAGCAGATGGCCAAGAAAGCCAAGGCGAAGTAAGCGGCGGCTTTATAATTTGCAACTGCTGACCCGCGCGACGCGCCGGCCGCGCTGCTAGAATTCCCCGGATGAATCGAGAGCACGCTTTGCAACATCCCACCAGACCATGGCTTCCCTGCAATTAACCGTGCTCGGGTCAGGCACCTCGATGGGCGTGCCTACGCTCGGGTGCCACTGCCAGGTGTGCGATTCCGCGGACCCGCACGACAAACGCACGCGGCCTTCCGTGCTCCTGCAATACGGCGGGCACAACGTGGTAATTGATACCACGCCGGATTTTCGTTTCCAGGCCATGCGCGAAAAAATAGACCGGTTGGACGCGGTGTTATACACCCACGCGCACGCCGATCACATCCTGGGGCTCGACGACATCCGTCCTTACAATTTGAAACAGCGCGGCGTGGTGCCGGTTTACGCGGCGGAGAGTACGCAGGAGACACTGCGGCGGCAATTCGCTTACGTTTTCGATGATGCCCCCACGGAAAGTTCCGTGCCGGCGATCCAGATGCATACGATTGACGGGCCGTTCGAGCTTTTCGGTCTGCGCATCACGCCCGTGCCCGCGCAGCATGGCCCGCAACCGGTGCTGGGCTTTCGTTTTGGCAACGCCGCGTATCTGACGGATTTCAGCACAGTGCCGGATAGTTCCAAAGCGCTGTTGCACGGCCTGGACGATTTCATTCTGGATGCGTTGCGCTACACGTCGCATCCGATGCACTCAAACGTCGAACAGTCGCTGGAACTGGTGCGCGGACTAAAGCCAAGGCGCGCGTGGTTCACGCATATTTGCCACGATTTGGGACATGTGGCTGCCAACGCGAACTTGCCCAAGGGCGTGCAACTGGCTTATGACGGATTGAAATTCGAGGTGACGATTTAATGTTGTTGGACGCAACGAAGGAAACGATGCGGTTTCTCACCGATCTTCCGGCGCAGAATGCCGGTCGCGCGGATATTCGCCTGATCGGTTCGGCGGATGAGTGGCAAGAACGCCTGGGAAAGGACCGGCCCGGGACGGTTGTGACGATTGGCAATTTCGACGGCGTGCACCTGGGGCATCAAGAGATTTTGCGCGATGTGGTCGCGCGGGCCGCGGCTGCAGACAGACGCCACAATACAAGCGATGCGCGCGACGAGCAGAAGGAGCTGCTGCCCGCGGTGCTGACGTTTTATCCGCATCCGGCGCGAGTGCTGCGGCCGCAGCAGGCCCCTTCCCTGCTGGAAACTCTCCCGCAGCGGCTCGCGGATTTTGCTGCGTTGGGAATTGTGGCGGCTTTAGTGCTGCAGTTCGACGCGGTGCTGGCTCAAGCGAGCGCTGAAGATTTCGTAGAAGAATACATAGTGGATACGATGCGCGCGCGCGCGGTGCTGGTGGGCGCGAGCTTCCGCTTCGGCCACAAGCAACTTGGCGACGTAGAGCTGCTGAAGGAATTGGGGCGCCGCTGGGGATTCGAAGTCATTATCGTGATGCCGGTGATTGACGGCGGAGACGTTGTCTCCAGCACCGCCATTCGCGAAGCAGTGCGCGACGGACGCGTGGAAGATGCGCGGCGCATGTTGGGCCGCCCCTTCGCGCTGGCGGGCGAGATACGCACGGGCACAGGGCAAGGCCGCAAACTGGTGGTGCCAACTCTGAATCTGGCCACGGAGCAGGAGACGCTGCCAAAAACGGGCGTCTATGTCACAGAAACCGTGCTGCCCGGCGGGACGTATCGCTCGGTGACGAATGTGGGCGTGCGCCCGACCTTCGATGGCACGCGCCTGGCGATTGAATCGCATCTGTTCGATTTCGCGGGGGCACTCACCAGCGGTGCGATGAAGGTGCGCTTCCTGCAACGCCTGCGCGACGAGCAGAAATTTTCCGGACCGGATGCCCTGCGCGAGCAGGTGCTCAAGGATATCGCGCGCGCCAAACAAGTCTTCGCGCAATCGCAGTTAAGCGAATGAGCCGGCGAGGCTCCTGCCTACCGGCAGGCAGGCCCGACTTCCCATCCTGCCCCCTTTCGATTCCACCTCAGAAAGAAGTAAAATCCGGGACGAAACTCAGCCACCGGGAAACCACATGGAAAATCGAGAAGTCGCGAAGATTTTGCAGGAGACGGCGCAACTGCTGGAGATTGACGGCGCGATCATCGGACGCTACCGCAGCTACGAAAAAGTCGCGGAGTTGCTCTACAGCATCCACGAGCGCATCGAGGACCTCGCGAAGGACGATGCCAAGCTGAAGGAACTCCCCGGTGTGGGCGACGGCATGGCCGCGCACATTCGTGAGATCCTCGAGAGCGGCGATTACAGCCTGCGCCAGAAATTATTGAAGAAGTATCCTCTGACGCTCCTCGACCTACTCCATCTGCAGGGTATGGGGCCGAAGAAAGTGGCGCTACTGTTCAAGAAATTCAAAGTTGCTACCGTAGCAGGCGTGGAAAAACTGGCCCAAGACGGAAAATTGCGCGATCTGGAAGGTTTTGGCGAAAAAACGGAAACGAACATTCTGAAGGCCACGGCAATGCACAAGCGCTCTTCCGGACGATTCAAGCTGGACGTCGCGGATGAAACGGCGCGGAAGCTGGTCGCGCACATCGGCGCAGTAAAAGAGATTGTGGAGTCAGTGACGCCCGCAGGTTCCCTGCGGCGTGGAAAAGAGACGATCGGCGACCTGGATTTGCTGGTCACGCTGCGTCCCGGACACGACAAACAGAAACACGTGGACGAAGTGGCCGCGCACATTCTGAAATATCCGGGAATCGACCAGACGCTCGCGCACGGCGAAAATAAAGTGAGCGTACTGCTTGGCAACGGGCTACAGGTGGACGTCCGCCTGCTGGACAAAGACAGCTTCGGCGCCGCGCTGCTGTACTTTACCGGCTCGAAAGAACACAACGTCGTGCTGCGCGGCCGCGCACGGGACATGGGCTGGACCTTGAACGAGTACGCGCTGACGACATTGAAGGGCGGAAAATTCGTCGCCGGCAAGACCGAAGAAGAAATCTACAAAAAGCTGGGACTCGATTACATCGAACCGGAACTGCGCGAGAACACCGGCGAAATCGCGGCAGCGGAAAAACACACCTTGCCCAATCTGCTGAAGCTCGCGGACATTCGCGGCGACCTGCAGATGCACACCACCGCTTCCGACGGACGCAACTCCATCGAAGAAATGGGCGAGGCAGCCAAAAAACTCGGCTACGAATACATCGCGTTGACCGACCATTCCAAGGCCGTCACCGTCGCGAACGGCATGGACGAAAAGCGCACGCTCGAGCAGATAAAGAAAATCCGCGCCGCGCGGGAGCGAGTGCCGGGGATTCGTTTGCTTGCGGGTATCGAAGTGGACATTCTGAAAACGGGCAAGCTCGATCTCGACGACGAAGTGCTGGCGCAACTAGACGTGGTCGTCGCGTCGGTGCACTCCTACATGAACCAGGGCCGCGCGGAAATGACCGAACGGATTCTGGCCGCATTGGAAAATCCGTACGTGCAGATTCTAGCGCATCCCACGGGGCGCCTCGTGCTTCGCCGCGATCCGTTTGATTACGATATGGAAAAAATTCTGGACGCGGCCAAGGTGCATGGCGTGGTGGTGGAATGCAACGCGTTCCCGGACCGCCTGGACTTGAAGGACGTGCATTTGCGCATGGCCAAAGAGCGGGGCGTGAAGATCGTCATCTCGACGGACTCGCATTCCTTCGCGCACTTCCCTCTGATGAAGTACGGGGTCATCACCGCGCGGCGCGGCTGGGTAGAAAAGAAAGATGTGATCAACACTTTGCCCACCGAGCAGTTTCTGGCTTCCCTGCGTGCGAAGCCGGGAACGGCTAAGGGCAAGGCGGCGAAAAGAAAGTCCGCGTAGTTGCGCACGGAACATTTTTCGCGGACCTGACGTATCTGCTAGTGAAGGCTAGAGTGACTGTGCCACGGAGTGACTTATGAACCGGCTGACCATTTTTCTTGCTGCGGTGATTATGACAGGTATCGCGATAGCAGCCGGCGCTGCGCCGGCGCACGCCGACCAGTGGTCGAAAACCTACCAAGTCAATGGCCGCGCGGAACTCCATGTAGTGACCGGGGATGGCGACGTGATCGTCACCGGCACGGACCAGCACCAGATTGACGCGCGCGTTACGGCCACCGGATGGAAGATCGGGCCGAGCGACGTACAGATCATCGAAAACCAATCGGGGAATAGCGTTTCAATTGAAGTGAAAGTGCCACACTGGGGCTTTTCGATGTTCGGCGGAAACCATAAGTCCTTGCGCGTGGAAGTAAGTGTCCCGCGCGAACTGGACTTGGACGTGCGCACCAGCGACGGTAATGTGACGGCCCAGGGGGTTTCCGGCAAAATTCAATTCGACACCGGCGACGGCAACGTGACTGCCGGAAACATTAAGGGCGACATACGAATTCACACCGGCGATGGCCACATTGAAGGCCACAACTTCGACGGCTCGCTCGACGCCAACACGGGCGATGGAAATCTGCGCATTGACGGCCGCTTCGACGCGCTGGCGCTGAAAACCGGCGACGGAAATATCGAAGCGCAAGCGGTCAGCGGCTCGAAAGTCGCGAACGGCTGGAATCTGCATTCCGGCGACGGGCGCATCACGCTGCGAGTGCCTGGCGACCTGAACGCGACACTGGACGCGCACACGGGCGACGGCAGCATCACGCTCGACATTCCGATTCAAGTTTCCGGCTCGCTGAGCCATTCCTCCGTGCGTGGAAAAATGAATGCCGGAGGCGCGACGCTCGCGGTCAGCTCAGGAGACGGGTCCATTCACATCGAAAAGTTGTAGTGACGCGTTTTGCCGCCGCAGCAACGCCTGAAGATGTTCTGGTACTGCGCGACTGCCCGGAAAATCTGTCAGCGTGTCACCGTTAGCCCACATTTTGACCATTTATCTGCACGGCGTGCATCCGACCAGCCGCTCTCATATTGCAAAAGCTAGGGATATCCGGCACGCATGACTGGCACCCGGCATGCTTATCCCATGTGGAAGTCGGGCGCGGCCGGAGAGGA
>Ga0308309_10002261_pt1 | contig 11487 bp, 10 predicted proteins | sample HubBroMetageWFT5_FD_192491 | JGI IMG/M metagenome (GOLD analysis project Ga0308309, IMG submission 192491) | Warmed and freeze-thawed soil microbial communities from the Hubbard Brook experimental Forest, New Hampshire - Hubbard Brook CCASE Soil... | ecosystem: Environmental > Terrestrial >... | reverse complement strand
GGAATTTCTAAATGCCTGGAAAAAAGAGGCTCCGAAAAATTCAGCCCAAGCACGGCCGCAGCACGACTCGCTCCCGGAAGGAGCAGAGCTATGCGGAACAGATGGAAACGTGCATTGCCGACAGTCCATTTTCAGATCTCGAAAGGCTACAGAATTTCAGTCTCTACACGCCCAGACAGGATCTGACGAACTTTCTCGTCCGATACGAAATCTTCAAGCGCGTACTCGCGGTTCAGGGCTCAATAATCGAGTGCGGAGTGTTGCGCGGCGGCGGATTGATGGCCTGGGCGCAGTTCAGCGCCATCTTCGAACCGACCAACCATCAGCGGCGGATCGTTGGCTTCGACACTTTCAGCGGCTTCCCGAAGTTGTCGAAACAGGATCGATCGAGCGAGTCTGTCCAAGCGCGCCGCGGCGGCTTGGCGGTGGACTCATACGATCACCTCCAACACTGCGTTGAACTGTTCGATATGAACCGATTCATCGGGCACGTTCCGAAAGTGGAACTGGTTCGCGGCGACGCCACGAAGACGATCCCGCAGTACTTGAAGGAAAATCGTCAGCTGATAGTGAGCCTTCTGTATCTGGATTTCGACATTTACGAGCCGACGCTCGCAGCCCTGAAACATTTTCTGCCTCGCATGCCCAAGGGCGCCGTCATTGCATTCGACGAGCTGAACCTGAAAGATTGGCGCGGAGAGTCGATCGCTGTTCTCGAATCCCTGAAGTTGCGCGAGTATCGCGTCGAACGCTGCTCTTTCGGATCAGTAATGTCTTTTGCCCAGATTGAATAGCCTGTGTAGTAGGATGAGGCATCCTGACCGAAAATGGACCGAAAATCGAGTGGATCCCCACGCATTTGTAGCTGAAGTTTATCGTCGCATGAGTTTGCGGCATCGGTCTGAGCGGCGCGCCCCCTCATGGCCGGAGGTAAAGAACGACGCCCGAGTATTACAGGCCGCGCATGAATTGCGTGGCCTTCTGCCCAGCGACACGCGGGCCGCTATTCTCGATGTGGGTTTCGGTGGTGGCTGGTTCCTGGCAGCTTGCCTGCGCCTCGGTTATACAAATCTTTCGGGCGCCGATTTTGGCATCGAAAACAAAGCCCATGTCAAAGGGTGGGCGTCTGACGCCATCACGCTAACTGAAATCGAGAGTGATATCGGCGGCTTTCTAGCCGACAAACCAGAGAAATATGCCTTTATCCACATGTCTCACGTAATCGAGCATATCCCCAAGTACTCATTGTTGTGGGTCGTCGATGCGCTGTACCGCGCGCTGAAACCGGGCGGCACGCTGATGCTGCGCACGCCAAACATGGAAGGCCCTTGCGCGAATTCGTCGCTGTACGTAACCCTGGCGCACGAATACGGCTTCAGCAGCGGGAATCTGGCCTCGCTGCTTGATATTTGCGGTTTCGACGAGATTCGCTTTCATGCGCCTTCTGCGTCCCATCCCGGCCCTAAACAAAGACTCGGCAGGTTCCTGCGCTGGCCTTTCTTGAAAGAAAGTCAGATCCGGCACCGTTTGTTTGGAGTCAGTGAGCACGGACACTTTGACTCGGAGTTGATCGTCACGGCCAAAAGGGGCGACTTCCCGCCTTATTTCGATCCCAAGTACCGCTGAGATTCTCTGCCAACTGCTGGCGAGCGGTTTGAGATAATCTTTAACAACCAATTCGGCAGGCGCTAGCAGGAATCCTTTGAATATCCCCGATGCCACCCTCGAGGTGTCGCAACCGCCGCTCGCAAGCAATCATGAGGCGCAGTTTCGCAGCGAGATGGGACGTATCTCGCGGCATTCGGCGGTCTTCTTCGCGGGGACTTTTTTCACTGCGGGCGCGGGGTATCTCTTCAAAATCTATCTCGCGCGCGTGTTGGGTGCGGATGCTCTTGGAATCTACGCACTGGGAATGACGATCGTCGGATTCTTTGGGATTTTTAACGGTTTGGGGCTGCCGCAGGCCGCGGTGCGATTCGTGGCCGCGTATGCCGCGAAAGAGCAGTGGCAACATCTGCATGGGTTTCTTCGCCGGGCGTTGGGGCTGCTGGGAATTGGAAATGTTGTGCTGGCCGTGGCAATGATGGCGGCGGGGCCCTGGCTGGCTCGGAGCCTCTATCACGCTCCCGCTCTCGTGCCTTATCTTCCTCTGTTCGCCGGCATACTGGTCCTCGGTGGATTCACGACGTTTCTGGGCCAGGTATTGGCTGGATATAAAGATATTGCGCTCCGCACCGTCATTACCAGCTTCATCGCCAGTCCGTTGAATATTATTTCCGGGGTTGTGCTGCTCAGTCTGGGGTTTGGGCTTCGCGGATATTTGCTCGGCCAGTTGATCGCTGCGGGGACGGTCCTGCTGTTGCTGCTGGTTGCCGTGTGGCGGCTGACACCTCGACAGGCCCGGCGTGCTCCCTCCCAAGGGGTGCCCATGGAGCGCGAAGTGCTCTGGTTTTCGGCCGCCCTATTTGGCGTTGGGATTCTGGAGTTTGTACTTGCGCAAGCCGACAAGATTCTACTCGGAGCTTTTCTGGACATTCGGCAAGTAGGAATCTATTCGGTGGCGGCGGCTCTGGTTGTGTTTGTGCCGGTGGCGCTGCAGTCGGTCAATCAGATTTTCTCTCCGACGATCGCCGATTTGCACGTCCGCTCGGAGCACGCGTTGCTGGGCCGGCTTTTTCAAACTTTGACGAAATGGATCTTCGGATTGACCGTCCCGCTGGCATTGGTCATGATCATCTTTGCAAAACCCCTCATGCGCCTTTTCGGCCCGGCATTTGAGGCAGGCTGGCTGGTGCTGGTCCTGGGCACGCTGGGGCAACTGGTAAACGCGGGCGTAGGCCCGGTCGGCTATCTGCTGCTGATGTCAGGGAACCAGGCGCGCCTCATCCGCGTGCAAGTGCTCATGGCAGTGTTCATGATCGCGGCGACTTTGGGATTGGTCCGTCCGCTGGGAATGGCTGGTGTCGCTCTGGCTGCGGCTTTGACTAATGTCCTGAGCAATTACTTATATCTTCGGCAGGTCTGGGCAGCCCTGCGACTGTCGCCTTACAATCGGACGTATCTTCGCTTGCTCGGGCCTTGCCTCGCGAGCCTCGTCGTGACCGCGGGACTGCGATTGTTGATTAGGTCATCGAATTTGAATCTGCATCCCGAGTGGTTGTGGATCGGAATTGCATTGGCCGTGTCTTACGCGTCGTTTTGTGGATTGGCGCTGCTCGCAGGATTGGACGATGACGACAAGATGATCGTGGCTGCGATTCGTAATCGCGTTTTCGGCGCAACCGGGAGGACGCCGTCGATCCCACGTTAATTATTAATGACCGCAAGAAGACCAATCAGCTTGCCGGAGGAACTCTGCACATCCGCAGAGCAGCAGTTTGGCGCGCGTTTCGACAACGTCGAGTCGCTGCTGGAGTTTGTGCTTCGAGAACTTCTTCGTAATGACGACGAGGTGCTGGATAAAGCCGAGCAGGTATTGCTCGAAAAGCGTCTGCGAGATTTAGGATACCTCTAACCCCTCCCTATGAAATTGCCTTCCGCCTCGGAACAGGTTCAACGGGAGAGTCGGGAGCGATTACACCCGTCGCTGAGGAATCCGAACTGGCTGATCCTGCGCCGCCGCCGGCAGATTTTTGAAACCGGCATCAGCCAGTTGCCGGCATACGGTCTTTCCGTGCTCGATATAGGAGGACGGTTGCAACCCTACCGATCTCTGCTCAGGGCTCGCGCAAAAAACTACATTGCGATCGATGTGCAGATGACCGCGCTCGTAGATGTTGGTGCCGCTGCAGAGGCGTTGCCTTTCGCGGACGAGCAATTCGATTTTGTGATTTGCACGCAGGTCTTCGAGTACTTACCGGAGCCGGCGTCGGCGGTTGCAGAAATCAAACGCGTGCTCCGCAAGAACGGTGTTCTTTTCCTGAGCGCCCCATCAGTTTTCCTTCGAAACAACGAGAAGGAGTGCTGGCGTTTTTTGCCCGAGGGATTGCGACATCTTTTGCGGGAATTCCAAACCGTAGAGGTCGTGCCCGAGGGCAACAGTCTTACCGGGTTCTTTCGGACGTGCAATGTTTTTCTGGAGGCATTTTTCAGGCCCAGGATTCTGGCTCCAGTATGGCGGTGGACGTTTGTTCCCTTCTTGAATGCGACGGGCTGCATATTGCAGAAACTCGCAGGAGAAAACACCGATTTCACCGCAAACTACAGTGTGTGGGCTCGCAAATGACGTCTGATTACATCAGGTAACACCTAAGCCGCACTGTCTGCAATCGGCTTTTCGGTACGTGGTGCGGGTCTTGGCGCTGCGGCCGTCCTCTCTGCGATTCGGCGCCCCAGTTGTATTGCCGGGTGCTCAATCGCATGGTAGAGAACGGCAGGGATAATTAGCCACATGGCCCAGAAGAGTACCCAACTGTTATGCAGCGTGAGGGCGAACCAGATAAAAAAGGCATGTCCCAGATAGATCCCGTACGAGTAGGTGGCAATGCGATGACTGACAAATTTCAGTGGGCGGAAGGTGATCTCCTTGAATCGGGGTAGAGCTATTCCCAGCAACAGGCACAGTCCTCCTCCGACTCGCCGCGTCGGCATCCACATAAACACCAGGACAAGCAAGAGGATGAACGGCGGCCAAAGATACGACGGGATGGATCTTTTCTCGGGCAGAGTGAAAGCCATGATCCCAGGCAGGAAGTTGGGAACGAAAATCAGCAGCGTGAACCATCCGAGCGCCGGTATCGTCTGCGGAAAATGGCCCAGAATTCCGCAAGCCAGCCAAAGTACGAGTAGTCGCCAGAAGGAGCGCTTCTTCCAGAGAAATAAAAAGGGTAGCACCAGGTACATTTGCACTTCGAGCGGCAAGGACCACAGTGGGCCGATAATCGAACTGGAGTAGGTGAGGTTCTGAATCAGCAGCAGGTTCGAGACCAGTTCCAACCAGCCGGGCCTCGGCCCAACGGACAGCCCGTTCGCACCGGCATGCAGATGAAGAGCGACAGCCATCAACACCGCTAGTATGCTAAGTGGGTAAATTCGGAAAAACCTGCGAATGTAGAAATCTTTGACGAGAGCAAAGCCCGTCAGGGGGCTCCTCTGCATCGAGTACATCAACACTAGTGACGTATGCACGAAAAAGAGCAGGACGCCGAATAGACCGACATCGTCGAGTCGGCCCAAGTGGTAATGGTGGGTGAGGTGGTCGACAAGCACCATCAGGACAGCCGCGCTGCGAAGAAAGTCGAGATTGGAAGACGCACCTCGACTGAGGCCGTCGGGCATGCTACCTACTCTAGAAGGCTTCGGAGGAGAGGATTCACTTCCAATGGGAAAAAATTGTAGCACTCGCGGCTACCAGCGTCCACAAAGGACCGGGGCGAAGTGAAATGATCACGCGGCTGCGCGATGCTTTACGGCGGGTGAAGAAGTCGTCGGCGGATCCCGATCTGCGCTTTGATCGTCCACTCGTATTGTTCCAGAGCGACGATTGGGGCCGCGTTGGTGTGCGCGACCGCGAGGGATGGGAAGAACTCCAGGGAGACGGCTTGAATCTAGGTGAGAAGCCATACGATTTATATAGTCTTGAAACTGCCGAGGATGTGCACGCGCTCGGAGAAGTCCTGAGAAAGCATCAGGACTCGACCGGGCGCAGCCCATCGATGGTGATGAATTTCATCATGGCCAATGTGGATTTTGACCGTTGTTTCGATCTGGGTCAGAAGCAAATCCCCCTGCGGCCGCTCACCGCGGGCTGGCCGGGAAAGTGGCATCGTCCGCAGTTGTTGCAGGCATATCAGGGGGGTATTCGCGAGCGCCTGTTCTATCCCGCGTTGCACGGCCTGACGCACTTCTGCGAACGCGCGATTGCCCGAGAATTGGCGGCCAGCGGGGAGCGATCGCGACTGGTCAGGAACCTGTGGAAAGCGCAGACCCCGTACATTCACTGGAGGATGCCCTGGATCGGGTTCGAGTACTGGGATCCGGAGATGTCAGCGGCGCGTAGATTCTTGTCTTTGGATGAGCAGCGGGCCGCGATTGCCCGCGCGGCAGAAATTTTTCAGGAGCTATTTGCCGCGCCTCCATTCAGTGCTTGTGCGCCCGGTTATCGCGCCAACCAGGACACGAAAACGGCCTGGTTCGAACCGGGAGTGCGCGTCTCACAGAATGGCCCAGGCCACGGGCCCAGAGGCCCGTATCTGGACGAAAACGGAATGCTCTCCACTTTTCGGACGCTTGAAATGGAACCGGCCGTGGCGCCATGCGATGTGGCGAAACTGTTGGCGCAGGCAGAGGTGTGTTTCGCGCGCGGCTTGCCGGCAGTAATTTCGATTCATGCAATTAATTTTCACTCGACGATCCATGACTTCCGAACGCCGACATTGAAGCTCATGGAAGAATTCCTGACCGCGCTGGAGAAAAAATGGCCTCACTTGCTCTACATCCATGACGCGGATCTATTCTCAATTGCAACCGAAGGCTCCTATGTTGGCGACAGCGGACGCGTGCGGGTAGGCGTCGTCACCGCGGGAGCGAGCAAATAGCGTGGCTCAGAACTCGATTCAGGGCAAGCGATCGCTGTTGTTGGTCACGGTGGACTGCCTGCGCGCGGACCACTGCGGATGCTACGGATACTCGCGTCCCACAACTCCCTTCCTCGATTCGCTGGCGTCCGAATCCTTTGTCGTGCCGGCGGCAATTGTTGGCGGCGCCCCGACATATTATTCGTTGCCGGTGATTCACGCCTCGCGCATGCCGTTAGCGATGGGCCGCGACGTTGTCGGACTGGCGCCCGGTGAAACCACGCTCGCAACCGTGCTGCGGGAATCGGGTTACGCCACGGGGGCGTTTTCCGCGGCCAATCCCTACATCTCGCCGCGCTTCGGCTACGAGCAGGGCTTCGAGGTCTTCCGCGATTTTCTTGACTTCGGGAAGCCGACAGCTCCAAACGCCGTCAACGTTGAAATCGGTCCCAGCGCTTCCGCTCGTGGCAGGCTAAATAAATCTTTGCAAGCTTTTTCCACTGCGCTCGGACTCGGCAAACTCTACAACGAACTTTACTTTCAGTACTGCATGAAGATTGCGCCCGCGGCCGGGAGCGTCGACGCTCTGCGAAGATTTCCCTCGGCGGACATACTGATAGACCAGGCGCAGGCGTGGCTGACGTCGATCGGGCAGCGTCCATTTTTCCTGTGGCTTCATCTCATGGATCCGCATTCCCCGTACTACCCGGTGAATGATGCGTTTCGCGAGCTGACCGGAAGAGACGTCAATCCGGGCCGCGCGCGTTATGTGAATGAATACTGGAACCGTTCGGACCTGACGTCTTCCGCCTTGCGCGGAAAACGGGATGAGGTGGTGCAGTTGTACGATGCGGGAATTCGGCAGGTGGACGGCCAGATTGCCCGACTTATACACAGTCTCAAAGAAACACGGCGGTGGGACGACTGCGTGCTGGCTCTGACTGCAGACCACGGCGAGGAGTTTCTCGAACACGGCGGACGCTATCACGCCCCGACGCGGCTAAGTGAGGAAATCGTTCGCGTGCCACTTCTGATTCGTGCTCCTGGAGGACGTGGGATGAAGGTTGCCGCGTCTCCGATGAGCCACTTGCACTTGGCACCCACGCTGCTGGAGGCGATGGGCATACAGACGCCGCCGTCGTTTAGTGGACGGAGCTTGTGGACGCACTTCCGCCAAGGGAAGACCTGGGACGATCCCGCGTTCATCGAGTGCGGTTACGGCTGTACGAATCCGTTTCGTGTGGAAAGCCGCCGCGTATCCAGGCTTCTAGGAATTCGCGATGCCCGCTTCAAGTTGGTCATGCGGCTGGAACCCGGGGCGACCGAGGAACTCTACGATCTCGAAGCGGACCCGGCCGAGATGCACGCGATCGGCGGCGGAATCGGGTCCGGAGCCCGCAAACGGTTGTTGTTTGCCGCGTTTGAACACTTGGAGAAAGCGGCCCTAGGCCGGGACTCCGTGATGCGGCTCGGCGCCCGGCTGCGCGAGCTTCGTTACGATCTTCGCTACGAGCTTCGGGGAGAGAAAACCTCAGCTAGAATGTAAGTCGAACAATTCCCGACATACGAGTTCCCATTCGTTGTACGCTTTTGCCAACCGCATGATTACGGTTTTCACGCCCTCTTTCGCTGATGAAAGCAACACCAACGCCCAGAACCTCACAGTGAAGGAAGTGGTGTCGCGCATGGATTCGTCGCGTTTTCGGGTGGTGATGCTCGCCGAAGGAGTCACCGACCCCAGAATCGCAGCCCGGCCGAACACCAGAATCCTTCGATGGGAAAAGCACGGGAACACGGCGCGTATTCTATGGCATATGCTCCGCCATATCCCGGACGTGTATTTCTTTCCGAGGGAAGGACCGCTCGATGCCGCTTTCCTCTCGGCTCGCGCGAATTTGCACTGGAAGTCGGCGCTGCTCACTTACGTGGTTTCCGGAGGACTGGAACAGAGGGAAACGAACCGTCCGCTTCTACTACGCGCAGTGCGAGAGGGAGACGTGGTCGCGGGGAATAGCCGTCACATGTCCGAGACGGTCGAGAGACTTGGTGGCCGGAATGTGAAAACGGTTTACGATGGCATTGACCGGCGCTTTTACTATCCGCCGGTTGAACCGATGCCGTCCGAATCTGTGGATGAAGGGCGGCGGCCGCGCGTGTTGTTCGCTGGTTCCTTTCGTCCGTACAAGCGGGTTGACCTCGTGGTTCGGGAAGCGGCCAAACATCCGGAATGGGAATTCCGCTTGGCTGGAATCGGAGAAGAGCAGGGCGCCTGCGAGCGGCTGGCGCAAGATCTGAGGTGCAGCAATGTTGCGTTCCTCGGCCATCTCAACGCTGCCCAACTCGGTTCCGAGATGCGCCGCGCGAGCATATTCTTTTTCCCGAGCGAAATAGAAGGGCATCCGCAGGTGCTGGGCCAGGCGGCGGCGTGCGGACTGGTGTGCATCGCTCGGGATTCCTACCATCCCGACTATGTTGTCGATGGAAGTACCGGGTTGCTGGCGTCTTCCGATGCTGAGATGAGTGATGCGCTCGGCCGTCTGATGCGCGAACCGGGCCTGATTGCACAGATGTCGTCTGCGGCAATCAAGCACGCCGAAAAATTCGATTGGGATCGAGTCGCTGAACAGTGGCAGGAACTACTGGAGTTGGCTGTGGCCATCCACAACCCGCATCGAGGGCAGCGAGTCTCGCAAATTGCATGAAGCGCAGGGTCGTGCTGCTCACGGAGATCATCGCGCCATATCGCATTCCGGTTTTCAATGCTCTCGCCCGGCACGAGGTACTCGATCTGCACGTCATATTCCTGGCGGAGACGGACAAGAAACTTCGGCAATGGGATATCTATAAGAATGAAATCCGTTTTTCGCATCAGGTTCTGCCGTCCTGGCGATGGCGTGCTGGGAAAGGCAATTTTCTCTTCAATCGAGGATTGTGGTCTGCCTTGAACAAGATATCTCCGCAGGCGATTATTTGCGGCGGATATAACTATGCCGCCTCCTGGGAAGCCCTTCTGTGGGCGCGCCGCCACAAAACGGCGTTCGTGTTGTGGTCGGAAAGCAACGGCCAGGATGCTCGCGCAGGGCGGGCATGGGTGGAGTGGCTGAAGCTCTATTTCTTAGATCATTGTGACGGATTTGTTGTGCCCGGGAAGGCTGCCCTTGAGTATCTCAAGTCGTTGGGGTCTCCCCAAACAAGTATCTCGACCGCGCCTAATGCCGTCGATAACAGTTTATTCGCTGCCGCGGCTGAGAACGCCCGAGCCAACGCGACCGACTTTCGAGAGAGACTAAGGTTGCCCGCGCGGTTTATTCTTTTTGTGGGCCGTCTGGTTCGGGAAAAAGGTATCTTTGATCTGCTGGAAGCCTATGCCAAACTGGAGACCAGCCTGCGATCAGAGGTGGGCCTGGTTTTTGCCGGCGACGGCTTCTGCAGAGGGGAACTTGCCGAGACGGCGAAGCGCATTAGTCCGGGGACGGTTTGTTTCCCTGGATTCGCGCAGCGCGAAGATCTGGCTGCTATATATGCGCTGGCGGAAACCCTGGTTCTGCCAACGCACAGCGACACATGGGGTCTGGTGGTGAACGAAGCGATGGCTTGCGGACTTCCGATCATCGTGAGCCGTGTTGCGGGATGTTCGTCCGATCTGGTCGACGACGGATGGAATGGGTATGTGGTGCCTCCGCTCGATTCGGAGAAACTTAGCGAGGCGATTGCTTCCGTGGTGCGGCAGTCCCAACTTAAGCGGCGCATGAGTGCGCGCAGCTTGGAACGAATTCGAAACTATTCACCGGAAGCATGCGCCGATGGTCTGGCTGCGGCTGCCATGTCCGCCGTTTCGGGGGTGCGATGAAATCCGCGAAAGTCCTGCAGTGGGCTGGCATAGCGATCGCCCTGTGTGTGGCGCTTTATCTTCTTTATTCACATTTGCAATACTTCGGCAACGTTTCTTTTCTGGGCGCAATCCTGATGCTGGAAATTATCATCGCCTGCATCTGGAAATATGACGAGCGTTTCCTGTTTCTACTGGTGCTCATGTTCGTCTGGGCCGGACTGGGTGTCCCCCTGCGAAGCGCCGGGGTTATTGGACGCTGGGTCGTACTGGCTACGGGTGCGGGGGTTGGTTTCATTATCTGGACGAACGCTCCCCGCCGGCCTTTTCGATCGATACACTTGATCGCTTTCTTTTGCGTTTGCGCCGCGTTCGTTTCCGCGACCGTTTCTCCGTACTTCCAGATGGCCTCTCTAAAGGCTTTGAGCCTCGCTCTTCTTTTGCTTTATTGCAATACCGGTGCTCGCCTCGCACTTCTCGGTCGCGAGGACCGTTTTTTCCGTGGCGTGCTCTGGGGAAGTGAGATCGCAGTCTTTGCTACGGCGATCTGTTATCTCGGCCTGGACGACAATATCTGGGGTAATCCCAACTCCTTGGGCGCAGCCATGAGCATCGGAGTGTTTCCCATCCTGTTGTGGGGATGGTTGACCAGCGAAGGGCCCGTGGTGAAGGGGCGCAGGCTGGTCGCACTGCTTCTTTGCGTATACCTGGTGCGCTTCAGCATCGCGCGTGCCGGAATGGTTTCTGTGGCGGTGGTTACCGTTGTGTTTTGTGTTTGCCTGCACCAGTACAAATTGCTGGTTAAGGTGGGGGCGCTGATTCTGTTCTTTGTTGCGATCGGTGGGATGTTAGTGCCAGACAGTTTAAACCAGCAACTTGGGGACCTTAAGGATGCAGTGCTCTACAAGGGGCACAAGGAAGGAGGCATGCTCGGTTCACGGCGCACGCCCTGGGAGCAGTCGATATCTTCGATCAAAGCGCATCCGCTGTTTGGGACGGGATATGGCACAAGTCCAACGGGTGAGGACCCGGGAATGGAGTTTGGAAAGTATTATTCCACCGCGGAGACCGTCCGCGAGCACGGCAGCAGCTACATGACCATCGCAGAGTGGGTGGGCCTGCTCGGTGTAGCGCCCTTTCTCG
>Ga0308309_10002260_pt1 | contig 11488 bp, 7 predicted proteins | sample HubBroMetageWFT5_FD_192491 | JGI IMG/M metagenome (GOLD analysis project Ga0308309, IMG submission 192491) | Warmed and freeze-thawed soil microbial communities from the Hubbard Brook experimental Forest, New Hampshire - Hubbard Brook CCASE Soil... | ecosystem: Environmental > Terrestrial > Soil... | reverse complement strand
ATTTCGGTCCTCACTTCTGCGGTGCGGCTTTTCCGAACCAGTCGTCGAGCCACTCCAGCGAGCGCACGTTGTAGTCGCGGGCATCGGCGGGCTTGATGAACATGTGACCTTCGTCGGCATAAACGACAAATTGCGTCGGCACTTTCATGTTGGTGAGCGCATGCCACCATTCGACCGACTGCTCCATCGGGACTTCGCCGTCGCGGTCGCCCACCAGAATTAAAGTTGGAGTGGTCACCGCTTTCACGAAGTGCATGGGATCGCTCTTGGCGTAGACCGCGGGATCGTCGTAGATGGACGCGCCGAAAAATGGAATCATCCACTCGTCGATATCGTTCACTCCGTAATAGCTGAGCCAGTCGGAGAGTCCCGCGCCCGCGACAGCTGCGGCGAAGCGATGCGTCTGCGTCTCGGCCCACATGGTCATGTAGCCGCCGTAGCTGTGGCCGCGAATGCCGAGGCGATGCGGGTCGATGGGATACTGTTTGGCGATGGCGTCGATGCCGGCCATGATGTCGCGGAAGTCGCCGCCGCCGAAATCTTTGACGTTGCCGCGCGTGAAAGATTCGCCCTGTCCGTAACTGCCGCGCGGGTTGGGACAGAATGCGAAATAGCCCAGCGCTGATTCGGAGCCCATGGTTCTCGCGTCGAAGTGCGGTCCGCAGGCTGATGACGGTCCGCCGTGCACGTTGACGACGAGCGGGTAGGTTTTGCCGGGGGCGTAATCTTTCGGCAGCATCAGCCAACCCTCGATCTGCATGCCGTCGTTGGTCCAGTGAAAGTTGTGCAATTCGCCCCATGCGGGCTTGATGGCTGCGTTGACGGCAGTCAATTGCTTCCAGCGGCCAATGGGCCCAGCCCAGACTTCAGGCGGAGTGGCGCCCGACTGACGAATGAGGGCCGTGGACTTGCCGTCGCTGGAGAACGATGCGCCTGGCGACGGTGTGACGCCCAGGACTTCCTCTCCGGTCCAGAGCGTTTGCACTGCGCCACCGTTGGCGCTCACGGTGGCGAGGCCGGAATATCCGTCTAAATTTTGGGCGAAGGTAATTCGATCGGGAGCCGTCCAAGCTAGTTGAGAAGGAGAGCTGTGAATATTTGGCGTGAGATTGCGCGCGGCGCCTCCGGATGCGGGGACGACGTAGATTTCTCCGCCGTTGACGCTCTCGTCGCTCATGAGTCCTTCAATGAAGGCGACATATTTTCCGTCGGGCGAGATGTGGGGCTCGGCGAGCTGCCACTTCGGAGCGTAGATCTCGCGCAACTCTCCGGACTGCGCGTTGATGCCGTAGAGCCTAGCAACGTACCAGTTTGCGTCGCCGGCGCCGTGCGCGGCGGTTGCGACCCAGCCCTGGCTGTCCGGCGTCCAGTCATATTCGTAGATGTAAACGTCGGCGGGCGAGACCTGGGTGAGGGTATTTGTCTTCAGGTCGATGGTGGTGAGGCGCTGTTCGTAAATCTGGCTGCCGATTACTCCGGCGAGCGGCGTCATGGGCTGCAGCGGGCCGGCGGTTCGGGGAATGCCTTCGATGTAGAGCAGCGCGATCTTTGAGCCGTCGGGTGAAAAGCTTGGGGCTGCGGCATAGCCTTTTACTTCGGCTCGCTTTACGGGCGCGCTGCCGTCGATGGCCGCGGTCCAGATCTGAGCAGAAGGAATGTCTCCGGGCAGGTCGGCGACGAACGTGATCTGTTTCGAGTCGGCGGACCAGGAGCAGTCGCGCGGCGCGAGCTTGCCTTCCACCGTGACGGGCTGCGGAGTTCCGCCGTTCGACGGAACTACCGCGAGTTCGCCGGCGATGATATAGGCGACCTGAGTTCCGTCAGGCGAGATCGAAGCCTGCTCGATTCGTTTTGCGTGCGGCATGGAGTCGAGGATGGCGGCGGCGCGCGAGGGTGCGGGAGATTGGGCCCGCGTGGGGAGGGAAGCGCACAGGATTGAGATCAGGGTCGCGAAAAGCGTCGGGGAGAATCTGCAATTGGGTTTCATAGGAAATCAGTGAATTTTAGCCGTGCCGAGTCCGGATCGAACCGGTGCCGTCCCTTGCGGGACTCGTTCCATTTTGCTGACTGCACCCCGGACTTACGTCCGGGGCTAATGAATGCCGCCCTCCGGGTTGGTTTCGTTCCGTGTTATCGGCGAAAATTTCATTCCCTCTCGCTGCCGCGAATGCGCTCCTCACGGGGATCTAAAAGCCCATGATGTTGTATCCGCAATCGACGTAGATGACTTCGCCGGTGATGCCGCTGCTGGCGTCGGAGGCGAGGAAAACTCCGGTGCTGCCGACTTCGGAAACTTCGACGTTGCGGCCCAGCGGAGCGCGCTCGGCGTGGGTCTTATGCATGTCGCCGAAGCCGGAGATGCCGCGAGCCGCAAGGGTTTTGATTGGTCCGGCGGAAATGGCGTTGACCCGAATCTTCTTTTTTCCGAGTTCGTATGCGAGATAGCGGACGGAACATTCGAGGCCGGCCTTGGCCACGGCCATGACGTTGTAGCGGGGCACAACTTTTTCGGATGCGTAATACGTCATGGTAATGATCGATCCGCCGTCTTCCATGAGCGGGGCCGCGGCGCGGGAGACTGCGATCAGGGAATAAACGCTCACATCGAGCGCGACGCGAAAGCCTTCGCGCGTGGTGTTGGTGAAATCTCCTTTGAGTTCGTCGGCGGGGGCAAAGGCGACGGAGTGCACCAGCGTGTGCAGTTTGCCGTGGCGTTCTTTCAGCGTGGCGAAGAGGCGGGCGATTTCTTCATCTTTGGAAACGTCGCACATGTAGGCTTCGGCGCCGGGGAGCGAGAGGATCAGGTCTTTTGCCTCCAGTTCCATGCGCTCGTTCTGGTAGGTGATGGCGAGTTTCATGCCGGCGGCGTGCAGTCCCTGGGCGATGGACCAGGCGATCGAGCGCTTGTTGGCGACTCCGAAGACGACGGCGTTGCGGCCCTGCAGGTCGGGGAACATGTGAGCTCCTGGCGAAGGGGAAAGAATAACAGGCCGGCAGAAAAGTCAGAAGTCAGAGGTCAGAATGCAGAACATAAATGTGGTAGTGGAGGCGGGTGTAACGGCCTTCGGGATACGCTCTTACTTCTGCATTCTGACTTTTTACTTCTGACCTAGCTCCACGACTTCCTCGACTGGAGCTGGGGTTCCTACCGGCCAGCTTGAGGCTACGAACGACAGGCCGTAGACGCAGGCGAGGATGGCGAAGGCCAGGACCAGACTTACTTTATGCGCGACTACGCCGACGCAAATCGCCAAGACAAGCTGAAGGAACGTTCCGAAGAAGTTGAACGCGTTTTGCACGCGGCCCATCAGATGGTTGGGGACCATCTCCATCAGGCTGGTATTCATGGCTATGCCGCCGAGACCGCGTCCCGATCCCATGATGAAATAAAGAGAGATCGCGAGAAAGAGAAATCCGGAGATCGGGGCGCAGACCACGCACACGGCCAGCAATGCCATGGAGAAAGCGGCGGCTCGCCGGCCGCCGAGATACGCGATGGCCTGCGGCGCAAACAAAGCGCTGATGAAGGCGCCGGTGCCCCATCCGGCATTGAGCCAGCCGTAGCCGACGGCTCCGGCGTGAAAGACTCGGTCGCTGAGCGAGGGCGTGACGACGACTCCGGTGATCATCGCGCCGAGAAACAAGGCCCAACTCATGCCCAGCAGCACTACCGGACGATGATCGCGCAGGAAGTGCAGACCCTCCTTCATCTCGCGCCAGAAGCGCTCCAGCTGGCTCTCTGCGGCGAGAATGTCGGCGCGTAACTCCTCGGGACGCGGCACGACATGACGTCCCTTGCGCACGGCGAAGTAGCAGAGGAACGAGACCACGTAGGTCGAAACGTCGATGAGCAGCACGCCTCCGAGGCCGATGTGGTTGTACATGAAGCCGACCAGGGAGCCGGCGATGAGCCATCCGCCCTGCACGCCTGCCATAAGAAATGTGTTCGAGTGCACGAACTCGCCTTCGGGCGTGAGTTCCTGAATCAGCGCGGTGATGGTCGGCCAGAACATCCAGAAGCCGGCGGCGACCAGTGTATTCATCAGATAAAGCTGCCAGATCTGAACCCGGTGGCGGAATGCCAGAATGGCGACGGTGACGATGATCACGGCGCGCACGGCGTCGAGCCACATGACGAGCCGACGGCGATCTTCGCGATCGATGATGACGCCGGTGAAGGGAAGCATGAGCATGGCGGGGAGGGTCTGCAGAACGGCAAACGTCCCCAGCGCCATTTCGGAGTGCGTGGCTTCGAGAATGTACCAGGCCACGGCGGCCGAGTTCATTCCGCTGCCCAACATGGAGATCACGTTGGCGGCAAAGACGAAACGCAGCGGACGCTGGCCGAGAATGGCACGCATCTGTTTACTTTAGCCGAGCGGACGGCAATTCACCACGGAGTCAGGGACGTGCGCGAACCACGTAGGGGCGGACGCCCACGCCCGCCCCGCGCTGCCACGGCGTGGGCAGGTCAACTCGCTGCCTCCCCGGACGAGGGCGTCCGGGGATACGCGAATCGTGGCGGCGTCGGGCGTCGCGAATCGCGCCAGGGCATCGCGCTGCTCTTGCGTGCGGAGGCGTTCAGCGCTAGGATTCGCCTGCTGCTTCGGATTGGGCCCCATCTTTTACATCTTTGCGTTACCGGAGGCGGGCTATGAGACGCTGCGGTTCGCTGCTGCTGGTTTCTATCTTCTTCGTTGCATTCGCGGTTTCAACTACGCAAGCCCAGGTCGATCGCATTGTGATCGCTGCGGGCTCAGACCAGGACCACGCGCTGCAGGACATCACCAACGAGCCGGATCCGCAGAAGAAGCTGGCCATGTATCAGGCCTTCGTGCAAAAGTTCTCTGCGGACCCGGCTGCCGTGGCTTATGGGAACTGGCAGATTTCGCAGGCCTACCAGGCGAGCGGCGATCTGCAAAAAGCGCTCGATTACGGCGATAAGGCGCTGGCGGGTTCTCCGCACAATCTCGAGATTATGGTTTCACAGATCGGCCTGGCGCAGCAGGCCAAGAATAATTCCAAGGCGATGGACTACGCGGCGAAAGGCGGTGAAGTTTGCCACTCCATTGGCAAGGAGCCCAAGCCAGACGCCATGAGCGATGCAGACTTTGCCGAGCAGGTGAGCCAGGAAAAGGCGGCCGCGCAGAGCACCTGCGATTTCCTGGAGACTTCCGGCTTTAACGCCATCGCGACGGAAAGTGATCCGAATGCCCGGATGGCCGACATCGAAAAGTTCACGGCGGCATTTCCTGATTCGAAGTTTCAGGATTCAGTATCGAGCTTCGCGCTCGACGCGCTCAGCCAGTTGAAGGACAATGCGCGCATGGTGGCTTACGCGGAGAAGACACTGACCGCGAATCCGAACTCGCTACCGGCGTTGCTTTTGCTGGCGAATTTCTACGGCGACGATTCCAAGGCAGGCAGTGCGGCCAAGGCGATTACTTATGCGCAGAAAGTGATCGACGTGGCCAAGGGGGATGCTCCCGACGCCGACAAAGGGCGGAAAGTCTCGGCGGGAGTGGCACACAATACGGTGGGGTTCGCCTATCTGAAGCAGGAGAAGACTGCGTCGGCGATTCCAGAACTCAAGACGGCGGCGGTCCTTTTGAAAGGACAGGAAGATCAGCAGTATGCGCGGGCTTTGTATGGGCTGGGTTTCGCTTACGGAAAATTGAACAAGCTGACGGAGGCGCGTGACGTGCTTAGCGAAGGCGCGAAGATTCAAAGCCCGTGGCAGCCGATGTCGCAACAGCTGCTGGCTAAGGTGAACGATGCGCGGGCTAAGGGAAAGTGAGTGGAGTCGGTGCGGCGTCAGCGAAAAGCTTTAAACAGCTCAGGGGTGCAAAGATTCCCATTTCTCGCGCACGGGACGCGCGAGAATGGGGCACCCGGTTCTTAGTCGATAAGAAAGACCTCGCTCCTCGACTACTGCTTCGGTTTTAGCAGGTCTTCGGAGAGTAGTTGAGCCTTCCAGGCCAGGGTGCGGGCGCGCGAGGCGTCGCCGGAAGCGGCGGCTTTTTTCGATTGATCCATGAATCCCCGGATTTGCGTGACCACGTCTCGCTCGTTGGGCGAGAGATTGCGGACCTCGAGTTTCTTGAGGTTCTGCTCGGTCGTGGTCAGCATCTGATTGGCGGAATCCTGCGATGCCTTGTCGGGGCCTGAGCCTCCGGCCAGTTGAACGGTCGGATCGGGAACTCCTCCGTTCGGCACAATCACTTTTTTGGGAGGGCAGTTTACCGGGGCATTGCCGGCGGCGGTGATGGCTGGAGTGTTTCCTGAGAGTGCGGCTGACGGCGGAGTGTCGGCGGCGGACGCACTCGGAGGGGCTGAGTCGGAAGCAGGAGATCCCGATGTCCCAGGGCCGGCTGTTGTTGAGACGGGAACCGGGGCGGCCGGATTGCAATTCAGCGAAAGTGGTTTTTTCTTGTGCGCACGATGCCGCACGACTGGAGCGCTCGGTCCATTCTGGGTTGAGGGTGTTTTTGTGTCGGGCGGGGTTGAGGGCGGCGCCTGACTTTGTCCCTCCGGAGTTGCCTGATCCTGGGTTTGGGCTGCGGAAGTGGTCTTGTCGGCGGAAGAGGTCTGCGACGCGCGCGTTGGAAGTGCACGCGAAACCGCGGCGGGCGGCGGCGTTGCCGTCGCTCCGTAGAGGATGCTTACGCAGAGCACTGTGGCCAGAGTCATACCCGGGGTTCCGCGCGATGAAGCTCGAAACAGCCTGATTTTACGCCTTCGCCGCGCCGGGCGCGGTGAAGAAACAATAATGAGAACGGTGAGCGACCGGGAAAGTCCTTAGTCACTGTGAGTTGTCGTCCCGGCCGCATATTCATGACTGGCTTCGGCGGGTCGGCTTGCCGCGGGAATGTGAAAGCGGAACGTCGTTCCAGCCCCCGGAGCCGACTCGAATTCGACCGAGCCGTAGTGCCATTGCAGAATCTGATAGGTCTGCGCCAGGCCGATGCCGCTGCCATCTTTCTTGGTGGTGAAGTAAAGCTCGAATACCTTGTCCTGCGCATCCTGAGGAATTCCTCCACCCTGGTCGCTGACCTCGGCCACGATCACCTGGTCTTCGCGCCGCGCTGAAATCGTGAGCGTGCCTCCAGCGGGCATGGATTGCACTCCGTTGATCACGACGTTGAGGATGGCCTGCTTGATCAGATCGCTATCTGCTTTGACCGGAAGCGGCTGCTCGGGCAGGTGGCGCTCGACGGTGACGCCATGCTGCTCGGCTTCCGGTGAAGCCAGTTGCGCGACGTCTTCCAGCAGCGAGCGCATGTCGAGTTCTTCCAGGTGAAGATCGCGGGGACGGGTGAAATCGACCAACGTCTGGACCACGCGATCGAGGCGGCGGATCTCGCTGTCGATAATGTCCATGTGCCGCTCGGTATCGGGTTCCTGCCGCATCAGTTTGTTGCGCAGCAGTTGCAGGTGGAGCACGATGGCGTTGATCGGATTCTTTACTTCATGGGCTACGCCGCGGGTGAGGCGTCCGCTGGCCGAGAGCCGGCGGGACATCTCTATCTCGTCGCCGATGCGGCGCACCGACTCGGTATCGCGCATGATCAGCAGAGCCCCGATCTGCGAGGTTTTTTCCTGCACGAAGTCGAGCGATACCTGCACGCGCTTTCCCCCCGACGCCCCGAACTCACGCTGTGACAGCGGACGGCGCCGCTCGAAGGCGTCGAGCAAGGCCGTGCCGAGACGGGAGTGCCGGTCAAAAAGCTCCTGCACGGTGCGTCCGAGAAGTTCAGAGCGCGGACGGCCCAGAAAAGCCTCAACCGGCGCGCTCACCAGCACGACGCGGGAATCGCGGGCGAAGAGCATCAGGCCGTCCTGCAGCTTCGACATGAGCTGGTCGACGTTGTCTTTGAGAGCGGAAAAAATCTCGCGGCTGTCGCGGATCTGGCGGCCGAGGTTGGCAATCTTCAACGTCACCAGGCCGAACTCGTCGTGATTCGATTCGTGGGCGGAGAGTGCATCGGTGTCGCCGGCGGTGACGCTATCCAGATTGCGATTGATTTGCCGCAAGGGGCCCAGGGCAAGGTTCGAGATGGCCGCCGCCAGAAGCAAGGCCGCGAAAATCGAGGCTACGGAAAGATACGCCGCCTTGGTCACTCGCGCCTCGACTTCCTTTTTGAGAAACGTGGTCTGCACGCCGACCCGGATGGTTCCAAACGGTGTGCCGTTAAACAGTAATGGATAACTAACGTCGTAAGCCGCCCCGGATGGGCTGTAGATCAAGCGGAGCTGCTGGAGAGGCCGTGCGGACGCGACCTGCTGGAATTCCGGACGTGGCGGGATCACTTTGCCGACCCGGTCGGCGCTGGTATGCAGCAGCGCTTTCCCTGTGGTGTCGACGATGCAGACATCCAGAATGAAGGTCCAGTCGCCGGATGCGGACTGCAGCAGGTTGTTCAGATTGACGTCGGTTTGTATGGCCTCGGTCAGCTTGCCGCGCATGGCCGCGGCGTCGCTGGTGTCGACCTTCGTGCTGCTGAAGTCCGGCAGGTCGATGTTGGCGGCATAGGCGAACTGGTGGCTCAGGTTGGTGGCAGACTCGTAGATATTGGTGATGCGCAGGCGCAGAATCTGCGAGATATACAGGTAGGAAAACGCGGACATCATCGCAGTCACCATGAAAGTGATGACGAGCACGATGATGGTTTTTCGTCGCAGCATGATACAGAGATAAAAGTCGGCGCGGCCGTGCCGTCCGTTGCGGCTTCAGTTGCTGGGTACTTCCTCCTTGCCGGCGGTCTCGGCCGCGGCAGCGCCGTATTCCTTCAACTTGTTGTGCAGGGTCTTGAGGCTGATGCCGAGAATCTCGGCGGCCCGCGTTTTGTTGTTGCTGGTGGCCTCGAGCGTTTTCAGAATCAGCATTTTCTCGGCTTCTTCAACGGTCGTGCCTACGCCGAGGCGAACGGCATCGGGATCGTTCGCGGCGGTGCGGAGCGGGACCTGGCCAAATCCTGGCGGCAGGTGCTTGGTTTCGACGACTCCGCCATCGCAGACGATGATGGCGCGCTCGATGGTGTTGCGTAATTCGCGGACGTTGCCCGGCCACGAATAACTGTTGAACTGATTCAGCACGGCTTCACTGAGCGCGCTTACCTTGCGGCCGTGCTTGTTGCTCATCTCGATCAGAAGCAGTTGGACGAGCGCTGCGATGTCTTCTTTGTGTTCGCGCAGCGGAGGCATGTGAATGTTGAACACGTTGAGACGGTAGTAGAGATCGCTACGCAGTTCGCCCCGGGCCACGGCTTCGTCGGGAACTTTATTGGTCGCCGCCAGGACGCGGACGTCGACGGGAGTTTCTACCTTGCTCCCCAGGCGGCGAAGTTTCCGGTCTTCCAGAACGCGCAAGAGCTTGGCCTGCGTGCCGACCGGCATCTCGCCGATTTCATCGAGCAGCAGCGTGCCGCCTTCGGCGAGTTCGAAACAGCCGGTGCGGCGTTCCAGCGCGCCGGTGAACGCGCCTTTCTCGTGGCCGAAGATTTCACTCTCCATCAGCGTTTCAGGAATCGCGGCGCAGTTGATGGCGACGAAGGCGCGATCTTTGCGCGGGCTCAGGTCGTGGATGGTCCGCGCCACCAACTCTTTTCCGGTGCCGCTGGCACCGGTGATCAGCACCGAGGCTGTGCTCGGCGCGACCATTTCGATCAGCCGGAAAATCTCCTGCATCTTCTTGGATGCGCCGCTGAGTCTGCCCAGTGATCCGGTATCGCGCAGCCGCCGCCGCGTGGCTTCGAGTTCGGCGCGCGTGCCGAGGAGCGATGACGCGTTCGACAGAATAGTGCGCAGACGGTTGGTGTCGATGGGCTTGGTGATGTAGTCGTAAGCGCCCATGCGCATAGCCTGCACGGCGCTGTCGATGGTGCCCTGAGCGGTGACGAGAATGACGGCGATGGTCTGTGCCTGCTCGGCTAACTGCCCAAGCAGTTCGATGCCGCCCATGCGGGGCATTTTGAGATCGGTGATGACGATCGAGGGCGACCACTGCGTTGCCTTCTGCAGGCCGTCGGCACCGTCGTAGGCGGTCTCGACACGATATCCCCACGAAGATACGAGTTCCGCCAATCCGGAGCGCTCGTTCTCCTCGTCTTCAACGATCAGTACTTTTTCTTGGCTCATTGGCGTTTGTGTGGTCCGGACGCTCCCTCAGGCAACCTAAAGGCAGTTCGAAGGCCCCGAGGCAGAAGTGCAATCTCCACGATACGCGGCAGGCTTCCTTAGGGGCAAGGTCCGCGCGCCTCGGGCCGCTTCAGGTCGAGGGTTTCACTTTGAGACAGGTTCTCTCGCGGTGGTTGCCTTAGTCTACAATTGTTTGGCGCGTTTCCTTCCAGTTTCCGCTGCACTTTTCTGCTGCACTGCGGTAGAATTCTCGGTTCCCAGGGTAAGTCTCTTTTTTCCGTATGTACATGTTTTCCCCGCCAGGCGTTTCATTCACAAAAGACGCCGGGAACAAGCAACGCAACCGGAGGATTTTCCATGTCACTTTGTTCCAGCTTACGCGGAAGCCGTCTGCTGTCTGCAGCGCTCTTCGCAACTTTCGTGGTAGCGGTTTCCGCGTCTGCCGTCGCGCAGAGCGATTCCACTCCCAAGTTTGACGCATTTGGGGGGTATCAATGGCTGCATCCCGGCGCGACAGTCCCGCAGAGCACGGGCGATCCTGAAAACCCGCTCGCGTTTCAGTTGCCCGATATGCCCAAGGGGATCGGCGGCGCCTTCACCTACAACATGGATCGGCACTGGGGCCTGGAAACCGATCTGGGATACAGCCGCGACACACCGTCCGGTTCCTCGGAGTGGACCGCGTCGTTCGGTCCGCGTCTCATGTTTCGCACCGACACGGTGAATTTTTTCCTGCATGCGCTCGGCGGCTTCAACCGGGTCGCCTATGACTACGGAAATAATCTCGGCATCACCAGCAACAACGGCATTGGAGCGATCCTTGGCGGCGGCATGGATTTGCCGCTCACCAAGCAGATCGCATGGCGCGTATTTCAGGTCGATTATGTCTGGGCGCGGCACAACTACGCGGACATCGCAGCCCTGGACCTGCCGAATTTGAGACGCCCCACTTTTGAAGGCACTCGGGTGCGCACCGGCATCGTGTACAGCTGGGGCGGCGCTCCGGCGGCGCTACCAGCCGCGAGTTGCACCGTAACGCCGAGTGAGGTCCTGGTCGGCGAGCCTCTGACCGCGACGGTCACCGCGAGCAATTTCAATCCTAAGCACACCGTGAGCTACAACTGGAGCGGCAACGGCGGCACAGTAACCGGGAAAGACACCACCGCCAGCATCGACACCAACAATGCGGCCCCAGGGAGCTATGCGATTACTGCGAAAGTAACGGACCCGAAGTCGAGCAAGAACAACGAAGCCAGCTGCTCGGCGAACTACACCATCAAACCGTTGCCGCCGAAGAATCCGCCGACCATGTCGTTGTCGGCGAATCCGACTGACCTCGTCACCGGAGGCA
>Ga0308309_10002259_pt1 | contig 11489 bp, 8 predicted proteins | sample HubBroMetageWFT5_FD_192491 | JGI IMG/M metagenome (GOLD analysis project Ga0308309, IMG submission 192491) | Warmed and freeze-thawed soil microbial communities from the Hubbard Brook experimental Forest, New Hampshire - Hubbard Brook CCASE Soil... | ecosystem: Environmental > Terrestrial > Soil... | reverse complement strand
ACCTCCTGGCGTGACAGCACCCGAACCAGCACCGGTTCCTGGCCGGCGCCGCGCAACGCGGCGAGGGCGGCATCCGGTCCGGGGTGAGACAGGAAGTCGGAGATGATGACCGCGATCCCCGGCGCGGTGCGTGTGGACGCGCGACCGATCGCGCCGAAGTCGGTGCTGCCGTTGCCGTGCAACCCGGCTAGCGCCACCCACAGCCGGTGGGTGGCGGAGCGCCCTCGCAGCCTGGGCGTGAGCATCGTGGCCGCGGACGCGAAGGACGCCACACAGGCGCGGTCGTACGCGCCGAGGGCGACATACGCGAGCGCTCCGGCGAGCGACACCGCGGCGTGCAGCTTGGGAGGATCGCCGTACGACATCGACGCCGAGGTGTCGAGCCAGAGCGTCAGCGTCACGTCCTCATCGGCACTGTGCAGGCGCACGATCAGCCGTTCGTGCCGGGCGTATGCGTTCCAGTCCACGCGCCGGAAGTCGTCTCCGGGCACGTAGGCGCGGAAGTCGGCAAATTCCACCGATCCACCGGTACGCCGCGACCGCCGCTGGCCGGCGTCGCCGAGGACGGGGCGGCGGGACGGCAGGGTCATGCGATCGAGCAGTGACAGCACCTCCGGGGTGAGGCCGAGCGCTCGCGCCGCGGCGATCCCCGCGGATGCGGCCGGGCTGGTCATGGTGAGACGGCCGCGCTCAGCTGACGGCAGGGTCGGTGTCGATGCTGTCGACGATCTGCGCGATGACCTCGTCGGGCGTCGTGCCCTGCGCCTCTGCCTCGAAGCCCAGCAGCACGCGGTGCCGCAGCACCGGTGTCGCCAGCGCCTTGATGTCGTCGAAGGCGACGTTGAAGCGGCCATCGAGAAGCGCGCGAACCTTCGATCCCTGCACCAGACCCTGAACTGCGCGCGGCGACGCGCCGAATCGCACCAGTGTGCGCACCATGTCCAGACTCGCGTGCTGCGGATGCGTTGCCCGCACCAGTCGCGCTGCGTAGTCGATGACGTGGTCGGCCACGGGAACGGTGCGCGCCAGCGCGATCATGCTCAACAGGGTCTCGGTGCCGGCCACCGGTTGTACTCGTGGCAGTTCGGGGCCGGTTGTGCGCCGGGCGATCTCGACAAGGTCGTCGTTGCTCGGGAACGGCACGAGCAGCTTCATCAGGAACCGGTCGAGCTGCGCCTCGGGGAGCGGGTACGTGCCCTCCAGCTCGATCGGATTCTGCGTCGCCAGTACGAAGAAGGGCTCGGGGAGTGGGCGGGTCTCCCCGGCGACGGTGACCGAATGCTCCTGCATGGCCTCGAGAAGCGCGCTCTGCGTCTTTGGAGTCGCGCGGTTGACCTCGTCGGCGAGCACGATGTTCGCGAAGACGGGGCCGTGCTGGAACGTGAACCTGCGACCGGTGTCGGTCTCGCTGATCACCATGGTGCCGGTGATGTCCGCGGGCATCAGGTCTGGCGTGAATTGGATGCGCGCGAACTGCAGGGTCAGCGCGTCGCCGACGGCGCGGACGAGCGCCGTCTTGCCAAGCCCCGGGACGCCCTCGAGAAGCACGTGGCCACCGGCGAGCAGCGCGGTGACGACGTGTCGCACCAACTCCTCCTGGCCGACGATGAGCTTGTGCAGCTCCGTCTCGAGCGCGCGAGCCATGGTGGTGAAGTCGTCGGCCGTGGGCTCCTCGACGGCTGGGGCGACGCTCACCCGCCCAGGCCCTGCAGCGACGCAAAATACTGACGCACGAGGTCCCGGTCGCCGGGGGCGAATCCGCTGCGGTCGAGGGTCTGCAGCACGAACGCCTGGAACTGTTCGAACACCGACGAGAGCGCCTGGGTTGGGACGTTCTGGCCGGATGCCAGCTGGAAGCTCTGCGGGTCGCCGAACGGCTGATTCCCTGACCCGGGTACGAAGAGCTGTTCATTCGACGCCGCCGGGCCTCCGCGCGAGCCGCCCGAGCCCGACTGCCCCTGACCACCGCTCCCACCGGACCCGGATCCACTGCCGTTGCCGCTCCCGTTGCCGTTCCCGTTGCCATTGCCCGTGCCATTGCCGTTGCCATTGCCATTGCCATTGCCATTGCCGCTGGCCGACGGCGAGCTCGACCCCTGACCTCCAGAGGGCGAGCCCCCGTTCGAGCCGCTCTGGCCAGCGGCTCCCGAATCGGCGTCTGCGGCGGCGGCGACACCGGTCTTGGCAGAAGCAACGGCGTCCGCCGCGGCCGCAACTCCGGCAGCGGCCGACGCGCTCGCCGCCGCGGATTGCAGCTCGCTCGAGGCCGTGCCGAGCGCCTGACCCGCGCCCGCCGTGTTCCCGGACGCGAGGGCGTTCGCCGCCTGCTGCAGGGCGTCGGCGAGGGGTCTATCGCCGCTCGATGCGTTCGCGGCGCGGGCGAGGGCTGAAGCCAGCTGATGCAGCTGCGCAGGGGTGAGTTGCGCCAGCGAGCCGGCGACGGACCGCAGCGATGCTGCGGCGCCAGACAGGTTCCCCTGAGCGAGCGCCGAGCCGACCTGGCCCAGCGTTGCCGAACCGGCCATGGCAGAACCGGCGGCGGACGCCGCCCCCAGGCGCGACGGGAGCGTCGGGTCGGCAAGGCCTTGGATCTGCTGACCCAGCTGCGAGATCGTCTCGAGCGCCTGCACGGGTGTCTGTGCTTTGTGGAGCTGCGCCAATGCGTCGCGAAGCGCCTGGTCCAGTTGATGCAGCGAGCCGGTCGGGTCGGGCTGCGAGGCGGAGGCGCGATGGGCTGCCTGCTCCTGCTTGCTGATCGCCGCGATCGCCTTCTGGATCGCCGCATGGTCGCTGGCCGCGCGCTGCGCAGCCAGCGCGTTGCTGGGGGTGGTGATCGCGAGTGCGACCGCGGCTGCCACCCCCGCGGCCGCGGCCAGCGCGCGCCATCTGAGGCTGCGCAGCGGGTACACGTCGCCAACACGCAGCGTTCTGACGACCGACGAGGCGTCACGCTTCTGGCGCTCGGCGATCGCGGTGCTGCCTTCACCCAGCGACACGGCTGTGGCGAGGCGCTCGGCGAGGCCCAGGCGCCGGTCCGCGGTGCGCGCCGCGATCAGCGGAGATGGCCGGCGGAGGCCCGACATCACCGCGCCGGCGGCCAGCAGCATGGCGCTCCCGCTCGCGATCAGAGCGACGACGGGAAGCGTCCAGATGCGCCCGGCGGCGAGCACCACGCACGCCCACACCGCGGCAACAATCGCGGACATGAGCAACCATCTCGCCACGACATCGGCACGCGCACGCCGAACCAGCGGACGGAGCGACGTGTCCAGCGTCAGCTGCGAGTCGGTCATGTGACCTCCGAATGAGCGCGCCTCGGCCACGGCACCCGGCCGCGCAGCGCGACGATCGCCATGCCGATGCACAGCGCTGACAGCGCGATGGCGAACACTGCGTAGACCTGCCAGATGTGCCAGCCGTTGAGCGGCCCCGAGTCGATGCGATCAAATGTGACCGCGGCGCAGCTGTAGATCGCGGAGGAGCCGAAGCTGCCACCGAACCCGGAATACACGGCAGATGCGCAGTTCTGACTGGAGATTGACGCCACCTCGCTGCCGATTGCGACCCCGGGGCTCAGGGCCATGATCAGCGGCGGCGCCGAGCTCACCGACGGGGCAATGGCGGGTCCGGAGATGTATCCACTGGGTAGCGAGACCGCAGTGCCTCCCCCGGATCCGAAGCCCTGGGCAAGAAGATAGGTGCCCAGGACGAGCGGTCCGACCAGGAGGATGAACATGGCGACGTACGAGCACACGATCGCCCCCGTCGGACCCTTGCTGATCGCAGAGAAAAGGATCGACATCGACCCGATCGTGACCGCCGTGAGCGCACCCAGACCGACGACGATGAGGATGTCGCTCCAGGCGATACCGCCGAGCAGCGCGACCACCGAGAGGATGGGCAGCGATGCCACCAGCAGGAATCCGATGAAGGCCAGCGACGCCGCAAGCTTGCCGATCACCACCCGCCATGGGCGCACCCGCGTGCACAGCAGCAGATCGAGCGTCTGGCGCTCACGCTCACCGGCGATCGAGCCGCCGACAAGACCGGGAACGAGGAGCAGCAGGAGCGCGACAACGACCGCCACCAGAGCGTCAAACACGGTCACCCCCGAGTGCGCCAGCACGGTCACCGACGCCGACTGGTTGCCCGCCGAGGCGTACGCGAGGATCGCCACAACCCCCAGCGCGGCCAGCCAGCAGAACAGGATGAATGCCGCGCGCTTGCTGCGCATGCGGGTCCGCGCCTCGCGCGCGACGATCGGATTCCACACCAGCGCACCCATGCGGGTCATGCGCTCTGCTCCAGGGGCTGACCGGTGACACGGAGGAACACGTCCTCGAGGCTCGATCCCACCGGATTGACGGCTGTCACAGTGATGCCGGCGGCGAGCAATGCCTGGAGAATCGCGGACGTCGCCTCAGCTCCGGCGTGCACGTCAACCTCGACAAAGCCCTCGCCAGGGCGCAGAGCGATCATCTGCGGGACGCCGTCCAACGCCGCCGCAGCCGCGTGCACATCTCCGGCAACGTTGATTCGCAGCGTGCTGCGGTCACGACCGCCGGTCAGCTCCTCGAGGGTGCCCTGCGCCACCATCCGGCCGGCGTCGATGAAGCCGAATGACGTGCACATCTCGGCGAGCTCGGGAAGGATGTGGCTGCTCACCACCATCGTCTTGCCCATGTTGTGCAGCTCGCGCACGAGCTCGCGCAGCTCAACGCGCGCCCGGGGGTCGAGTCCCGACGCGGGCTCGTCGAGGAGAAGGACGGGCGGGTCGGGGATCAGCGCGCGGGCCAGGCAGAGCCGCTGCTTCATCCCACGCGAGAGCGCCTCGACGGGTGTGTCCATGCGATCGGGCAGGCCGACCAGGTCCATGAGGTCGGCTGCCAGACGGCCAATCCGCGCCCGGGGAATGCGGTAGCACGACGCGTAGAACGTGAGGTACTCGCGCGCGGTCATCCGGTCGTACACCCCAAAGAAGTCGGGCATCCATCCGACACGCTCGCGCACCACCTGCGGGTGGGTGAGGACATCGACACCGTCGACCGACGCTGTTCCCGACGTTGGTTGCAGAAGTCCGGCGAGGATCCGAAGCGTTGTCGTCTTGCCCGCTCCGTTCGGTCCCACAAGACCGAAGACTGCTCCGGTGTCAATCTGGAATGAGCAATCGGCAAGCGCCATGCGCTCCCCGAACGCCCTGGCGAGGTGCGTGCCGGTGATCACGATGCGGCCCCGACGACGGGCGTCACGAGTGGTGGAGTCAGCGTGGTGCCGCCAGGGGGCCCGTTCATACGCAGCAGTATGGATCCGTCGGGAAGCAGGTACTTCAGTGGACCGTCAAGGGTCGCGGCCACCCCCGACGTGACCGAATGGGTGCCGAGCGGGGTCCAGGTCGCACTTGCCGGGTCGAACACGGAAAGGGTGATTGCGCCGGCGGGCACGGGTGACCCGCAGACTGAGGGTCCCGATATCGGAGCCGGCCCGGAGCACGGAATCGTCGAGGCGACCTCCGCGACGTTCAGGCTGGCGTACGGCCCGGTGCCCACCGGCACGCTGTACACGGCACTCTCGGAGCCCGTAACAGCCACGTTGCCGAAGAACGCCGAGGTCCCGGCTGTGGCGCCCGTGACATCGACCAGGCTCGCCACCTGCGTTGTGGTGTCACCGAGCGTGCTCCCAACTTGGAGGGGGATGACAATGGCGTCCATTTCGGTGACGGGGATGCTGCCCGCATTGATCGGCGCGAGCCCGGGAAGAGGACCCTGGACGACGCCGACGAAGACCGGCTGGGTTTGCTCCTGTGCATTCGACGGCGCACCGGGAAATGGCCCAGGGATCGCGTAGCCGATCGCACCGCCGTAGAGGCCGTCCTCGATCGCGGAGATAATCTCGGCGGCGCGCTGTTTGCTGTTTGCGTCGGAGGACGTGGCGCAGCACCCACCTTGAGGCGCCCCTGTTCCGTTGGACGGGTTGATTGCGGCGTCGATCGAGACCGATGCGCCGGTGCCGAGAGCCCCGCTGTGGCTCCAACCGGTGTCGGGGACTTGCACCGCGCTGTCCAGCATGTTGGTGCCGAGCATGTTCGTGATCGCGCCACTGACCCTCATATGCGCGACTGCGAGTGAAGTGTCGACGGCGGTTGCGGAGTAGGGGATCGTCGCCTCGGCGTCGAACCCGTGCGTTGTCGCCGGGCCTGCGCCCTCGACGAGCACGCTGTTCTGCCCCGGAAGGATGACGACGGCGCCGGAACCGGTCTCGACCCCTGCGAGCCCGGTGGCATCGGCAAGGGCTCCCAGCTGGATCAGGCGGGAGCCTCCGTGTTGCGAGAACAGCGCCGCGAGTGTCTGCACGCGCGCGGTGCCCGTCTGGGGATCCACCGTCACAACGCGGACAACGTTGAGCGCCGCGTCATGGCCCGCGGTGCCGAGACCGGTCACCATCATCACCGCTGTCGTGGTGACGGCGACTGCCGGCACGAGGAGCCAGGCGAGTGCCGCGTGGCGCCGGCGCCAGAGCACGATGAAGGTCAGGGGCGCGACGAGGAGCACGTACAGCGCGATGACCATCGCGAGCACCGCCGAGCTGGGGACGAAGAGGCCGGGGATGTCCTGCAGCTCGCCCATGAGATATCCGTCAGTGGTCAGGGCTGCGGGGGTGGCCGCGGGCGCGGCGCGCTGCTCAGCGGTGACGAGAACGTGGCGCAGGAGCGCGAGCGTACCCACCCAATTGGCGGCTTGCCCGGAGGCCGCGTCGACGGCGAGAACGGTCACGTCTCCCTGATCGACGCGACTATCCACCTCGATGGGGTTCCCACCGTCTGTGAGCGGCACCGTCGCTCCCGCGCGAGGTCGCAAAATGCCGATCTGCAACGGGGCCAGCGGTTCAGAGGTGCCAAGAATCGCCGCGGTTGACGGCAGCGTCGAAGCCTGCGCCAGCCCCGACACGGTTGCGGGAACGAGCGCCGCGGGAAGTCCGCTGGTGGTGTCCAGAAAGCGGTCCGTCGCGGCTAAGACCAGGGTGCCTCCGGTGCTGACGTACGCAGCAAGCGCCGTTCGCTGGCCCGCGTCGAGCGACCCTGTGGTGGCGTCGTCGACGATCACTGCCAGGAATCCCTCGAGCGACGCCCCGGACTCGGGGAGGGAGGCCGGCGCGATATGAGCAACGGCCGGCTGCTGCCCGTCTGGGAGTCGGATGCCCGCGACCGAGTCGAGGGCGGAGGAGTCGTCGGAGACGACCGCGACGGCGTCCTGGACATTGCCACTGAAGGAGGTCGTCGACGACACGGTCACCTGGTCGACGACATTGCCGGAAGCGTCAAGCAGGCGCGCCTGCGGTGAATTTGCCGATGCCGCGATATCCACGACGTAGCGCTTGGTCGTCCCGGCGGCAAGCTGGACAGGGATCCGGTCGACGTATGACGGTGACGCCCCGCCGTTGCCGCAGTAAGACACCTTGAGAAAGCCGATGCAGCGCTGCTGGTTTCCCGATCCCGTGACGGCGATCTCAACCGTGCCGCTGAAGTCGGGCCCGCTGTTGCTCAGCGTGACCTGCAACGGGGTCCACGTGGTGGAGGTAGAACCCGACGTCGCGTATTCGGGCGTCACGTTCAGGGTCACTGGGGGCGACGCCGCGTGCGCGCCCAACGGCGCCGCAATGCCGGCGAGGGCTGCGGCGGCGAGCGCGAGAACCAGGGGTGCTCCTACGTGTCTCCGGCCGCCCTCCAGACCGTTGGCCACGAAATCACACCTCCACCTCCTGCGATCAGGACGTCACCATAACGCACCCTTTGAGCGAAAGTTCCCCTTTGCGCTTTATTTGCCGACGCTAAATGCGGGAGCGCGTAGGAGGCCACGCGAGATGATCTCAGGGTGGCCTCCTACCTGATTCGCCGCTCCATCCAGGGTGTCGTCACCCTGTGGGCGACCTGGTCGCTTGTGTTCGTCGCGTACTTCGTGGTGCCCGGGGATCCTGCCGCGGAGTACTGCCGGCCGGGCTGCCCCGTGGCGGTCCTCGAGAGGATCCGCCAGAACCTCGGTCTTAACGTTCCGCTCTGGCACCAGTATCTCAATTACTTCGGGCGAATCTTCCACGGCAACCTTGGGTACTCATACGTCAGCGGCGAGCCGGTGACGACCATCATCATCCACGCGCTGCCCGTTGATCTCTCGCTCGCAATCCCGGCGGGGATCATCTGGCTCAGTGTCGGCTTGGGACTGGGAAGCTTTGCTGCTCGCCATTCGAAAAGCGTCGGGGCGCGTACCGCAACCGTGTTCGTTCTGGCAGGACTTTCCATCCCGACCTTCATGCTCGGCATTGCTCTGGTGTACCTATTTGGCGGTATCTGGATCCCCGGGCTTGACCTCTTCCCGCGCCCAGGCAACAGCTGGACGCCCTTTCTGGTGAGCCCCCTCGAATGGGCGCACGGCCTGATCCTTCCATGGATCACGCTCGCGTTCATCTCATCGGCGACGTACGTTCGCCTCTCGCGCAGCTCGATGCGCGAGGTCCTGGGAGAGGACTACATAACGTCGGCGCGTGCCAGAGGACTCTCAGAGCGGCGAGTTGTCTACCGTCATGCTCTCCACGCGGCAGTCGCTCCGATCATGACCCAGTTCGGCATCGACCTCGCCACCGTGCTCGGCGGAGCAATCATCACGGAGGTGGTCTTCAACCTTCCGGGGTTGGGAAGGACGATCGTGCAAGCGGTGCTCAGCCAGGACCGGCCTGTGGTGCAAGGTGTCGTCCTCGCCGCCTCGGCATTCATCGTCGTTGCCAACATCGCAGTGGACGGGCTCTATGGCGTCATCGATCCCAGGGTCAGGGTCTCCTGACTCCCACGATCGACCTGATGCCGTCACTGAAACGACTTCAACTGCGGCCATAGGTGATTGAGCGAGATCCTGGAACGAGCGCACACGACAATAGGTGCCCCGGACTCCTGATTTGCAAGACCGTACGCGTTGGAGATGGTCGCGACCGTTGAACAGCCATCGAACAGCGTCGAGAGGAACGCAGCATCGAGGCCGACGCCGATCACCGGACCGCCGATCCGGTCGGGCTTCCAGTAGTAGTAGCTCAGCTCGCCGGAGGCGGCCGTCGGGAGTCCGACTGACGGCCCATACGTGTTGATCGCACCCGCTTCACCGTAATTGTTGGTGAGGATCACCGTGGTGGAGCGCTCGCTCTCCGGTACCCGTTCGTACACTGCGTCGACCTGGGCGACGAGGTGCCGCCAGCCCACCGTGTCGGCAAAGTCCGTGCGAATCGATGGCAGCATCGATTGCGCCATCACGGCCTCCGGGAGCAATGGGATCGCGATGGGCAGCAACACCACTGCCTGCATCGCAAGAGCCACGGCTGTCGCGGGTCGCAGCCAATGCGCCCGCTGTCGCGTCCAGGCTTCGATGGCGCACGCGCCTGCCGTTATCAGCAGCGGATGCAGCGGTCCGATGTAGTAGCCCTTGCCCACCAACAGGAAAAGCAGAAAGATCGCCAGCGCTGCAACCCCCAGGGCACGGGCTCTGCCGGTGAGCAGCCGGCGCAATCCGATGAGCCAGATCGGAATCGCGACAGGGCCGATCAGGGCGATCTGATCGGAGAGGAACTTCAGTGGCGCAAAGTCCCCTGCCTGAGCCGCGTGATGATTGAAGGTGTATGCGATCGATGGCCATCCGTTGACGGCCTGCCAGATCACGTTGGGGAGGACGATCACCAAGGCGATGGCAAGCCCGAGCCATGGCCATGGGGTACGGAGGTGCCTGCGGAGCGTCGTCGTCACCGTCCCGACTGCGAGCCCGGCGAGGAGCGCGACGATGGTGTACTTCGTCTCCAGCCCGACCCCGATCGCAGCTCCGAGCGCGAGCCAGAGACGGCGATCGCCTGTCCTCAGGAGCCGCGCCGTCACCCAGAAGCAGATCAGCCAGATCAGCTGGTCGAAGGTCACCGTCTCGAAAAGCCAGTTGGCGCCAAGCAGCACCGGGCTGGCTGCCGCGCCGATGGCGGCGAGGATGCGCGCGTTCCGACCGCCGCCGAGCTCGCCGGCGATCAGCGCCGCGAGGACGATCATCACCGACCCCGCGAGGCTCGGCCAGAGTCGCAGTCCCCGGACGCTGCTGCCGAACAGCAGCTCACTCATGCGCGCGATCGCCGGGGTGAGCGGCGGGTAGTCGACGAATCCCCAGGCAAGGTGGCGCGCGCTGTCGAGGTAATACAGCTCGTCACGGTGGAACCCGTACAGCCCGTTCGTCGCCAGGTGGAGCGCTAGGACGGCGACGGCGACGCCGCCGACGATGAGCCGCTCCGATGTGCTGTGGGACGGTGGGCGAGCCGTGGAGTCCCGTGCGTTCATGCTCTGTCCTCGATTTCCTTCCCGGCATTCCGGTGTGGCCATCGTCGACTCGCACGCTGTCGGTGAGCGTCATCCCGAGGGCTGATTGACGATCATCCCCTCGGACGAGATTGCGCTTCGAAGCTAGCGGAGGCCGGGCTCGACCAACCCCGACTCATATGCGAGCACGACGGCCTGCACGCGGTCACGCAACTCGAGCTTGTCCAGCAGGTGAGCAACGTGCGTCTTCACGGTCGTCTCGCCAAGGAAAAGACGTGTGGCGATTTCGCTGTTGCTGAGACCTCGGGCCATGAGCAGAAGGACTTCACGTTCGCGTTCGGTGAGCAGGCGAAGATGCGGGGCGTCGGCGCTGGGAGTGCGACCGCTGAAGCGCTCGATCAGCCGTCGCGTCACCGAAGGGGCGAGCAGGGCGTCGCCGGCTGCCGCAACCCGCACCGCACGGACGATCTCATCGCCGGTCGCGTCCTTGAGCAGGAATCCCGATGCCCCGGAGCGCAGTGCCTGAAACACGTATTCGTCGAGGTCGAAGGTGGTCAGAATCACGATTCTCGCTGCGCACCCGAGTGCGGTGAGACGGCGCGTCGCCTCGAGGCCGTCGAGCACCGGCATACGAATATCCATCAGAACCACGTTTGGAGTCAGAGCCGCCACTGCGGCGATCGCCTCCTCGCCGTTGCCGGCGTCGCCTGCCACCTCGATATCCGCCTCCTCGTCGAGCAGCGTGCGAAGTCCTGCGCGCACCAGGGGTTGGTCGTCGACCAGGAGAACGCGGATCACGCAGTGCGTGGTTCCAGGGGGAGGCGAGCGCTCACCGTGAAGCCGTCGACGGTGCTGCCGGCGCGAAAATCGCCGTGCAGCAGCGCGACCCGTTCCCGCATCCCGGTCAATCCCCCGCCGTCGGCGGGAGGCATCGTGCCCTTTCGTCCGTTATCGGTCACCTCGACGGTGAGGTCCTCGATCCCATATCGGATCGCGACCACCGCGCCGTCCGCTCCCGAGTGTCTGAGCATGTTCGTCAAGGATTCCTGCACGATTCGATAGGCGGACAGTTCCACGCCTGGGGCGAGTGGCCGTTGCGTCCCGTCGATACTGACGCGCACGGAGACTCCCGCCTTTCGGACCTGATCGACGAGCGCATCCA
>Ga0308309_10002258_pt1 | contig 11490 bp, 11 predicted proteins | sample HubBroMetageWFT5_FD_192491 | JGI IMG/M metagenome (GOLD analysis project Ga0308309, IMG submission 192491) | Warmed and freeze-thawed soil microbial communities from the Hubbard Brook experimental Forest, New Hampshire - Hubbard Brook CCASE Soil... | ecosystem: Environmental > Terrestrial >... | reverse complement strand
CAAGTCCAAAGGCAAGTACGGCGTTGAGGTTTTCAGTGGCAGCCACACGCATAAAGTTCTGACAGTGACTGGAGAGCGGTACAGCGGTGAAGGTATTCCTACCATGGACACGCTGGACCACGTGTACTTCCTATGTTCTCAACTGACGAACTACAAGTTCAAGAAGTTGTGGGAAGGAGACATCAGCGATTACAACGACGATCAATCATCTGCCGACCTGGCTTTGATGGTCATGTTGGCGCGGTTGACAAAAAACGACGCCAAACTGATGGAATTTTACTTTGAATCGTCTGCGCTGGGACAGCGTGACAAGTGGAATGCACGCTCAGACTACCGTGACCGTACGATTGCTAAAGCCATGACGTTAACGGCTGCCAAGGAAGACAACCACAAACCAACTGAAATTAGGAAGTTCGACCATCCGATTCTTTTGGCAGCTCGTGAGAGCGCGAAGAAATTCGACATGGATTCGATAGTGTTCGATCCCGCCGTATCGCAGAGAGAACACACTTATGTTATGGAAGGCTTCATCACGGAGGGTGACTCTGCCCTCGTGATTGGCGCGAAAAAGGCCGAAAAGTCCTTGTTCGGCGAGCGGATCGCCATGCACATTGCCTGCGGAAAATCATGGTGCGGATTTAATTGTCCCAACCCTCGTCGTGTCGCGTATCTGGACGGAGAGAATGACCCGCAAGATGTCAGCGACCGATGGCATTCCTTGTTGCAAGAGTTCACACCTGAACAGCAACAGCTCATCCGCGAAAACCTCGTTATGGTTTTGGGGCGGCCATACACAGATGAGGGCGGAACGCTGGATTATCTAAACGACGCTTGGTGGGACAAGTACGCGGAAAAAACCCGTGACTGCGAGGTTCACTTCCTCGATTGCTTGTATCTGTTCCATGAAAAAGAATCCTACGACAACAACGGTCTCCGTGAAGTCATGGATGTCCTGCGTTATCGAATTAACTCGATGGGCTCGAATCGCACGCTTGTCATGCTTCACCACAGCCGCAGTTTGTCCAACGACGATCTAAAAAGCGTAGATAGGCTGTCTCTGGAAAGACTCGGCCCCATGAATTTCAGTGAGCAGTCGTTTGGCGGGAAGGTTTTGCTCAAGAATGCCACTCTGGTCGTCTGCCTTGATCGACGTGTGAAAAGGGATGAAGACGACGAAATCGAATCAGAAGGAATACATTTCCAATTCTACGGTCGGCGTGTTCCAGAGTCACCGCTGCTCAAGTTCGAGAATGCAGATGACAAGTATGCTCGAACCCTCAATCGTGACCTGACCAAAGGGTCGCGGCGAGCAGCCATGGATCTCCGGATGGTCGCTGGCGAGAACGGTTCTTGGTCGACCAAGCACGAAGCCGCCAAATGTCTCAAGGGCGCGCGAAGCAATTCGTATCGTCACTTGAGCGAGCTGCAGGCCAAGGGATATCTCATACCCATGGACGGTCGGTTGCATTTGAGACTCTCGAACGAACTGGTGCAAACCATCCAGCACGACGTGAAGAAGAACGAAGCCTATGAACGAGCCAAGAAGTGGCTGCTGTCTTATGTGACTCATCCCATGAAGGCCGAAAATGTGATCGACGCGGGCGACGAAGCCGGTTATACACGCGAAGACCTGATTCGTGGCCGAGCTGAAGTCGGACTCGTCGAGGAAGAGCGACTAGACGCTTCAATGGTATGTGGAGAACTAATCTGGCGACCCAAGAAAAAACGTGGTTTGAGGAAGGGCTCCGAGCAGGCCAGGCTGGCCTCCCAAAAGGGTGTGGAGGCACGCGGGTGTCTTCCGAAAGCGTAGCAACGTAGCAAGAAGGGCTCGACTACCCCAGGGACACAAAAGTAATGGTTGGTTATGGTTCTGACCCGCATAAACATTGGGTTTCGGGCGTCCTCTGGAAAGTTAGGACGTCCTATTCCTAACCTTTAGAATCTAATGGTTGCGTCCTATCTAACCGTAGGACGTCAAATCATCAATAAAAATGGGCCTTCTGACCTTTATCAACCATTACTTTTTCGTACTATACGTATCGAGGGGTGCTACCTGCTACGTTCCTACGGTGCAGAAAATGCAGAGTGCGTCATCCTCAAAACGCAGCCGAGCATAAGCGGAGCGAGTAGAAAAAAGGTGTGGGGGCTCTGAGGTCGAACTGGTTCCAAGTGGTTCCAAAGTGGTTCCAAATTTGGGCTATTTTTGACTCGGAAAAAGCGGTGAGTGGAACCACTTCGCGATTTTTACTGCCCAGGAATGATGAAGTTGAGTGGTTCCATATTCTCTTAGTGTGTGGTTGTTGGTGTTTGTAAATCTCCCTCTTTAGCTGGAACCACTTTGTGGAACCACTTCAGAGGCTGCAAAAATGTCGTGGGTGATTCACTTAGGCCGTCCGTTTTGCAGAAAATGCACAGCAATTGCTCGCGCGGCCTTGTGATCCATGTTGAGGACGAGACGCGAAGTTGCCTTTCCTGCCCGACCATGCATCAGGAACTACTGGGACCATAGGAAAAGATTAACCAAGAGGAGCACCAATGATATATCGCAAGGTTGCATACGCGGAGTACAGCTCAAGATCTGAGACTGGTGACCAGGCCAATGGACGCGATACCCGTAGAAGCACGGTAACCGTGTACTACAGGCCCACCGGACGGAGCGAACATTCAGGTATAAGCCGAAAGGAATTCAATCAATGGGAGAGTGCCGGTTGGAATCTAAATTATTGTCCCAAAGGCATCGAACTTCAGACTATGCGCGACGATGAGCGGGAGTGAGTGACAGACTGGTACAGCCTGCACGTCAAAAAGTTTTCCGCTGGCCGAGTTTTGCGAAATTATTCCGCTTTTTGGAAGTCATTTGTTTGCAATAATATATCGCTTTACCTAGCCGTTGGGTATATTGCCACGGCAAAATCGTCCCAGCGGCCTGCAAACGCCAGGAAATATAGTTTTGGAGGCGTGATTGTGATCGCTCGGACGTGATCCAAACGGCTGGGTTTTACGTGGGGTGGGATTGCAGAAAATGCACAGAAGCAAAGCGGGATTGCAGAAAACGCACTAAAAAGCTAAGTCGTTTTCCATGAGTGAAAGCGGCAAAAACGAACCTTTACGCCGCAGCGAGCCGTCGCGCAGTCCGTTCCGAGATGCCAAGGTGACGGCCTGCCGCCCGCAGTGACAGACCCGCGGCGCGCAGACCAGCGACCTGAGACGATTGCACCAGAATGGTCCTGCGACGCCCTAGCGCCTTGCCTGACGCCTTGACGCGAGCCAGTCCGGCTTTTGTACGTTCCGACCGCTTGATGCGCTCCTGCTTTGCCAGCGTGGCCATAATGGCGAGAATGGCGTCTTTAAACACGCCGCAGGAATCGAAATAAGGCTCTGTGAAACTGCGGTATGCGACGCCGTAGGAATCGAGTCGATTGAGATGTTGAAGGGTTGGCAGCACGCCCTCGCGGGAGAGCCTGTCTAAGGCCCAGAACAGCAGGCACTCGAACTTGTGCTGGCTGGCATCGTGGAACATGCGCCGCAGCTCAGCCCGATCTGATTTAGAGCCGCTGACGCCCGAATCCACGTATTCAGCTGCTACGACCCAGCCCTGCTTTGCAGCGAAGTCGCGCAGCTGAAGCAATTGGTTATCGCATTCCTGCTTGTCAGTAGAAACGCGAGCATAGATGGCGATTTTCACGGTTTTTTCCTGGGGCGACCGCCGAGTTTGCCGTTCGCGCGAGAAGATTTAGCTTTCTTCTTCGACGTTCGACTTCCCAACAGTCGCATAGCCTTCGAGATTAGTTCCTTGTCGTTCACGAAGGAAGATTATCCTAGTCGTTAGGTTTTGTCAAGCCGTAATTTGGGGGTGCCACCCGTCGTCGTCCGGCATCCGAGCGCAAATACCCTGGTCGTGAAAATTGCCCCACTGTGAATTCGATTAAGAATTAGCAGAAACAAATCGCTCTGGAGTTTGGGGACATAGGATTGCTTCCGACAGGGTCCCAATTCGGGGGCGGGCGAAACCCCCAGGCGGGGGTTGACCACCTTTTGTCGCGTGCCCCGTACCTTTCAACCGCACCACAATATTTCACCAAAGGAACTCTCATGAGCATTTCTATCGAAGCTGACGAATCAGAGGAAATCAAGGACGCGCTGGAAGCTGCAGCGGATGGCGAGATTGCACCCGCCGTGCTAGTTGAGCAATTGGCAGAGGGTGTGACACTTTTGGTTTCGTTCAGCAGCGGCGAAAGTTTCCGATATTTTAACGTGCCTGCTGATGACGCCATCTCCCTCTTGTCTGACGCGAGTGGTTATAACCACCTGCTTCGAGGCAACACCAACTCCGAGAGAATTTCGTAGGGGACCCAAAACATTAGCAAGCGCTTTCAAAAACTTTGGGACTCCCACATGGGACCCAATTGCACGGGATATATAAAAACTTTCAACTGGAGGAGTCAAAGTGTCGAAACGTCATGCAAGAGCCACTCATGCAGAAGTCATCGAGCGCGCTAGGCTTGAGGCTATCGCTACCGATCCAACGAAGTCAGAGCCCGAGCGTGAATTAGCGCGCGAACGAATTCAGCAGTTGCGTGATGCGGCTGTTGCTCGCGCTAAGCTCCGGGACATCAAAGGCGAGGATGTCACGAAGCCACGGAATAAGCCTGAAACTGACACCGCTTCTGACTTGCCCGTGCCCGTGAAGCCGACGCGAGAAGCAGATGAGACTGACGAAGAATTTAAGGCGCGACTGGATGAATATTGGGACGAGATGCGTTCCGAACTTGAGCACAGACTCGCGTGTTGGCACTCTGAAAGGTGGTTCATTCTAGTTGATGACCTAAAACCCTGCCTCGAAATGTTCTGCGGCGACCAAGATGAATTCAAGAAGGCACTCGAATCGTGGCAACTATGCTTGGATGAGAACGCGGCACAGAAAGTTCTTGATTCTCCGAGCAGCACTTTTTCTGCTCGCCAAACAGCGGAACGGAAGCTGAGGAAATCTGAGAAGCGTCGCCGAGAACTGGACCCTGATAGTCCAGCAACGGGCGGCAAGTCTGCGCGGCGATATCCATTTCCGAATTGCTATGACGACCCAGGCCCGACTGCCTCGAAAGACGAAAGACCGTTTCAGTCGCAGCACAAACCAGGCTCAGAAGAATACGTTCTTGAGATGCGCGCGCTGCAGAAAAAAATTGTGAGTATCGGCGATTATCTAAATCGTGAGGACCAGTGGAAGCGCGAAGACCCTTCATCGTATGCCGCGGAACTAGTACGCCGTGAGGAAGAGGATGCTGCGCGTCGCCGTAAGAATCTGTCAGAGTGTTCGTATCGTGAAGGCAATCCGTGGCACCAGCCTGAGCCGTACATCGCTTCGCCACTTCAGAAACAGGCATGGCAGGCACAATCAGAAAAATTCGCAAAGTTGCGCGGTGAGATCGTCGAGCCAAAGCCTGCACCCCTCATTGAACCGGAGCGTCGCATCGCATGCCGGATTGTCTTGGACGGCTCGTTGGTTTGGAGTGACGGTACTCCCTGTCCTAATCCGCTACCGCTGAATACGCGAATATTCAACGCACCAACGCCGCCTTCCTACGTCCAGGGTTCGGGCAAAGTTCCCGAGGGATTTGAATTGGATTTCATTTCGATGGTGTGGGTGCGCCGATGAGTCTTTCAATGCGGATCTCGTCCACGAAACTACAGGGAGGTACTGATAATGGGCGTTAGAGCGGCTACTGCCGCAGATAGAGAGCGCTGGGCCAGAGAGTCAGTTGAGCCCGCTAAAAGTTACCAATCGGCCAAGACATCACGGCTGGCCGCGTCGATTCTCGCCAAAGACACCCGGATAAAATCCGGCGCGAAACGAGCTGGTATGCGCAGCACTGCGGTCGATTCCGAAGATGTGGAGTCGGCTAGGTATGATCCTGACACTCTCGAACTCGAAATTCGCTTTTCGTCGAGTCCTGAAGTCCACGTGTTCAGGAATATTCCAATCGCACTCTATAGAAACTTGATGACTGCAAAGAGTGTTGGAGCTTATTTCGCAGAGCATGTGAAGGACCACTATCCATTCACTCGAAAAGCTAAATGATGTGCAGATGGCAGAACGTTGTGGAAGCAACGGAACGATTTCATGAACACAATTTAACAGCCGCACTTGCGGCATAGGAGAATTACCGAAATGAGTATGCGTCTAACAGAAACACCGAAGCCTGAATTCCAAAAGAATAAATTCGAGCAGCACAACGACAATCTGCGAGACCAGAAGCAGTTCGTCAAGGAGCAAGCCGCGGCCCCAAAGGTCGAGCGCACGGCACCCCCGCGCACCCGAAATGGTCGTTTAATCGAATCTCCAGCCCTGACGGAAGCTCGCAGAAACATGGAAGCGGACAGGGAGAATGCCCAAGCAGAAACAGCGCACAAAACAAGATTTCAAGCCATCGCACAGGATACACAGACAGTTGGTGCGTTGGTGAACCAGTGGATATCGCAAACACCCAGCTTCGTCTCGACACTCCACAATAAGACTTCCTTGGCCAACGCTGTAAATGAGTGGTTGCTCAAGGGGCGTGTTCTTAGCGTTGCAGCGCTCAATGACATTTTCGATTTGTTAGTCGAAGGGAATTACTTGGAGCGGTCAGGTCACGCGAGGGTGCGCGGCCAGGGCGGCATCATGAGTGGGCGTCCGACCATTTATCCCGTGTATGAGACGCCTGCCGAGCAGCGACAACAGGCCGTTGTGCTAAAGCGCAGCGAGAATGTCGCGTCTCGTACTGATGGCAGCATTGATTCCAGAACTGCGCGGCACATGGAACTGTCGGAACTAGGAGCAATCGTGAAGGCGAACTACAGAAATTCTCCAACACGTAATCAGCAAGTATCGACCGAGACTATTTCGGAAGCTGATGCGCGCTCGATGCCACTCGATGATTTAAAAAAGCATGTTCGAGCGAACTACGGAAAAGGGAGATCGTAATGACCAAAGCTGCCCAACGTGATGGTGATTTAACCGTCGAGAGGAAGTACATCCAGAAGGGAAGTGCGACGGACGGACCAGTAACAATTCCAGCTAACGATGATGTCGCAAACCACGAGGAATTCTGGAAGCGCAGACTTGAGGATTCATCTATGCGAAGCATGGAAGCAGGACTGCGTAACTTGCCCGACCATGCATTGCGCAATTTGGCGATTCGGCAACGCAATAGATTGGCGGGAACCCACCAAAAACCTGAAGTGAATTCAGAATCTCGGCGACTTGGATCAGATGATGTGAGTCTACTTGCGCAGGTTCGTCTCATGGTGGCCGCTGAATTCCCCGAATTAAAGACGCATAGCGCCGAGTTCAACAGGATCGTAGCAGAGGCGATGCGAGAAGCAAACTCGTAAACAGTTTGGGAGCATGTATCGCGCTCGTCCGCTCCCTGGACGGAGAATTCGACTCCCTCCGTTTTCGTCGAGACGAGCGCAAACACTGGCTCACGCTGAATGCCCGCCGCTTACTCGGCGTTCGCGTTTGGCGTGAGCAGTGATTCTGTTTCATTCGTCATATAGCCGCAAATTCCTAAAGGAAACCGCATGCCGTCCCTTCAAACACAAACTGCAACTCTGCCTGGTGCGGTCGCTCCTCCGGTGAATTCGCCATGCACGGTCAGTGCGAGCGGCAGCGTTAGCATCGGTGGCGCGGGATATTTGATAGTGCTAATTACCGACTCAATTTCAGGACAAATCGTTTGCGGAATCGCGGACATGGTTCGACCTAGCGAGATGCTGAGTGGCACGAAGAACTTCAGCATCAATGCATCAAGTTTCTTCTCGCAAGCAGCAAACTTACAAGTTTCAGTTGCCACTCGACCGCTGGACGGCGCAAGCATCGCGCCCACAGTCAGCAATGCATCTCTGACCGCATTCAGTGCGTCTGCGACCGCGCAACAAGGAACAGTCTGATGGGAATTTCTATCGTGCAAACAACTTTTGGAGAGGTAACCAATCTTAGTGCCAGCGGTGGCACGGTTGAGTTCTTCAATTTCTCATCGGCTCCAGCCGCAGGTAACGCAATTGTGGTGATGGTTGGTGGGCTGGATATCACCAACACGCTGTCCATCACTGGTGTCACCACTAATGCGAGCGATAGTTTCTCCAATCTTGTTTTTGAGTCCACAACTTTTCCAGATAGCTACGGCAACACGGCATTTACGCAATGCGGAATTTGGATGGCGACGACTGTGGTGGGCGGCAGCAATAGTCAGACCATTTTGGTCAGGGGCAGCGCACCGAACAATTGCGCGTTCGTTTATTGCGCGTATGAAATTATGGGATTGGCGACGAGTCCGCTCGACTCTACCGCAAAAGGCACAGGCACAAATTACCCCGCAGGGAATATCACGCTCACACCTGTAGCCGCATCAACTCTTGCGCTCGCATTTATCTGTCCGACCGCAAACAGAAACACGGGCGTCTTCATAAATCCTGGCAATGGTTGGACGCTCGACCCGCCCGCTTTTGAGACGGCGTCCCTTACAGTTGGCACCAACGAGAGCGATGAGATTGGTGACGGCGCGCAGCATCAATTTCTCACCAACAACTCGCCTGTTTCATGCGCTCTCGGTGCAAGTCCATCATCGGGTTATGGCTGGGTGGCATGCGCAGTCACACTGAAGGGCGTAGGCGCGCTCCCAGGCGGCAGCTATCCGCACTGGCTCTCTGTTCAGGTCCGCGATACCACGAGACATAGATAAGAGGAAAACGAAAATGATTGTTGAAAAACTGACTCCCGAACAGCAGAAACAACAGAACATCGAAAAAATGTGGTTGTTCGAGATGGCGTCGCTAGCATCGCCCGCAGAGCGGGTCGCCGCGGTGACGCTCTTACAAAATGTTCATCACCTGTCTATGACGCAAATCTGGAGCCAGATTGAAGGCTCGTATCTGCCCAAGCGTCTTGAAGAGATGCAGGATTCGTTGGCGCAGTTACTCGCGAAGAACGATGTCCTCGAATCGCAGTCGTTGAAAATCGCCGCCCTGGAATCTGAACTTCAGACCTGGCGCAAGAGTTTTCTGTTCAGAGTTTGGAATTTTTGCAGGCGGTAAATTGTCGCGCGACGCGCGGCAGCACTTTCCAGAAACACAATCCACAAAATTCAGGATGAAACGATTATGGCTACGCCTACACTGATTCAGACTGCGAGCGGCACAAACGGGACGGCGGCGTTCGGCAGCAACGTCACCGCGGGGGATTTGTTAATTGTTTTTACGAATCTTTCATCTTCGGTTTATACGCCGACTTCTTTTCCGGTGAGCGCAGTACCTTCAGACACGCAGGGAAATCAATATATCTTTGTTCAGGGGATTCTAGGACCTTTTGCGCCTTCTTTTGAGTATGTAAATGCGGGAGTGTGGTTCGCCATTGCAAAGACCACAGGCGCAAACACTGTGTCATTTACTTCGCAGGGGTGGGACGGAGTAGTGGCAGCCGCTGAATATAGCGCATCGAGCATCGACGTTGCGTCTGTAGTAGCTGCAGCGGCAACGGCAAATCCGGCTCAAAGTCCCGCTGTCAGTACGTCGTTCGCGGATGAATTACTTGTGGGATGGGGAATGTCTGTCGAACCTTTAAATCTTAGTGGTGCGAATTCTCCGTTCTCCTTCGACCTTAGTGTTGGTTCCGGTGTGCTTGTCTTGGAACACGCCGCCGTTGCATCACTGGGTTCATATCAATCCGATTTTGTCGTGAGTAGAGCCGCAGACTATATAACTGGATTGTTCACGCTCTCATCTGCTTCGTTCGCATCTATTTCGGGCAATTGCGCTGTTGCTGGTGCAACGGTGTTGCTCACAGGAGCGTTGAATCTCTCCACCACTGCGGATGGTTCAGGCAATTTCTCGTTTGCGACTGTTATCAACGGCAACTATGTGGTGACGGTCTACGCAAACGGCAACGCAGTTTCGCCAAACTCGCAAAACGTCACAGTTAGCAATAGCACGAGTATGACAGGAGTGAACTTCACCGCAGCGGGCACCATACCGAGCCTTATCCAATCAGTGCAGGGACTCGCCGACAACAACTCGCCATATTACGTTGCATACACTTCGCCGATAACGAAGGGCGATTTCCTATTGGCCGTTCTTTGGTATGACGATTCCCTCGCTGATACACCTGGACTTTCAGATTCTCAAGGCAACGAGTGGACATTACTCACTAGCAGCCTAGCGGGAGATAGCGCGAAGTCGTCTGGGTGGGTTTGGTACACGACTGCCAAAGCATCGGGCACAAATACTTTAGAATTTAGCGGGGCGCGGATTGGTGTTGGACATATTTCGATTGCGGAGTTCTCCCCAGCGGTGATAAATGCTTTTTCGGCCGCCCTGGCAAACAAGGCACTCAATATTCAGAGTAGTGCCATCACCGCGGCGGCGAACAGTCTTCTCATTGGCTGGGCCACATCTGACGAGGAAGGATGTATTCTCGCATCGGTCTTTCCATATAACCAAGTCGGTGCGTCAGGCGCGTTTGCCGATGAAACATTCACGCTACTTCAATTGATGACGACTTCTGCGTCAGGCTCATTTCAATCTTCATTCGTCAGCAACTCCCAGAACTTCTCCAGCGGAGGGTTGGGATATTGGGTATCAGGTATCATCGCGCTCTCATCGCTTTTTTCGGTCAGCGGCAATGTTGGAGTTGGTGCTGCGACTATTTCATATTCAGGCAGCGCGAGCGGCAGCGTCACTGCGGATGGTTCGGGAAACTACAGCATCCCAGGTCTTCCGAGCGGCGCGTCAATCACCATCACGCCATCGGCGACCGGATACACTTTCTCGCCGACCAGTCAGAGCGAAACAATCAGTACATCGAACATAACGGGCGTGAATTTCTCGCAAACGCAGTTGCAAGTGGCGACCACCACGTTCAGTCCCGCGTCAGGAAGCTACTCGCCCAACCAAGAAATAACTTTAGAGAACGTGGATTCGGGCTTGGCGGGATTTGCGATGTACTGGAACACCACAGGAAATCCGACGACGAGTTCAAATCTTTACACTGGCCCAATCACCTTGACCGCATCCGAAACGATTTACGTTTTGGCTGTGGCGACCGATTATCTGAACAGCGCAATTGCCAGTGCGCCGTATGTGATTGTCGCGCCTCTTACTGGTAGTGGGTTCGCGCCATCGTGGCTGTTCGGTCAATTGAACGAGGGTCTGGGAATCTACGTCAGTCCTGGCAGCGTCAACGGCATTCGCGTGAACGGGCAGGTGGTGCCTGTGCCGCCTGATTCAACCACGTATGTATGGGCGACCGCAAGCGGAGTCATCGCAACAGGTTCGTCATTGCCCACCAATGTTTTTCCAATCGCAGTGGTGGTGTCGGGTGAAGTTCAAACGGGAACTGAAAATCTGCCCAACAACTTATCGGAAGGCGTTCAGTCCATCGTGGATATTCGACAGTAGTCGAGGAGCACATCGTGGCAACAGGGAAAACAACAAAGAACGGCAAAGCCGTTTATTTCC
>Ga0308309_10002256_pt1 | contig 11492 bp, 10 predicted proteins | sample HubBroMetageWFT5_FD_192491 | JGI IMG/M metagenome (GOLD analysis project Ga0308309, IMG submission 192491) | Warmed and freeze-thawed soil microbial communities from the Hubbard Brook experimental Forest, New Hampshire - Hubbard Brook CCASE Soil... | ecosystem: Environmental > Terrestrial >... | reverse complement strand
AGCTACATCCGAGATTCTGCCGGACGTCTATCTGATTTCCGTTCACGCCTTGGAAGCGGGCGGTTCCCAATTGACGAAAACACAGACGTTTTTGGGCACGCGCCAATACTACAGCGGCGGAGCCGTTGCCACATTCATGCTCATAGACCACGGCGGCTTTATTCGGTGCAGCGGGATTGCCTATGGCTATCGCGGCTTCGTGAAAGCCGACGACATCGGGCTCGCAATCGCGCCTCGAATTGGAGCGGCGAATCAAGCGGTCGTGCCCGGCACACAGAATGCGTTACCGAATGCGCAAGCGTATCCGAACCAGACTGACACGCCGCGTTGTTGATGGGCGAGAGGCACGTTTGTGAGCCATAACGGTGAAAAGGATAACCGCGATGGAATGCAAGTTGTAGCAAGCGCGCTATCGATGGCTCGCGACGTCGTCGTTCTCGCAGCAGTATACCTTTATTTTGCCGGTTTCATGTACAAGTACTACTACTATGAGAGCTTCCATATCAAAAGCGCGCTCGACACGGTCTCGTCCTACGTTGCGTTCGTCTATTCGTATACCGTCTTTTGGGAGAACCTCACGGAACTAATCATTGCCACTCTTGGCGGCTTGGCGCTAATGTGTGTCGTGATCCTATTGACGCGCTCGCATTCTGAGACGCGGCGAGTCGCAATTGGTGGTTCCGCCGTTATCCTCGCCGTGCTTGCATTTCCGGTTATCAATCGATGGGCGTGGCAGGCAGCCGTAGGCGATGCCGCCGATACGCGACGAACTGCCGCACTGGGCAACGATACGGCGCGATTGTGCCGAATATTCGTTCCTCTCGAGGGCATGTTTCACCTCGACTGGGCTAGTGCCTAAAGCCGGAGCAAAGCCCGCAGGAGCGCTTCCGAGTTAGGAAGCGAAACGAGGTCCTTGGCGCGAAGGAATAATCTATCGAAGGCGGTGCATATGGATCGTCGGAACTGCGATCTCGTAATGAAAGGCGGCGTTACCAGCGGCGTTGTCTATCCTGACGCGATTTTCGGAATTTCGCGCGTCTTTGATCTAAAAAGCATCGGTGGCACTTCAGCCGGTGCTATTGCAGCGGCGATCGCGGCCGCCGCGCAGTACCGGCGGGTTCGTTGCCAGCACGATCGCTCGCTCGGTGATCCTGAATCCGGATTCGCGCGCCTGCGTGACATTCCGGAGTATCTAGGCGAAGAGGATCATCTTTTTCGCCTGTTCGCACCGAACCACGCTACCAAAGCGCTGTTTGGGATTATCGTCGATCTGTTTGCGCCAAAGCGCAGTCTTGTCGTAAAGCTCTCCAGCCTTATACGAGCCTATCCGATTAATGCGGTGGTCGGACTCATCCCAGCAGCAGGATACTTATTTGCAGTGTCCCAGCTCAGCGACCCGAGCGCGCGCGTCATAAACTACGCACTTGCGTTGCTCGTCGGAATTGGAGGCGCGATCGCATTCTCGGTTGCTGGCCTTGCGTGGGATCTTTTGCGCGACCTCCCACGGAATTATTTCGGCCTTGTGACCGGTGTAGACGACGCCGAGCCCAGCAACGACTTGGCGCTGTGCACGTGGCTGACTCGTGAACTCGAACAAACCGCAGGTCTAGAGGTTGGGAGGACACCTTTGACGTTCGGCATGCTTTGGGATCCAACCAAACAGCCGGCGCGGTTCGCAATCGAACAGCCGACTCCGGTGCCGGGACGCGCGGTAAACCTTCAGATGGTCACAACGAGTTTAACAGAAGGGCGCCCTTACCAGTTCCCGACGCGAACCAACCGGTATCACTTCAAACCGGCCGAGCTGAGACGCTTCTTTCCCGAGCATGTCGTTGAGTGGATGGTTAAGAGTTCGCGCAGCGATGCGACGACCTTTCCCGATCTCGTTCCGTTGCCGCCGATCAGTGATTTGCCGATCATCGTAGCGACGCGGATGAGCCTCTCTTTTCCAGTCCTTCTGAGCGCCGTTCCATTGTATGCGGTGGATCGTACGGATGCCGACCCGCAGTTGCCACAGACAGTTTGGTTCTCCGACGGCGGACTGACGAGCAACTTCCCGATCGCAATGTTCGATTCGCCACTTCCGAGCTGGCCCACTCTGGCGTTAAATTTAGGCGCATTCGGCCCGAGGACACCCGCGAACGGCATCGTCATGACCCAGGTCGCTGGTCAGGGGCGGCTTTCGCGCTTTGTTAAGATCTCCGGCTTATCGGGCTTTTTCGCGGCCATATTCAATGCGTTGCAGAACTGGAACGACAACATGCAATCCACCGTCCCCGGAATAAGGGATCGAATCGTAACCATTGCAATGCATCCTGAAGAAGGCGGACTGAACTTGAACATGAACTCCCAGATGATTGAGGCGCTCCGCCAGCGCGGTCGTGAAGCGGCAAAAGCTTTAATCGACCGCTTTGCTGAGCCGAGTGCGCTTGCACCCGATACGAAAAGACTCTCATGGGAAAGCCATCGGTGGACGCGGTTTCGCGTTGCCATGACGGTCCTGCAAGACTATCTCGGGCGGTTTGCAGACGCCTACGACAAGCCACAGAGCGGCGACGTATTGTATAGTGATCTCATCGCCGACGAGACGTCGCACACGGTTCCGCGAGTAATGTATGAGTTTCTGAACAACGATGAGACGCGCCAAAAAGTGGCCGATCTCGCGCGCCATATACGTGATACTGGAGCGATGCTGGCATGCGCGCCCGATCTCGATTCCAAAACGCCGCTTCCGAGCCCAGCTCTTGTGCAGCGCCCTCAGTTGGACAGATGAGTAGAGCACATTAGGGGTGCAACGCAAAATGCAACAGCATTCGTTACGGCGGTGTAGGCGCTGCGGTAGCCATGGCGCTAGAGTGACGTGATAGATCGCGAACGCGCCACCGCTTTTTGGAGGCCGTGCGTGGTTTTGGGCGGCCTGGTAGAGCCGTTCCGAAAGTGCCACAAGGACGCTGTGCCGAGCAGCTGATTAGGGAGCGACGTCGGCGACGAACACGCGAACGTTCTGCGTTCGATTGGCGAAGGGTTAAGTGTTTCTAATTGGCAACGCTTTCGGCAGCATAGCTTGTACTGCTAGGACCGGGCGCCCGTGGACGGAACCCCACTGGACTCGGTAGCTCAAAAACCTTCGTTCCCGTAAGGAGATTCTCTAAAGCATGCGTTTGGTAGCACTTTCCCTCTATGCGGTCGCCATAGGACTTCTCGCAGGCTGCGCAGTTAACGGCATTTCACCAAGTGCCCCTGCGTCGGCTCCCCAGTACTCGAACGCCGGCATCATCGCCGACCTTGAAATGCCCGATGCGTCTAAGGGCGGCCTTTACGTTAGCCAATTTTCCGCCACAAGCATTTTGGCATACAAGCTCAACAATAAGAAAAATGGCGCGCCGACGTGCAATATCCCGGGCGTGCAGTACCTCAACGGCGTCGCCGTCGACGGTAAGGGCAACGTAATCGATCCCGATGGCGGTAGCCGCTCAATCATTATCTTCAAAGGCCCCGGTATGTGCGGAGCTAAAGCCGGGTCGACGAGCGACTCATTCGGGCAGCCGGTCGATGCGGCAAGCAACGACGCTCTCAAAGACAAAATCGTCGTCGCCAACATGTTCGACAACGGCAGCAAGGCCGGCAGCGTCTCGGTCTGCACGATAAAGAGTGGATGCAGTCTGAACCTCACCAATTCCGCTATCTACGAGATGGTCGGCGTAGCGATGGACAAGAACGGCAACTGCTGGGCATCCGCATACAACACGCAGTTCTTTCCAACCTTGACCTATTTCGCAAAATGCAAGGGAGCCGGCGTGGCAGCTAGCGGCTACGGGAACACGAGTCCGGGCGGCCTTGACATCGACAGTGCCGGCAATCTGGTTGCGATCGACACTTCCGCGAACAATACCGGAGCGTTGGTCATATATTCCGGTTGCAAACCGGCCTGCAAAGTTGTCGGCGGCCCATTCCCGTTGCATGGCGAAGCATTCTGGGGGCACCTAAACGAGAAGTCGACAGCCTTTGCAGTGGCTAACTACACCGCCGGCCAGATCGACGTTTACAAATACAGCACCGCTGCCCTTACGTATCTGTACAGCTTCAGCAACGGCCTTAACGCAAGCTTCTCGGTGAAAGGCGCTGCCTACAACCCGCGTTCCAGAGAGTAGGTATTTCGCTCGAGACCCAGCCAGGGAGCCGGGTCGTCGTCTCTAGAACCGCCCGCAAATACCTCAAAAATGCGGCGGCCTTGAAATCAGCTGCGGTCCTCTCGATGCTCGCGACGCGGTTGCCAAAGGCTGAATCTGGAGAAACGATTGAAAGCTACTCAGTCGGGGGCTCGAGAGCGCCAGGCTTTACGAGCGCGGATTCGCGTGGCGTTGTGGCTCGCACTCGACTATGAGTCGAAGCGAGCCTTTAACGCTCTAACCGAGATTCGTCCCGAAATCAGTTTGCACGATCGAGAGATCGCGGCCCTGTACTTTCATGCGCACGCGGTCGCATGCACTAAGGCCCGCCGGATCGCTGAGGGGTTCGAAGCGTTCGAGACCTCGATCGGCGCGGCACGGGCCCATGGTGACCTCGCGCTCTGCGCGCAGATCCTCAACAACTACGGTACGGCTGCAACGGAAGTAGGCAGCATTGATGTAGCCGTCGCGCGCCTCGAGGAGGCGCTTGCGATCCGTCGGGAGGCTGGGAGCTCGGTCTCACTTGGTATCGTGAGCCTCGCCGAAGCGTTATTGGAAGCGGGTGAGCTCGAGCGGGCAGCGCACCTCCTGCACGAGTTCCACTCCGTCGGCGCGGCGCAGACCGCGACGATGCAAAGCGAAGATCCGACCATGCTGTTAAGCATCGCGGCGGTCGGCATACCGCTTGCAGTCATGCTCGGCGATGAGCAGCTGCTGGCGTCGAGCTCGGATTCGGAGCTCGTCGAAATCGCTTTCAGTAGACGCGAGCAATACCTGGTCGGCCCGCTGGTCGAGGCATTCTGCTTCTTGTACGAACAGCTAGAAGATCGCAGCGCCCACGACGCTCTCTTATCGCGTGCTCTAGAGTCGATGACGACGCTCGACAATAGCCTGCAGCTTGCGATCCGCGCGGCGCGGCTCGGATCGAACCATCAGCTCGCGCGCATCAGCACGCTGGTCGCGCGGCAGTGCTCGAACGATCTGGCCTTGGCACGCGCGCGTAAGGACCTCTTCGACAGCTTCATCGCCGGCCGCCGCCGCATGGACGTGCATGCAAAAGAACTGGCATCGCGTGCCGCTCGCTGCTTTGCCGCAGAGAAGCGGCCCTTGCACGAGGCGGTCGCCCTCGCGGCCGGCGGCGACCACGAAGCAGTGGCAACGCTTTACTGGCGCTGCGGCGCGCGAGTCGCACCGGGCCTACGCTGGACCGGCCCGGTAATCCCCAAACGGATGGCCAAACAGCTCACGCCGCGCGAATCGGAGATCGCACACCTGGCGGCCAAAGGGTCGTCGAATCGGGCGATCGCCAGCGTCCTCGGGCTAAGCGAGCGAACGGTGCAGAACCATTGCGAAGCGATTTTTATCAAACTCGGGATCCGGTCGCGATGGCAGATCTCCGCCGAGTTGCGCCGCGCTTCCGAATCGAGGCTCGACCCGTGAGCCTCTGAGTATTTTGCTCATGCGGGAGCCGACCGGCTACGTTATTCTATGGTGAAGGAGAATACGCTTGTGAAGAGCTCTACACTACGAGCCTCCGTAATCTTATGCACGTCGCTCCCTTTCGCGGCCTGCACGGGTCAACAGGTTCAAAATAATACCATCCCGGCAGTTGCAGCCCCCAGCCACGTTCGATCGTGGATGCGGGCCGAAGCGGTTCGAAGCAAGATCCTGTACGTTTCCTACGGGTACGGCAACGACGTTCTAGCATTTCAATATCCCAGCGGACAGGCACTCGGGGTGATCAGCGGTATCCCGCAAGCGCAGGGCCTCTGCACTTCTAAGAAAAGCCACGGCAACTGGTGGGTGGTGGCGACTGGCGCCAACGAGGTGTTGGAGTTCGCTCACGGCGGCACGACCCCGATCTTGACGATCAATACCATGAGCGACCTACCCGCGAGCTGCGCTGTCGACCCCACGACCGGAAATCTTGCCGTGACGATGGCGAGTTCACCAAAAGTCGTGGTCTATAAGGCCGGCAGCATCGACGGCACCGCCTATGTGCCTCCGTTCTATCCGTTCTTTTCGGGCTACGATCCCAGCGGCAACCTCTACGTCGACGGCAGCGCCGCCTCGAATATTTATCTTGCACGGCTGCGCCCCGGTACGAGTACGTTTCAGCCAATTTTTCTGAACTACGTCGGTGTTTTCTTCGCGGGTGGCATTCAATGGCACAAGGGGCTTCTCGCCGTCGGCGATCAGGAAACGGCGGTCGTCTATCAATACAAACTTCGTGGCAAAAACGGTATCTTGCGAAACACGACGGCGCTAAATGGCGGCCAGGCTGGCGGTTTTTGGATCCAGGGGAACCGGATCATCGCCGGGGACGGCGCTGACGTCGGCATCTGGGACTATCCGGCCGGCGGTTCGCCCGTCGAAACCATTCCTGGCGGGTTCTACGGACCGGTCAACGCGGCGGTGAGTTTGCCGAAGTGACTTCGCCGCGTTTTGCCATTGCCGCGGCGGTACTGCTCGGGGGTTGCTCGGCGAGTATGTCCGTCGCGACCCCTTCGCGCCCGGGCACTGCTACGGTCGGGCCGTTTTCACACAAACGCGTTCGGCCGCAGTGGGCTTTCCCGGCCTCGGTCGCTCCGAACGTTCAGACGGCGCGACCCCACTTTCGCGAAGTCGTCTCACGGCTCGCGCGTCCGCGCGCCCGCTACGGCGGGATCTATGTCAGCGAGTTCTTGGGAACCTCGATCTTTGCATACCAGCACAAGAACACGCCCAATAATCCGCCGTTATGCACCGTCGGGCCGGTCTCCAATCCAAACGGCATCGCGGTCGACCGTAAAGGCAATCTGATCGATCCCGACGGCGGCTCGCACACGGTCGTCGTCTTCTCCGGTCCCGGACTGTGCGGCTCGAAAGTCGGTTCGTTCTCCGATCCGTTCGGTCAACCGACCGACGCGTCGAGCGCGGATGCCGTCAACGGCGAGATCGCCGTTGCCAATATCTTCGGTCCGAGCGCTTACGATGCGGCCGGCAGCATTTCGATGTGCACGCTCGCCGGCGGTTGCACGACGAACCTTAAGAATTCCGCCATGTACGAAGTCGCCGGCGTCGCGATGGACAAGCGCGGGAACTGCTGGGCCGACGCCGCCGATGGCGGGGGTACTGCCACCCTCACCTATTTCGCCGGCTGCTCCGGTTCCGGAGAAGAAGCGACGGGATTTTTGAACGAGTACTACGGCGGTCTGGACTTCGACCGGTTCGGGAACCTGGTGACGGTGAGCGCGTTCGACAGCAAGATCTACATTTACTCAGGCTGCAATCCGGCATGCACTCTCGTCGGCGGTCCATTTCCCATGCTCAACGAGGCAGTCTACGGCCATCTGAACAAAACGTCGAAGACCTTCTGCACCGGCGATTTCGAACTCGGTCAAATGGACGTCTATCACTATTCGCCGAACGCGGTAACGCGTTGGTACAGCTTCAACAACGGCCTGAACGTCAGCAACGTTCCGGTTGGGTGCGCGTTTGACCCGCGTTCTAGAGGTTGAGCCCGACTGAAACGGTCACCCCGTCGAAGCCGCGCAGCTTGCTCACGAAACCGTTGACGATCCGCAACGTCGCTTTTCCGCCCTTCGGGTAACGCCAGAGTCCGACGAACTTATCAGACTTTCCGCGTCGCCCGTACGGTACGACGACGGTATTGCCTTGAATCCAGGTGGGACCGATGGCGATCGACTTGCCGCGGAAGTGCGTTTCGCCGACCACGGTGGCGTTCGAGCCAGAAATTTTCAAACGATAGATTGCAGGCGGATACTGATCCTCGATGGTCATCGCCGACCCGTCCCATTGAACCTGTCCCGGCGAATTCGGAACTCGATCGAGGGTCAATGGCGTGAGCGATGAACCGCCATGCGGCAACTCCTCGAATGTAAACGAGTCGGACGGGCTAGGACCTATACCCTGCACAAACACGTTGCCCGATCCGTCGTAGCCGCCGTAGCTGTACCAGTAGATGTCGCCGCCTTGGTACTGTGTGGGATTCCCCTTCGCATGGCGGTAGACTGCAATGCTGCCAGGTCCTATGCAGTAGAAATTTGACGCCTGCGCACAAGCATTGAAAACGGCGAGGTCGTCGGACTTTGGTGCGACGGAGCAGCTGACGGGACGATATCCGGGGTCTCCGAGATCGGCGATCGGCTCCGTGCCGCCGTGCGCATATTCGAGCACCGACTCATTGTACTTGTCGGGAATGAACACGTTACCCTTGCTATCGGAGCAGAGGCTCGTGTCGCCTACCGCGAGCGCCCCGACCTGCTCGCCCGAGGGATATGCAAAAACACACGTATATGGAATGTTATAGCCGCAGTTAAAGTAGCCGGTGGCGTAAAGCAACGCGCCCTGCGAGGCTCCGGGCTTCATCCACGCGCGTGGGGCGAATCCGGCGGAAATCGTGTGGGAGCCGGCGGATGGCGACACTCCGTTGGGCGCGCCGCATCCGGCGAGCACCCCACTCACCGCGCAACCCGTCAGAAGCAATCTGACGCCATATCGAAGGTTCATCGCACGCTCCTTTGTCCGGCCCTCGCCGGCGCTTACATTATCGCAGATACGGGTCGAACCGGTCCACTGGTCCAGATTCCTTCGCTCTAATGCGCGATGCCCCCGTCGCTCTAGGCTTCAGAGAGGGCCCAAAGTTACCTCGCCAAATGGCTTTGCTGGACAATCTCCGTGCGAAGTCTCCATTCCGTATTCCGCTATTGTCTGCACTGCTCGTGCAGCGTTCGTGCGCGGCAGACGGGTCCGATCACCGCATCTCTACAAGCGGCGGCGCCCGAGCTTAAAGGCTATCAAACTCGATGGCGCTCCACCTTAGAGGCTAGGTTCCCCGCTAGCCCCGACGAAAGAGTTGGCGGTGGCGGATGATACTAGCAAGGTATTCGATCCATACGAGATTGCGGGCATAATTGTTCCTGGTGGCACCTTACTCTTGGGTCTCACCCTATTGTTCCCCACAATTGCAAAATATGCTGATTCCAAAGGAGTATCTCTTGGCGACTTAGGCATCTTTGTTTTTGCCTCATATTGCGTTGGACATATACTGCAAGAGCCTGCAAATCGTATCTCGGATGCTGTATGGAAGCGCACTGGTAGACCGGTGGAGCGGGCACGGAAGCCAGGAGGGGGTCTGGCGACTGCGCAGGTTGCTGAAATCCCTATCCAGCTTAAGAATATCCTAGATGTAAATGTATCCCTGGAGGACGATGATAAGGGATACGCAGGAGTAATTCGTCAGGTGTTGGCGCAACTCGCAAACGCTGGAGTTTCCACTCGGCTTGACATCTTTAACCGCTACAGTGCGCTTTTCAGGGGACTCGCCCTTGCGCTAAGCGCAATCGCGGCTGTCGCGGCGATCCAACACCTTTGGATATATTCAGGAGTAGCGGCCTTGCTGGCTTGGTTCGCGTGGCTGCGAATGCAACGCTTCAGTCAATACTACGCCCTTGAGGTTTGGGTACAGTTCCTCAGCCTGCCGAGACGAGAGACTGAACCAAAGCCATGACCTTTTCTAACGAATCAACGTTACGACAGGCTCTCCAAAGTTTTCCTATGCCGGGCGTTCGGACTGTCAGCTTGCTGACGATGGTGGGGCTACGCCGAGGTCCGGCGCGAACCGTGTCGTCGGCTCGGGTCCCTGGCATGATACCGAGGCACCGTAAACGTCTTTCAAAAACATAGGAGGTGCGGATGGATCGGATTCCGCCGCGCTGGAGCGTCGAGGTCGATGGGATTCGCTGGCTCCCTCGGATGATCGAGAAAGCACGCATGCGTGAACGAGGCACTCTGGGTGCGTACCTCCTTGGCCACTCACCGGTGGACGCCGCCCTATTGAAGCGCTTGAACATTACTACCGAAGCGTTTGTCCGGCTAGTTTGCGAACAGCCCGACGATGCAAGTGTGCTCATTACTCTGCGCGCTCGGGGACTCGACGAGGCCGCACTACGTCGCTGGTCCGATACCTTTGCGCGTCGCTACGCCATGTACATCAGGCTTTGGGATCTCGACGAAGGCTACACGCTTCCGAAACCGTGGCAGAGGCCGCTCATCGCCAGTTTCCGGTACATCGAGGGGCCACTCATGCAAGGCTTCCGTTGCATCCTGCGTGCGCCGTAGTGCCTTGGTAAGGTGTCCTCGTGCTGGGTCCCGCATTGCGCGCTTTTCAGCGCTTCGGACTCACAACCGCCCCATCTGGAGCATCCAAACCCTGCGTTACTTCTTTCGTAGGAGCTGAACCGCCGGCTGGATAGTGCCAGATCTCAGCGGCGCCGGTGTTGTTGTTCGCATTTGCATCTGCTCCTACTACGGTAGTGCCTTCGGGATGCGCGCGACTCCGGCCGGTTACCCAAAACTGAAAGACGCTCGTCGCACCACCGAGATTGGTCGACCCGACCACTGTCCCGGTCGAACCCGAAACGGCAAACTGATAGATGACGTTCACCGTTGCATCTTCGCAGGCCAAGTACTTGCCGTCCCACAGGAGTCCGCTTGGGAAGCCGATTTGTTGATTTAGCGTGATGCTTCTGAGTAATTTGCCGCCCTTCAGAAGCTCGTCGGTGTAGAGCGTACCAAAGCTCTGGTCGAACCCATTGAAGAAGAGATTCCCGTGGCCGTCGTATGCAGGCCACCAGTATGCGTAGATATTCGGATCAGTAACCGCTGTCGGCGTACCGGTTCCGCCGGGATAAATCTCCAGATTGCCTGCGCTGCTTCCCTTCAGCAGGTTCGTCACCGCGAGATTCCCCGTCTTCAGATCGACTGAGCAGGCCTCGGGACCGCCACCTGGATCTGCAAGCGTCTGCAATGGAACAGTGCTGCCATGTGCGAACTCGTAAATCTCATTTGTGGGAAAGTCGGTAATGTATATGTCGCTCGCTTTGTCGGCGCACATCGGGCCGGGCTGGTTGAAGCCCGTCAGCATTCCAACCAGTTTCAGCTTTGGCCAGGAGAAAATGCTGACCGTCCCGTTCCCCAAGTTAGCGACGTAAAGCAGGTCGCGTGCTCTTGCAGCCGGCGACATCCACGAACGCTGGCTATTCGAATGAGTCACGCGCTCAGTTGGGAGACGTCTGTAACTGGCGTTTGACTCGGGCACCCCCGATGCAGCGGGTTGCAAACCGGAGTTATTACACCCGGCCATCATGACGAAGAGCGCCGCATATGGCATTGTGAGCCGCGATAAGGGAAGAGTTCTCATAATATCAACCTCCTATAGAAAGAAGAGCCATGCTGCGCTTAAGTCTTAAGGCGAAAAACCGTTCCACGATTGGCTGAACCGCCTGCGCCGGTTATGCCAAACAATCTGTGATCAGGGCC
>Ga0308309_10002255_pt1 | contig 11495 bp, 4 predicted proteins | sample HubBroMetageWFT5_FD_192491 | JGI IMG/M metagenome (GOLD analysis project Ga0308309, IMG submission 192491) | Warmed and freeze-thawed soil microbial communities from the Hubbard Brook experimental Forest, New Hampshire - Hubbard Brook CCASE Soil... | ecosystem: Environmental > Terrestrial > Soil... | reverse complement strand
GCTCCCACGCTCCTTCCGCGACTCAAATTCCAGTCGACGGCGCTATCCATGCCACGTATGACGGTCCAAACAATCTCCTCACTTTGCATCAAACCACTCTGCGAATTCCCTCAACGATTTTGACTGCGGAGGGCCAAATCAGCAGAGGCTCGAATCTGCAGATTCACGGTACCGCCAGCGATCTGCATCAGTTGTTCGCGCTGGTTTCGACATTCCGTTCTACGCCGGGCGCTCCGCTGATGGTCTCGGGTTCCGGCGCGCTGAACGCCACTGTGCAAGGCTCGATACAGAGGCCGCAAATATCCGGCACGCTTAATGCGCAAGATCTTCGCGTCCAGGGCAGCGAGTGGAAGAGGGTGGAGCTATCGCTCCAGGCCGACCCATCCCGCATTGTAGTGTCGAAGGGCACGCTGGTGAGTGCGCGTCAGGGTGAGGCTTCCTTTACCGCAACCATTGGTCTGCGGCAGTGGGCTTATCTTCCTTCCAATCCAATCAGCGCGAATCTTTCTCTACAGCAGATGTCGCTGGCTGACTTACAGCATCTGGCCAACGTTCAATATCCGGTGAGCGGAAAATTATCAGCGAATGTTTCGGTGGACGGATCGCAACTCGATCCCAGGGGGGCAGGTTCGCTCGATATTACGAACGCGCGCGCCTACGATGAGCCCATTCAGGCCTTCGCCCTCAAGTTCCATGCAGAAAACGGCTCCATTGTTTCTACGCTCAGCGTTGCCACCAATGCGGGCTCCGCCAATTCAAGCCTGACCTATACGCCCAAGAGCAGGGCGTACACCTTCCGTTTTGACGCGCCCTCGATCGTTTTGCAGAAGCTGCATACGGTGCAGGCAAAGAATCTCGTAGTGAACGGGACTCTAAGTCTTTCCGCAATTGGACAAGGTACTCTCGATAACCCTCAACTGACCGCCAGGGCTCGGATACCAAAGATCGATGTGCAGCAGAAGTCGATCGCGGGCGTGAAGGCAGAGGTGCATATCGCTAACCAGCAAGCCGACCTTACGCTGGATTCTGAAGTCGCGCAGGCTTCTGTCCGGGCTCGTGGACATATCAATCTAACCGGCAACTATGAGACCGACGCGTCCATCGACACTAGCGCGATTCCGCTTGATGTATTGCTGGCCACATACGCCAGCGGCGTGCCCGAAGGATTCCAGGGCCAGACCGAGTTTCACGCCACGGTGAAGGGACCGCTGAAGGATGCGACTAAACTCGAGGCTCACCTCACCATTCCTAAGCTCAACGCCAGCTATCAATCGCTGGAGATCGGCGCTGCTGGGCCGATTCGCGCGGACTTCGCTAATTCCGTTGTCACGCTGCAACCCGCCGAGATTCGTGGTACTGACACCTCCATTCGCATACAGGGCAGCATTCCACTCGCTGGCACGTCGTCTCCCACTCTTACAGCACAGGGTTCGATCGATGCGCGCATCCTTCGCATCGTTTCTCATGACCTGAAAAGTTCGGGAACGGTTGCCCTCGACGTTCGCACCTCAGGATCCGTGCAGAGCCCTGTGGTGCAAGGGCAATTGCATCTGCAAAATATCGCGTTGACGACTGCAGGCGCTCCCATCAGCGTCGATAAACTGAACGGCACGCTCGACCTGAGCAGTGAGCGCGTGCAAATCTCAAATATGGCTGGAGAAGTTAGCGGCGGACAGGTTTCCGTCGGAGGGTCGATCGAATACCGTCCCAGCCTTCGATTCAATGTTGCGCTGCAGGGGAAATCGGTTCGCTTGCGATATCCGGAGGGCCTGAGGAGTTTGCTGGACAGCAATGTCAACTGGACCGGTACGCTGCAGGCTTCCACTTTGACAGGACGCGTGCTGATCGACCAGCTTTCTTTTACGCCGGATTTCGACCTGGCGACCTTTGGCGACCAGTTCAGTAGCAACGCCGCAGCTCCCGCTCAGCCCGGTTTCGACGATACCATCAAGTTACAGATCTCGGTCCAGTCGAAGGACAATCTCAGCGCGACCAGTTCGCAGGTCAGCCTGGCGGGAAGCGCGGATCTCAACGTGATCGGAACCGCGGCCAATCCAGTCATCACCGGCAGAACCGATCTTACCGCCGGCGAACTTTTCTACCGCAATGTCCGTTACCAACTGCAGCGCGGCATTATTACCTTCGAAGATCCCAATCAGACCAGCCCGGTGCTGAACGTCTCCGTATCCACCATCGTCGAGCAGTACAGCCTGACATTGAATTTGCGCGGCCCATTCGACCGCCTGACCACTTCCTATGTTTCCGATCCTCCGCTCGCCACCGCCGACATTATCAACCTGATTGCGATGGGCAAAACCACTTCGGAATCGGCTGCGTCCAGTCAAAGCACTGACTCGATGATTGCCTCGCAGGCTGCCAGCCAGATCAGCGGCGGTGTGCAGAAACTAGCCGGAATCTCCAGCCTGCAGATCGACCCGCTGCTCGGCGGCAACAATCAGAATCCGTCGGCACGCCTGGCCTTGCAGCAGCGAGTGACTAAGAATTTCCTTTTTACCTTTTCTACCGATGTTTCCCAGCCCGGGCAAGAAATAGTTCAGGGCGATTACCAGATCAACAAAAAATGGTCGGTCAGCGTCGAACGCGATCAACTGGGGGGAGTCTCTGTGGACGGCCGTTTTCACACCCGGTTCTGACTTCGGTCGGACGCCGCCGCGCGCCTCAATCAAGCTGCACGATCAAAAGTAGCGTCGACTACGGTTTGATCCTTCTGGTGCAACTGACCCTTTTTGCTTTCCTTCGCTAGTTCCGCGTTGAGTTCGGCGCCGACCAGCAGCGCGAATGCATTCCAGTAACACCAAGTCATGAAGGCTATGAATCCAGCCAAGGTTCCATAGGTCCGGCTGAGGTTGACGATGTGCCGAAAGTAGAATCCCAACAAATAGGAGAGTCCGATCCAACACATCACCGAGAAAATCGCTCCCGGCAACGTCGCCACAAAACGCTGCTTGACGTTGGGTGCGAGAAAATAGAGCAGTTCGACGGCCACTAACGTAAACACAATGGCAATCGTCCAATGAATCGCAGGCCACAGCAACACGAAGCTGGCAGAGAGGTAAATCCTGCTGGCTAGCCATGCGCCGAAGCGAGGTCCGACAATCATTACCGCCAGCGCGGACGATACCAGCCCAGCGGTAATGATGCCCAGCCCGAGCGCTCGCAGCCGCGTCTTCCAGAAGGGGCGGGCGTCGTTCACATCGTAGGCGATGTCGAGGGCCTCAATCATCGCGTCGAACGCGGCCGATGCCACCCAGATTGCGCCCAGCATTCCGAATGACAGCCACGCCTTGCGATTTGTGGCCAGCACATCTAAAAGAACCGACTCCACCATGCGCATGGTGTCCGCGGGCAGCAGCAGCGACATGGTGCTGAGCACGCGTCCAAACAAATCCGGTACCGGAATCGACCCCATCACCGCGGAAAGAAAGATCAGCCCCGGGAAGACGGCCAGAACGAGGTAGTACGAAAGCGCCGCCGCTGTCTGTAGCGTGTGATGCTCCAGAACGTCTTGATAGGCAGCTGTAAGAGATCGTTTCAGGCCTGCGCGGGTCACGTCGCTTAGATGCGTTATTCCCAGTCGCAGAGCCCGGTGTGTTTGAGCCCGGTTTCAGCCCGGACGAATTGGAGACTTGCAGATCTGAGAAAGTCCGCAAAATCGTTTATGTTAATGGCTCACAACGCTTTGCCAATAAAAATCATCCAAGACAAAATCGCAAATGGGAGTGATATGAGCCGCTACCGACGTGCAACAGGAAATTCATCGCGCGCCACATGGCAAACCGAAAATCGCTAACGTTCAATCGGCATCTGGAGAGTAGCAGGGCAAGGCGATCCATTTCTCGAGGAGCGTACAGTTATGGTGGGGTCGGCGCGGAAGGTGCGCAACAGGCTTTGGCCAGTCCAGTAGAGAACACGTTTTTGCCGGCGAAGCCAGTGATACGACCGGACACAACGGCACGGTTCACGGCGCCATTGCGAGTGGACGCCTGCGCGGCGAAGGAGATCCTGCATGGCTTCCGATGAGAGACTAGGTTTCCCCGCTCCAAAAGATTCCTGTTCATTCCGGCGGAGGCGTCCAAGATAAATGTCCCAATCCCAACCCATCGTGTGGCCCGGCCGGCCTTATCCCCTGGGATCGACCTGGGACGGCGAAGGCGTCAACTTCGCGCTGTACTCCGAGCATGCGGAGAAAGTGGAACTCTGCCTCTTCGACATTTCCGGAAAACGTGAAGTGCTTCGGGTCTCGCTTCCCGAGCAAACCGATATGGTCTGGCACGGTTATTTGCCAGAGGTGCGTCCCGGCCAATTGTACGGCTATCGCGTGTTCGGTCCCTACGCGCCGGAGCAAGGCCATCGATTTAATCATCACAAACTCCTGCTCGATCCGTATGGCAAGCAGGTTCAGGGGACCATCCGCTGGAGCGATGCGCACTTCGGATACCGGGTCGGGCACAACCAGGAAGACCTATCGTTCGACCGCCGCGACGATGCCGCCGGCATGCCGAAGAACCGGGTAATCGATTCCGCTTTTACCTGGGGCGCAGATGCGCCTCCCAGAATCCCGTGGCATGAGACCTTGATCTATGAACTTCACGTAAAAGGGTTCACCATGTGCCACCCGGATGTTCCGGCACATTTGCGTGGAACGTACGCGGGTTTGGCTACAGCCCCCGTTATCGAATACCTCACTCGACTGGGGGTGACCTCGGTCGAACTCATGCCTGTGCACAGCTTCGTGGACGATCGTCAACTTGTGAAACGCGGTCTGCGTAACTATTGGGGATATAACTCGATTGGATTTCTCGCGGTCGAGCCTCGATACCTGGCAACCAGTTCAATCCGCGAATTCAAGACCATGGTCAAGACGCTGCATTCCGCGGGACTGGAAGTAATTCTCGATGTCGTCTACAACCATACCGCCGAGGGCAATCATCTTGGCCCCACGCTCTCGCTGAAGGGCATCGACAACAGTACCTACTACCGGCTTATGCCTGACCATCCCAGCCACTACATGGATTACACGGGGACGGGAAACACGCTGAACATGCGGCATCCACGTGTGCTGCAGCTGATCATGGATAGCCTTCGCTACTGGGTTCTGGAGATGCACGTGGACGGTTTCCGCTTTGACCTTGCCGCCACGCTTGCCCGTGAACTGCACGAAGTCGATCGCCTGGGTGCGTTCCTCGACATTATCCATCAGGATCCCGTGCTCTCGCAGGTGAAGTTGATTGCCGAACCCTGGGACCTCGGCGAAGGCGGATATCAGGTCGGAAATTTCCCCGTGGGATGGGCCGAATGGAATGACCGCTACCGCGATACGGTGCGCTCTTACTGGAAGGGTGACGGAGGACTGCTGGGAGATCTCGCTTATCGCATCACCGGTTCGAGCGACTTGTACGCGCACAGCGGCCGTCGTCCCTACGCCAGCGTTAATTTTGTCACCGCGCATGACGGCTTTACCATGCAGGATCTGGTCAGCTACAACGAAAAACATAACGAAGCCAACGGCGAAGGCAATCGCGACGGCAACAACGACAATCGCAGCTGGAATTGCGGGGTTGAAGGACCCACCGAGGATCCCGATGTCCAGGCGCTGCGCGCCAAACAGAAGCGGAACCTGCTGGCGACTTTGTTCTTGTCTCAGGGCGTGCCGATGCTGTATGCGGGAGATGCAATCGGACACACGCAGATGGGAAACAACAACGCCTATTGCCAGGACAATCAAATCAGCTGGCTGAATTGGAATTTGCAGACTCAGGATCGTGACTTGCTGGCGTTCGTACAGCGCATGATCAACCTGCGCAAGAGGCATCCCGTATTTCGGCGGCGGCGTTTTTTTCAAGGCCGCCCGATCAAGGGGGCAAATGTAAAAGACGTGCTGTGGCTTAATCCCACGGGCACTGAGATGAGCGAAGACGAATGGCGCGATGGTTCGCTTCACTGCCTGGGGATGTTTCTTTCCGGCCAGGGGTTGGATGAAACCGATGAGCGTGGCGGGAAGTTGAGCGATGAAAATTTCCTGGTGCTGCTCAACGCCCACCATGAAGATATTGCATTCACTTTGCCGGCATTCCGTCCGGGCGGGCGCTGGACCGCATGGATGGACACCTCACGAGAAGGCGGATTGCGCGCCGTCGACACCGTCGATGCCGGCACCACCTATCCGCTGCAGGCGCGTTCGATGGTCGTGCTGATGGAAAGGCGCGGAAACGGCAAGAGGGAAGAGTCGCATGAAGCGCCGTCATAACATGGCGTTCGGTGCCGAGTGCCGGGACGACGGAAGCGTGCGCTTTCGTTTGTGGGCCCCGGCGGCGCATCGGGTTGAACTTTGCATTGCCAGTGCGAATCCGATGCGGATTCCGCTGAGCCCATGTGATCAAGGTTGGTTCGAGCTGACAACCGATGCTGCCAGACCGAGAGCTCAATACTGTTTCCGTATTAATGATGCGCAAGACGTTCCCGACCCAGCCTCCCGTTTCCAGCCCGGTGATGTGCATGGCACGAGCGAGTTGGTGAATCCCGCTGCCTTCGACTGGCAGGATCGTGAGTGGCACGGCCGCCCTTGGGAGGAAGCCTTCATCTATGAACTGCACGTCGGAGCTTTTACGCCAGCGGGAACTTTTTCCGCGGCGCAGGAGCGGCTCGACTATCTCGCGAATCTGGGAATCACGGCGGTGGAGTTGATGCCGGTCGCCGACTTTCCCGGTCGACGCAATTGGGGCTACGACGGCGTCTTCCTGTTCGCTCCGGATAGCAGCTACGGTCGCCCCGAAGATCTCAAAGAGTTCGTTCAAAGTGCCCATGAGCGCGGCCTCATGGTTTTGCTCGATGTGGTCTACAATCACTTTGGTCCGGAAGGAAATTATCTCAGGGCCTACGCCCCTCAATTCTTCACCGACCGGCACCGCACTCCCTGGGGCGACGGCATTAACTTTGACGGCCCGGACAGCCGAGTTGTCCGCGACTTCTTCATTCACAACGCGCTCTACTGGCTGACTGAATATCATTTCGACGGACTGCGCCTGGACGCCGTTCACGCCATCGTCGACGACTCCACGCCTGACATCCTCACGGAATTGGCTGATGCTGTGCGAAGTTCTGTCGAGCCAGGTCGCCACGTTCATCTCATTCTGGAAAACGATCGCAACCAGGCCCGCTACCTTCAGCGTACAGAACGCTGCTGGCTTAAAAGCTACACAGCCCAGTGGAATGACGACGTCCATCATGCCTTGCACGTGCTGATCACAGGCGAGCGCGACGGCTATTATTCAGATTATTCCGAACGTCCGCTCGATCAACTCGGCCGTTGCCTTGTCGAGGGATTCGCCTACCAGGGCGAGGCATCGAATTACAGAAATGGCGAGCCCCGTGGTGAGTCCACTGCCGGCTTGCCGTCGGCTGCTTTTGTTTCGTTTCTTCAAAATCACGACCAGATCGGAAATCGCGCGTTCGGAGAACGGGTCACAAAGCTTGCAGATGGTGGCGCCGTACGCGCGGCGGCGGCCATCGTCCTGCTGGCGCCTTCCCCACCGCTGCTGTTCATGGGTGAAGAATTCCGGGCGGAAACGCCGTTCCTTTTTTTCTGCGATTTCGAAAAAGACCTGGCTGGCGCGGTGACCGCGGGCCGGCGAAATGAGTTCGCTCATTTCGCCAGGTTCAATGACCCCGCCGAACGCGCGCGAATTCCCGATCCCAACGCTGCCAGCACGTTTGAATCGTCTCGTCTCGACTGGAGCGAGATTGGTCAACCCAGCCACCGGGACTGGCTGCGCTTTTATCGCTCTCTGCTAAAGCTTCGATGCCAGCAGATTGTTCCCCGCCTCCGCGCTGGGTGCGTCGTCGACGCTGATTATGAAGTTTTTGGAGATCGAGGCATCACCGCGGATTGGAAATTTCCAGATCAGTCGAAACTTATTTTGATGGCGAATCTCGGAACTGAATCAATCGCCGGCGTCACCTTCCCGGCCTCGCAGGCTATCTATAGCAGTGAAGAAGTGACCGCTGATACTCTAAAACAAGGGGTGCTGCCGGCCTGGTCGGTAGCGTGGTTTCTAGAATCATGAAAGTGCGCTCGCCCATCCCGCTTGCGACCTATCGCCTGCAACTCAATCGCGATTTCACATTCGCGCAGGCCGCGGCGATTGTTCCTTACCTTTCCGCGCTCGGCATAAGCCACTGCTATGTTTCTCCGCTGCTAAAGGCGCGTGCCGGCAGCATGCACGGGTACGACATCGTGGACCACGACTCCCTCAACCCCGAAATCGGCACGCCCGAAGAATTCGACCGCTTCGTGAATACTCTTCATGAACACGGCATGGGATTGATCCTCGACATCGTTCCCAATCACATGGGCGTGATGGGCAATGACAATGCCTGGTGGCTGGATGTTCTCGAAAACGGCGAATCGTCTGTCTACGCAAGCTATTTCGATATTGACTGGCATCCGCTTAAACACGAACTTCACGGAAAAGTGCTGATTCCGGTGCTTCACGATCATTACGGCGTAGTGCTCGAGAGTGGCGACTTAAAATTGGTTTTTCACCGCGAGCGCGGCGAATTCGACATCACTTACCACAATCATCGCTTTCCCGTGGATCCCCGAGAATATCCTCGCATCCTGCAACATTGCACGAATCCAGCGGCGGCCAAAGTCGACGAACAGAACCCCGATTTACTCGAGTTCCAGAGCCTGATCACTTCGTTCAGCCATCTGCCCGCGAGGTACGAGACCAGCGGCGAGCGCATCACCGAGCGCAATCGCGACAAGGAAATCCACAAGCGCCGGTTGGCCGAGTTATGCGCACGATCTCCCGAGATTTCTGCTTGCATTCATGGAGCGATCGAGTTGCTCAACGGAAACCCCGCCGATCCCGCCAGCTTCGAACAACTTCACGAACTCATCAAAGCGCAAGCCTTTCGTCTGGCCAATTGGAGAGTCGCAGCGGATGACATCAACTACCGCCGGTTTTTCGATGCGAACGATCTGGCGGCTATCTGCATGGAGAACGAAGCCGTATTTGAAGCAACCCACCGCCTGGTTTTCAGTCTGATCTCGGATGGCAAAGTCGATGGCTTGCGCATTGATCACCCCGACGGCCTGTACGATCCTCGTCAATACTTCGAACGTCTCAAGCGCAGCATTTCGGCCCTCGCAAGGAATTCCGAGGAGGGCTCGCACTATGTGGTCATTGAAAAAATCCTTACGGGCTCGGAGCGACTGCCCTCGGAGTGGTCCGTCTGCGGTACCACAGGCTACGACTTCGCGAATCTGGTCAACGGGGTGTTTGTAGACTCATCCGCCGCGGTGAGTTTGGATCGCATCTATCGAAACTTTGTGGATGACGAAATCGATCTTGACGCTCTTGCCTACCGCTGCCGCAAGCTGATCATGCGGGTTGGCTTGGCGAGTGAACTGAACGTGCTTGCGAATCAACTGACTCGTATCGCGCTTTCCAAACGCCGCACCTGCGACTTCACTCTCAACAGCTTGCGCGATGCGCTCACGAAAGTGATCGCCAGCTTTCCCGTCTACCGTACCTACGTCAGGCCGGGCGAGGTTTCGGATAAGGACGTGCGCTACATTCGCCAAGCCATCGCAATCGCCAAGGGAAGAAGTCCGGCCGACGATACCAGCATTTTTGATTTCGTCCGCGACGTCCTGCTGACTAGCATCGCCGAGGGACAAGATCCCGCTTACCGCAATGCGGTGACAACCTTCGCCATGAAATTCCAGCAGATCACCAGCCCCGTGATGGCGAAAGGCCTGGAAGACACCGCCTTCTATCGTTACAACCGGTTGGTCTCGCTGAACGATGTCGGCAGCGATCTTCACCGCTTCGGAACTGCAATCCCTGAGTTTCATCTGGCCAATCAAGAGCGCCTCCGCGATTGGCCGCACACCATGCTGGCGACCAGCACGCATGACTCCAAGCGCTCCGAAGATGTGCGTGCCCGGATCAACGCGCTCTCAGAGATGTCGGGACTGTGGAGGCTTCGGGTACGCGAGTGGAGGCGTTTCAACCGCAGCCACAAGGCCGTGGTGAATGGCAGGCCCGCGCCTTCGCCGAATGACGAATACTTGCTTTATCAGACCTTGCTCGGCGCCTGGCCAGCGGAAAGTCTTAACGAAGAAGACGCCTGGAAGAATTTCTGCGATCGGATTGAAGGCTACATGTTAAAAGCAATCCGCGAGGCCAAACAGAATACCAGCTGGATCAATCGAAATGCTGAATACGAAACGGCAGTGTCATCGTTTGTCAGAACGCTGTTGAAGCCTGGCACCCAGAACCGGTTCCTCAGCGACTTTGTACCCTTTCAACGCCGTGTCGCCCGCGTCGGGCTGTGGAATGGTCTTGCGCAGTCGCTTCTCAAGCTGACCTGCCCCGGCGTGCCCGACATTTATCAAGGCAATGAGCTCTGGGATTTAAGCCTGGTTGATCCTGACAACCGGCGGCCGGTCGACTACGCCGGCCGCCAGCAGATCTTCCGGAGCATCCGCGAGTCGGGAAGCGATCCCGCCAAAGGCTTGCTGGAAACGCCGGAAGACGGCCGAATCAAGCTGTACATGACCTGGAGAACCCTATGCCTGCGTCAGGAGCAACCGGATCTTTTTCAGCAGGGCGAATATGTGCCGCTAGTGGTGGAAGGCGCCAAAGCGAATCACGTTGTCGCGTTCGCGAGAAAGTCCGAAACCTCAAGCGTGCTGGTGGTTGTTCCCCGCCTGATCGCCGGCTTGCTCAACGATATGGATGTTCCGCCGATTGGAGAGCGAGTCTGGGAAGATACTCATGTTCTGCTTCCGTTCTGCAGTTGTTCCAAAAAGTATCAGAATCTATTTACCGGAAAAACTCTGGACCCGCAAAAAAGCGAGGGCTACGAACAAATTGCTGTCTCGAAGATCCTGGAGGAGTTCCCGGTAGCCGTTTGCTTTCTGGGTTGACGCTCGGTGCGAACAGCATGTCCGCGCTGGATCAAGCAAAGCTCTCTCCTTTACGAAAATGCACGTACGGTACCGAACGTTCGGGAAAGCGCCCTGGCATACATGTAACATTCGCGTGCGGTACAGGATGTTCCCGAGAGAAAGAAGCGGCGAGAGAGCATAAAATCAGGTTGTAACGTGCGATGGATTCGGCGGCTGTTCTCGAAACCCACGGAGTGACTGGCCGACTTCCCAAGCTTTCCATTTTCTGATTGGTCGTTCGAATTTGAGCGCCCATGACGCGGGAACGCGTGCACGCCGGAGTATTTATTGAATCCAGTCGAGGATGAAAAGGACTGTTCATGAGAATCGCACAAGTGGCGCCGCTATATGAAAGCGTTCCACCTAAACTTTACGGCGGAACCGAGCGCATCGTTTCCTGGCTTACGGAGGAGTTAGTCCGCTTGGGTCACGATGTGACTTTATTTGCTAGCGGCGACTCCATGACCACGGCGCGCCTGGTCCCAGGGTGTACCCTGGGACCAGGCGCGCCGTG
>Ga0308309_10002254_pt1 | contig 11495 bp, 10 predicted proteins | sample HubBroMetageWFT5_FD_192491 | JGI IMG/M metagenome (GOLD analysis project Ga0308309, IMG submission 192491) | Warmed and freeze-thawed soil microbial communities from the Hubbard Brook experimental Forest, New Hampshire - Hubbard Brook CCASE Soil... | ecosystem: Environmental > Terrestrial >... | reverse complement strand
AGTCCAACAACGAGTCGGAAAGCAGATGCGGCTCCAGACCAAGTTCAATCAGCTTCGAGTGTTTCGCATTGTAGTAGTGCTCCTGCGCCTCCACTCGTGGATCGGAGAGGTGATCGACTTCGACCGTCAAGCCGAGTTTTTCCCCGGCGGTCTGCACCAGTCGTGCCAGATCCAAAACTGAAAACTGCTCGGTGAACTGGTTGAAAACCCGGCATTCCCCTTGAGCCGCAGGATTCAAGCACGCGATCTCGACGCACCGTACAGTGTCGCGAATATCAAGAAAACCGCGGGTTTGGCCACCCTTGCCGTACACAGTCAGCGGATGCCCAATGGCAGCCTGCACGCAGAATCGATTCAGCACAGTGCCAAAGACCTCATCGTAATCAAAACGATTGATGAGCGCCTCGCTCAGGGCCACTTCATCGGTCATGGTTCCGTAGACAACGCCCTGGTTCAGGTCGGTTGCGCGCAGTCCCCACGCCTTGCAAGTGAACATGATGTTGTGACTGTCGTGCACCTTGGAAAGATGGTAAAAGGAGCCCGGCTGCTTGGGGTAGGGCACAGTGTCTCTGCGGCCATTGTGCTCGATTGTGATGTAGCCTTCCTCGATATCAATATTGGGCGTGCCATATTCACCCATGGTGCCGAGCTTGATGAGGTGGCAATCGGGCTGAAACTCGCGCAACGCGAAGAGCAGATTGAGCGTTCCCACGACGTTGTTCACCTGGGTGAACACTGCGTGCTTGCGGTCGATCATGGAATAGGGAGCGGCGCGCTGCTCGGCAAAATGGACCACTGCCTCCGGCTCAAAATCCGTGATGACTGAGGAGAGAAAGTCGTATTCCGTGACGTCGCCGACAAAGAGCTCGATGTTATTCCCGCTGAGCTCCTGCCAAACCCGCAAACGGTCTGAAAGTGGAAGGATCGGCGTCAGGGTCTGCACGCCCAATTCGTGGTCCCATTGCCGGCGCGCGAAATTGTCGGCAATAGCAATGGAATGACCCTTTGCTGACAAATACAAAGCCGTTGCCCAACCACAGTATCCATCCCCTCCGAGCACCGCAACCCTCATTTGGCCCCCTTGCCGTGTGTTTCGTGACGATAATTACTGGAAATCTGTTTTCTGCCTGCGTTTCTTCCCACTTTAAGAGTATCAGGCATTCTAAAACACCGCGACCGTCTTTGGTGGTTCCTCTTGAGAAACAGCAATAGGATTGTTGGTCAGAACCACTTTTCCGCCACTGGTCGTGACTACATTAAGATGCGCAGCGCCTACGATCGATTCCAGTTGAGGAACCACATTCTCCATGGCCACGATGTAGGAACGCTCCGGTTTAAGCCAGAGGTTCTTGAATTGCGAATCGTCAATAAACACATCGGGTGCGCCGGGAGCGTAAGCGCCGTATTCCAGATTATGGAAGCGGCCGTTGCGAAGCAACGCAGTGCGGTTCGTATAGAAAAAAACGGAAGAAAACGTGTAGTAGTGGTGATCGATAATCAGCGTGCCTTCCGGCGATTTCAAGATTGCCTCCGCCAGCGGCCGTGAGGACATATACGGATCGAAAACAGCCATGGCGAGGCGCGCCGCGTGGAAAAACAATACCATCATGAGCGCGGCACCAAGAAATGCGGTCTGGCCGGTGAATCTCCAGGTTGCCAGTGCACCAATGCAGAAGGCGATCGCCGCGAGTAGCAGAGGTATCCGGAGATATGCAAAAGACGCCAGAGTGAGATCCTGCATGTGCCCCAATGCGAGCTTGTAAGCGCCGGGATGTTGACTCAGGGCTTGCGAAATATCTCCCGGCGCGGGTAGGCCGCGGGTGAGAATAAAGAGAGTCAACGTCACCAGCCCAGCGCATGCCGCAATTAGCGAGAGTACCCGCGTGCCTCGCCGTACCCAAACGCCTCCCATCGCCATCGCCGAACCCAGAAGGAGCGCAAGCGCGGGATAGCAAGGCATCGAGTAATATTCCTGCGTGGTCGAGAAGGTGAAGAAGATCAGCACAAATCCAGCCCAACAGAGCGCCAGAAGCCGCGTCCGGCCCGCTCGATCGGTGGGTTTGAAGGAAAGCCTGGCAATGGCGGGAAAATACACGCTCCAGGGAAACAGCCACACCAGGTGAAATAACCAGAAATAAAGGCGCGGCACGGTATCGTAGTCTCGCGGATAGCGCAGATTCAGAAAACGGAGCAGTTGCTCATTGATGAAGAAGAACCAAAAAAACCCATGATATTCTCCCGGTCCGCTATGCAATGTGAAGTCGAAATAAGGCGGATTGCGTAGAGTGGCGAGAATATGCCAGGGCGCCGCAATAAGCAGGGTGATCAGCAATCCGGTGAAGGGACGGAACCGCCGCCATGTCCTGGCCGAAAATAGTTGGTGGGTGAGCCCAAGATAGATCACGCCGGCGGCCAGCGGAAACAGGACTCCGATCAAACTCTTCAGCAGGAGACCGAGCCCGAGATTCACGGCCAGTACGAAAGCCCAAAATCGCGGATGCGGCTCCTCCTCGTCCAAGGCACGAAGAAACGCCCACATTCCAAGGGCGACGGTGAAGGTCAGCATGACATCCGGGATCAGAATGCGGGTAAACAAAAACGAGCCGATGCAGGTTGCCATGCACAGACCGACGTAGAATCCCGCTCGCTTGCCGAAAGCCCACGCGCCGAAGGCAGCCGTCAACCAGCAGAGGGCGATGGCCGACAACGCAATCGGAATGCGCGCAACCCAATCGTGCACGCCGAGGATCGCGTACCCGGCTGCCATGGCCCAGTAGATAAGGGGAGCCTTTTCCAGATAGACCACACCATCGAGCCGCGCCGTGACCCAGTCGCCCGAAGTCAGCATGTTGCGCGCGATCTGTGCCTGCACCGCGTCGACATCATCCATGAGCGAGGGAGGAGAAATGATGCACCCCAGATAGACGGCTGCCGCCACCAGCACAACGCCTAAATATAGGTACCAGTTTTTTCCTGTATCCAGACGCTCGGGCCCGCCGAAGCGGTTGCCTGAATCCCCCATTTTTTCATCCACAGAAACAGCACCATCAATCCCCATAAGTGATATCCAACATTGACTCGCCTCTCCAGATGGTCTCGAATCAGCGTCTCGATGGCCTCCCGCCGGAAGAGTCCGGCGTGATCGGACGCGCCATCCATCAGAACCTCCTGCATCATCGGGCGCAAGCAGCCTCGCAGCCAATCGTGCGCTGGGATGTCGAATCCGACCTTCTTCCGCTGGAGAACCGAAGCTGGCAGCTTATAGCGCATCAATTCCTTCAGAAGAACCTTCTGTCGCGAACCACGAATCTTCAACGATGCGGGCAGGGTCGCGGCGAATTCCACGATTCGATGATCAAGGAACGGCGGCCGCACTTCCAGAGAATGCGCCATGCTCATGCGGTCCGCCTTATTCAGAATATCGTCGGGAAGAAAATACTTTTGATCGAACCACAGATACGGGGACAAATCGTCCTTCCCTTTGGGGCAATCACGCAGTTCCGCCAGAATGCGGTGGAGCGCAGGCGGGAGTTCCGAACGCAGCAGAGCAGGCTTTTCCGCTTCAGAGAAGGTTCCGTTCCAGTAGACGTGAGCGCGATCGGAACTCATCAGCGAGCCTTTGAGAAATCGCTTCACTTGGTATTCGAAGCTGATCTTGTCGTCCGACACCGGCCAAAACCGCAACGCATCGAGCCCTCGTTGCAGACCCTTTCGCGGCAATCGCCGGGCCAGCGCAGCCAGGCGGTTCGCGCGATAAGTGAGATAACCGCCAAACAGTTCGTCCGCACCCTCGCCGCTCAGGCTCACCGTCGTCTTGGTTCTGCTTAGCTTCGAGAGGAACCACACGGGAAGTGCTCCCGCGTCGGCCGACGGTTCATCCGAATAGTACGCAAATTCTTCGATCGCACCCCGCAGGTCAACTTCTGGATTCAGATCCAGTTCCGTGTGATCCGTCTGGTATAGCTGCGCGACCTCGCGGATGTATGAGGTTTCGTCGAAACTCCGTCCCTGGAATGAAATCGAAAATGTTTTCAGCGGCTTTCTGGATTCGGTCGCGGCGTAGTGCAGAATCGTGGACGAATCGATTCCTCCGCTAAGCCACATGCCCAGCGGCACATCAGAAACTAAGTGCTCGCGGATCGACTGCCGTAAGAGCGAGTCCAATTCCTCCCGGGCAGACTCGAGCGTCCAATCACGGGGTACTGCGAGCGGCAAGCGCCAGTAGGACTCGGACAAGATCTTGCCATCCCGCCATTCGAGCCACTGCCCCGGAGGAAGTTTTTCGATGCCCTCTACCAACGTCCAGGGACAGGGGACATAATTCAGCGACAGATAGCAGTCAAGGCCGTCCAAACTCAATCGCCGCTCAATCTCTGGATGGATCAGGATTGCTTTTAATTCGGAGCCGAAAAACAGGTCGTCTCCTCGCCGCGCGAAATAAAGCGGCTTGATCCCCGTCCGATCGCGCGCCAGCACCAGTCGCTTGGTCGATTTCGTCCATAGGGCAATTGCGAACATGCCGCGCAACCGCGCAAAGCAACCCGTATCCCATTCGAGGAATGCGTGCAGAACAGTTTCCGTGTCGCAGTGCGAGTAAAAGCGATGGCCCAACTGTTCCAATTCGCGGCGTAGTTCCTGATGGTTGTAGATTTCGCCATTAAAAACGATGGCAACGTTACCATCTTCAGACAGGATGGGTTGGTCGCCGGAACCGAGATCGATAATCTTGAGCCGCGTTGCCCCCATCGAGCAGAGACTCGACTGGAAGACGCCTTGCTGGTCCGGCCCGCGGTGAATCAGGGTAGCGGTGGCGTTTCGAATGCGATCGGGATCAGGTGCCCAATGTTTGTGGGTGAAACCGACGATTCCACACAAGTGCGTGCACCTCTCCGCTTTCTTGAATTCGGCTTACAACTGTCCCAGATTCGCGGCGGCGTGACTCCGCAAAGCAGGGGATTGCCAGCGCTCTAGGCTGAAAAACAATCCTAACCTTTTGACCACGAACAATCAAAAGATCGGAGCGAACCTGCCTGTGGGGTTCCGTCTCTTCAGATACGCGATTGGTCTGCCCCATCACCGCCGGCCCATGATCACCAGAGCAACGCCGACGCAAACCAGGAGCACGCCCGTCCACCTTCGCCGAGTGACCTGTTCTCCCAGGAAAAATCTCCCGCCCAGCGCGCCCCCGGCGTAACTCAGTGCCGTAACCGGAACAACCAAGCTGACGTTTTCAATGGATAGCACGGCCAGCAGCGCGAAGAACGCGGTCCCCATCAGGGAGAGACCAAGCCACATCCACGGAACCCGCAGTGCGCGGGAGGCGACGCCCAGCAGAGCGGCCGGGCGAAAGTCTTTGACCTCGCCTACAACCTTCATAGCGCGGCTGACACACAGTTCGCCTCCAGTCCCGGCTCCGATAATCAGAAGATAGAAAATGACTTCCTTCATGATCTGGGCTCCATTATTTGACTAGGCTCCGTGGTCCGCGGCGGAGTGTGGCCCACTACCAGGACACCGAGGCAGATAACCAGCACTCCCAGCCACCGCAACGGGGTGACTACTTCTCGAAGCATGAAGTGAGCCAGCAGGGCAACCATGCCATACGCCACCGAAGAGGCAGGCTGCACATAGCTGTAATCCGCCCACGACAGCACCAGCATGTAAGCCGCGAAAAAGGTAATCAGAGATCCGATGCCAAGCCAAATCGTACCCGAGGTGAGCACCCGGGAAAGGAGGTTGAACACTTCAGCGGGCGTTCCCAGGCTCGCCGCGCCGATTCGCTTCATCCCCTTGCCGAGCAGTACATTGCCCAAGGGGCCAAAGATCACCATCAACAGGATCAACAGATAAGTTTTGAAGTGCAGACCGCCGGAGGACTTCATGCGAGAAAGGAACCTTCCGCCCAATCGAGACCGTTCGCATGCACCAGGGCGCCCACACGCGGAACCAACACAACATTTCCCTCAGAAATCATAAATCCATGTTACTTGATTTTCAGGATCGGCCCAAGCTCTCGACTTGGTTCCGGGCCAAGCGGCCTCATTCGTATCGCAGACTTTCCACCGGGTCCAGCTTCGCCGCGCGCGCTGCCGGCATGGTTCCGAATATGATGCCTACAAGTGAAGACACCACGATGGCCACGATCGCCGACAGTCCCGAGATGGGGATGCGGTACTCAGTCAGGAATCGCACCGAGTAGGGCAACAAAAGTCCGATGACGACCCCACCCAGGCCCCCAATCAAGGAAATCAGGATTGCCTCCGACAGAAACTGAAACCGAATCTCCGCATTGGTCGCGCCAATTGCCTTGCGAATTCCAATTTCGCGAATTCGTGAAGTAACTGTCGCCAACATGATATTCATAATGCCGATGCCGCTTACCAGCAGGGTCACAGCTGCGACCAGGAGCAACACCAAAGTGAGGGCATTCGCCGTGCGGTCGGCTACGGTGACCAACTCCGTCAGATTCTGGACAACGTAATTCGATTCTGGCCTGTGCCGCGACTGGATCACTTCGCGAATTTGATTTGTTACCGGAACCACCAGCGAAGGATCGGCGGCCGAGAAGTAAAGCTGCCGGACGGATGGCGTGTCGGTAAAATAGCGGCTTACGCTGTAAGGAACCACCATGGAGTTATCGGTGACTTCCGACTGCCCGAATGTATCCACGCGCTCCCGGAACGTCCCTACGATGGTGAAAGGAAGTCCGCTCAGCTTGACCACTTTGCCGATTGCCTCGTCCACCGATCCATAGAGTTGTTCGGCCAGTTTCTGCTGCATCACGCCGACTTTGTTGCGCGCCTGCTCGTCCTCGGCGTCGAAGAACCTTCCGGAGAGAACCACCAGGTTGCGGACGGCACTGTACTCGGGAAGAACACCAAGAATGCGAACATCGCGCTCTTTGCCGCCGCCAATCGGGATGCGTTCATCCAACGGGACCACGGGAGAAGCGGCAACGATTCCGGATACGCGTTCCAGAACGGCGTGCATGTCATCGATTGTCAAAAGATCGGGGGTCGAGTTGCGTTGCGCTCCTCCTTCATACTCGGCATCGATCATGTTGGCGCCGATCGATTGAATCTGGTTGAGCACGTATTGCTTCCCGGTCATACCGATGGTGACCACAAGAATGAGGGAGGCAGTACCAATGACCATTCCCAGGGCGGTGAGAGAGAAGCGCACCTTGTTGCTGCAGAAGGTGTCATAGGCGAAACTAATAATTTCCCCGAAAACCAGTTTCGGTGGACGGCTCGCCGTCGCAGTAGCAGTCGCCATACTAGATAGATGCTACGCGGTGTTGCAAGGAGTCGCAATTGACAATGAGATTGCCAATGACCGGGAGATGCTGATTGCCGCCGAAAGCTTCGCGGGAGTCCGTCGCATCGGCGTGCGATAAAGTTTGCGGACTCCAGCTTTAAAATGACGTGTCATAATCATGGTGAGGCTCACGTCGCATCGGCCCCGTAGCTCAGTTGGATAGAGCAGCGGTTTCCTAAACCGTTGGTCGGCGGTTCGACTCCGCCCGGGGCCTCCATCGCATTTAACCGAAGCCAGCGCGTTGCGCTACAACATGCGCTTACCCTTCAGGAACGCATTGCTCCTTCCTTGCCAGGCAAGACCTGAACGAACAGTGCTGGACCAGCAGAAACTGAAGTGTACCCATGCATTGCATTGTCACGTTTCGTGCATCCTCCTGTTTAGGTATAGGATTCTGCGGTTGGGGTGCTCCATGGCTCGCCGCAAAGAAACTACAATCGAGCGCATCTACCGCGAAGTCACCGGCAACAAAATGCCTGCGGCAGTGAAACGCATTCTTCTACCCAAACGAAAGCTCAAGCGGCATTAATGCCCCCGCCGTGGAGGAACTGAAAGTGCCAAGCGACGAGTGGATTAAAACGCTTGAAGATGGCAGAAGAGTGAAATTCACTTTCCAAGACCTGCCGGAAAAGGGGGCGTTCATCACCGCTCAGGTTGAAGGCAACAAAGTCGTCTATTCGATCGTATTGACCAATGCAGGAAACCCGCTCAGTCGTGAAGAAGTTGAAAGTCATTTCGAGGGCGAGCTCTCAAAGAAGTAGCAACCCAGCCAGGACCCCACCCAAGGGTTCGGGTTCGTCGATTCAACCTGCGCACTGCGACGTTTGACAATCGTAGGGCGCAAGCCTAGGATTGTGACTGAGCAAGCTTCCTCTTCTTACTCTTTCAGGTCCCCTGAACTAAGTCAGCCCATCTGAAATTTTTCCTCTTAGCTTCCCTCTGAAGGAGGAATTGCGTTATGACCATATTGACCCGTTGGGATCCTGCCCGCGAGTACTCGACCCTGCAAGACCGCATGAACCGTCTTTTCCGTGAGTCGTACAGCCCCGAAGGTCCAGAGGAGGCCTTGACGACCACGGGTTTTGCGCCGCCGGTGGACATCTACGAAGACGAGCACACCATTACTCTGAAGCTTGAGGTCCCGGGCATCGATGAAAAAGATATTGATGTCCGCATCGAGAACAACACCCTCACTGTTCATGGCGAGCGCAAGATCGAGAAGGAAGAGAAGGAGGAAAACTTCCGTCGCGTCGAGCGGCAATACGGAAGCTTTACCCGCTCATTCACCCTGCCCAGCTCCGTGGACCCGGGGCAAGTAAGTGCCGACTACGCTAAGGGCGTGCTGAAGATCAACCTTGCTAAGAAGGCCGAAGCCAAGCCCAAGCAGATCAAGGTTAATGTTGGCGGCGAGAAGATCCTCGAAGCCAAGCCTGTCGCTAAGGCTGCATAAAACCAACAGGTGTGACAGAAATGGGAGGCGGCCTTACGCCGCCTCCGCTCCTGAGTAACTTCGACGCTACTTGTCCGGGAGTGGTTATGAACACTGGCACATTACGATTGCCGTACAAGAGAGTTTGGGCGCAATCTTACAAGGCTGCGCTCTTTGAGTTGGACGCCAACAAAGTCCCAGACCGAATCGATGAAGCGGAAACAGCACTTGTGGCACGTGCGCGCGAACTGTTTCACTCAGCAGGGGACAATATCGAAGAAGAGCAGGCTGTCGATGACGCCATGTATGCCTTGCACGCCCTTCGGAGCGCGTTGAAGTGCAGGCCAAACGCGAAAAACGCCTCCCAAGAACTAGCCGCTTGAAATCACTGGAGGTCAGGCTGATGATGGATGCGAATTACATTTCGGAACGTCTCGGCAGCATGAGACAGGAAATAAGCGATTTAAGAATCACGACCGCTCGCTATTGGAGCAAGGACCAGCACACCGCTCTGGAGAAGTCCGCTTTCGCCTTACGAAAAGGACGTTTGTTAGAGATCAAACGGGAAGTGTCGGACATGATGAAACGCTGTGCTTGACCAGCTTGGTTTTCCGCAGTTATAACGTCAGATCAATTGTGCGGGTATGGAAGGTCTGAGCGGTGAAGAAATGTCACCCGCTCGAATACCCTGAAAGAAGCAGCCACAATGGTTCGTGATCCTCGGAAAACATGGCAGTACTTCGCTCAAGCCGTCATTCAGGAAGACGACCCACAAAAGCTCACCTACCTGATGCAACAACTTTACCGCGTCCTCAAAGATAATGGGGAACAGCCCACTCGAACCATCTGAGGCTCAAGCGTGCGGCGGGGAGACGAGGGACGTAGCTCAACCTTCTCGATTGGCATAATACCGCGATTTCACTGATGGACCGCGTGGTCCTTTGGATGGTTCGCGTTTGTATCTGCCCAGATTCCAGACTGAACAACCCACACTCCGATCTGGAAACCTGGCCCGACTCATTCGTAGCGCAGAGCCCGCATGGGATCGATTCGGGTGGCCCGTACCGCGGGCAAGTAACAGGCCAGTGCTGCCACGGCGAACATGACGGCGCTCACAGCAATGTAAGTCAGGGGGTTCGTCAGGCCGACTCCGAACAAAAGGCTGGCGAGCATTCGTGTCAGCAGAAATCCCAAACCTAAACCGATCCCCAAGCCAATCGCTACCCATCGCAGGCCTTGGCCCATGATCATTTTGAGTACGTCGCCGCGGCGCGCGCCGAGCGCCATTCGCACCCCGATGTCGCGAGTCTGCTGTACTACTGTTGTCGCGAGCACTCCGTAAATGCCAACGCAGGCGAGCACAACCGCAAGCCCTCCGAAGATGCTCATAAGAAACGAATCGAAGCGGCGCTGCCCGAGGTTGTCGTCGAGAACGGCCTGCATGGTCAGGACGTCGAATACCGGCAGATCTTTGTCGAGCGTCCAAATTTGCTGTTTGATACTTGCGGTCAGAGCGGTTGGATCCGAAGCGCTGCGAACCGCAAGCGTCAAATAGGTGTAGTCCTGCATGGGTCGTGTGATCTCGGGGCGCGTGTCGTCTTCAAGCGATGACTGGCGCGTGTCGCGCACTACGCCGATCACGATCAACTGCGTTGGATTGGTTTCTCCTCTGGCGGGCACGCTCCAGATGTGCTTACCAATCGCATCCTGATTGGGCCACAGTTTTTTTGCAAGCTTCTGGTTGACCACGATCACGGGCAGGTTCTGGTTGATTTCGTCCACGGTAAAGTTTCTGCCGCTCACCAGCGAAATGCCCAGCGTCTCGAAATATGATGGCGAACTGATCCCGCGCATATCGGCTGTCGGTTCACTGCCGCGTTTGGGAACTGGATCGCCTTCGACGGTGAATCGCATGAGACGAATGCGGGTCAGGGGCAAGCCATCGGCAAAGCTGGCTGCCTTCACACCGGGTAACGCGGCGATCTTCTCCAGTGCCTGACGGCAAAATACAGCCGTCTGCGTACTGGTCGAGTAACGGTCGGGCGGCAGGCTGAAATGCATCGTCAACAAATGATCAGCGCGGAAACCGGGATCAACATCAAGCACGGACAGCAGACTACGAATCATGAATCCCGCGCCGATCAACAGCACCGAGGCCAGACTGACTTCGATCACGATCAGGGCAGCGCGCATGGTCTGCGGGTGAGTTCGGGTGAATTGCGCTCCTTCTTTCAGGACCGTGATCACTTCGGTGCGCGAGACATGCAGCGCGGGGAAAATCCCGAAGAGCATGCCGGCGAGAATGCTGGCCGCGGTCGTGAACAGCAGGACCGGAATGCCGATGTGGATTTGCTCAGGCCGGAGAATGTCTGCTGGCTTGAGCGCGAGAATGGCTTTGATTCCCCAGCGCGCGACCAGCAAACCGACGAAGCCTCCAATCAAACTGAGGACCAGGCTTTCCGTGACCATTTGCGCGATCAGTTCAGTGCGGCTTGCCCCGAGAGCTTTGCGGATTGCCAACTCCTTCTGCCGCGCGATGGCACGGGTCAGCACGAGATTCGCCAGGTTCCCGCACGCGATCAACAAGATCAGTCCCACGGCCGAGAGCAGTACGAGCAGGTTTCGGCGGAGATCCTTGCCTACGTCTTCGACGTACACGGGGAAGATATTCACGCCGAAGCCAGCGTTCAGCGTGGGATTCTGCTCTTCGAGGCGCTTGCCGATCACTTCCATTTCAGCGCGAGCCTGC
>Ga0308309_10002253_pt1 | contig 11496 bp, 8 predicted proteins | sample HubBroMetageWFT5_FD_192491 | JGI IMG/M metagenome (GOLD analysis project Ga0308309, IMG submission 192491) | Warmed and freeze-thawed soil microbial communities from the Hubbard Brook experimental Forest, New Hampshire - Hubbard Brook CCASE Soil... | ecosystem: Environmental > Terrestrial > Soil... | reverse complement strand
AAAAATCCAGGTTCCATTTCGCCTTCGCCATCAATCCGTTGCCGCGGGAGCCTGCCAAACGGATACGGCAGCACGCCCGCGTAGGGACCTCCGCTCACGATTTCTGCTAACATTCGTCCGTGCGAAGTAGGGGAATCGATTGATGTGCGACGAGGGCACACCATCGTTTATTCCTAACGTTACGACGGCGGTGAAAGCTGCTTCCCCTCTCCATCCGAAGCAAGACGATGAATCATGCAATGCGCCGCGGCGATCGGCACTGGTTTGCCTCTCATCGCTTTCGACTTTTCGGCATCGCAGGAATCCTGCTGTCAATCTCCCTTTTCTCCGGTTGCCATAAGCCCGCACAGCCCGTGACCATCACATTTTTCGACTCTGACGGCCGAGGCGTTCCCGGCGACCATCGCATGATTCCGGAGGGCTATTTGCAGGAATTCACGCGAGAAACAGGCATCCGCGTCAACGATCTTCCTACCCCGGAGGACAACGGATCGAAACTCGATCTTGCCATGGATTTCCTCCGCAGCGGTGCTCCGTCTCCCGACGTTTATGGCGTCGATACGATCTGGACCGGAACCATGGGTGATTACCTCATCGACCTGCAACCTTACTTTGCCAAGGAGATTGCGTCAGAGGATCGCGACATCGTCGAAAGCTACATGGTTCAGGGGAAAGTTGTGGGAATGCCGAATCAGCCGCTTGGTGTGCAGGTTTTAATTTATCGCACGGACCTTCTCGCCAAATACGGCTACAAAACGCCGCCCAGAACCTGGGATGAACTGGAGAAAATGGCCGTCCGGATTCAGGCTGGAGAGCGCGCAAAAGGCAAGAAAGATTTTTGGGGGTTCATCTTTGCCGGAGCAATCGCAACCGACAGCGAACAACTGACTATGGAAGGACTGGAATGGCAAGCCGCAGAAGGCGGCGGCCATATCATCGAGTCCGATGGAAAGGTCAGCGTAAACAACCCAAATGTTATCCGCTCTTGGGAACGCGCGGCACGTTGGGTGGGTTCGATCTCTCCTCCAAGTGTGGTTTCTTACACCGCTACCGACGCGGAAAATAGATTTTGGGTTTCCGGGCAGGCTGCGTTTCTCCTCAGCCACGCCATCGTGTATGAGATTTTTGCGCAAGATAAGCCATTCCGCGACCAGGCGGGAGTGACCAGTGTTCCTGCTGGAAAAAGCGCGCGCGTGGCTACCATAGGAGGCTACGCTCTGGGGATATCCCGCTATTCCGCTCACCGCACCGAGGCCGTCAAGTTCATTCAGTTTCTGCTTCGCAAGCACGCGGAGTTCACGGCGAACCATCCTCAAAAGCCGGGGCGAAAGGTAGAGTACTTTGAAGTCCCGACTGTGATGAGGGAAATCTATCCCTGGTGGTATAAAGCGGGGGAATCGGGAGGAAGTGAGATAGTTTCGCGTCCGTCGACGGTTGCGGGGGCGAACTATGAGGCGGTCTCCAAAGCCTACACCGATGCACTGCATTCTGTACTGACCGGCGAGTCCACAGGTCCGGCAGCGGCCGCAACGCTAGAGAATGATCTCGTTCGGATCATGGCTAATGACAGGGCTCAACTGAGAACAGGCTCGCACTGAAATGAATCGACTCCGACTCAATATTGGCCCGCGTCTTGTTTTATGCTTCGCGCTCATCATCCTTTCGACGTTAGCTGGGGATGTAATCGTTCTATGGCAATTCCGCGTTGTCCAGGCGCAAGCCGAGCGACTCAATCAATATGACGAAGAATTGGTAACCGTCTTACGTGTTCACTCAGACCTCTTGAAGTTTCGCGACACGCTTGAGTCGCTTGCGAGCGCAAGAAACGCCGAACGTCTGAAGGCAGAGACTCAATCGATGAACGAGACCTTTGCAGAGGATATGCGAAGTGCCAAAAGTGCGCTGTTGGCCGTGCATTCCGGCAACACCTCTGACCCGACGATTCTCGCCACGCTCGCAGTCGTCCAGTCGACGCTCCAATCGCAAACCGCGTCGATGATCGAATTGTCCGACGCGGGTGATTGGAACGCCGTGCAATTGCGGCTCGCCAACCAGTTACGCCCACTCGAATTTTCGACCTCTGCCTTGGTGGAAAGAGTCGACCGCGAGGTAAGGACAGAACATGCCCAAGCCGCAGCCAATATCCGCCAGGTGCAGCACTGGATCTTTATTGTTGTGCCGACTACGGTCGTTCTCACGCTGTTGATTGCCGGAACACTGGGACTCGTCATCACGCGCAGCATCACGCGGCCACTGGAACAACTAGTCGAAGGTTCAAAGATGTTGGCGCGAGGAGAGTTCGAACATCGCGTTCCCGTCCAGGGAGAAGATGAGCTTGCCCAACTGGGAGGTGTATTTAATGATACAGCCCGGCAATTGCAAGACCTCTATGCAAGCTTGCAGAGCAGTGAGGACCGTCTCCGCCGGGTAATCAACACGATTCCCGCTCATGTGTGGAGTACTCTGCCGGATGGTTCAGTAGACTTCATCAACCAGCGTTTGCTCGAATCGACTGGGCTGTCGATCCAAGCCTTGCTTGGATCCGGTTGGCAATCGATCATTCATCCGGATGACCGCACTAGATACATCGCTAAGTGGACATCGGCATTGGCCGCGGGAGAGCCCGTCGAGATTGAAGCGCGCATCTGGACTGCACAGCGCGACTATCGGTGGTTGCTTGTGCGTAACGTACCTTTGCGTGATGGTAACGGAAGAATAGTCAAGTGGTACGGTACCGGCATCGATATAGAAGACCGTAAACGCGCCGAAGAGTCATTGCGTAAAGCGCAGGCGGATCTCGCGCACGCGAATCGCGTTAGTACGATGGGTGAACTTAGTGCCTCTCTTGCACACGAGATCAATCAACCGATCAGTGGAGCCATCACCAATGCTTCTACCTGCCTGCGCCGGCTCGATCGCGAGCAGCCTGATCTCGAAGGCGCCCGGGCTGCGGCTTCGTTGATAATTCGTGATGCAAACCGAGCGGCGGAAATCATCAACCGAGTCAGACTGTTTTTCAGAAAAGGCGTTGTGACCAAGGAGCGCCTCGATGTCAACGAGATGATTCGAGAGATGGAGATTCTTCTGCACAACGAGGCGAGCCAGCACTCGGTTTCTGTACATACAAAACTCGCAGCCGATCAACCGCTCATTGTGGCAGACCGCATCCAGTTGCAGCAGGTATTAATGAACCTGATGATCAATGGCATCGAAGCAATGAAGGCCGTCGATGGCCCGCGTCAACTCACGCTCGGCACCCAGAATGATAAAGACGAACAGCTTCTGGTATCGGTTGAAGACACTGGCATCGGACTTCCTCCTAACCACTCTAGCCAGATATTCAACGCCTTTTTTACGACCAAGGAACACGGCACCGGTATGGGACTTCGTATCAGCCAAACCATTATTGAGGCCCACGGTGGCCGGCTTTGGGCCATGGACAACCATCCTCGCGGAGCAATTTTCCATTTCACGCTGTCGGCCTCCTCGGAAACCGGGAGCGTGGGCGCGAGGAGCAACTGACCTGCTCAGGAAATTTAGCTTTGCGAACTTGAGCTTTTTGTCAGCGGAGGAGCCTCCTGCGAAATCAGGGGGCAACAGCGATGAGCGGCTTGCCCGCGGACAGGACTTCTCCGACTTCCACCGCCGGAACTCCCTCCTCGATCAGTTTCCGGATTAATCGAGGGGTATCCTCTGGCGCGACCGAGATCAGCAACCCTCCGGCGGTCTGCGGATCGAAGAGAATTGTTTTCACTTCCTCGGCGATTCCACCTTCGTAGCTAACCACACACTCGGCGAATTCACGGTTGGCGTTCAGTCCGCCAGGAATGTGACCGGCGCGAACGCATTCGAGAGCGCCATCGAGCAGCGGAATGCGACTGGCATGGAAGCGCAGCGAAACCTTGGAGGCCAGCGCGATTTCGCGCGCATGGCCAATGAAGCCGAAGCCCGTCACGTCGGTCATGGCATCGACCGTGAAATGGTCATTGGCCGCGGGGCTTCGCTCCGCGTGGACGATCGAGTCGTCCGCACTCAGCGTTGCCGTACATCCTACGATGACCTCCGCGGCTTTCCTGTTCAGGGTCGTCATAGAGCCGATCGCGGCGTCAATCCAGGGTTGCTCCGCCGCTTTTTTCTTGATTGCCGTGGAGATTACGCCTGTCCCCAGCGCTTTGGTGAAGACCAGATGATCACCTGGCTTCGCGCCGCCATTGGTGAATACTCTCGCAGGATCGATCAAGCCGGTAACGGAGTACCCAAACTTCATTTCTTCGTCGCGAACGCTATGGCCGCCGATCACCGAGCAGCCTGCCTCGATCATCTTGGAAAGCCCGCCAGCCAGCACACGTTCCAGAATTGCCAAATCGGCCTTTTCTGGAAAACACACGAGCGCGAGTGAAGTGCGCGGCTGGCCGCCCATTGCGTAAACGTCGCTCAGCGCATTGGTCGCAGCGATCTGACCGAAGGTATAAGGATCGTCCACCATCGGCGTAAAGAAGTCGACAGTTTGGACCAAGGCCAAGTCCGAGCCGATTCGATACACTCCAGCGTCGTCGGCGTGATCGAAACCGACTAGAACATTCGGGTCGTCCTGCCGAGGCAGCTTACCGAGAACTTTGTCCAGAATGGCTGGACTCAGCTTTGATGCACAGCCACCGGCTTTGACAGTTTCTGTTAAGCGAATTTCCGTCGCATTGGCCATGAAGCCATTCTAAAGGAATCAAAAGCCGCCACGGATTGCACGGATCGAGAACACACAACAATAAAGAGGTGATCCGTGAGATCCGCGCAGATCCGTGGCTGAACTTATTTCAGCGAGACATCCGTGACTTGCAGATCGGGATAGGCTTGGTTCCAATCGCTGCTTATGTGTTCAAAAGTCAGACGAAACGGTTTGCCCTGGCCTGGGGCCAACGGTGACAGGCTGAGATCGACGGCATCGGGATAAGGTCCGCTGGTCTGCAGAACGTGAAGAGGCACATCTTCAGCTTGTGCGACTTCTCCGAGGGAATTCTTAAAGGCGACATGAACCACCGCATGCATAACCGTTTTATCGCCGGCGTTAGTCACTGTGCCGTCGATATAAGTGACACTGGCGCCAACAAAATTCTCGGCTGCGCTCATCTTTAGATCGGAAAGTTTGAGGTTGGCTGCGTACGGATGCAGAGTAATCGTGCCTTTCGGGCCGCCGCGAGTGATCAGTGCAACAACACCGACTACCACCACCACCAAGATCACGCCCAACACAATTGGGAGCAAGTTCGAGTCGCGTTCTTTTTCAGTTAATGGAGATGGTTCGATAAGCCCGCCCATGTAAACAGATTGTACTATCGGCGAGAGTAAAACGATTTACCGGCTCAGAAGTCTGGTTTCAGAGTGATTTGCAGATGAAAGTAATCGAGACCGGAAATCGACAGCGATCTATTCGCCGCCGACGGTGAGGCCGTCAATCCTGATTGTCGGAGAGGCTACCGCGCCGCGAAATTCGAGATCGTTTCCGATCTCGGAGATGTTGAAGAACATTTCCTTCAAATTTCCGGCCACGGTGATTTCTTCCACGGGATAGGCAAGTTCTCCGCCAGAAATCCAAAGTCCCGATGCGCCGCGGGAGTAGTCACCGGTCACCAGGTTGGCTCCGTGTCCGAGAAATTCGGTCACGTAGAGGCCGTCCTTAATCTCCGAGATGATTTGTTGTGGCGTTTTCGCACCCGGCTGCAGAAAATAATTCCCGGGACCAATCCCTGGCGTTCCCGCCAACCCGCGAGATGCGTTGCCGGTAGTCTCGAGCCCGAGCTTTTTTGCAGTGTACGTGTTCAGCAGATAAGACTTGAGTACACCTTTTTCAATAACGATGGTACGTCTCGAGGCAACACCTTCCCCATCGAAAGGGCTGGTTCCAAAACCGCCAGGGATGGTCCCGTCGTCTATCACGTTAACGCTGTCGCCCGCGACTTTTTGTCCCAATTTCCCCGCTAAAAACGATGCTCCGCGATAAATCGAATCTCCGTTGACTCCCTCGAAAATATGCTCGAGTATCGAATTCGAAACCATGGGATCGAGAACGACCGGGACTTTCGCGGTCTTCGACTTCCGGGCACCGAGTCGCCGCAGAGCGCGCTGGGCAGCCGTCTTTCCCACATGCTCGGGAGATTCAAGCCGGCCGAGATTGCGTGCCACCGAAAACCAGTAATCGCGTTGCTTCGCGCCGTCATCCGACTGCGCAATCGGCACGGCTGCAAGAGAACAATAAGAACGCTGGTATTCGCCGACAAATCCGTGAGAGTTGGCAAGAATTTTGTGCCCGGTCGCGGCTTCGAACGAGCCGCCCTCAGAGTTCTTGATCCGAGGATCGTAGTCGAGAGCGGCTTTCTCGGCACGACGCGCATAGCTGATGCGCTCCTCTCCAGGAAGCGAATAAACATCGGCGGAGTACAGATCGAGGTCGCCGCTGATTGAACCCAGTTGCGAGGCCTCCGGTATTCCCCCGAACGGGTCTTCCGAGGTGATCTTGGCCAGCTCCAGCGCAGATTTCACCATGCGGTCGAGGCCGGTGCGAGAAAAGTCGCTGGAATAGGTGCTGGCCGCGCGCTTGCCGTAGAAAACACGCAGTCCGATCGCCTTCGATCCCGACTCCTTCAGAGTCTCGACCTGGCCTAAGCGGACAACGGTGGAAAACTCATCGCCTTCGCGAACCACGCATTCAGCAGCAGATGCTCCGCCAGAGATGGCGCGTCGCACGATGTCCTGCGCGAGTTCGCGGAGGTCGGTTTCAATTTTCTGGTTTCGTGCTTCGATTTGGGTTGAAGACATAGAACTCATTTACAAAATCTTGTCGTGCACCTGCGTGTCCTTTGTGGTTAATGCATTCGAAAGGCCTCACCGACTAAGGTACACAAAGGAACAAAAAGCGCATTTATTGCATGAAGCCGCCAGCGTCTTTGCGGGCCGTCCCACCTACGGTTAGGCGATCGATCTTAATGGTCGGAATGCCCACGCCGACGGGTACAGCTTGGCCGTCCTTACCGCAAGTGCCAACGCCTTCGTCGAGTTTCAAATCGTTGCCTACCATCGAGACTCGGGTGAGAACGTCAGGGCCGTTTCCGATTAACGTCGCTCCTTTGATTGGAGCCGTGATCCGGCCGTCTTCGATCAAATAGGCTTCCGACGCTGAAAAAACGAACTTGCCATTGGTGATGTCCACTTGGCCGCCCCCGAAGTTCACAGCGTAAAGACCACGGCGGACGGAACGAATAATATCTTGCGGATCATCTTCGCCAGCGAGCATATAAGTGTTAGTCATGCGCGGCATGGGAATATGCTCGTAGCTTTCTCGACGTCCGTTGCCCGTATCGGCCATCCCCATCAAGCGCGCCGAGAGCTTGTCGCTCAGATATCCTTTTAAGATTCCTTTTTCGATGAGCACGGTATTCTGCGTGGGTTCACCTTCGTCGTCCACGTTGAGCGAGCCACGTCGCCATGGCATGGTGCCGTTATCTACCACCGTGCACTTTTCGCTGGCGACTCGTTTTCCCATCATTCCCGCGAACGCGGAAGTTTGCTTGCGATTGAAGTCTGCCTCCAAGCCGTGACCCACGGCTTCGTGCAGAAGCACGCCCGGCCAGCCTGGACCGAGCACCACTTCCATCTCGCCGGCCGGAGCTTCGCGAGCGTCTAATTGCAAAATCGCCTGACGCGACGCTTCTTTGGCAAAATACTCTGGAGTCTTTTCCCCGAAGAAAAAGTCCAGTGCCACGCGCCCACCGCCGCCGGCGCTGCCGCGTGCGGAATTACCGTCGATTTTTGCGATGCAGGAAACGTTGACCCGCGCCAGCGGTTGGGAATCCTCGGCAAAAGTACCATCCGACCCGACTACCAGAATATTTCGAAGTTCATCCGCATAGCTGGCGCGTACTTCTTTAATGCGGGGATCAAAAGCGCGCGCGGCCTGATCCGCACGCATCACAAGCTCTACTTTGGCCGTGATTTCAGCGTCTACGGAGGGCAGCGTCACCGGATACAAACTACGCGCGGGCCTTTCCTGAAACCCGACGGAAGGAGTCTTTGCCGGTCCACTGGCAATTAAAGCCGCCGTGCGGGCCGCATGCAGAATACGCTCCGACGAGAGATCGTCGGTATAAGCGTATCCGGTTCGCTCCCCTGCGATCACGCGAATACCGCATCCCGCGGAAATCCCTTGCGAAGCGGACTTCACCATCGATTCGTCAACCATCAGCGATGTCGACGAAAGATATTCAAAATAAAGGTCGCAGTAATCGCCTCCGGCCGAAAGAGCCGCTGCCAGATAATGCTCGAGGTCGTGCTCGGTAAGGCCGTAATGTTGAAAAAAGAATCTATTTTTATCCACGCTAGTTAGATGCCCTTCAGGGGCGAAAAGCTCCGTACGTCATTATCCCATACGTGTCCCCTGTGCCGCGCTCTTGCCCGCATGTTCCGGATCAAGGCTAACCACGCATGCAAGGCCATGTTCACTCGTCACAGACGAGTTGACCGCCGGGCTGAAACAATTTCGCAGTGACTCCCGAATCGTTGGTGCACACGGTCGAAGATTTTCTGCTGTGCGCACGCGACGCCTTAATCATCGAGGACGGCGCAGTAGTCTTTGATCTGGCCCAATCCAAATATTCCATCTCTGGGGAACGCAACAAATGCCTGCTGCATTTGTGGTCGGACGAAAGGAACTTCGTTCGACGAGTGTTGGAGGCCGAGGTTAAGAATGAAACCCTCCGACTGGCAGTGCAACGTTTAGGACAGTCGAAGCCCACCAAGCTGGAGATTTGCCGGGAACGCGACCGGCGCACGCCCACAGCGAAGCGTGCCGCGCGCGTGGCCTATCAGCGCGTTCTACAACGAGTGCTGCAGCGTAACTTTCCGACTCTTACCTTAGACCGACTCAGCACGTCCATGGATTTGGAGCGATCTTTCGGTCCCATCTACGCGAGAGGATTGCTGCATCGCGGACAATCGGCATTCGCGGCGCTGGGTGTGAACGGGCAGGAAACGCAGGGGTCCATCGATGCGGCGTTAACCTTCGGCGTGCTGTGGCTGGAAGCTTGTCGGGTTGCGAAAGCCGGAAAGTTTGCCGTCGAAGGGCTGAAACTATTTCTGCCTACTGGCACATCCGCACTAACTCGGGAGCGTATGGCGCATTTGAACATCGAAGCGGCCAAATGGCAGTTATACGAACTGGAAGACCGCGACGATAATCTGAAGACGCTGGATATCCTGGACCGCGGCAACGTTGCCACCCGCCTCGTACACTTGACCGACGAAGCTGCAGTGCATGCGAGGTTTGCCAGTGCGATCACAAAGGTTCGCGGATTGATGTCAGAGGCGGAGGTCGCGATTCTGTCAACTGCGGAGATCGCATTCCGTTGTCATGGCCTGGAGTTCGCGCGAGCACGGCTGGCACATGAGCCGGGATCGTTTCTCAGCACCTCCGAAATTGTATTCGGCGTAGGCGGACACGAACGCGTTCTCTCTGACGCGAATTTCGCTGCGTTCGTGCAACTGGTGCGAAGTATCGGTGAGGTCCGTCATTCCGACGGGCCGCGCGATCATCCGCTTTGGCGGTTGCATCCGGAACGCTGGCTGGAGTCGCTGGTCGTGCGCAACGTGGCGGCGGTAGATGAACGGCTGGATTCCAAATGCTTATATTCCCAAGTGCCAGCCTTCTCGGCGTCCGATCGCGCAATGATCGATGTGCTTACGGTCACGCGGGACGGCCGGCTCGCGGTGGTCGAACTCAAAGCGGATGAGGACATTCACTTGCCATTACAGGGTTTGGACTATTGGGCGCGAGTCGCATGGCATCACCAGCGCAGCGAGTTCCAACGCTTCGGATATTTTCCTGGACGCGAACTCTCCGCCGACAAGCCGTTGCTTTTCCTCGTGGCTCCAGCTCTGCATGTGCATCCTGCCACCGACACTTTGCTGCATTACATCTCGCCAGAGGTTGATTGGGTATTGCTGGGTATTGACGAGCGGTGGCGCGACGGAGTACGGGTTGTGTTCAGAAAGCGACCAACTCGTCACTTTCGATCGGAAAATACGTGTTCATAGTTAACCTTATCTACACAGCCTGGTTGACGGTCAATTGAAGAACAAATTTCTGGCTGAAACGGGGCTCAGCTTGACATGGACCCTAGCGGCTGCCTTCTCCGTTTGAATAGTGAACGGGAACACCATCTGACTCGGAGGAGACGGCTTCTTTCGTTGTTCCGTTTTGGGTAGTGCGCGTTGTAGTGATATGCGTCGATATGGGATCGCTATTTGGTATTTCTGAAAAGCGAAGGCCACGGTCCGCACTGACGGCATGGCTTTCCCATCCAGGTACCTGTCAAGTTGTGGTCTTTCCACGCCGATTGATTCAGCAAACACTTGGTCGCTCATTCCCTGGCTCTTAGCCAACTCGTATTTTCGTCTTAACTCAGAAGCAAACTGAGCGACAAAGGCATCGTCATCGATCGTGCGTTTCATTTTTTAGTGGACTGTATCTTAACGTACATGTATTTTAAGGTACAGCACGCAAGATATAGATGCTTGTCAAGGCCAGTGACGCAACATCTTGCGCTTTTACCCCTTGCGACGTGAACAGGGCTAAACTTTGGAGGGATTGGAATGAGTAACAAGCACAGTGGTCTTAAGGCGGATTTTCAGGTTTTTGAGAGTCATCGTAAAGAATGGCTTCAACAACATGAAGGGAAGTATGTCGTTATTCGTAATGGGGAAGTAATTGGGTTCTTCGATGACTACACGACTGGACTACGCACCGGAGTTGCGACCTTTGGGGCCAAGAGCGAGTTTTTGATTCAGCAGGTATGTGTGGAAGAGCCTGTTTTTGTAATCTACTGATCAGTGGCTTCACATCAACTTTCGTTCAGTGCATCGGTCCTTCAAAAGGACGGTCCCTGCATACGCATAGAAATCAGCGCCCCCTCCTTTGATCTCGCAGAAGGCTTATCTGTGGGATTGGCCTTTCCACCTCCGTTCGGAATTAATGCTGTCATCGATACAGGGGCCTCACTGACAGTGGTCAATCCCGAGGTCGCAGCGACATGTAAGTTGCGTGCTACCGGTTTCGTAACCGTCGCGTCGGTAGAGAAATTTGGAAGGTACCCGCAACACGCTGCGCGGATCAGGTTCCCCGGAAGTGAGCTAGGAGAGTTCGATGGGATCCCAGTGGTCGCATGTAAGATTGCAAAGCAACCCTACGCCTGTCTGATTGGCAGAGATATCCTCCGTAGTTGGCGGGTGACCTATAACGGCGGAAAGGGATCAGTGCTGATTGAAGAATTGTTATCCCGATGAGCCCTTTATCGTTCCTACTTCTCCCGCCATGCTCCCAGAAGCCGGCGCACGTCTAGCATCTGGCCCAGATGATATGCGTTGTGATCGGCCAGCAGCAGAGCTTCGCGAAGGATGGTCTGGCCATTGCCCCACGGGATGCGCGCAAACAAATCGGTCTCAGGCTCCTTC
>Ga0308309_10002252_pt1 | contig 11498 bp, 10 predicted proteins | sample HubBroMetageWFT5_FD_192491 | JGI IMG/M metagenome (GOLD analysis project Ga0308309, IMG submission 192491) | Warmed and freeze-thawed soil microbial communities from the Hubbard Brook experimental Forest, New Hampshire - Hubbard Brook CCASE Soil... | ecosystem: Environmental > Terrestrial >... | reverse complement strand
CGGAGAATTCCTCCAGGGTGCCGGCGAATTCAGCAACCTGGGCCGAGCCCTAACGAAAGAAGATTGGGAATCCCTGAAACCCCGTAAGAAGTAATGCCCAGCCCGTGCGGAGCCGACACTCGTGTGGAGCGGACACTCTTGTCCGCTGCCTTTGACCTTGGGTTTGATTCTGGGTTTGAGCTTGTTCTTGGTGTTGCCTTTGATCGGGTTTCTGCAAACTGTGGCACTCGATTGAGAAAAGCCGCGCTGGAAAGCCTTAAACTCTTGACCCCGCTGCCTCCGCCTGTCGCATGCTCCTCACTACCGTATGCGCCAAACTCTCCACCACCGCCACATCGCCTTCGTCGAAAGTAAACGGCTCCGGAGCGAATACCGTCAGCAACCCCAGTGTGTCACGCTCAAAGCGAACCGGCGCCGCCAGAATCGACCGTATTCCGAGCCTTCGGCAACTCTCCACATCCACCCGCGGATCGTTCTGCGCGTCATCGCAGCGCAGAGTCTTTCCTTCGCGAAAGCATTCTCCCGAGAGTCCCGCATTCACATCCACCCGTGTCCCCAACCCTGGCGCGCTTGCACCGACGCTGGCACGGCACATCACAGCGCCCTTGTGCACGAGGGCAATAGCCGCGCTCGAGCCGCGAGTCAGCGCCCGCGCCCGCTCCGCAATCAACCGCAGGGCCGCTGTCAGATCGGTGCCCAGCGAATTGAATTCATACTGCACCGTCGCCGAAGCTCCAGCCCCATTTCCGTTTCTTCGAGCCTCATTCACGAATTCCGTTTCCGCTTCCAGGCTGACGGCCATGGGATTTCGCTGCCCGTTTCCTCCAGCCCACCGCCCCGCGCCCCATCCCCACGCTCGCCCTACCGCGACCGTTGGAGCCATCTGGCTCGGCGCTCCAGCATTCATCGTCAGCCACTCCTTCAATCGCCCCCGCGCCTCCTCAGGCAAATCCGAGAAGCGAACCCCGGCGCGCCCCAGCGCGTCCGCCCATGCAATATATCCCGTGGTCTCCAGATGCGCCGCAGGCTCTGCCAGATCCAATCCCATCCGCAGGCGCCGCTCCCGGTCCAGCCCGCCCTGAAGCTGCTCACCCATCTGCATCGATAGCCCTTCTTCGCTCAGATCCAGAATCATCCCTCCGCTCACGCCATCGAAGCTGGCAAAGGCCGGGGCGTGCATTCGCTGGCGCAAACACCGCCGCCGCTCCGGCGCGATCCCCTGATTGCTCGCCATCCACAAGATGATGAAAGGATTGCGGCGCGGATGGGAAGTGTTAGGGCAGGTTCTCCCGCCAACGATGATCCTCTCCAAAAGCAATCGTCTCAGGCGACAAAGCCGGACATGTTCTCATGTCCAGCCTTAGTGCGTTATGATTCACCATGCTCACAGGCATCCGCGCCGCGAGGTCAGTGCGGCAAAGAACCTTTCATGAAAGGGATGGGGATCTTGACTTCCTGTCTCGTCGCGAGAAAGCGGATTCCACCGTCATCGGCCCTCATTCATGTTTCTCGATCGGTGACGTTTATCCTGCGGCTGCGTCTGTCATCCAGGAGAATGACATGAGCCTGCGCTCGCTTGCTCTCTGCTGGGTCGCTTTATCGCTCGTTCTGCCGGGCCTGCCGCCGATTCTTGCTCAGAGCACAGCGCCTACGCCGCACCAGTCGCTGCAGGGCCGCTTCGATTCCGTCAACCGCAAGGTGCTGGAGATGGCTAAAGATTTTCCTGAGGCTAGGTACGACTATCGCCTCAAGCCCGAAATGCGCTCATTCGGGGAATTGATTGTTCACATTGCCTCTGGAAATGTTTACGCCGCCAAGGCCGGGCGAGGCGAAAAAATCAGCTGGGACGATCTCGATCCCAAAGACTATAAAACCAAGGCCGCCATCGTCACCCTCATGGAAAAATCGATAGCCGAGGCGGATGCGACCTTGCAGAGCGTGCCCGACGATGCTCTCGCCAAGAGCATCGAACCCTGGCTCGACGTTACCGAGCATGCCGGCGAACATTACGGTTTGCTGGTCGCCTACTACCGCGCGAACGGGTTGGTCCCGCCAGATTCGCGTCCGAAAAAGTGATCCCACCACTGGCGGGCGACCCTACCGCATCAGCACATAAGCGCCGCCGTCGGTGAAGGCGATCAGGAGGTTCATCACAATGAGCATTAGCTCGTAGTACCAACCGGGAGCTTTTTCTCCCCAGAAACCGGTATGCCATGCAAAGATTTTCTTTTGAACGGCGCCGAACATGATGAGGATAAGACCAAAGGCCGCCAGTTGAGTCAGAACTCCGAAGGCGACGCCTAGCCCTCCTGCCGTTTCGGCGACCCCCAGAAAGACTGTAAACCGCTGGGACATGCCGATGCTCCTGGCGCGTGCCGCCGGATTCTTCAGGTGGCTAAATCCGCTGGCGATGAAGACCAGTGCGACCATCAGGCGCAAGAGGAGGAGACCGGCATCAGTAAAGCGGGCAAGTTGAGGGAACATGGCGCCTGTGTTCGATGATGGCGAGCCGATCAGGGTTGACCGCGCTCACGCAGGGAATGGGTCACCAGCGGTCTGGTCAAGCTTTGCCGTGAATCTTTGCCCACCACCAGCGCACGCCTACCAATAGAAAGCGCCAGTCCTGGAAGAATTCCGGCGGCTTACCTTCGAAAGCATGACCGACAAATTGCAATATCCACCCCAGAAGAAACAAGCCGAGTGCGTAGGGCCATACGCGATGGAAGAAAATGCCGGCAAGAAAAAGCGCGACCGAAGCCAGAATCGTCGGAATGCCCAGCGTGTGGCAGATGCAGTTTACCGGATGCTGATGGCTGGTGGCATATTGAGAAACCCATTGCTCGCTGGTGCGATTGCCTAACATGGCTACTGTGCGGAACTATGATAGGGTTTGTCCGCTCGACCTAGAATCCTACGCAGGCGCAGGAGCCAAGTCAACGAAACCTCTACTCCGGAAGCCCAAGCCGGAGCATCAGGCTCTTGTAACGCTGGTCGGAGCGGAGGGCGTCGAAGGCGGGCAAACGAATCGAGATCAGTAGCGCGTTGTCGCCATCGGAGTAGGCTTTTTCCAGATACTCGAAAGCCTGGTCGCGATTTCCGGCTATGGCGGCCGCCGCAGCCATCGATGTTGACCGGTCCGACCCCTCTTCCGTCATCATGAGAGTCAGATACCCCTTCGCGTCGGGAGTGACGTTAACAGCTTTCGTGAAACGGGACTTCCCGAGTTCGCCGATAGCATCGGGGAATCGTCCCATGGTCGCGTGAAGGATCGACAACTTATAGAGCGCCGGGCTAAAGTTGGGATCCCGTTCGAGCACTTTCTGGAATACTGAAAGCGACTCGTCGTAGCGATGGGCTTCTTCCAAAACCACGGCGTAGTTCGAATTCACAATCGAGGAGAGAGGGTCGAGAGCCAGGGCTGTGCGGAACTCCGCCAATGCCTGATCAATGCGATTGGTGGGAGTGAGGCAGCCAAAGGCGTAGAAATAGTGTGCGGTTGCGTTGTTGGGATTGAGCTCGAGCGCACGCCGAAATTCCGGTTCGGATTCGCTGAAGCGATACATTTGCACCAGGGTGAAGGCGCGAGCAGCGTGGGCTTCGGGAAGAGTATCGTCGAGTTCGACCGCTTTGCGCGAGGCTGCGTCGGCCATCATCTGGGCTTGCTTCGAACTAATGCCGCCATAGCTTGGGATCACGTTATAGGTGTCGGCGAGGCCGGCATAGGCGAGAGCGTAGTTCGGGTCGGCGGCGATGGCCTGCTGGAATAAATCAATACTCTTCTTCAGACCTTCGGGAGTGCGCCCATGCCAAAGCTGGCGGCCTTCGAGGTATAGGCGGTAGGCTTCGGGATTCGTGGTGCCAGCCTGTCCCACATGCTGTTGCTCGCTGCCGCTCAGGTGAATGCGCAAGCGGTTCGAGATGTCGCGAGTGATATCGCTTTGCACCTGAGTGATGTCGGCCAGTTTGCGGGCATACTGCGATCCCCAAAGTTCGCTGCCATCGGTTGCATTGACCAGGTCGGCGGAGATGTTCAGTTCGTCGCCGTGCTGCGTAATGCGCCCGGTGAGGACGGCGGCGACCTGCAGCGACTGGCCGATTTGACGCGGGTCGTCTTCCTTTCCTTTAAATTTGAAAACCGTGCTGCGCGCCATGACTTTCAGGTCGGGGAGCTGAGAAAGCGTGCTGATCAGGCTTTCGGTGAGGCCGTCGCTCAGATATTCGTTGTTGGCGTCGGAGGTGGCATTCACGAAGGGTAGAACGGCGATGGAATTGATCTTTTTCGTGTCGGGTCGGGTTCGCAGGGAAAAATAGAGGCCCGCCGCGACGACAAGAACTACCACGACAGCGGCAGCAGCGAGATATCTTGCGGATCGCGAAGCCGGGACGTTGGGGGCTGCCGCATAGCTTGGCGTGGGCTCGACGCCTGCGACGGCGGCACCGGAGGAACGGCCGGACTCAAAATCGCGCTTCAGGCGTGCAAGATCGGTGCGCAGATCGGCGGCAGTCTGGTAGCGCAAGTTACGGTCTTTTTCGAGCGCTTTCTCGACGATGCGTTGCAGATCGGCCGGCATGTCTGGATTGAGGCGGAATGCCGGCGTGGGAGCGCTGTTTAGGATCGAGTTGAAGATTTCCGCGGAACTGCCGCCGCGAAACGGGAGCGTGCCGGTCAGCATTTCGTAGATGACGGCGCCGAAAGAAAACAGATCGCTTCGAGCATCGAGTTCTTTAGCTCGGGCCTGCTCCGGAGACATGTAGGAAATAGTGCCTAGAGTGGAGCCGGGACTGGTAAGGTGCTGATCCTCAACCGCCGTCATAGTGTTGGCAGATGCGATCTGACTCGATGAGGTGGCTGGCGCGACTTTAGCGAGACCGAAATCCAGAACCTTGGCATGGCCCCGCTTGGTCACGAAAATGTTGGCGGGCTTGATGTCCCGATGGACGATGCCTTGCGAATGCGCGGCGTCGAGGCCGTCGGCAATTTCGATAGCAAGGGAAAGCACGGTTTCGTTGTCTAACGGCTTGCCGGCGATCAGGTGCTTCAGCGTGACACCATCGAGATATTCCATGGCGATGAACGATTGCTCGCCATGTTTGCCGATCTCGTAAATGGTGCAGATATTCGGGTGATTCAGAGCGGAGGCGGCGCGCGCCTCGCGCCGGAAACGCTCCAGCGCTTGCGGATCACGCGACAATTCTTCGGGCAAAAACTTAAGTGCCACGAAACGGCCAAGTTCGGTGTCTTCGGCCTTGTAGACCACGCCCATCCCGCCGCCGCCGAGCTTTTCAATGATGCGGTAGTGGGAGATGGTTTGGTCGATCATGCCTCCGAATCCTACGCAGGCGATGGAAGCAAGTCAACGAAGGGGGAGGGAAGCACAGGGTGGCCGACGCACCGCCCGGTTGAGTCAGAGATCCCTTCGTTGAAATACTGCAGCGTTGGCGGCGGTGTTATCCCACTTCTCGCAAAAGAGGCGAGAAGTGGGGAACCGCTTCAGTCTAACCTTCTGATAGTCCCGGCGGCTTACTTGCCGCCGAGAATGCCGAAGACGCCGACGCCATTGGTCGTGCCAACGTAGACTTTGCCGTTGATGATCATGGGCGTGATGAATTTGTTTCCCGCGCCGAAATGATCGCGTCCGCCGGAGGCCTGGTTGCTGTTGTAGAGTTCCTGCAAGGTGAGCGCGTTGTAGGCATGCAGGACTGCCGGATTGGTGTTTTCCGCCGCCCAGACAATTCCGTTTGTACCGCCGTTGGAAGAGATGCTGGGAGTAGCACCGGGATATCCGAAGGCGTTGACGGTTTGCGCCACGGGCGAGGTGGAGAGCTTGACGTTCTTAAATTTAAATTCGAGGATCGGCTGGCTGACTGGCCCGTAGTAGAGCCGGCCTTCGTAAAAAGCGGGCATCGACCAGATGCCTCCGGGAAGAACGCCGTCCAGTTCCTGGTAAATATTGTTGCTGTTGGAGTTGAACTTTCCCATGTTGTTGCGGTTGATGATATAGAGATTGGAATCCTTGCCTGCGCCTGCAGCGAGTTGCCAGGTAGTGCCGGAGGAGTCTTTCATGTTGGGCAGCAAAATGGCTCCGCCGGAACCCAGGTCAACGTCACCGTTACTTTCCTGCTGACCGTTATCCATTTCGAAATAATCGGAGACGGCGAGTCCGTTCTTGGTGGAGAGTTTGACGAAGGCGTTGCCGTAGTCGCCGCTGCTGGGAAATCCGTTGGAATTAAGGCTGTTGTCGAAAATGCCGTTGGCATCGAGAAAATAGATGTTCCCCAGCCCATCGGCAGCGGGTCCCGCACCGGCGCCCCAGATCGAGCCTTCATTGCCATTGGGAGTGACGTTGAGAACGGATCCCTGCGCCAGGGTAAGCGGGTTGTATTCCATGATCCACCCGGTGTAAGGACGGATGTCGCAGTGCGAAGTCCAGCTGAGGTAAAGTTTGCCGCTGAGCAGCAGCAAGCCAGAGCGTTCTTCATACTGTGCGGGATCGAATATGACGAAACCGCCAGAACTGCCGTCGCCGGTGCCGGGATATTTTGCCATGATGTCGACAGGGCCTTTGAAGAGTTCGTTACCGGTGGTGGCGTCGAGAGCGTGCAAGCGCTGGTGGTAGTTGCCAGAGGAGTCTTTTGACATGGCGACGGTATAGATGACGCCGTTCGAACCTTTGGGCCGGCTGATGACGGGCGTGGACGTGATGCCGATTTCGGGAGTGACCTGAGAGCAACCACGATCATCGGAAGTGGTCTCGCCGGACTTCAGCGTGCTGATGTGCCAGAGAGGCGTGCCATTGTCGGCGTCGAAGGCGTAGACCGAGTCGTGCTCGGTCGCGACAATCAGAAGGTTGTGATTGGTGCCGGAGATGGGGACGGCGGAAAGGTAAAGCGGTTCGGCGTCGACCAGGCCATCGACGGGCACCGTGAAGAGCTTTCCGAACGAAGCGGAATTTACATTCGTCAGAGTGAGCGTGGTTTCGGTGGAATTGAGGCCGCTGCGGGAGTTGTTGTTATGGTAGGTGAGAACGTTCTGGGCAAATGCGTGGGATACCGCTGCCGTTAAGAACCAGGAAAGGAAAAGAGCGACTAAGGGCTGGCGGGAAGCGAAAAAGCTGGGGGATCGCATGTGTAACCTCCGAGCATGCCTTTCAGCGCGGGGCCGGGCATGGATGTGAGATGGTTCGGTTTCGTTAGTTGCAGAATCAGGTGCGGACGAGTTGGCGAGAAGAGGTAATATTTGCTGAACTTCTTCGATGGAAACTGAGTGGATTATGTCAGGGCGCGGAGAGGCTGACAACAATCGTTAGGACATGGCGGCAACTGGAAATTGACACATGGAACTCGGTAAATTGTTGGTTGTGATTGGGGCAGGATTGGTTGTAGCGGGCGTCGTTGTCATGTTGTTGGCTCGGCTGCACCTTCCGCTAGGCCGGCTGCCGGGCGATATATTGTATCGGGGAAAGAATACGACCGTTTATTTTCCGCTGGCGACTTCGGTGCTGGTCAGCGTGGTGCTGTCGGTCGTGCTGTATCTGGTGAATAAGTGGAGAAGGTGAAGTTCTATCGATTCCGGTTCTGCAGCGCTTGGCAATTATGTCGTTAAGCGATCAACTCGGGTTCAGGTTCACGCCGCCGGAGCGGCGAGTGTGGACGGTGCGCGCGCTGGTGGCGGCGGTACGTACGCATGTGGAGCGGGAGTATACCGACGCTTGGGTAGAGGGGGAGATTTCTAAGTTTCGCGCGCCCGATTCCGGCCATCTTTATTTCACGCTGAAGGATGGAAACGCGCAGATTTCGGTGGTGATGTTCAGTTCGAAGGCGCGGCTGTTGCGGTTCCGTCCGGCGGATGGGATGCAAGTGGTGGTGCGGGGCCGAGTCACAATTTATGAAGCTCGCGGCGATTTGCAGATTGCGGCGGAGTACATCGAACCCAAAGGCGCGGGAGGATTACAGGTTGCCTTCGAACAACTGAAAGCCAAGCTGGAGGCCGAGGGACTATTTGCGGCGGATCGGAAGAAGGCGATTCCCACGCTGCCGGCGCGGATCGGCATTGTGACTTCTCCGCAGGCCGCGGCTCTCCGCGACATTCTGAACATTTTGCAGAGGCGCCACCATTCGGTGAATACGGTGATTTATCCGGCGCAGGTGCAGGGAGATTCGGCGGCGTCTGAGGTAGCAAGCGGAGTGCGGTATTTCAATGAGAGCCGAGGCGACGAAAGCCGCCGGGTAGACGTGATTATCGTGGGCCGCGGCGGCGGGTCGGCGGAGGATCTGGCCGCATTTAACAATGAAGGCTTGGCGCGAGTGGTGGCGGCTTCGGAGATTCCGGTCATTTCCGCGGTGGGGCACGAGACCGATTTCACGATCGTGGATTTCGTTGCCGACATGCGCGCGCCTACGCCATCGGCGGCGGCGGAGTTGGTGATCCGATCGCGTGTTGAAGTGGAGAATCAAGCCGAGGCGGCGCGCGACCGGCTGGTGCGGGCGATGGAGCGGCAACTGCTTGAAGCCCGCCATGCGCTGATGAAACGGGCACAGCATGGAGCGTTTGCGCGGATGATGGATTTGATCCGGCAACGGCAGCAGAAGGTGGACGATCTGGCCTACCGGCTGGAGCGGGGCGAGCGCCAGGTGTTGGAGCTGATGCGGCGGCGCCTGGAGGCAGTTGCCGCCGCGGTACGGCATTATGATTTGCGGCGCGTCCTGGCGGGAATCCGCGGAGAACTCCAGGCGGGGACCGCGGCCCTGGCCTCGGCGATGCGGAATCAGCTCTTGTTGAATAAGGTTCGATTGGAACGCATGGGGCGGGCGCTGGAGGCCCTGTCTCCGCTGGCGATTCTGGAGCGTGGCTACGCGCTGGTGTTCGATGGCGCGGGACAGTTAATAAAGGATGCGGAACAGGTGAAGGCCGGGGAGGAGATCGCAGCACGCGTGGCGCGCGGAGAGATTCGGGCGGTGGTGAAGAAGTGACAGGGCGATGTTCGGCGATGGTGCTGTAAACTTGAGCCCAAGGGAATGGCGTCGGTTCATTGGATTATTCAAGAAAACCAGGGAGAACCAGACAGTGTCCGCCGCATGGTGCAGGCACTCGAAGCCGATTGTCACGTGCCGCACTTGGTATGGTTGACTAAGAGTCTCGATGTACCCCCTATAACCGACTTGCCTGATGATGCGCCAATCGTCTGCCATGGCCAAGGATTCGTTACCCGAGCCTTGTGCCACCCTCGGCTTAAACCTGGATTGTTCTTCGATCCTGAAAAATTCCGGTGGTCAGCTTTCCGTTCCGGTTGGCCGGGGGAAATGCTCTCCTTCGATGGTCGAGTGATGTCATTGGCGGATGCGAGGGACTTTCTCAGAACCGGAGCGACGGCATTTGTCCGCCCTGATTCAGACTCCAAAGTTTTCGACGGTGGAGTCTACGATGCCTCTGGACTACTTGCGGCAACCGGAAATCGTCTGGCTCTATCGACTGCGGTGATTGTGGCATCGCCTTGCGCAATAGAAGCCGAATGGCGCTTCTTCGTAGTGGATCGGGAAATCGTAGGCTGCTCCGAATACAAGCGCTGGGGCCGCCCTTCAATTGATAGTATCGTTCCGCATGTAGCAATTGAACTTGCCGCAGAACTTGCGTCGCGCTGGTCGCCTTCCGATGTGTACTGTCTTGATCTCGCAGCCAGCGGTGATCGTATTGGCGTCGTCGAAGCTAATTGTTTCAACGCTTCAAGGTTCTATGCCGCCGTTGTCGAGCGAGTTCTGCGAGCGGTCAACGCCTTTGTGCTATCGCGTGAGTGAATGATCCTAAGAGTGCTGTCGCGATTTTCGCCACCCACCATCGGCCCAGCGGAGTTCGGCAGGGAAGCGGTCGACTCCGCTACTCCGAAGCGGCCTTGAGTCGCTCCAGCCACAGCTGATCGCTCGCCGCGAGTTTTTTCGACGAATAGAAGAGCGTGAGCAAGAACCCATCCATCGACTCATCGGTCGCGACCGTCGTTTCGCGGTCCGCTGTCCGAGACAATTTCCAGACGTGGATAGCGCTCGCCCCGAACGCTTTCCCAGTCCATGCCAGTTGACTATAAGGATGAACCAGTGCCAGCCGTGACTTGATGTGCGTTCCGCCAATGGTCCAGCTAAATGCCATTCCCGCCTCGACCGGCCCGCTGGTCTGAGCCGCCGAAATGTCCCCTTGCCACTTCGGCCAGTTCGGAATGTCGGTCAGCACACTCCAGACCTTTTCCGCCGATGCATGAATGACGATCCGCAATGAGGCGTGAACCGATGCGCCCTCGCGAATCCTGCCTCCGCGCGCCAGCTCCTCATCCGAAACACCGGCCGCAAGAAAAAGAAACATCAGCGCAAGGCTGCGGAACGAACTCATGCGCAATCCTCCAGGCCCGTCTACATCCAGTACGCCTTCATAGTGTTCCAAGTTCCAGCAAGCCAGTCCTCACTGACCGAAAAACAGGCCAATCTGACTTCTCAGACTGGCCTTTATTTATGCCGGCAATGACCGCAGTTTATCCTGAGCTTGCCGAAGGGCTCCCACACACTTCCGCGGGCAGATCATCGGCTCTTCGGGGCCTTAACGTGGGCGCTTAGAAGGCATGAGCGCGCGTCCTTTGCGCGGGAGCCTTTCTCCCGAAATCCAACCGCCATCCTCTCCCTATGACGGGCACTTGGTACCTTCGTAATCCTCCTCTGGCGAATTCGCTAGGGTACGCACATGGCCGCAACCAATACTTCCAGTGTGAGGAACCTTTCTATTTTCGCCACACTGCTGTTCTGCGCCTTGGCCGCGAACTCGTATGCGCAAGATCGCAATCTCTGGATTGCCGCCAACAGCGAGATGATTCCCCTGGAGCCCCGCCAGCCTGCACGGCGGCCAAATCTACTATCCCGCTGTCGGGGGCGGCGACATGCATGTGAAAATCGACTCCAGATACCCGGTCACCGTGGCCATGACTTGGGCCGACGAATGGAACGCCGCCATGCGGAGCCCCGGAGCCCCTGCGGATTTCAGCTTCCTCTGCGTGAAGGAGCATGTCACCAGCGCGGTTTACGAGTGTCATCTTCCCTCCGAACGGTGGATGATCATCACCTTCCGCGATGAGCGCAGGCCCGAGAAACCCGTCCTCTCGACCATTAGCGCCATCCTCGGACCGGGAGTGCGGCAATTCATTTCCCCCAACGATCTCCACATCCAGTACTACCGTTGCCTTCAGCCTGAGTTCCGCTGGCGCCGCATCCTCGACGAAAAATACCAGATCACAACGGTTCCCAAGGTCTACAGTCTGATGACCCCAGACCACGACGGCCAGGAACTTAGCCTGAAGATCAAGTCGCCCATCCCCCTGACGGTCGCTCTGCTGCCATCGCATCTTGCCGACCAGGTCTACGACAAGACCGTAACCCTCATCGACGCCCTCGACCAAACTGGCTGCAAAGAACGTGGCGTCCAGTCCATGAGCTTCAACTGCACTTTTAACGTCGCCAATGGAACA
>Ga0308309_10002251_pt1 | contig 11499 bp, 10 predicted proteins | sample HubBroMetageWFT5_FD_192491 | JGI IMG/M metagenome (GOLD analysis project Ga0308309, IMG submission 192491) | Warmed and freeze-thawed soil microbial communities from the Hubbard Brook experimental Forest, New Hampshire - Hubbard Brook CCASE Soil... | ecosystem: Environmental > Terrestrial >... | reverse complement strand
TGTCGTGCTGGTGCACGGCTCGACGGGCTCCGGCGTGGAGATGCTGAAGCTCGCCCAGGCCCTGCAGGCGGCGGGCGCCACGGTCTACGCCATCAGCCTGCGCGGTCATGGCGGCAGCGGCACGGCCAACGGCGACGTCTCCTATCGCGGCCAGCTCGACGACGACCTGGCCGATCTCGTCAAAGGCCTCGGACTCGACAAGCCCGGCGTGCACCGCACGCTCGCGGGCTTCTCCTCCGGCGGCGGTCTGGTGCTGCGCATCGCGGGCGGTCCGCAGGCTGGCTTGTTCGACGACTACCTCGCCATCTCGCCCTACATCGCGCAGGACTCGCCCACCAACAAGCCCAACTCGGGCGGATGGGCCAGCGTGGCGTCGCCGCGCATCATGGCGCTGTCGCTGCTCGACGGCTTCGGCCTGCCGTGGTTCCAGGGGCTGCCGGCGGTCCACTTCGCAACGGCGGCCAAGGCCGACAACAATCGCACGCCGGTCTACTCCTTCCGGCTGCTGGCCAGCCTGCAGCTCGGCCGCGACTGGCGCGCCGTATTGGCCCGTATCGGCGCGCCGACCCAAATCGTGGTCGGCGCCGACGACGAGCTGTTCAACGCCGACCAGTTCCAGCCGATGATGCAGGCCATCAACCCCCGCATCGGCGTGACGGTCGTGCCGAACCAAGGCCATCTCAGCATGATCGCCGATCCAGCGGCAGTGACCGCTATCGCGGCCACATGGCGGAAGTCGGCTCGCGACTGACCTAACGCTCGCGCAGGTCCTTGAGCGCCAGCGCAATCGCCTCGCGCGTTTCGGGCGGTTGCCGGCCGATCGCCTCGCCGAGCTGATGGAGCTGACGGCGCAGGGTATGGACCTGGTCGACGAGGTCGATCACCGTCTCGACCGACTCGTCATCGAAGCCCATCTCGTCGACCAGTTCGGCGAGCAGGCGGGCGCGCGCCACGTCGACGGTCTCGAAGACCCAGCCGTCGCCCTCGGCGCTCGGCCGCAGCAGGCCGCGTTGCACCCAGCGCTCGACATGGACAGTGGTGAGCCGGCCGTGCACGCGCAGCAGGTCGTCGAGGCTGGTCATGCGAACTGCTCCATCGCCTTGCGCGGGTCCTGGGCGCGGCCCGCCTCCCACTTCTCCAGGAATTCCTTCAAGGCGGCGTCAGGTTGCTCGGGCAGCACGACCTTGAGCTTGACGTACTGATCGCCGCGCTGCTTCGACTTGCGGTCGAGCAGGCCGCGGCCTTTCAGCCGCAGCGAGGTGCCGGTGTTGGAGCCCGCCGGGACAGCCAGCATGACCGGCCCGCCCACGGTCGGCACGCGGATCCTGCCACCCAGCACCGCCTCGGTGACGGTCACCGGCACCTCGACATGGATGTCGTTGTCGCGTGCCTCGAAGAAGGCGTGCGGATCGACACGGATCTCGACATAGGCGTCGCCCGGCGGGCGGCCCTTGGCGCCGGGCATGCCCTGGCCCTTCAGCCGCAGGGTCTGGCCGTCGACGGCGCCCTCGGGGATGTCGATGTCGAGGGTCTTGCCGTCGGGCAGGTTGACGCGCTGCTTGCCGCCGCGCGCCGCCACCAGGAACGGTACGCGCAGGCTATAGGTGACCGGCAGGCCGCCCATGTCGAAGCCCCCGCCCTCACCGCCGCGGAACGCAAAGCCGCCGTTGGGTCCGCCGCGCTGGCCGAACATCTCGGAGAAGATGCCGCCCATATCGACGAAGGATTCGTGGGCGCCGGCGCGCTCGTACTTGGCGCCGTCGAAGCCGCCCGCCTGGTCGCGATAGAAGCCGCGCGGCGGCACTTCCTGGCCGGTCGCGTCGATCTCGCCGGCGTCGAAGCGGCGGCGCTTCTCGGGGTCCGACAGGATGTCATTGGCCTGCGAGATTTCCTTGAACTTGGCCTCGGCCGCCTTGTCGCCGGGGTTAAGGTCGGGATGGTGCTTCTTGGCGAGCTTACGGAACGCCTTGCGGATGTCGTCGTCCGAGGCGGTCTTGGCAACGCCAAGGACGGAATAGGGATCGCTCATAACCCGCAAATGTGATGTCGATTCAGGCGGTTGCAAGCCCCTTGCCGTTCACGGCATCGGCGAAAAGCCGGTATTTGACGCTGTCAACCGACCATTCGCGGGCCCAGTTGACAAGATCGCCCCACGGATCGTTGAGCTTGCCCAGCCCCGACACCACCGCCACGACCGTGCCGACCTCGATGCGGCCGGCCACCGCCAACCAGCCGCCCACACCCAGCGCCACGGCGACGGCAAGGGCGTACATCAGGTTCATCGCCATGTTCATCGAATACTTGATCTTGTAGATGCCCATGTTGAGGAAAAAGACGCGTTCGATGCCCTTGTCGGCGGGCACCCCGGTGTCGACGATGTCGCCGCTCACCTTGCGCAGGGTCGTGATGCGCTCGCCGGCGCGGCGGTTGATGGCCTGCTGCAGCAGCGGCACGAACAGCATCTGCGGCAACAGGAAGGCGGCGCACAGCACCAGCGTCCACGACTCGAGGAAGGCCATATAGCCGATCACGCTCACCAGGATGCCGGCCTGCAGCAGCGGTTCGGAGATCGCCATGCCGACAAAGCCGCCGATCGGCTCGACCTCGGCCACGGCCATTGCGGAGTGGATGCCGGCCTGCTCGCTGTCCGGGGCGTCTGCGTTGTGGCCGGACACCGGAACGCCGGCGTCCTGGATGGTCTGCCGCAGGTTTCGGACGGCGTCCTCGCTGACCCACCCACGATAGACGTTGAGCGCCAGCTTGAGGCCCTGTTCAAGCACCGCGACGCCGGCATAGGCGATTGCCAGCCACATGATGGTACGCGTGGCACCGCTCTTGATGGCGTCGTTGACGATGCGTCGCTGCAATTCGAGCGGCACGGCGCTCAGCCCGAATACCGCCGCCGACAGCACCGCGAGTCCAAGTTGGTGGACGCCCGATTTTCCGATCACGTAGCCGATGATCGTACGCGGCAGAAGGGGCCGGCCCATGTACCAGTAACGCCTGCCGGCGGTTTACGTTCCCCGCCAGAGCCGCCGTTCACAATCCCAGCACTGCCTTGGCGATGATGTTGCGCTGGATCTCGTTCGAGCCGGCATAGATCGTCGAGGCCCGGTTGTTGAGATAGAGCGGCATGGCCGTGATCCCCCAAGCCGGCGTCACGGTGGGCGCGTTGTGGCCCAGCATGCGGGCTTCCGGTTCGAAGGGTGCGGCGTACCAGGCCAGCGCCTCGACCCCGAGATGATCGAGCTTCTGCAGGGTCTCGCTGCCGCGGATCTTCATTGCCGAGGAGACCGCGCCGGGGTTCTTGCCGCGACTTAGGTCTGACAGGACCTGCATCTCGATCATCTCCAGCGCCTGCACCTCCATCTCGGCCTCGGCCAGCCGCTCGGCGAAGCCGCGCTCGCCCAGCAGTCGGCCCGAACCGTCGGCCGCCTCCTCCTTGGCGATGCGTCGGATGTCCTCGATGCGGGCATAGAGGTTGGGTGTGTAGGCATCGCCGCCGCGCTCGAACTCGAGCAGGTACTTGGCCACCGTCCAGCCGGCATTCTCCGGCCCGATGCGGTTGGCGACAGGCGTGCGCACATTGTCGAAGAACACCTGGTTGACCTCGTGGTCGCCCGCCAAGGTCACGATCGGCGCCACGCTGAGACCCGGCGTCTTCATCGAATCGATCAGCACGAAGGAGATGCCGTCCTGCGGCTTGCCTTCGGTCGAGGTCCGCACCAGGCAGAACATGTGATCGGCGACATGCGCGCCCGTCGTCCAGATCTTGGTGCCGTTGATGACGTAGTCGTCGCCATCCCGCACCGCGCGGGTTTTCAGGCTGGCGAGATCGGAGCCCGAGCCCGGCTCGGAGTAGCCCTGGCAGAACATGATGTCGCCCGCCACGATCGCCGGCAGGTACTTCGCCTTCTGCTCGGGCGTTCCGTATTTCATGATCACCGGTCCCACCATTCGGATGCCCATGGCGAAGAGGCGCGGCGCGTCGGCTGCCGTGCATTCGCGCGAGAAGATGTAGCGCTGGGTGGCGCTCCAGCCCGTGCCGCCATGCTCCTCGGGCCAGCTCGGCGCCGACCAGCCGCGCCCGGCCAGTACCTTGTGCCAGCGCACACCGGCTGCAATATCGGCGAACACGCCGCCGGTCTTGCGGCCGGCCTCGCGCAGATCCTCGCTCAAATTTTCGTCAAGGAACCGGCGGACCTCGTCGCGAAAGGCCTCGTCTTCGTGGCTGAGCGCTAGATCCATGGCTTCCTCCGGCCACCCTGTCCGACGGACGGCTTCCCCGGAAGCTAACGGCCGGCGCGGCGCGACGTCCAGAGCAAGGCTGACAGCGGCTTCCGACGGGCGGTACACTTCCGCGCCAGCGTCCTGAGCCGTCAGGCGAAGGATCTTTCGCCGGCATGAAGGGTGCTTCGCTTCGCTCAGCATGACAATCTTGGTTGGAGGCCGGCCATGCGAATGCTGCTCGCCCTGCTTACCTTTCTCCTGCTCGCGCTTCCCGCGGCGGCGCAAGACAAGAAGGAAGTCGACCTGGCGCTTGCCATGGCGATCGACATTTCCGGCAGCATAGACCCCGACGAGGCCCATCTGCAGCGCGAAGGCTACGTCCTGGCCTTCCGCGACCCGGTGATCGTCAAGGCGATCCTGGGCGGCAGCAACGGCCGCATCGCCGTCGCCTACTACGAATGGTCCGACGCCTGGGTGCAGCGAATCCTGATCGACTGGACGTTGCTCGACTCCGAGGCGTCGATCGCGGCCTTCGCCAACCGCCTGGCCGCCGCGCCGATCTCGATCGCGCGCCGCACCTCGATCAGCGGCGCCATCCGCTACGCCGTCCCGCTGTTCGCCCGCAGCCCCTACGCGGCCGAGCGCAAGGTGCTCGACATCTCGGGCGACGGCTCGAACAACGACGGCGCGCTGGTCACCGACATGCGCCACGAGGCGCTGAAGGAGCGCATCGTCATCAACGGCCTGCCGATCATGAACGACCGGCCCAACCCGTTCGGCTTCCCGAGCGAAGAGGACCTCGACAAGTACTACCTGGCCTGCGTCACCGGCGGCCCGCGGTCATTCGTCGAGATCGCGCGCAACTTCGAGGACTTTCCCCGCGCGGTGCGCAAGAAGCTCCTGCAGGAGGTGGCCGACATTGGCCCGCGCTACGATTTCGACATCGGCGGCCTCGCCGACCTGCGCGACGGCACGCAGCTCGCGCAAAGCAGCAATAATGGAACCGGCCGCCGAGCGGTGCGCAGCGAGGATGATTACACCAAGTTCGTGCGGCCCGAGTACGAGCTGGGTTGCGACATTGGCGAGCGGCGCAGCCGCGAATTCTGGCAGCGCCGATTCGGAGTCACGCCGGACTGAGGGACCCCCGCCGGATGTGTCTTTTTCCTGTCATCGGCTAAGGCCTTGGGCAATCCACCGGCACTGACATCTGGCGGTCACCACGCTGCAACAACGCCCTCCTAAAGTCGCTGCGCGCCGCGCCGGCCGAGCCGGCAGCGCCGCTCACCCTCACGGAGGTCATCATGGCCAAAGAAAAGATCGTCGAGCATCATAACGCCGCAGCCGAGCATCATGAGCACGCCGCCAGGCACCATCGCGAGGCCGCCAAGCATCACGAGGCCGACTCCCACGAGAAGGCCGGCCATCACGCCCATTCCGCGCACGGCCATTCGGAGCACGCCGCCCACCACGCCGGCGAGGCGAGCAAGCACCACGCCGAGCACCACGGCAAGCACTGAGAGACCCGCGCGGCCGGCGCCCTTCCCCCATACGGCGCCGGCCATCAGAGGGACGTCCCCTCGAGCTGCTTGAGCTCGACCTCGAGTGCCTCGCGACCTTCGACGCCGTCGCGTCAGTTGAACAACCCTGACCGCATGGCTATGCGCACGGCGTCGGCTCGATTGCCGGCGCCCATCTTACGAAACGCGTTGCGCAGATGCAGACGTCCGGTGATGTCGGCGATGCCGAGACTATGGGCGATCGCCTTGTTGCTCATTCCGCGTGCGAGCAGCCGTACGACCTCAATCTCGCGCGGTGTGAGATTGAAATGTTTCCAGCCCTCGCCGTGTTCGCCACGCTGTTCGGCCGGCGGCGATAGCGGCTCGACCCATGCCATAGGCGCGACGACGCTCTCGCCGGAGAGAATGCGCTCGAGTGCTTCGACGAGCGCCCTGCCGGTGAGATCCTTCGAGACAACGCCGGCAGCGCCGCGCCTTACGGCCTCGGTCATCTGCTCGCGCGTCATGTTGCCGGAGAGAATGACGACGGGGATATCCGGATGGCGTTGCCTGGCGACGTCGATGCCGTGTGCGCCGTCCATTCCCGGCATGACGAAGTCCAGCAACAGCGCGTCGGGCTGTGTCGCCGCGGCACGGTCGAGAGCTTCGCCCAGACTGCTCGCCTCGATTATCTCGGGCGCGAGCAAACTTTGCCGCAGGTAATGGCAAAGCGCCTCGCGAAACAGGTTATGGTCATCGGCGACTACGAGCAGCATCGCGCCCCTCCTGTCGGAGGCGGAATCAGCACCGGCATCGATCAATCCGACCGCAATACGGGCAGATAGATCGAGAATCGACTGCCCGTGCCCAGGCTGCTGTGAAGCTGCACCGCGCCGCCATGACCGACAATGACCCCGTGGACGATGGCAAGCCCAAGACCGGAACCCTCGCTCATCGGCTTGGTGGTGAAGAACGGCTCGAAGACATGTTCCTGGACGCCCTCGCTCATTCCAACACCATTGTCGCTGCATTCGATTTTTACGAACCGCCCGGCGCGGACAGCGAGCCGTTGCGCCGACTCAACATCGAAGAAGAAAATTTCCGTGGATATCGTGATCGTGCCCGCGCGGGCACCAATCGCATGGGCCGCATTGGAAATCAGATTCAGCAAGACGTCCCTGAGCTGCGATGGATCGCCGATAAGGGTGCCGTCATAATTTTTGTTGAAAAGCAGGTGGATGTTCTTGGGCAGGTTGCCTTCGGCCAAGGCGATCGCGTCATCGACTAGAGCCGACACTCGGATCGTTTCCCGGCGTGCAAGGTCGCGATGACTGAAAGTGAGTATCTGGCGCACCAGGCCGCGTCCCTGATCGACGGCGCCGATGATCCTCTCCAAGCGTTTGGCGGCGCTACTGTCCGCGGGTAGCTCGGCGCGTGTCATCTCAAGGAGCCCGGACATGGCCGGAAGCAGATTGTTGAAATGGTGGGCAACGCCGCCGGCCAGCCGGCCGAGAGCTTCCATTTTCAATGCTTGCCGGACTTGCGCTTCGCGCTGCAACCGATTCCTCACCTCGTCCTGCCAGGCTTGCTGCGCGATTCTCTCGCTGCGGGCAATCCGCTGGACGTAGAGCGAGAGCAAGACGAGGATCAGCGAGGAACTGAAGGCGACGATGCCGAAGGGCTTGAGACGATCCACCCATTCCTTGCGGATGGCCTGCATGTCGATCGCATAGGTCACGGCAATAGGGTAGTTGCGCAGCATCCTCGTGGCACCAAGTCGCTCCACGCCATCCAATGGCGAGGTAAAGATCGTCGCCTCGGCCGAGTGGAAGGTGGCCAAATTGGGATCGGGCTGACCATCGGGCGTGGAAGTGCCGCGCGGGACTGCGGGATTGCGCGCCAAAATCATGCCATCGGCACGGGTGATGGTAATGGCGCTCGCCGTGTTCTTGATGATCTTGCCAAAGAATTCTTCGAAGTATTTTGGCGTCAGCCTCACCGCAACGATGCCCTCGAAGCCGCCATCTGTCGACGACCGGCGGCGCGCCACGCGAAACGTCAGCTGGCCGCCCGATCTGCCCGGCTCCAACCTTCCAAAATATATGGCGTCTGGCGTTCCGTCCTTCGCGGCGACGAAATAATCGCGATCGCCCACGAATCCGGGCGAGTTTCCCAAGGGAAAGCGGCGCTCCACCATCCGGATCCGACCATCGCGGTCGGCGAGAAAAACGGAATCGATATAATCCGAACCTTTATCCAACCCTGTGATGAAATCATGAAGTTCCGCCGAGTGTTCAATATCGTCCCATGTCCAGCCCTTGGTGCGCTTGTCGATCCACTCGAGCGCCACCGCGTGGCTCTGGAATACCTGTTCGGTTTGTTCGGCCAGGACGGTCAAAACATTCTGGATCTCGTCATCCGTTTCGGCGATCTCGATGTGCCAGGCCTGCCACGCCGCTACCATCAGCAACAGCAAGGGAATCAGCCAGACCAGCGCCGTTATCGAGGCAAGAAGGCGCGGCGAGCGAGAGCGCGCAACCACCTTGTCGTCGCCCGCAGCGACCAAGCCGGCAGTAGGTATCGCAGTCGATGAGGGTTCGATTTGTGCGGCCATGATTTGTCTTCGCCGCAGGGCGCGTGCGAATGGAATCGATCTTGCCATGGGACAGGCCAGCGCGCCCGCGCAGATGTACCCAGCAGAAGGCGAGAATCACTAGCCCTGCAATCCGATGGCCGGATCTCACGCCTAAAACAAACTGATAGCTATGAAGTTTCATCTCGCCGACTAGGTTGCCCACTGGACGAATTTGCCATTCAAGAGGGGTAGCCATCGGCTAATAATGTGCGGAATCGCTGCATATTTCGCATATGGATGCAGTGCGCCGCCGATAGATCGCGAGGCTCTGGCCGTCGTTTCAGCTGCTATGAAGCGTCGCGGCCCGGACGCTGTGGGAGAGTGGATCAGCGCTGACGGCCGACTGGGATTGGCCCATCGCCGCCTCGCGATCATTGACCTCAGTGCCGATGGCATTCAGCCGATGGCCTTGAACAAGGAGGGATGCGCCGAGCCCTCACTCGTCATCTCTTTCGACGGCGAAATTTACAACTATCGCGAACTGCGAACAATGCTCGCGGCGCGGGGGCACGTTTTTCGCACGGACTCGGATACCGAGATCCTGCTCCATCTCTACAAGGAGCGTGGGCTGGATATGGTCGAACATCTGCGCGGGATGTTTGCCTTCGCGTTATGGGACGACGCGGACCAAAAATTGGTGTTGGCGCGCGATCCGTTCGGTATCAAGCCGCTTTACTACGCCGATGACGGTTCCACGATCCGGATTGCGTCGGTGGTGAAGGCCCTGCTGCGCGATCGCCAAGTGGGGCGCACCCCGGAGCCGGCTGGGCACGTCGGCTTTCTCGTCTGGGGTCACGTGCCGGAACCTTACACCCTGTATCGCGAAATCCGCTCATTGCCGGCAGGCTCGATTCTCGTCGTGCACCGTAACGGCGAGCGTCAGGAGCGCTGTTATTTCGACCCCGCGAAGATCCTGGCTGAGGCGGAGTCGCTGGCGGCGCCGGTATACCCGACCAAGAGCGAGCTGCTGCGCGAGAAATTGCACCGCTCGGTCGCCCGCCACCTCGTTGCCGATACGCCGGTCGGGATCTTCCTTTCCGCCGGGATAGACTCGAGCATACTTGCCGCTGTCGCGAGCGACGAGGCGACGGATCCGCTTGCCGCAATCACGCTGGGATTTCGCGAATTCGAGCGGACGGCAAAAGATGAAGTGCCGATTGCCGGGACGACCGCGCACATTCTCGGGCTCAAACACCATGTGAGCTGGGTAACGCCTGACGAGTTCCGTGACGACATGGAGCTGGCGCTCGATGCCATGGACCAGCCGACGACCGACGGCCTCAACACGTTTTTCGTCAGCAAGGCCGCGCATCAGGCCGGCCTCAAGGTGGCTCTATCGGGTGTCGGTGGCGACGAGCTGTTCGGTGGCTACCCGAGCTTTCGCGAAATTCCTCGACTGGTCCGCGCGCTCGCCCCGGCATCGTTGCTTCCGTACGGCGCCGCGCATCGGCTGGGATCGGCGTTCCGTCTCGTCGGCGCATCGCTGATCCGCCGTCAGATCTCGCCGAAATACGCCGGCCTGTTCGAATACGGCTCGAGCTATAGCGGGGCATATCTGTTGCGGCGTGGTCTCTTCATGCCATGGGAACTCGCGGAGATCATCGACGCCGACATGGCGCGACTGGGCTGGGAAGACCTGCAAGGCCTGACGATGATCGATCGCATGCACAGACATATCAGACGGGGCCGCACCAAGGTGATGGCCTGCGAGCTCAGTCTCTACATGCGCAGCCAGCTCCTGCGCCAGGCGGATTGGGCCGGGATGGCGCATTCGGTGGAGATACGCACGCCGCTCGTCGACAGCGAGATGTTCTGCGCCCTCGCCCCGGCGCTCGTGTCGTCCGATCCACCGACGAAGGCGGATTTTGCATCGGTGGGCAAGTGGCGACTGCCGCCGGCAGTCCTGACCCGCCCCAAGACGGGGTTCGAGGTCCCGATCGCCGCATGGCTGGGGCAACGAGCGAGACGAGGAGGCTCGGATTCGCGCGACTGGGCCAGGCATGTCTACGCGCACGCGACCGCTTCGCCCGCCCCGCGTCGGTCGCCTGCGCCATAGTTTGGCCGGCAGCATGTTCGGTGCTGATCCACGCACAATTTTGTATCGAACGCTCCAAAATCATGCTTTGATACCCACATGGGCCGCCTGAAAGCCTTCGACGAGGATCGGGCGATCGACCGCGCGGTCGATTGCTTCTGGCTGCGCGGCTACGAGGCAACCTCGGTGCGCGACCTGGCGGAGCGCATGGGCATCGGCGGCACGAGCCTCTACAACGCCTACGGCGACAAGCGTGCCCTCTTCATCACCGCACTGGCGCGCTACGCCGACCGCTCGATGCGCGAGCGCATCGCCCGATTGGAGAAGAGCGGGCGATCGAAGGAGGCAATCCGGGCGTTCCTCGCCGAGATCATCGACCGCTCGCTCGGAGATTCCGACCGCAAGGGCTGCCTGCTGGTCAATTCGGCGCTCGACGTGGCGCCGCACGATGCAGCGATCGGGCGGGTCGTCGCGGCTTATCTCGGCGAGCTCCGGGCCTTCTTCCGCCGCAACCTCGAGGCTGCCCGCGCCGCCGGACTTGTGCCGCGGCAAACCGATCCGGACGAACTCGCCGGCCATCTGCTGGGCGTCGTGCTGGGCATTCGCGTGCTGGCGCGCACCGGCGCCGATCGAATGCAGCTCGAAGCGGTCGCCCGACCGGCGCTGCGATTGCTCGACCTGCCGCGCCGCAGGGCACCCGCCAGGAGCGCCCGCTCGTGACCGGTCGCGCGCCGACCATCGAGCGCCTCAATATCGAGGCGCTTTCCGCGCTGCCGGACAAGGCGCCCGTCGTGATGCTGAATCTGATGCGGTTTCGCGAGAAATCGCTCGACGGCAGGGGCAGCGGCTGGGACGCCTACCTGCGGTACAGCGCGCTCGCCATCAAACTCATCAAGGCGCGCGGCGGCACGATCACCTGGACCGGTACGGTGGAGGCCGTGGCGCTCGGCGTGGCTGCGGACAATCGGTGGGATTACGTCGCCCTGGTTCGCTATCCCTCGCGCGCCGCGTTCATCGACATGATGACATCGCCCGAGTACGCGCAGGCGAACGTCGAACGCGAGAATGGATGCGCGGCGCACACGATCATCGCCATCCGTGAG
>Ga0308309_10002249_pt1 | contig 11504 bp, 12 predicted proteins | sample HubBroMetageWFT5_FD_192491 | JGI IMG/M metagenome (GOLD analysis project Ga0308309, IMG submission 192491) | Warmed and freeze-thawed soil microbial communities from the Hubbard Brook experimental Forest, New Hampshire - Hubbard Brook CCASE Soil... | ecosystem: Environmental > Terrestrial >... | reverse complement strand
CCATGACGCAGAACAACCTCGGCAACGCGCTCCAGAGACTCGGGGAGCGCGAGAGCGGCACGGCGCGGCTGGAGGAGGCGGTCGCCGCCTATCGTGCAGCCCTCGAGGAATATACCCGCGCGCGGGTGCCGCTCGACTGGGCCATGACGCAGAACAACCTCGGCTCCGCGCTTCAGACACTCGGGGAGCGCGAGAGCGGCACGGCGCGGCTGGAGGAGGCGGTCGCCGCCCTTCGTGCCGCCCTGGAGGAACGGACCCGCGCGCGGGTGCCGCTCGACTGGGCCCAGACGCAGAGCAACCTCGGCAACTCGCTCGCGATACTCGGGCGGCGCGAGAGCGGCACGGCGCGGCTGGAGGAGGCGGTCACCGCCTTTCGTGCCGCCCTGGAGGAACGGACCCGCGCGCGGGTGCCGCTCGACTGGGCCACGACGCAGAACAAGCTCGGCAACGCGCTCGAGACACTCGGGAAGCGCGAGGCGGGGACGGGGCGTCTGAAGGAGGCGGTGGCGGCCTGGGAATTGTGTCTGACGGTAGTCGAATCCGCATGGCCTCCGGAGTGGGTTCAAGACGTCCGGAGCCGCCGCGATAGGGCGCAGGCGGAGATCGCGCAGCGAGCATCTGCTCCGGTTGCCACCAACCCGGCGCCGCCCCCTCCAGCGGCTCCGAAATAGTCATGATCTGGCGCCGCCATCTCAGCCGGATCTTGGTTGCGCTGGTCGCGATCCTGCCGATTGGCGTTGCGGCACAGACCCGGATTGAGGCGCCAGGCGGTGTGGCAGCGCATACGATCACCTCCATCATCGTCACCGTGTAGCGGCCAACGCTCCACTGGCTGCGCACGATCCCGTCAGCCGGCATCGGCAGGCGCTTCGCGGGCGTGAATGTCATGGGCTTCATCGAGGTGCCCCGGCGGCGGCGCATTGGGTTGGGTGACGCGAAATGGGCCGAGGGATACCCAGAAGGTTACCCAATGCACCAGAAAAGCCCGCAAATGCTGCTTGATGCACATCATGCATAGACAAGTACTCCTCTGCGGCGCGTGAAGGTCATGTCCTTGGGCTTCATCGCAGTGAGCGCGCCGACGCGGTCGGCCAACGTGTCGCCCCAGCAGTGGGGGCGCGCCACCGCAGTGGTTCGGCGGCCGTTCTGGCAGCCTGCTGGCATGTTCTCCGGCGTCGAGGCGGCCCTCAAGGCCGCCACGGTGCCGGCGCGATGGAAGTCGAACCCGGCGTGGCGGCGCTTCGATCTCGCGCCATTGAGTTCAATTGCGACGGTGGCACTGGACAATAACTCGGCGCGAGCCGTTCCGCGATCCACGCGGGCCCCTATGCTATCCTTCCGCCATGTTCTTCGAGCGGCGGCGGGTGTGGGCGGTGCGGGTCGTGGGGCGGGTCCGTGAAGACATCCGTTCCGAGGAAGCGACGCTCGCGATCGACTTGATCGTCAGGGTAGCCAAGCGGGCCCCTTCGGGACTCCCCAACCGAGACGCTGTCATCATCGCAGCCATCTACATGCTGGAGAACCAAACAGCGGTGAGCAAGGTCGCCGAAGGCCTCGATGTGAACCCCAGGGCTGCGGAGGTGTTCCTTGATCGCGTTCGCCGAGAGGCTATCGAGGTCGCTAAGGAAGAGGGTCTGCAGAAGATCGCCGAGCGGGGCAGACGTGACCGGATGCGCCACCTAGCTGGACCGTAGAACAGTCGCTGGTGGTTTGCGCCGCAAGGGGGATGCGGTCGCCAGCCAGAGGAGTGCCTTGGTTGCCGTCGTCGGAAAGACTTTTCAATATTTTGCTGTACGGCTTATGGGCCCTTCCAGCCGCCGTCGTTGTGATTTGGGTGGTTTGGCGTGCCATGGTCTGGTGCCTTTACTACACTGCCTTGGTTTCAGCCAGGGTCGGACGCCTGCCAGCCATCCTTCAGGTTCCAATAGTGATCGGGCTGTTGCTACTCGCTTGGCCGCTACTCCTGTTAGCACTTTTTGGTTGGCTTCTTATTCGCGTTTTTCCCGGCCTTGCCGTTGAACCTGGCGAAGTTCCACGTCTTTTTGCTCGTAACAGGTCTCAAGCCCTTTCTTATATTTTCCTGTCGTTTTTGATCTTTCTTCCTGTCGTTGTTCCATTGAGCTACTTGGCTGATCGATTGGAGGGGCCGCAGATTTCATTCTGGCACTGGTTATTGGTCTTTGGTCCAATACCCGTACTGATAATTTGGCTTGTCGCTCGCATTCGGCGAATACAGCGGGAAGACATTGGAAGACGAGGCACAGGAGCGGATGCGGGTTCTTGACGCCCGCCTGCCGCTGCATCCGCATTGCATCGCCGAGCAAGTGTAGGAGACCTTCATGGCACGCAACGACCTCGGTCACTGGGTGCCCGGCACCAGCGGCAATCCGGGCGGGAGGCAAAAGCCGCCCGACGGGCTACGAACCCGATTAGCCAAGCTATCGCCCCGCGCAGTCGAGCGACTGGGCGAGCTGCTCGACAGCGACGACGAGCGCGTGAGGTTGGAGGCGGCGAAGGCGCTCCTCGATCGGCATCTGGGCAGGCCAGCGATCCAAGGGAATATCAGCCTCCATCGCGCTGAGGCAGACGGGTACCTTGCCCGCGCTGCTTGAGGTGGCGCGCCGTCGTGCGTTGGAGCCGATCATGCTGGAGGATGTAGAGGTGGAGATAACAACGATGCCACCTTCGACGACTTGATACTTCGCCATGCTCAGGCTGGCTTAGTACCAATCGAATGAGCTGGCCCATCGTCGATGGCGACGACGACATCTCACCGCCCAACACCAACGCAGCCGTCGTCGCATCGGGCGATCAGCCCACGATGGGACGATCGCCAACCTCGACGAGCACCGCCATATTGGATCTCGGCCAACGTTGACGGCGTGCTTGTCACGTCGAACGGCTCTATGCCGTGGCCGTCGAGGACCATCCCGGCTCGGCCGAGTTCCTCCACCGCATGGCATGGCTGCCAGCGCTGCTTGCAGACCTCGATCAGCCGGTGCCGCTCGACAGGGCTTTCGCACAAAACTAAAATCTGGCCGAGACACGTGCGGGGGCACATTAAATGGCCAGTGCTGGCGACATTCATCGTGCCAAGAACGGGAAGGCTGCTTGGAACGCATGGGCGACGACGGAACGCCAGGCCTCAAGGGCGACGGCCGTTGATTTCTCGGGAATGCAGGGCGAAGCCACGGACTTTGCAGGATTTGATTTTCCTGGGCCCGCCAACTTCAGGAACGCAGTGTTTGCTGAACCGGCCTCTTTCAGTGGGGCAACATTTCGCGGCGATGCACTCTTCTCCGGCGCCATCTTTCACGCAGATGTCAGCATTGACCGGGTGAGCTTTGAACGTGACGTTGATTTTAGGCGCGTCCAATTCAAAAAGCACGCATACCTGGTTCACGACGGATTTAGAGGCTTCGTCTCTTTCGAAGGCGCAAAAAGCGAAAATCTAGCTCTTAGCGGCTCCGACTTTCACAGTGAGGCAAACTTCGACCGAGCGTGGTTTAATTATTCCGAGTTTACAGGTGTGACTTTCAAGCACTCTTTAACGCGGTTTAATGGGGTTGTCTTTGAGCGCGTACCTGACTTTCGCGCTGTGACGTTCAAGGCGCCGCCTCTTATTCAAGGTATCGATGTCAGATACGCCAAATACTCTGGACCGAAATTTTGGCGCCGCTGGGCTCTCTGCGCCGCCGGCGAAGACGATGCCGCCAAGTTCCGCCGGCTAAAGCAATTGGCATCCGACTGGAGAGATCACGAGCGCGAGCTAGAGTTCTTCGCCAAAGAACTGCGAGCGAAACGCTTTCATGAGACTAGAGGGTGCGGCGCCATTCTCCTCAATTTGGCATATGGTGGCCCTTCCAATTTTGGCAGGAGTGTCGCTAGACCGGTCTGTTGGTTAGTCCTTCTGACGCTATTCGCAGCAGTTCCAACAGTCCTTCAGCATTGGCCGAGATGGGAGGCGATGACGGGGCGCATTGAGCCTGCCCTCGTGTTGTCAGCTACTGACGCCGCGCTTCTCTTAGGCTCAGACAAGTGGGGAATTAGAGGCGATGCTTGCGATGCCCTCTATGGCGCCAAGTGCAATTTCAGTTTGGGCGTTGGCATACTCGCTTATGCGCAGAGTGCCGTTAGCTTGTTCCTGCTCTTTTTGGTGGGACTTGGGCTTCGGAACAGATTTCGGACCGGAAGCGCCTAGTCATCACGCGCTTGGCGCTGTGGTTGTTCGGCAAGCGCGCCGAGGCGGACGGCTGCGCCGAGGGCTGATGGCCACCCTGGATCACCGGGCAGACTGCAGCGCCTCGATCAGCCGGCGCCGTTTGATGCGTGAGGCTCGACGTTCCGCGCGAGCGCGGCGCTTCGTAGTGGCATAGGGAGCGCCGGCACGATGGTGGCCGACGTCGGGCCGGCCGTCGCCCGGTCATTTGCTCCTCCTCCCGAGGCCGCCCGGCGGCGGCTCTCACTGCTCGGCGACAGGCGTGTCGGTCATGCCCCGCCTCGCTTCTCGCTCATCATCTCGCGGACGTCGTCATCAAGGCGTTGGTTGCGATCCTCCGGCGCGGCTACGCGGCACCGCGGCTACTATTGATGGCTGCGCAATCGCAACACGCTGGGCGTGCCAGTTCGTTCATTTGCCATGCCGAAGCCTCGCCCCCATCGCTATTCGATTGAGATTAAGGATGCCAAAGGCCAGTCAGTACTTTTCACGGCGGCCGATTGGAACAAGGACGATCTGCGCGCAGCCCGTGCTCGAATTCTTCGCCTCGATGGAGTGATAGAGCCCCTTTTGTTTTCTGAACCCAGGTCACCACCCAGCAAGGAATAGTAGAGGTCGAAAGAGGGCTGAGTCTTTGACCCTCATTAGATCGAAAGCCCCGGCACTGAAACCGGGGCTGAGTTGGGCTGTAGGAGTTATTGAACCGTGATTGCCGCTCGCGGCTGCCAGCGTCGGCGGTAGAGCGTGCGGCGTCGGACGGCGCCATCGCCCGTGAATTCCTCAACCACCCAAAGGTCAAGCGACTCGCCTAGCATGCGGACAACGGCAACGTCCTCGCCCTCGTCGAGAATGTAGAGCCTTTTAGGTCCTTGATGAACAACGTCATTGATGCGCCTCCGATTGCTTGGCAGGCACTTGATGAATGAGAAGGGCATCCTCTTTGACGGACTTGAGCTCAGACGTAGATCTTCTTGAGTTCGCCCTCGGCCCACCTCACCGCTTCCTCCGCGGGCATGCCTTGTAGCGCCTTGGCGTACATGTCGGTGACGATGTATTTCGACACGACCTCGGCGGCGTTGCGGCCCGACGGGCCGGGCCAACCGGGCGCGCGCGCAGACAGGATGACGTCGCGGAACGGCGTCATTACGGGATCCGCGGTCCAGAGCGGATGCATCAGCCAGTCGCGAGGTGCCGGCGTGGAGAAACCCTGCTGCGACTTGAACCAGGGCTCGAACACCGGGCGCGAGCTGAGCCAACGCAGGAAATCCTTGGCCGCCTTCTGGTTGGGTGAGTAGCTCATCACGAGATGCGACTGCGGCGGGTCGAGCGACCAGTTGCCCGCTTGGCCCTTGGGGTAGGAGGCGTGCAGGATGTCGTCCTTGAGGGGCTTATCTGTCTCGGTGAGATACTGCTCGGGCTTGCGCAGCGCCTCGAGATAGATCGAGGCGCCGTTGCTTGTGGCGCTGATCGTGCCGGCCAGGAAGGCGCGATTGTTGCTGCTATCGTCCCAGCCGAGCCCACCCTCGTCGCAGCTATCCTTCCAGAAGCCGACCATGAACTTGACCGACTCGAGGGTCTCCTTGCTGTTGAGCGCGACCGTACGGCCGTCGGCCTCGACTTCCTTTCCTCCCCACGACCACAGATACGGGTACGAGAACGCTGGCGCGTCGTTGTAGGCGTGGGCCAAGGTCTGGCCGATCGGCCGGCCCTTCGCCTTCAGCTTCTTGCCGGCTTCGCGATAGGCTTCCCAGGTTTCGGGGAACTTTCTCACGCCGATTTCGTCGAACCAGCTCTTGCGGTAGGCGATTTGGATGCCGAGCGCGCACCACGGCACGCCCAGCCAGCCCTTGTCGCCCTTCGCCACCGCGGCGAAGACGTCGTGGAAGCCGCCCTGATCGCGGGCGATCGCCTCCGCGACATCACTGACGTCGGCGACGCTGTTGGCGTAGAGCTGCGGCCAGTTGTGCATCGCGTGTATGACGTCGGCACCGGTCCCGGACTGAATCGCCGAGGTGATGCGCGCCTGAAGGTCATTGCCGTTGATCGTCTCGAACTTGATTTTGAGCCCGAGCGCCCTTTCAGCCTCCGGCAGCAGCTCCTTGCGAAGCAGCGCATCCGAAGCGGGTACGAAGTCGCCCAGCCGTAACCAGTGAAGGGTCGTGCCCTGGGCGAAGGCCGGCACCCGGCCGGTGGCCAGAATTCCGGCGAGGCCGCCGCCGGTAGCTTGCAATAACGAACGGCGACTGGTCCTCGGCATGGCGTTCGCTCCCTCATTCCCCGCTTGGCTGGGACAGCCTTCAATTGGGTGTCCGTTCCCGGTCCGATCGTCGGGCCGGATCTACTGAATTGCGGGCATTGTAACAATAACAGGTCTTCCCGAGTTCGGCTGCGGCGCCGATGGCGAGGCCTGCGACTGGCATGTGCTCTTACTTCTGTAATCCGCGGCCGGTTCCGCAGCACAAGCATCACAAATCTGGGTATCGCCCGACTCGCCGCTGGCGATGGCGTGCTCCTCCCACCAAAGCTTGGAAAGCGCCCGCTGGAGAGCCCTCAAGGTCGGCGTGCTGTGAGCCATTCGCGAAAGAACTTCACTGCCGCGCGCCCGACGGTTTCGTGGATAACAGCACGGTCCACTCCGGCCGCGTCGATACAGGCTTCGGGAAATTCGTCCCGACCTTCATCGTTGCATTCGTTGACGAAGATCTCGTGATCCACGGGACCAGGAATAATCGCGAGTTGAGCATGAGGGATATGGGCGGCGGCGAAGGCCGCGTTAGGACCTGGCGGCGTCTGCGTATCCCGCGCACCGACGGTGATATAGGCAGGGATCGGCATCCGACTGAGACCTGCCTCATCCATTCCGAAGGCCTTGATGATGCCTGGCGCCATCACGAAGGCTGCCTTGACGCGTGGATCTCGTACGTGCAGCGCCGGCGTTGGGTCCACCGGCAGGTCACGGCGGAGATGTTCGGGCACCATGCGGTTGTTACGCCAACCCCGCTGGAAGGCAAGGTAGCCATCTGCGCTGACCTCGGCACCACCGACCCACAGCGCGGTGAAGCCGCCTTGCGAGTGCCCAGCCACGCCGATCCGATTGGCATCTATCAGCGCTCCCCAGTCCGGCCCGTGCAGCAGGAACGAAATGGCGAGACCTACGTCGATGGGCCGCTGCCACAGCATGTTCGCCAGATAGGCGATATTCGAGTCGTAGGTGTTGGCACGGTAATGGTCGATGGCGGCCACGACAAAGCCGCGCGCGGCGAGATATTCGGCGAACCACGCATAGAGCATGCCATTGCTGCCCCGACCGTGGGAGAACACGATCAGGGGACGCCGCGGCCCGTCAGAGAGACCGGCGCATCCTGCAGAACCCGAACGTTGATGAAGAAAGGAAACACGAACGGCTTGCTCTTGCCTCCGCTCTTGGCCGGGTAGAACATCGTGAGGGCAAGCGTCCGATCGCCGTCGATGAACGAGATCCGACGCAGGCCTACCGGATCAAGCTTCTCCTGGCCGTTCGCCGATCCGGCCATAAGCAGGAATGCCGCGGACAAGATGCTGAGCCAGCCGGCCATCCTGCTCTTCCAATGTCCAGTCGACATCACGGAGATGTCTTCGTCGGTTCGGCCTTCAAGATGTCGTGCACCGCAGCCATCGCGTCGCCGATTTTGTCCGTGCCCTCGGGCGGCTGCGAATTGGTCTGCAGGGTGATCATCATGTTCTCATCCGAATACCAGACATAGAGGGTGCGGTAGCCGAGTGTTACCCCCTCGTAGAACCACAGAGGCCCAGCCGGTCCATGTATCGCGCGGGCGAGGCCAAGAGAGAAGCCACCCGGATCGGCGGCGGAGACATCGCGAATCGGCGCGCCGGTCTTGAGTGAGATCAGTGATAGCCATTCGGCCTGCTGCTTTGGCGGTACCACTCGCCCCGCAAAGACCGCTCGCATCCAGCGGTCGACGTCACGGGCGTTCGAGAGCGCTCCGCCGGCGGCCTGTGTCCAAGTCGTACTCGCCGTGCGCATGTCCCGGCCCAGGATCGGCTGGTTCCACGAGACCTTGCATTCCTTCGGTTGATAGTCGGTGCAGGCCGGGTTCTCGAAATAGCCGTGCGCCAGGCGCGCAATGACCTCGGCCGGATAGGGCCCGTCTTCGTAGAAGGTGGAATTCAGCCCGAGCGGCTTGAGGAGAAGTTCATGTACGAGGTCGCGATAGGACTTGCCTGCGGCCTTGGCGGCGATCATGCCGGCCAGGATGTAGTTGGTGTTGGAGTAGTGATAACCGGCGGTAGGTGGCAAGTTGTTCGTGGCGCTTGGGTAAGCCAATTTGACAAGATCTAGTGCGCTCAGTGTGCGGTTGGGTTCCTCGGCCCAAATCTGCGACATCGCCTCGGTCTCGGAGTAGGTCGGGATGCCGCTCGACATGTTGAGCAAGCGTCGTACTGAGACGTCCTTCCACGCCGAATACTCGGGCAGCCAGCGGCCGATCGTGTCGTCGAGCGATAGCTTGCCTGCGGCCTCAAGCTTTAGGATGACGGCGGAAGCGAAGGACTTAGATGTGCTACCCATCTGGAACAGGGTGTCTTGGCTCACTGGAGCGTCGTTCGGCGCTCGGCCTACCTTGCCTGCGAAGGCTTCGATCGCCGGGCCGGGGTCGCCGAAGCTCACATAGGCAGCGATGCCGGTCGCTTTCTCGACCGGCGCCCGATCGGCCAGCCAGCTTTCCAGCGCTGCCTGCACCTTTTCAGGAAGGCGTGGCTCGGCTCTTACCCCGACCGCGGCGACGAAAGCCACGGCGACGACGGTCGATACAACGATGACTCTCATGCGATGCCTCCTTTTGGAGCTTGTAGCAATAAGCCAAATCCCAAAGCTGTATCCAACCTAAAATCGCTCAGTCTACGGGGTGTTTGCGCTCCACGCGGCGCGCCCGAGGACGCCACCAGAAAGTGGAACGACGACGATGTGGCGAGGGTCACCGCGTTCATCCAAATGTCGCCGACCTCCATCCGGCCGAAGGTCGTAGTCGATGTTCACACCAGCAGGCGACTCTCCACTCACGGCTTGCCCACAATACGACTTGAAGCTCCCAGGTTCTCGCTGTGTCGGGCGTTGTCGCGTTCGTACAGACCGAGATGCTTCATCGCCATTTCCAGCGCGCGGTCCCCCTGTTATTGCTGCTGCCCCGTGGGCGGCACACCGCAGTCAGCATTCGTATACACGCCGGAGATGCAGGAAGAGCCGCGAAAGCCTTGCTACCGGTCACGGCGATTCACGGTGACGCCGAGGGCCGCGACGAGTCTGCGCGATCGAGGTGCCGGCGGCGGATGAGCCGGCGCTGATGTTAAGCGGCATTGTCGTCTCCTTCGTTCGGTCCTGGCAGTGGAGTTGGGACGCTCGCATGCGGGTTTCGTCGGCGCTCGCGGGACGCCCGCTGACGATCGGCGGCGTTCGCTCGGGCGGGCACGCGACAGCCGCACAGCGGGCACGTCGAGCCGGCAACCGGCGGATTTGGCATTGTCACAACGGATGTGACTTGCCTGTCTTGTACAAAGCCACTCCTTGATTGATGTGGGCCTTCGCTCGATTCCCGGTCGCTCGCGATCGGCTGAGCATGCGCGACGCCGTGACGGCGCAGGAATTTCGGGATCTTCCGGTCGTCCTCGGGCTCGACCGGCTCGAGGTGCGCCCCGCTCGCGCGCGTTACAGGCGACGTTACTGCCATCCCGGCCCGCCGCAGGATGCTGGGTACAAAGTGCGCCGCAGATGATGGAATTCGGGCACCGGCGCCATCCTGCAAGTGGTCCGTCTTGGGGCTGCCCGCGCCAGTCGTCGGCCGATCAGGCAGAAGGTCAGGGAAGCGATCCGCGGTCATTTCACCAGCACCACCTGAAGCGCCAAGTTCTCACTACGCTGGGCGTTGCCCCGCTCGTAGAGGCCCAAATGCTTTATCGCCATTTCTAGCGCGCGATTTTTGTCCCAGAGTTTGATCTTGATCGTGCGGCCGATGACTACCCCATCGACCTTGCGCTCGTCGATCTCGAAGCTCGCGATGGCAGCGCGCGTGTCGTCGTCCATCTCCGCGATCTGTTTGAGGCTTCCATCCGCGTGGCACAGCCGGCGCGGGTCGGAGAAGCAAATCCTGGCCGATTCCCTGAGTGTGCGCTCGGCTGTCAGGCCCGCAATCTCGCCGACCTTCTGGGCGACGTCGGCGAGCTGGCCGGAAATTTCAACATGCTTCAACAGCCGCTGCCCCTGGCTGTAGGCTGTTTTGGCGCTGTATCCCGCGACGCGGCTGTCGTGCTGCTCGTTCGTCGCGAACGCAGTGCGTCTTCAGTTGCACGCGCTGGCCTACAATCTCGCCAACTTCATGCGAACGCTGGCCCTGCCCGAGGCGGTCGCGCAGTGGTCTCTGACCAGCCTGCGGGAGATGAAGATCGGTGCCGAGGTCGTGCACCACGCTCGCTACGCCGTCTTCCAGATGGCCGAGGTCGCGGTGCCGAAGGAACTGTTCGAGAAAATCCTGTGCCTGATCGACCGACTGCGGCCACGATCCGCCCCAGCCTAGGGCTGGGAGGGTCGGAAGCATCATCGCCAGGGAGGAGTGTGTCCACATGACGAGGATAAGGGCCATGTCGGTCGATCAACGGTCGTTTGGGGCTTTGAGCACGGCGAAAACACCGGGGGAACTGCGTAGGTTACTCTTGGCTTCTCCGGAAACCGACAGAATGCTAGCGTTCATAGTGTTCCAAAGGTCCATCCGGGGAATGTCGGTTAAGACAGGAGCGGTGCAGTCGCCGCGAAATCGCTGACCGGGAGACCAGCAATGGACGCCTCGATACTGACCGATTTGGCGCACGATCCGTTCGTGCAGACGGGCGTGCTGGCAACCGCCGGCGCGCTCGTGACCCACGTGTTGCTCCGGCGCTACCCGGCGGGACGCCTGATCTTCCAGTTCACCTTCTTCGCGGGCCTCACGGCGCTCCTGTATCACCACGACATCGTCCCCTATGTCATTGCGCCGGGCGACACACCCGCGTTCGAGCGCATTTTCCTGGCCTTGGCCAAGGTCATCTGGTGGGTCAATGCGGCCTGGGTGCTGACGAGCTTCACGCGCATCTTCCTGATCTTCGAAAGACGGCCGCACGAGAGCCGCCTGATGCAGGATGTCGTCGTCGGCGTGATCTATCTCGGCGGCGCCCTGTCGGTTCTCGCCTATGTCTTCAACGTCCCCGTCGGCACCTTGATCGCCACGTCCGGCGTGTTCGCCATCATCCTGGGCCTGGC
>Ga0308309_10002246_pt1 | contig 11510 bp, 18 predicted proteins | sample HubBroMetageWFT5_FD_192491 | JGI IMG/M metagenome (GOLD analysis project Ga0308309, IMG submission 192491) | Warmed and freeze-thawed soil microbial communities from the Hubbard Brook experimental Forest, New Hampshire - Hubbard Brook CCASE Soil... | ecosystem: Environmental > Terrestrial >... | reverse complement strand
CAGGTGACGTGCTTCACCAGCGGATGCTCTGGATCCGGCTTCACTTCGTTTTTCTGGCAGTCCACGCAGATGCCTTCCCGCCGCAGCCGCGCGCGCCGCTCTTTCATGTACTTGTTCAGGTGGACGCGCGTGCTCATCGGGGACCTCGAAGTTTGTTTTCGATTTTGGCAACGCGCCAAGTAAGAAAGAGAATGGACCCCGCGAAAAACGCCATCGCAAAATAGTCGAACATGCTCATCGCGAGCCTCCCGCGTCTTGCTCGAATCGGTAGATTGTGCGTTTGCCAGTGCCGTCGTAGCAGTCGCAGGTTTTCTCATACTCTTGGGCGTGTGCTGAGAAAATGACCTTGCCATCCTGCGTGATCACACGCATCCGTACACCGGGACCAATGAATGGCCCGTCCGTTCTCCACGTCTTTCCCTGATCGTGCGAATACTGGCTAGTTGGTTCACCAAAGAAGCCATTCATCATCGCGAGCCTCGATGAATTGGAAGCTGCTCGATTTCTTCCTCTTCGTCGCGCTCGCCGCTGGCGCGGGATTTGAAGTCCACTTCGGTAGCGGGATGCGCGGCGGGAACGTGGCGATCGAGAAACGCGACAATGAAGGCGTGGTAGCTGTCCCAAATGGGTTTGCCGGCCAGCGCGCGCTGCAACGTCTCCCACGAGAATGGCGCTTCCATCGCGGACTTGAGTTGCGGTAGCCCGACCGACACGCCGAGCCGGCGCGCGTGGTCGATCTGGAATTGCCGCAGCCGGCCGCGGTCGTTCAGCGAAAGCACTCGCGAAGTTCTGCCTCTGGTCATGGTTAGTGCCTCACAATCAGGCCGGCGCGTTCGTTGAGCCGGCGCGAAACAAAAATCCGTTCTTCGGGCGTCATGTTCTCCGCGATGATGGCGATGCAGGATTTCAATTCGCGCTCGACGATCTGGTCGATGATCGGTTCCAGGTCGTCCAGCTCGCTGATGCACATCTCTTCGAGCTCGCGGTAGGCGTCGGTGCCGGGAATAACGCCTTTCAGCAGCGCGGAGAGCATTTGTTGGCGGTCGTCGAGGTTCATGGCGGCGTCACCGGCGGCATCCAGTCCGAGATGGTCAAAACAATCCCGGCAAACAACAGCGCCAGCCCCACGGTAAAAAGCAGGAAGAGCATCGGCCGCGTTTCGTAAAACTCTTGGAACCAAGCATCCATTCGCCGCAACTGTTCCTGCCGTTCTTCGCGGCGGCGCTGTTTGGAGCGCTTCAACCATTCCGCGCGCGGCGGAGTGCCGGCGTCGTCGTAGATGGCGCTGACTTCGTAATCTTCGCGGCGCTGCTGCCTCCCGTTGTGGCGCGCGTTCATGCGGCCTCCACTTTGTGCTTGTGGCGGCAAAAGCCGCAGAACCACTGGCGTCGGTCGCCGCCATGCGTGGAGCGGCCGCGCGTGGGGCAAGGGACCTGGTAGCAAGAACATTCGCGCCCGCAATCGGTGCAGGTGTGCGAGTGCAGCCCGAGATGCGCCACCGCGACGGGCTGCATCTCGGCCGGCGCGAGCGGAATTTCGCGGCAGGCTTTACACATTTGGTTTTTTGGGGGTTTGTAAGTACAAACCCCCAAACCCCCGGCGCGCCTGCCTTTTCGGTTGTGTCAGTAGTACTTCGGATGGCCCTTGAATCGCGCGCGTTGCACGCGGTCCTCGTGGAGCCACAGCGCGGCTTGCTGCGGCGTTAGAATTTTGCCGGTGATGCCGAGCACCTGCGAAGTCCACAGCGCGTCGCGCTGCTGGTGGATGGAAAGAGTCAGCGCTTCCAACTTCTCGCGCGTCAGTTTCATTTAGATAGTCTTCTGGCCGGGAAGCCGGATGGCCCGCGCGCGCGGCGGCATCGCGGCCAACTGGCGCATGCTCAGGTCCATCACAAACTGATCGATGTACTCTTCCGCGGCAATCGCGGACAACGCTCCGGGATTGTCGCCGCGGCGAACACAGCGTTTGCATTGCCGCATCAGGTCCTCTTTGAACGCTGATGCGGCACAACGTATTTCGTCGATGCTTAGCGGATTTTCCATGGACCGGGCCTCCTGGGCGGGGATGGGTTGACCAGGGGGAGACTATCAAAAGGTACTTGATTATTCCTGCTACTGATGTGGTGTTAAGGTGAACGGAAAGCGAACGTTGAGGGACCCATACATTGCTATTATGTAAACTAGAAAAGATACAAAAAAAAGCGCTCATTGGACGCACCCAACGCTGCCATCGGGAAACTGGCCGGGATGCAGGCCGGGGTTGCAGGTGACGCACTGCCCCAGCGCCGGTACGGCGATTTGGTCCGCAGCGCATCGGAGAATAGGATTAGGAACAACTTGGGCAACGACCGGAGGCTGAGTGCCGGCAGGCAGTTTTATCTTGCTGGCCGCAACAGCGAGCGTGCCGAGTCCAGGATGCACGGCGTTGAGCAGTTCGAGCGGCGAAGATTGGTCCGCCGTTTTTTGCGCGGCGGCCTGCACCTGGAATTGAAGCTGCTGGATCTGCACCCTCTGCGTTTCGACGGTCGCGCGGGCTTCATCGCGTTCGCGCTGGATCCGGCCAACCGGGCCAACGCCCAATGCGACTGAGAGCATCACTCCGCAAACGCCTCCGAGCAAAAACCCGAAAACCTCCCGGCCATTGAATTCGAGTTTCATCCCTTCGCACCGTTGCCCGCGGCAACCGTTTGCCGGCGAGTCCATTCATCTTCCACGAGTAGCCGCAAGAATTCCGGTCGATCGCGGCGATCGGCACCGCTCATTTCATCCAGCTTTTGGAGAACTTCGCCGCTCACCTTCACGTGCACCGTGGTGCTGCGGCGTCTCTTGGTGGTGGGCACTGCCTGCGTCATAGATACCACTGTATACGGCACGATACCAGTTGTCAAGCACTATTTTTGGCCGCACACACGAATTCTGTTGAAAATTAGCTAACTCCTTAAGATACATGCATGTGCGGTGGTGTGCGGTTTTCGGTGCGGTCACTGGAATTGTTTTACTGATTCTAAACGACTTACAATCTTGACTTGTGCGGTCGATTTTGTTGTTCTCTTAGAAAGAAAGAAGTTAGTGTCTTTTTTGTGCGGTGGTGTAGGTGTCTTCGAATCAGTCCTTAGCGTGTGTGCCTCAACGATTTCAACCCGAAAAACAAGCCCACTCTCTATTTCGCACATCGGTACTGAAAACACATGAGTTACACGTGTTTTTGGCGAAATTCCGCACATCAACCGCACCGGGCATGCTGAAAACACACAGGTTATTTCGCGCCGTGCGCACACGTGGTTCGGGCGACCGCACGGGCTAGAAGACGACTGATCTTGAGAAAAATATATATTGGAATACGGCGGTCAGTCTTCGGTGATCGGGGTTCCGCTTTTCATCTTTTGCTTGATGCGGTAGATCGAGAAGCGGTCCAGGCCGGTTTCCTGGGCCACATCATTTTCGCGCATGCCGGCTTGCAGCATTTCGAGCGCGCGCTGGCGGAGCAGCTCCCTGAGTGGCCGGTGTGAGAAGACGGCCGCTTTGTGTTCCTTGTCGCCTTCGGTGCGCAAGGAAATTTCGAATGGCTGCCCCCACTTCGGTTTGAATTCTCCCGTGCCACGGCTGCGCAGCTTGTCCAGCTTCACGCCAACGCGCAGCCCTTCCACCAGGTCGTAGTTCGATGGGATCGTGACGCGAAGGTTGCAGCTCAACTGAAATTCTTTTTTCGAAGTGCCGAGCTGCGAGCCACTCTTGCCCGGATGATGCACCAGGAAAACGGCGACGCCGCGGCGGCGTAGAGACAGGATCCATTCCTGCACGATCGACCATTCGCCGGACTCGTCTTCATCCGCCGAAGGGCAGAGCGCGGAAATGTTGTCGAGCACGAGGAGCTCGTCGCCGGAGAGATGCTCCTCGATCCGCTTGCGGCCTTCCGCACTGTTGATGCGCGGGATGGCGGTTTGCTCTGGAAGATCCGAAGCGATGATTCTCAGTTGGCCTGACTCCGGAAAAACTCCGTCGAACCCTCGCGAAATTTCCTGCACGCGCTCTTGCAAGTCCTGCGCGTCCATTTCGCCTTCGACGTAGACCACTCGCCGCTGTTTCGGGATGTCCCACACAAAAACGTTGGGGAAGCCGATCGCCACGCAGTAGGCCAGATGCAGCATGATGTAGGTCTTCCCTGCCCCGGTCGGCGCGTAGATCATTCCAGAATTGCGGACCGGCAAGATCGGCTCGATCACGTACTCTTTTGGAGAGAGATTCATCGTGAGGAAGTCACGTACATCCACGGCGATCAGTTTTTCTTTGTGTCCGTTGGTGATGGCCTTGCCCGCTTCGAGGAACATCTGTAGCGCGTTGTCGTAGATTTCCGCCGCGCCACCTTCGCCCTCGAACGCCCGCATCTGAATGTTGTGTGTGGCGTGGATCACATTTCGCAGCAGCGCTTTTTCAAGAACGATCTTCGCGTAGTCCAGCACTCGCTTTTGGTCCATGACGTACATACCATCGACCAGCGAAGCAACGTAGGGCGCGCCGCCAGCATTCTCCAAATCCCGTTGATCGTGCAGATGGTTGGTGAGCGTGATGAGGTCGATGGTTTCGTTTTTGTCCGCGAGCGCGAGCATGCCGGTGAAAACTAGGCGATGTTGTTCAAGAAAAAAATTCTGAGAATGGAAACCCGAATCGACAAGAGTTTTGAGCGCGGCATTGTCTAGCAGGATCGCGCCGAGCACGCTGCGTTCGGCGTCTAGGTTATTTGGAAGTTGCTTTGCAATGTCTCTTGGGAGTGGGTCCGATCGTCGGAATGGGACAGCAGAGGCCATGTTCAGCGGCAACTTTTCTCTCTCAACGCGGCTTCCCCGGAGTTGCCGCCAAGCGAAAACCGGAGAAGCCCGCGAGAGTGTGATTCCGTTCGAGGCGGAAACGTGCAGGAGGGTACGCCTGCAGCGCGAGGCTTGTCAACCGGGGTACATGCTGTGGTGTGTCGTAGAAAACACCCCTAGGGCTTGCGGGTGCGATTCTCAGCGCGACACGTGGATTGTAGCATAAGGATTCGCGCGAAAAGCATCGCGAACTTGTTCCAGCCACGGCAATGCGTTCTTAGCAAGGCCCCACCCGTTCGCGGAATTCAACTTTTCGTATTCTGAGTAGTTGGCACGCATGTGCTCAACACCGCGATCAAGGAGTTCGACAAATTCCTTTGCTAGCTTGCCTTCGCTCTCGTAGAGGGCTTCGTACACGCCGGCTTTCCTCCACATCGGTGCAACGTTGTGGGTGATGTTTTTCGAAAAGACTTCGGTCGTTTCGAGACTCAGGGCACCGCCGCAGTGCGGGCACTTCTCGGGGACCGTCAGGTATATATCTAAGCTCATCAGTTGACCGGCACTTCTTCTTCGCTCAGGTACGCGCGCGCGTCGGCGAGCACTTCCTGCCAGCGCGGATCCTCGACCATGAATTTCAAAATGGGATCCTGCGAAAAAAACTGAGTGATGGTTTGCTCCGAATAGTTCGCGATGTCTTTGGCGAGTTCCGGCTTTACGTCTTCGAGGAACGCGGCGATGGCCGAGCCGCTCGCGCCGTAGCGCATCATGTTGACGGCCTGCACCTTCATCCCTTCGTCGTATTGTTCCTGCGAGACGGGCACGGGCGCGGGCTGTGCCGGCGGCATCACTTCCGCGGCGTGCGCCGCGGGTTCGCGCGGTTCAAGACTTAATCCACCATTCACGTGAATGCTCGGCGCCGCTGGCGCCGCGGCCTGGTGCACGTGAGGCTGCGCTGGTTGGGCTGGTGCGTTGATGGGCACGGTTCGCAGCGTCTCCGCGGTGCGAGCTCGCGCGTTGGCTTCCACCGCCCGGGCCTGCGCCGCGTTCGCCGGCGCTTTGAACGCTTCGAGAATTTCCGGCAAGTGTTGCGTCACCGTCTGCACCGCCGCGGCCTTCCAGTCTTTCGGCTCACCCTCTCCGCCGCCGATCAATTCCTTCAACGCCTTCGCGTCCGCGATTTGGTCCGCGAGAGTTTTTGGCTTTTGAAGCACGCCGAGATCGGTGAGCAGCGTGATCGTATCTGTCAGCGAGTTTCCTCCGCCACCACGGATCGAAACGATTTTTTCCGCGAGCCCTAGAACGGTTTCGAGTTGCTTGGTTGCATCGCCCCCACTTCCGCCTGGTTGCGTCGCGACGGCGCTCAATCCCGTTTTGTACGCGCTGGTGAGAATGTCCACCGCGCTAGAAATGGCGGGGTTTTCTTCTTTCGCGCCTTGCAGGGTTGTGAGCACTTGGTAGAGCCGCTCGTTTTGTTGCTCCAAGATTTTCATGAAGTCACTGCCCACCGACGCTGCACCGTTTCCGTTGTTCCCGTTGGTGGGCGCACCAGCCGCAGCCTCTCTGCGGTCGTAAATCGGCTCGCCTTCGATGTCCTCTTCAATCTTCGCGAAAATTTTTCCGCTGCGGTTCAGGATGATGCGAAAGCGTCCGCCGCCCCAACGTTTCTTGATGTAGTCGGGGGTGATCGGCTCGGTGAGGATGTCCAGGTATCCGCGTTCACCAGGCAGCATGCGCGTGCGAGGTTCGAGCCGGTAAATCCAGATGGTGCAATTGTCCGCCCATTCGTGCTTCGGGATCGATAGCATTTTTTCCCAAAACGACGGAGCTTCATCCGTGGTAAGCGGCTCCGGTTTGCCGGCGCCGTTGGGGGGCATCTGGAAAGTCGTGGTGACGCTCGGGCCCGGCACGCTCGCATCGCGCGCTGCTGCGGCAGTTTCAGTTCGTCGTGGCAAGTGAATCTCCTTTTTTCGTCGAGCCTCCCATCTCCCTGCGAACCATACGCGCATGAGTAAACACTTCTTTGTCGTGTCACGTCAACCGGAACAATTCCCGTGTCGTGCGTTGTTCGGCACATTGTCCCCGCCCCGTGACAATGAATTGTTTGCGTGCTTTTCCACTTCACGCGCAGTGTTGGCACCAGGCGGCAGTTGTTCAGCCGGCGGGGACCGCCTGTAAACCATCTCAAGTTTGCGAACCACTTCGCCGGCGACTTTTTGAAGTGCGCGGTCTTACCGAGCGCGAACGGCTTGAAATGAATGAAGCTCACACGCATCCCGCATCTCGATGGCGACCCCGGTGTGGAGCAAACCATCCGGCAGATGCGGCGCTTGATTGGCCAGGGCAAACAGGATCCCAAGATCCACGAGCTCGCGGCCAGCATTCTCCGTTGCGCGCGAGTGCCGGCCTACGACTGGACCGGCGAAGCGCGAGCGATCTTCGATTGGTGGCACCGCAACATCCGCTTTACGCGCGACGTGGACGGCCACGAGACGCTGCACGCGCCTGCGGAGATTCTTCGCTTGGGGATCGGCGACTGCGACGACTTTACGGTGGGAATTTGCTCACTGCTGAAAACCATCGGAGCGGATTGCCACATCGTGACGATCGCCACGGATCCAGACGGCGAATTCTCACACGTGTATCCGGAAGTGATTTTGCCGAGTGGCCGCTCGATCGCGCTGGACGCCGCGCGGCACTCCGCGGCATTCGGCAAATCTCCGGAGCGCTACACGCGCAAGCGAGTTTGGTCCGTGGATTCCGGGGAGTACGTTGACATGGGACGCCTGGGCGCACTCGGAATCGGACGCACGAGCATCGGGCCGCGCGAAGGACCGCAAGGCGCCTGGAAAATAAATGTGTACCCACCGTTTCGAACGGCCGCACGCGAAATGACCGGGACTTATCTGCGACACCAGCCTGTCGCTCCTCCGCACCAACAATTCAAGCGCCCGCCGATCGGCTTCGGAAACTACGGCGTGCCGGCCGCGCGCCGCGCACTCGCGGATTTCAGCCGCGGAGATCTGCGCCGGACGCTCGGCGACGACAGCGGCGGAATCGATTGGTCTTCCATCTCCGGCGCCATCACCGCCGGCACAACGGGCGCCGCGAACATCATCACCGCGGAGCGCGCTTCGCCCTCCAACTTATTTCCCACGACATCGAATGCCGCTGGAGCGCGTCCGATCGTGCCATACACCACGGCTCCAATCGCCGCGTCGCCTTTCGGCTCGATCAGTCCGACGACGCTTTTACTTTTGCTCGGCGGCGTTGTGCTTCTCGCGGAGGAACACCGCTGATGCCGTACCTCGTCTCAGCTCGCCGCGCACGAATGGGCGTTGTGCCGATGATTGCCTCTGGCGCAGCGGGAAGCGACATACTTCGCGCAGGACGTTTTACGTGGGGCCCACCGCCTCGCACCGGTCCAGGTCCAATGCCCATTGGTCCTGCCAGCGGAGGCCCTGTTTTTCCCGGTCCCGCGCAGGTCTGGACTCCGCCGCCGCCCGTAGCGCTTCCTTCTCCGCCCGTGCCAGTCGGACCCGTCGTCGTCGGACCCATCGCGTACACTCCGCCCGCAGCGAATGCCGGCACGCCCGTTCCCGCCGGCTATCCCACTTCGCAAATGTTCATCGATTCGAACGGCGGCTTCTGGCAATACAGCAGTTCGCAGAGTCAGTGGATCAACGTCGGCACGCCATACAACACCGGCGCGGCATCGGTTCCGCCTGCAGCGCCCACCGGATCCACACCGAGCGCGCCAACGTCTCTCACCACTCCCACCACCGCGCCGGCGCCGGTCAGCACCGTGACCGTTTCCACTCCGTCCACCAGCTACCAGGAAATTCTCGACTGGCTGCAATCGGACACGCTCGGCTCCACGATCGGCTTCAACTCCATTCCGAATTGGATCGTGGTCGCGGCGGCCGGTTTGCTCGCGGCCAAAGTTTCCGGTGGCGGCGGCAAGAAACGGAATCCGCATCGCCGCGCGTTTCGTCGAGGGAGGCGCTGATGTACCTGGTCGATTCCGCCGCGCCGCCCATCAACAATCGCAAATGGAACCTCGGCCGGTTCCGCATGGGATCACTTGGACTCTCGCCCGTGCGTTTGCCGAATCTCGGCGGATCGGGCACCGCGCAGACCTGGCGGCACCTGAGCGGCCGTCGCATGCGCGGGCTCGGTGCAGCCACCGACGCCGGCTACTGCACGTACTTCGCGGCCGATGGCGTTACGCCGGAATCTTTTGACCTTTCGACCACCACCGCTGAATGCGCGCAGAACGGCGGAGAGTGGACCGCCGCGCTGAATGTTCCCACGCCAGTGGGCGCGCAGAATCCGAGTCCGGTTGCTGGCGGCGCGTCGAATGGCGGCATCACCACGGTGATGGCCACCACGCCGTCGAAGAGTCCGCTCGATTACACGTCGCCACAAGCCGCGATTGCGGCCGGGCTTCCAGCTTCTCAGGTGATGGCAGCCTGGTCCGCGGCGCTCGCGCGTTTTCCAAGTCCACAAGCCGCCATCTCCGCCGGCATTCCGGCCGGTGTGGTGAATCAACTTTGGCAGCAGAGCAACGTGAACGCCGCAAACGCTTCCGCGGCGTCCGCCGCGAGCACGGCGCAGCTCAGCAGCATTTTGCCGTGGGCTGCAGGCGGACTTTTACTTTTCGCCGCGTTCAGCGGTGGGGGAAAGCGGCGCTAATGTCCTACGTCCTCAAAAGCGGCTGCGCGACCGGCTACACACCCATCAACACGAAATGGGGCGGTACTTCCACGCTCAGCGGACTTTTGCCAGGCGGCGGGCTGCGCTATTTCAGGCCGAACCAGGCGATGGCGCGCGGCATGTATCCCGGCCGCGGCCTGGGCCAACTCGAAGTCGATCCGACGACGTTGGGGCTGGGAATCGGCGCGCTCGCGCTCGGCATGTTTCTCTTCGGAAGAAAACATCCGAAGAAGCGGCGGCGCAAGGGATTGCTTCGCAGAGCGTTTTCGTAAATGTACCTGATGCCTTCCAACTCGGGCGCAGTGAACAACCGCAAATGGAACCTCGGGCGGTTGGGCTGCAACTGTTCCGCGCGCGGCATCGGCACGCCACCGCAAAAGCGCATGGGCCAGCTCGGCCAGGCTCCTGGTGTTCCTGCCGGCACGATTCTCGCGTACTCCGCGAATTGGAAACGAACAGGATGGGCCGGCCCGCTGACAGTTGGGTGGAACGATCCCAACGGAGTGCAATCCGCGATTCAGCAGAATCTCGCTTCGCAGTGGGGCATCGTCATCGACGCGCAGCAGCACTCCACCAGCGACATCATCAACGCCAGCGGCCAGAGCGGATTTGTTCTCCAGGTCCACACCACCAGCGACTACGGCGCGGCTGGTGACATTCAATCGATCATCGACGGCGCGATCTACGCGGTCGGAAACCAGATGCCGAGCTCGACGATCCGGATTGTGCAGGCAGGTTCGTCGTCTTCGAATCCAAATGCGCCGTATCCCGCGAGCGTTGCCGCGGCCGTCACCGCAGCGCAAGCCGGATTAGCCGATGCGCAGGCCCGGGGAGACTCCGTAGCGGCCGCGCAGTTCGCCGCGCAGATCCAGCAGCTCACCGGAACGAATCCTCTTGGGCCTGGCACGAGCCTCACTTCCTGGTTTTCGAACAACTGGGCATTGCTCGCCGCTGGCGGAATCGCGCTCGTCGCCGCGAAGGAACTGTGATGAAAAAAGCGCTGCTCACTTCCCTGCTCTGCTCGCTGCTCGCGCCGATCCCTTCGCTCGGTCAACGTTTTCATGCGGCGGCCTTGCCGGCCGCACACTGCGGCGTCGAACGCTGGCCGGTGAAAACGCTTACCGATCCTGCAGGCGAATCCATCGCCGCCACTTCCCCCACCCTGGGAACCATCGCGACGCTCGTGGCCGCAACGCCGCCAACTCGCAAAGAGTTGCTGGGGGCCGCGAGCTCGCGATTCGCGCAGGAAAAAGTCGTCTACCGCGTTCCCGCGCTGGTGATGGGCGACAAACAGGAAGGGGATTCGGACTTCCACATCGTGCTGGCCGCTCCCAGCGATCCGCGGACCACATTGATAGGAGAAATTCCCAGCGGCGGCTGCGTGGCCGCGAAACGCGCGGCATTCTTCACCGGGCTGCGCGCGCAGTTCGCGAAGGATTTCGGGAAGCCCGCGCAAGGGAAGCTGCGGAGACTGGCGCAACCTGTAACCGCGTGCGTAACGGGCGTGGGCTTCTTCGATTTTCTGCACGGGCAAGATGGCGTCGCGCCCAACGGCTTCGAGCTGCATCCGGTGCTCTCGATCGTGAAGGGAGCCTGCACGTGAGCGCTCTCGCACAAATCCGCATGGAGAATCCCGCGCGTGGCAAACGTAAGGCGCGCGGCAAAAAGAAGAACGTCGGCGAGCTGCTCATCTTCGGCAACCCGAAGAAAAAAGGTTTCGGCAATCACCGCGCCGGCTGCCCGTGCAAATTCTGCGATCGAGCGCGGAAGCTGCAAACCGGCGAACTGAAACCGCCGAAGCTGCCGAATCGCAAGAGGCGCAACTCAAAGAAGACCGAGGCTCAGCGTGGAACTCGCGAGCGTGCTTCGCGGATCCGCGCCGCGCGACTCAATCCGGAGTTGGTTGATGCGATCCGCGCGGGAAGCAAAGTCACGATCGTGAATCGTTTCGGTCAGCAGCGAACGGGCCGCGCCGTGATGCGCAGTAGTAGCG
>Ga0308309_10002245_pt1 | contig 11514 bp, 18 predicted proteins | sample HubBroMetageWFT5_FD_192491 | JGI IMG/M metagenome (GOLD analysis project Ga0308309, IMG submission 192491) | Warmed and freeze-thawed soil microbial communities from the Hubbard Brook experimental Forest, New Hampshire - Hubbard Brook CCASE Soil... | ecosystem: Environmental > Terrestrial >... | reverse complement strand
TGCGCCGCGCCACACCGCCTGTCGGTGAGAAGGTCGCCGCCAAGGCCGGCAAGAAGGTCGCGGAGAAGGGCGCCAAGAAAATGGCGAAGGCCGTGACCGGGGACGGAGGGTCTCTCGTTCCCGCTCCGACGGGACTCGCCAAGGTCGCGGCGAAGAAGACGACCAAGTTCGTGGCGCGGAAGGCGCTCCAATCCGGGGCGAACGTGATCCGGTTGGCCGTCGACCGTGCGACGCTCGCCGGCAAGAACGCGTACGAGACGAGCCTCGACCGGCGCCTCCCGATCCAGCTGTCGATCGACGTAGCGGTTCCGATCGACATCGCATGGGAGGAATGGCGCACCTGGGGCAGCCTCCCGGAGGGCGTCCATCGCATCGAGGATGTGGAGCGCGACGGCGACATGCTCGTCGGACACACGGCCGGGCCACGCGCCGTCGACTGGGAGGCCGAGATCCTGGATGAGCGAGAGGGCGAGAGCTTCGCCTGGCGGTCGGTGGAAGGAACCGACTGCGCCGGGCTCGCCACGTTTCATCAAATCAGCGACCGGTTGACGCGGATCGAGCTCGATCTCGACGTGCTTCCGACCAACCCTTCGGAGGCGCTGACGTTCGCGCTCCACGTGGCCCACCGCCATGCCGGGGCCGATCTGCGCCGGTTCAAGGCGCACGTGGAGTTCATAAGTCCGGACGCCTATGAGGAAATTAACAGTAAGAACGGCAACGGGCGGCGGAACGCCGGCGGTAACTCAAGCCGGCGTAAGCAGGATGGTTAGAAGCGGTGTCTGCCATGTACGAACGGGGTAAGGGCGCACAAAGCCTGACCAGATAAGGGAGGAAAGAACATGTCAGCACTTGGATCATCATTCCCACGCTCGGGATACGTGAGCCGCTCGAACTCAAGCGGGCTGGCCGACGTACTCGACGTACTGCTCGACAAGGGCCTCGTCATCGACATCTTCCTGCGCGTGTCACTCGTCGGCATCGAGTTGCTGACGGTCGACGCCAGGATCGTGATCGCGAGCGTTGATACCTACCTCCGGTTCGCAGAGGCGGTCAACCGCCTCGACATCGGCAACTCAGAAGGCGAGGGTCTCCCGCAGCTGATCGAGGACATGACCCAGGACGGCGCCTCGAGCAAGACCAAGGGGATTCTCGAGGGCGCGAAGGAATCGCTGTTCGGCTCGAGCGGCGGCGAAGACGAGGACGAGGACGACAGCAACGGCAGCTCGAGCTCGGGTTCGTCCTCTCGGCGGTCGCGTTCGGGGTCGTCGGGGTCGTCGGCGTCGTCGGGGTCGAGGTCGCGCGCGCGCAAGAGCAGCTCGAGCCGCGGCCGCAGCAGCTAGCGCCGACTGCGCGATCGCCGTGCCTCACTACGTCTATGGGATCGTCGGGGCGGACAAGAAGCCGCCGTCCGTTCGCGGCATCGCCGACGCCAGGCTCAAGCTGGTCGCCGGCGATGGCGCGGCCGCGCTGGTGAGCGACCTCCCCGCGGGCGAAGTGCGTCTCGGGCGCGCGGAGATGCTCACGCACGCGCGTGTACTCGAGAAGGCCCTCGCCCACGGGACTGTCCTGCCGATGCGCTTCGGTGTGGTCATGTCCGATCACGACGAGATCCGCGAGCGCCTCATCGACGAACACGCGGACGACCTGAGCGTTCAGCTGAGCGAGTTCGACGGCAAGGTCGAGATCAGGATCCGCGCGGTGTACGAGGAGGAGGCCCTCTTCCGCGAAGTCGTGCGCGCGGATCCCAAGATCGCGGCGCTGCGGAGATCGATGGGTGGACAACCTGAGGACGCGACGTACTACGCGCGCATCGAACTCGGGGAGCGCGTCGCCGCCGGGGTGGAGCGAAAGCGCGAGCGCGACGCCAACGAGATCATCGGCGCGCTCGCAGCCGTCGCGCTGGCCGTCGACGAGGGCAAGACCGGCCACGAGCGCATTGCCGTGAACGCGTCGTTTCTCGTCGAACGCGACCGCATCGCGGAGTTCGACAAGGTCTTGGACGCGATCGCGGAGGCCCGCGGCGGCAGGATCAAGTTCAAGTACACGGGGCCGCTGCCGCCGCACTCGTTCGTCCAGTTGGCCGGGAGTGCGTGACATGGGTCTGTTCACGGGATTGCTCACCCTCCCGCTCGCGCCCGTAAGGGGGGTCGTGTGGGTGGCGGAGCAGGTCACCGAGGAGCTCGAACGGCAGCTCTACGACGAGGACAGCATCCGCCGGGAGATGTTGCAGCTCGAGCTCGACCACGAGGACGGGCTGATCGACGACGAGGAGCGTCGGAGGAAAGAGGAAGAGTTGATGGAGAGACTTTCGATAAGTCAGGTCCAAGGCCCGTACTCGGTACCGGAGGTCGACGATGGCTGAGCAACGGTCGCGACGAAGTCAAAACGGCTCCAGCCGGAACTCGAGGAGCAAGCTGTCCGGGCGTGAGGCGATCGAGCGCGTTCGCGCCGACTTGCCGCAGCTGCTCGGACACCGCGTCGAATCGATCCTTGGGCTCGAGTCGGCCGACGACAACGGATGGACGGTGACCGCACAGGTGGTCGAGCTGTCGCGCATCCCTCACTCCACCGACGTCCTCGGCGCCTACGAGGTGACACTGGACCACGACGGTGAGCTCGTCGGCGCGCGGCGGCGCCGGCGCTACTACCGAAACCAAGCCGACAGCGACGATTGACATGGCCACAGACCCGAACAACCCCGGCCGCGATCTCAGTCCGACGGTAGCCCAGAGCGGGCGACTCGGGCAGCGCTACGGCACCGCCCAGCTGCACCCGGCGCAGGAGCCGTCGAACCTCGCCGACATCCTCGAGCGCGTGCTCGACAAGGGCATCGTCATCGCCGGCGACATCCAGATCAACCTGCTCGACATCGAGCTGATCACGATCAAGATCCGGCTCTTGGTCGCGTCGGTTGAGCGCGCCAAGGAGATGGGGATCAACTGGTGGGAGGCAGACCCGACCCTCAGCGTCGAGCCGAGAGAGGAGCGGGTCGAGTTCCGGGCCGAGTTCGAGAGCGACAGCGATGGCACCTCGCTCGAGGAGCGGATCGCGCGGCTCGAGCGAGCGCTCGAAAGCGGTAACGGGGACGACGGGAAGCGTCGTTCGGGCCGGCGCGCGCCCGCCAAGAGCGCGACGACGAAGCGGGCGACCCGACCGGCGAGCGCGAAGCGCGCAACCGGATCACGAGGCGGCAATGCCCAGAAGCGATGACTCGTTCGAGCGGCTTCGGGCGGCGATAGACGACCTCGCCGCCGCCGACGCGGAGGATCTGCTGGCCGAGGCGCGCATCGAGGCACGAGCACGGGTCCGAGCCACGCTGACCGACGCGCTGGCTCATTCGATGCTCGAGCACTTGCATGATCAGCTCGAAGCGTCTGCGCCGCCACGCAAGCGCTCCCCGGCGCCCAAGCCCTCTCGGAGTCGCGCCGCCAAACCGGCACGGGGACCTTCCCGGAGTCGTGCGGCCAAACCGGCACAGGCCGCCGGCCCTGACCCCCTCCCGTCGCCGCCCCGAGCGAGGCCGTCGGGTGAGCGCGTTTGGTACGTCTACGGCGTCGTGGCAGCGGACACCGAGTTGGCGGGAGAGCTGCCCGGCGTAGACCCGCACCGGCCGCTCACGATCCTCACGGAGGGAGCGTTGGCGGCGGTCGCGAGCCAGGTCCCGCTCGAGGAGTTCGACGAGACCCGTCTCCGCGAGCACCTGGCGGACATGGTCTGGGTGGAGGCGACCGCCCGAGCACACGAAGCCGTGCTCGACGACGTTCGCCGCCAGGCGACCGTGATCCCGATGCGGATGTGCACGGTGTACAGGACCGAGGGGGGGATCCGCGAAATGCTCACCCGAGAGTCCGAGCCCCTCCGAGAGGCCATCGACTATCTCGAAGGCAAGGCCGAATGGGGGGTGAAAGTGTTCACCGACTTCGCCCGCGCCGGTGGAAGGACCCATAACGTAGATGCCGGCGCGGGCGAGGCCACTGGTGCCGCCTATATGGAGCGCGTGCGGACCGAGCGCGAGCTGCGCGAGCGTGCGATGGAAGTTGCCGAGGAAGCCGCGGCACAGATCCACGACCGATTGAGCGCGGTGGCCGTCGACGCCCAGGTGATCCCGCTCCAGCGCCCCGAGGTCAGCGGGCACAGCGGCGACATGATCCTGAACGGCGTCTATCTCGTGGCCGATGACTCCGCCACGGCGATCCACGAGGAGGTCGAAGCGCTCAGGTCAGAGCTCGAGGTTCACGGGATCGACATCGCGCTGACCGGCCCGTGGCCGGCCTACAACTTCGTTCCGGGGGCGATCGGGGCGGCCTGGTGACGACCGCCCGCACGCTGTACAGCTCGGGACGCGCGGCGTCGTCGGGCTCGCGTCCGGTCTCACTGGTCGATCTCATCGATCGCGTCCTCGCGGGCGGCGTCGTAGTCCACGGTCACGTCACGCTGGCCGTCGCGGACGTCAACCTGATCGAGCTCGATATCGCGCTGATCGTCGCGGCGACCGCCACGCTGGCGGAGCGATGAGCCTGCTCCTGTACGGCATTGTCGAGACTGACGGCGAGGGGCCGTTCGGCGCGGGGCTCGACGGCGGCCCGCTCCGCGGCGTCGTCGAAGAGCCGCTTCTCGCCGTGGTCAGTGAACACGCCGGCGCTGCTCCCGAGCCGAGTGCGGCCACGCTGACGGCGTACGAGCGCATCGTCGCTCGGCTGATGGACCGCGGCACGATTCTGCCCGCGCGGTTCGGGAGCATGCTCGATGACGAGCCTGAAGTCCGAGCGCTGCTACGGCGGCGTCGCGAGGATCTGGTGGCGCGGCTGCGCCGGGTCCGCGGCGCGGTCGAGATCAGCCTACGTGCGAGCTCGCGCGAAGCCACGCGTCTGCAGTCGGACCGCAGCCGTCCGCCGTCGGACGGGAGCCGTCGGCAGTCGGACGGGAGCCGTCCGCAGTCGGACGACGGCGGCACCCAATCGGGCACGGCATATCTGCGTGAGCGCCTCGAGCTCCGTCAGAGTGCGAGGCGCGTGGCCGGCGAGCTCGATTCGCTCAAACCCCTCGCACTCAGTTCACGGCGGACGCTGGCACCCCGACCCGATGTTCCGCTCCTCGACGCCTACCTCGTCGACCGGGAGCGGGTGGACGAGTTCGTGGCATTGGTCGAGCAGATTGATGTCGATCTCGACGACGTGGACCTCGTGTGCACCGGCCCGTGGCCGCCTTACAGCTTCGCCGAGGGGACACCGGTATGAGCGATCGCGGTACCCCCTTCGAGCGAGAGCTGTTCGGGGACAGCGCCGGCGCGCTCGAGCGCCTCGAGGCCGCCATGCCTCGCCGCCTGAACGCCGACCCGGAAGGGCTCGAGAAGGGACTCGCCCACCTCGTCCTCACGCTCGTCGAGCTCCTGCGCCAGCTGATGGAGCGCCAGGCGCTCCGCCGGATCGAAGGCGGAACGGTCAATGACGAGGAGATAGAACGGCTTGGGCAGACGTTCATGGCCCTGTCCGAGCGAATCGAAGAGCTAAAGCGGGTATTCGGGTTGGAAGACGAGGAGCTGAACCTGAATCTCGGCCCCCTCGGGAACCTGATCTAGAAAGGAGAGGCCCATGGCGACGATCCAGCAGCACTACTTCGACGTCCTGATGCATCGCGTCCGGAACGACAAGTATCCGAGCCATCAGCTGATGAACCGCATCGAGCTCGCGCTCGCAACCAACGACCAGATCGCCGACTACACGGAGATGCTGATCGAGAAGGTCGACGAGACGTGGTATCCGAGCGGCCAGATGCTCGACCGCATCCAGCGGATGCTCGAGCGAACGGCGGCGGCGCGATGAGCTCCCGGGCGCTCCGAACCGTCGGCACGGCTTTCGCCGAGCGGGTGGCCGGTGCCGGCCCAAGCGGCCCTCGCGCGCTGGGGGCGGCTGTCGTGGTTGCCGTGGCCGCCGGTGTCGCCACGTACAAGCTGCTTCGCAGCGGCGGCGACGACGATTAGCTTCCCCGGGGCGGCAGCTCCCCGCCGTTTCCTCGTCCCACGCAGGGGTAGAGCCTCAGTGTGGAATTGAACAGGAGGTAGAGGAGATGTCCAACCAACTTACCGAACTAGTAACTGATCACAAAGGGTTATCCGCCGGCGCTGCCGGTGCGGCCGCCGCGGTGGCGCTAGCGCCGCTTGCCGCGAAGGGCATCGGGAAGATCGCGGGCAACGGCTCGTCGAACGGGGTGGTTGGCGCCGTCGGCGACGTCGTGAAAGCGCCCGTCCGGAAGGCCGAGGAAGCGAAGTCAAGCGTCGGCGACAAGATCAGCGGTGCTGTCAGCAGCAAGGTCGAGGAGAAGGTCGACCAGGCTGGTGGCCCTGGCGGAATCCTCAAGAGCGCGCTGAAGAAGTCATTGCCGTTCGGTGGGGGTGGCGATGAGCAGGGCGAGGACGGCGACAGCGGCGTTCACGGCATCGGCGAGGGTCGTCGCATGCCGGTCCAGCAGAGCGTCGACATTGCGCTGCCGGTTGACACGGTCTACAACCAGTGGACTCAGTTCGAGGAGTGGCCGAACTTCATGCATCGGGTCAAGCGGGTCACCCAGGAGGACCGCTCGAACGTGTCGTTCGCGGTGAAGATTTGGGGTCGGACGCGGGAGTTCAATGCCGAGATCGTGACTCAGCGTCCCGACGATTGCGTGAAGTGGCATGTGACCCAGGGGATCACGCACACGGGCGCGGTGTTCTTCCGGGAGCTGGCTCCCGGGTTGACCCGGATGGAGCTGTCGTTCGACGTCGAGCCGGGTGGTCTGATCGAGAAGTTCGCCCGCGGCGCTCGGCATATCAAGCGCGCGGCCCGGGGCGACCTGCATCGGTTCAAGGCGTACGTCGAGATGCAAGAGGAGGAGACGGGCGCCTGGCGCGGGACGATCGAGGACGGAAACGTTGTCGAGCAAGAGAGCTCAGGTCGCGGTCAGCGACAGACAGGGCGCAGCAGCAACGGGAGTCGTTCTGGCCGCGGCCGCGCGAGGAGCCGCTCTGGCTCCTCGCGGCGATCCTCAGCCGGCGGCTCGAGCGGACAGCGCCCCCGAGCCACTAGTGGCAGTTAGGAGGCGCCATGCCGATCGACATGCGTCGAGTGATTCGTGCCGCCGTCGAAGCGGCCCTCGAGGATCCCGCCCCGAAGCCCCGCCGGAAGCGCCGCCTCTCGAGCGGTCGAGCACTTCTGATCGGGGCGGGCCTGATGACCGCGGGGAAGCTTGCAGCCAGCGCGCGCGGCCGTGAATTGTTCGGCACGATCAAGGACCGGGTGGCGGACGCCGAGGGCCGGCTCCGAGGCACGGATGACGCGTTGCCCGACGACGAGGCAGAGCTCGATGAGCAGGAGGAGATCGACGCCGAGGAGGAGGAGCAAACCGGGGCCGTAAACGGCGAAGAGCTCGACGAAGACGAAGAGCTCGATGAGCTGGATGAGGACGAGCCCGAGCCGGAGCTCGAGGAGGACGAGCAACCGAGCAGGGACGCGCCGACCCGCAGGAGCCGCGGGCGGAAGTAGCTAGATCCAATCCGAACGCCCGCCCCACGATGTTCTTCGGCTAACACGGGTTACCGTCGGAAGCGGCCATCTGAGAAACGTCGGCCTCGTAACGGACCCCAAGGGAGTGACGGAAAGCGCTCGGCGTGTGGAGGAAGTCGCGGAACAGCTGTCGAATAGCAGATAACTATGCCGCAGGCAGTCGTCACAGCGATCGCAGCACAGAAGGGTGGGACGGGCAAGACTGCCCTCGCCGGAAGCCTAGCCTCGCAGTGGGGTTACGCCGGGTATCGCACGTTGTTGATCGATCTCGACCAGCAGGCGAATCTCACATATGCCTTCGGTGTCGATCCGAGTCGCCTAGACGCCACGGTCGTGGACGTGCTTGCACCGCGGAATGAAGTGCCGGCGGGCGACGCGGTTGTGCCCGGTGTGCTAGGCGTGCGCGGATTGGATTTGTTGCCGTGCGACGAGCGTGCGGAGGCTCTGGACACGCAGCTGCGGTCGGAGACGATGGGGGTCTTCAAGCTAAAGGACGCGCTCGAGCCACTCCTGACCGAGTACGACCGAGTGGTGATGGATTGTCCACCAAATGTGGGGGAGCTAACGGTCTCGGCACTGCTTGTGGCAGACGAAATCGTCTGTCCAGTGAAAATGGGAGACAGCAACGCGCTCCGCGGTATCACCCGGCTCACGCAGACGGTCGAGAAACTGAACCGCAGAGGCGCGCAGGCGCGATTCAAGAGCCTCGTGAGGGTTGAGTGTGACCACGCCCAGTTGAGCTATCGGTTAAATCACGACGCTCTGAGGCGACTCGCCCGGCGACTAAAACTTCCCGTCGCGAAAACCGAGCTGCGAGCACGAGCGGCGTGGCGGACGGCGATCACTCAAGATGTCCCGCTGATCCTGCTTGATGACCGTAGCCGGAGCACACGCGACGCGCAGTCGGACGTCCATCGGTTAGCGAGAGAGCTCTGGCCACGAGTGGACTTTCCGTCGCCCGCAGAGATCAAGATGCAGAGGAGGGCGAGCTCGGCCCCGATGAGGAGGGCCGCCTAGTGCCGCTTCGGCCGGTGTCCGAGCTGGGGCTGGTTGAGATCACGGATGTCCCCGCGAGAAACGATAGTCGGACGACGCGAACGAAACCGGACGCTGCCCGTCGAGCATCGAAACGTCTCGCCGGTGCGGCCCAGCCGTCCGCGCCGGAGAAAAGTCGAGGCGCTTCCGGGGCCAAACGCTCTGAACCTTCCAAGAGCCGAGCTGCAAGCACACCCAAACCTGCCGGCACACCGGCGGCGACAGCCGGGAAGGCCAGTGGCAAATCCAACCGCGCGAGTGCGAGCACAACGACGAGCGCGGAGCGCTCACGCAGCCGATCCAAGGCTGCGAGGGACAACGGCCCGGGCGGCGCGACTCGAAGCGCGACCACCCGAACCCGGAAGCGGTCAAATGGTTCCGCCAGCGAGCCGCGCCGCGAGACAACTGTTCGCCGTCGGACCTCTGCGGGGTCGCGGACCAACGGCAACCATTCGTCAGCCGAAACTCAGCGCTCGCGAAACGCCCGGGGGCCCGAGCAAACAAAGCCACACTCCGCAGCGAAAATCGGCGCCTACGTCCTGATGGGCGCCAGTCTGGTCGCCGGGGGGCTCGTGTTAGCCCGCGCGGCGCTCCACCACTGAGACGCCGTGTACCGCCCTCCTCGAGGGCGGTGTCTCATCCCGCGAGCCGCTTCGGGATCAGGGATGCCCGCTCGCCGACTTCGCCCTCGCCGCCGGACTCCGTCCCGACCAGGTCGTCGCGATCCGCAAGGGCACGATCCGACGAACCGGCTGGCTCAAGCACCTCTAACCAACCGCCGCGCGGCACCCCGCTGACGCCCGCGAAGTAGCAGGCCGCCCTTGACTTTGTGGCGCAAAGCACGGTATGGTTTGTGGCACAAAGGCTACGAAGGAGCACGAGATGAACGGGGCGGCCGACATGGGCGGAGCCGGGACTTACGGGAACACCGAGGCGGACGAGGCGGGCGCGCTCGATCCCGAGAGCGCTTCGCGCCTCTTGACGCAGACCCAACGACAGGCGCAGCGCAGCTTGGACTTCAGGTCGCCATGGCTGACGTTGATCGCGGCGGCGGTGGCATTGATCGCGTTCGGCGCGGTGTGGCTGTCGGTGCGCGAGCAGCATCCGTTCAAGGGTCCGACCGCCGCCGCGCTGGTGGTCTTGTACGCCCTCGTGGCGATCCGGATCGGCACCGTGGTGTACGCCCATCGCCGTGCGAGTGCCGGCGTCAGTGGCAGCTCGGTGCGCCAGCAGCGCGCGGAAGGGGTGGCCTTGGTCGCGGCCTTGGTCGCCGTGTACCTACCCATCGTGTCGCTGGCGCAGGACGGGGCCGGGCACGCGTCCTTCTACTGGGTGTATGCCGTCACGGCAACGCTGATCGTCCTTGGCGCATTCTGGGCGGGCCGCTCAGCGGTACGCGAGGACTGGATGGGACTTGGCGTCTCGGTCGCGGTGATGCTCGTTGGCGCGGTTAGCGCGCTCGCGGGGCCCCGCGGAATGTGGTTGAGCGACGGCATCGGCCTCTGTGTTGTGCTGCTGGGATACACCGCCGTCGAGGCCGGGCTGGTCCACGCGCCTCGATCGGGCACATGACGGCCGACGCGCTCGACCCGTTGATCCACGTCCCCGCCCGGCTGCAGATCGTGGCCACGCTGGCTACGTTGCCGGACGGTGACGCCCTCTCCTTCACCCGCTTGCAAGACATGATCGGGCTCACACCGGGCAATCTCATCACGCACCTCCGCAAGCTCGAGGACGCCGACTACCTCACCAGTGAGAAGACCGGGAACGGACCTGCGTCGCGAACCTCGGTGGCGCTGACGCGCCAGGGTCGCGCGGCCCTGGACACATACGCGGCAACGCTGCGCCAGATGCTCAATGGGCTATAGAGCACGGCTGTTGGACGCCCCGCAACCCGGTAACCGTTAACCGCGTCCGGATCGAGCGGCGCCAAGCGCCGTCGATCCGGACGGTGAGGCGGGGGCGGTTGCGTCAGGAAGCGCTCGGGGCGAGACTCTCCGGACGCGACGTGACCGAGCGGCCGGCCCCATTGCGGGCGGGCTCCTGGAACGCCTCGTCCACGGTCTGGGGCAGCCGCTTGATCTCAAACGAGAGCACGACGCGCATAACGCCGACGGCGACTGCCCAGATTCCGCCGACGGTTACGAACGCGGCCAGGGTCGCGCCCGGGTCGGCCAGCGCGAGCACGCCGAGCGGGATCTCGAGCAGGCCGATGATCAGGTGCAACCACCAGTCGGGCATGATCTTGCGGGCCGCAAAGGCACCCGAAATCGTGATGGTCCCCATCACGATCAGCCACGCCCCGAGGAAGATCGCAACCGCGAGAAGCCCGGGGGAGGGCCAGACGATGATCGCGACACCGACCGCAGCGGACACCAGGCCGGTGAGCACGTTGGCTCGCCCGACGCGCGCATCGATTCCGGCGGTGAGCGCTGTGGTGAGGCCCTCGAAGATGAACAGAGCCCCGATGAACGTGGCGAGGCTTCTGATGCTCCAGTCGATGCTGAAGATGAGCACGCCCGCGACGATCAGCAGCAAGCCGTTGAGCAGGAACCTCCACCAGTTGCCGGCCACGCGCTGCGCGGCCTCGTGGGAAATCCTGTGGGCGAAATCGCCCGGGGTGACAAACATTCGGTCCTCCAAGGAGAAGTGATGTGACTGGCTTCTGTCCTTGATCCTGAGGCCCGCGCGTGACCAAGCCAAGACGCTCTGCGGTCGCCGCCGATCATCCGCGTTTATGACCAGCCGCAGCCGCAGCCGCAGCCGGAGCCACAGCCGTGGCCGGTCCCACAGGGTGGTTCTGCGACACCGCAGCCCGCCAGCTCGTCACGTGGTGACGGAGACGGACGTAGGCGATCGCGCCGGGCACGGTCGGCAGCCAGTAGGAGATCGTGCGGTACGCAAGCACGGCGATCACCGCGAGGCTGCCGTTGACACCGAA
>Ga0308309_10002242_pt1 | contig 11515 bp, 11 predicted proteins | sample HubBroMetageWFT5_FD_192491 | JGI IMG/M metagenome (GOLD analysis project Ga0308309, IMG submission 192491) | Warmed and freeze-thawed soil microbial communities from the Hubbard Brook experimental Forest, New Hampshire - Hubbard Brook CCASE Soil... | ecosystem: Environmental > Terrestrial >... | reverse complement strand
TTGGCTACGACGAGGGTGCATGGATTGGCACTGGCTTCGACATCGGCCTGATGTTTATCGGCCCGTTCACCGTGTTTCTCGGCGGTTTGATGGGACCACGACGTATCTTGCTTGCAGCCGCCGCGATCTTCACCGTGCTGCTCATCTTTCTACCCTTGGTCCACAGCTATAGCCTGGTGATTGCGATGGTGCTCCTGAGCGGCCTGACATCCGGCACGTTCTATCCACTCACGCTCACGTTCGCGCTTCGCAACATTCCGCTTCGCTACCTTCCTTACACAATTGCTTTGTATGCAACTTCTGTGGACGGTGCGGTGAACATCGCGCCTTCGCTGTACGGCTGGTACAGAGACCATCTTTCTTCGAATTGGATGTTTTGGAATTCGGCGCTCATGACGCCGTTGATGATGATTTGCATCTATTACGGGATACCGAAGGCCCGATCGGCGAAGAAGTCCGGGGAAGCGCCGAGCTTCGCTGGATTCTTGTACGCCAGCACCGGCCTCGCTATGTTGCTGGCCGCCTGCGAACAAGGTGAGAGGCTCGACTGGTGGCGCTCCGGAGTATTCAACGCATTGTTCGCCGGCGGTACGTTCTTCCTGCTCAGCGCGCTCATTAGGAGGCTACGCCGTCCCAATCCGCTGGTGGCGCTGCCCTATCTGCTGAAGCGGAACACCATGCTCTTGGGAACACTGCTCTTCTGGTTCCGCTTCACCCTTTGCACAACCATTATTCTGGTTCCGCAGGCGCTGGCCATCCGCGGGTTCGAACCCGACCAGATTGGACCTGCGATCATCTGGAGCGCTCTCCCACTTATTCCTCTCGCGTTCACGGCTGCGCTTCTGTTGCTGCGTAAATTTGATCCCCGTCTTCTCCTCGCCATCGGACTTACCTGTACGGCCTCTGCTGCCTGGTTGAATTCTCAGTACAGCAGCACGTGGGCGGCCGAGAACTTCTACCGCACCGAATTGCTCACCGGCGTCGGGCAGGCTTTCGCTTTCATCGGACTTGTCGGCTGTATCGTGCTGCAGGCTATCTTCGCCGGTGCTTTGGCTAAACCTGAGTGGGTCCTGACCTTTTCGGCTTTCTTTCACACGGTCCGTATATTCGGCGGCACAGCAGGCGCCATCTATATGGGCCATTTCATAGCGCGACGCGAAAAGCTGCACTCGAACCTCCTGGGACTCCACGTCAGCAGCGGCGACTGGATCACCAGTCTGAACGTTCATGCCATGACCGCAGGTCTTTACCCCAAATCGTCCGGTATCGCCGTCGCGGGAGCACGCACCATCGATCTGATTGCGGCCCGACTGCGTCTGCAGGCCTACAGCTTGAGTATTAACGACGGCTTCTTGCTGATCGCCTGGAGTTGCGCATGTGCCTTGATCTTTGTCGCACTGCTGCGCAGATCACCGTTGGACTATGGCGACCTGAGCGCGCAACAGCCGATACCAGCCTCCGCGAGGGAGTCCAAATAATGAAACGAAACGCTGCACTCTTTCTACTAACGGCGCAACTAATGGCGGTCGCCTTCTCGCCCTGCTTTGCGCAGGTTGAGGAAGCAGGCAATACGCCGCCCGCCCGCCACATGACTCTGCACGAAGCTGTTCAGTTGGCCCTTAACCACAACCACAACGTTCGCATCGCCAGCTACACGGTTGATGAGAAACAGCACGCGAAGGAGGCCGCGAAGAGTTCGTATTTTCCGTCGATACGGAACGACAGCAGCTTTCTGCATGTGACCGACACTCAGTTGATTGAGATCAAGGCCGGTAGCCTCGGCGTGGCCGGGGCAACATCGATACCATCTGCGAATGCGGTCATCAGTCAGGGCGGGAAAAACTTTACGACCAGCGGAACCCAGCTAACCCAACCCTTGACGACTCTGCTCAAGATCAGACAGGAAAACGATCTGGCCCAAGCCGAGTTGATAGCCTCGCGCGCGAAGGCACAACGTACCGGAAACGACGTCGCGCTTGCGGTGCATCAGGTCTATTACAGGATCCTGATTGTTCAGGCGCATCGTAGCGCTACTGAGGCCCGAATAAAAGCGTCCGAGGATCTTCAGGGCGAGCGCGTCGAGCAGGTGAAATTTGGCAGTACGTTGGAACAAGATGTGATCGACAGCCGCGCGCAATTGCTGCAATCCAAGCAAGAAATACTGACTACCGACCTTCAGTTGTCAGATCTAAAGCTGAAGCTCAACGACTTGACGGGCCTGCCACTAACCACCGCTTTGGACCTGGATCCTTCCGTGCCTGAGTTTCAGGAGACTTGTCCGCGTGAGGGGTGCGTTAGCGCTGCCATGGCCTCACATCCGGAAATCCTTGCGGCTCGTGCCGAGGTCCAGAAGGCCGAGGCCGCGGTCCGTTTGGCGAAGACAGATATGTGGGTCCCCGATGTTGAGGCCTTTGCCCGCTACAGCTACCAGGAAAATGTCCCGTTCCTGGCGCGCAATTTCGGTACTTTCGGCGTTCACCTCGGCTATGACGTGTTCGACTCGGGCCGCAAGAAGGCCACAGTCCACGAACGTCAGGCACAGCTGTCTCAGGCAAAAGAGAACCTCGCGAGGCTGACGGATGAGGTCGAACTTTCGGTCGAAACCGCGTACAACAAGCTTGACCGGACGCATGAGATGTTGAAGGTCTCCGAAGAAGTCGTGGCTCTGCGCGACGAGTCTAACCGCGTAATGCAGCAGAAACTGTTGCAAGGGGCCGCGCTGAATTCGCAGGCGGCGAACACAACTGCCCAACAGTATGATGCTAAGGCGCTCCTGCTTCAGTCACAGTTGGACTTCTTGCAAGCCAACGACGAACTCCTGAACGCGATTGGCCGCACACCCGAATAACCTTTGTTCTGAGAAGTTGTCAGGAGAGCCTTTGATTCTTTACGTGCGCAGATTGAGGTTTCTGCGCACGGATGCGTTGCGTGTCATTGTGGTTATCGATAGCAGACTGTTGCACACCGATTATCGAATTCGGCAGTGCTCAGATCGCCAGGTTGAAAATCGTGCGCAGTGTCCTGAGAACAAACTCCGGCTGATGGCCTGCGGCGGCATTCTTCAAGTTTGCAATCGGCGCCTGCAGCACCCTTTCAATGATGCCACGAGTGAGCAAGTCCACGGCGGTCTGCTGGTCAGGGCTCAGATTGCCCAGGCGACCACGCACACGTTGAATTGCGGCGCGGCGCACAGCCTCAAAACGCTCTTGCAGCGAAACGATTGTTGCCGAGATCTCGGATTCGAGAACTGAAGGGTGTTCTATGTCTGCATTGGTAATGAGTTGCATATATTTCTTAAATTCAGGAAGCAACCCGGTCGCCAAACTAACCTCGCTAAATGGGGGCATCGGACCGCGTGCGCGATTAGAACCGCGCCTGGAGATGAAGGGGAATTCAGCAATCGAGTCCCCTTTTTTTGCTTACAGCCGAAATGCCTCTCGCCGCTTAAGCAAGCAGAAGTACTCCCCGTCATCAGATTTGACGGTGATGTGTTATGACACCGATTACTCGTTACTCGCAATAACTGGCAATAAAAGTGAGCATTTTCCTAACATATGGTCTCCCGTGCGCCGACCGTCTCGGTTCCCTCCTGAAATGATCGGTTGCGAGATTCCCAGCTTGGATTGGGGCTTGGTCTAGTGCTATCAATCTGACAACGCAGCCGAATTGCCCTAGTGTTTTTTGATATGTACCGCGAGTCCATACTTATTTCGTTTGGACAGCTGCCGCATTCACTGGCTCTGGTTTCATCTCTGGCACACCGCGCACTTGTGAGACCTCTTTGTTGAAGTTGAAGTCGGTGGTAGCGGCGCCTGTAATCAACCGAGCACCACGGCTGAATGTCAGATCCTGGATTGCCCACTGAATGAAGACCTGAATGCGACTCTGGAATGTGACCAGGTACATGAGGTGAATGAAGACCCACACCAGCCAGGCGATGAAGCCTGAAAGATGGACGCCGAAAACGTCGGCGATTGCGGCCGCACGCCCAATGACGGCCAAGGAGCCCTTGTCGAAATAACGGAACGGAGGAAGCTCGGGCTCGCCCTTCACTTTTCGCAAGATCGCCTTGGCGGCGTACTCCCCACCCTGCATGGCCACCTGGGCCAATCCGGGTAGAGGCCTTCCTTTGTCATCCACGGCTGAGGCCAAATCGCCGATGACGTAGAGGTCGGGATAGTTGGGAATCGTCAGATCCGGTTTTACTTTGACGTGCCCTCCCTTGTCTGTTTCAGCCTTGGTGCGGCTGGCCAAGAGTTTGCCCAAGGGCGAGGCAGTGATACCGCCAGCCCAGAGGACGGTCTTCGCGGCGATCGAATCGGTTTGCTGGCCAGATTCGATCCTCAAACCATCTTCGTTTATCTCCTTGACCATTGCTCCGCACCTTATCTGGACGCCCAGCTTGGCAAGCGAGCGGCTTGCTTTTTGAGAGAGGTCCTCGGCAAAAGACATCAGTATCCGAGGAGCTCCGTCCAGCAGGATGATTTGCGCTTCCTCAGGGTGTATGGAACGGAAGTCGTTCTTTAAGGTTTGTTGGGCGATCTCGGCAATTGCACCGGATAGTTCTACGCCGGTAGGCCCCGCGCCCACGATTACGAATGTGAGCCAGGCGCGTCGCTGTATCGGATCGGAGATCCGCTCCGCCACCTCGAATGCATACAGAATCTTGTGCCGAATCGTGGTGGCTTCTTCGATGCTTTTCAGACCAGGCGCCCACTCCTGCCATTCGTTCCGTCCGAAGTAGGACGTTTGTGAGCCGGCAGCAACGATCAATGAATCGTAGGGGACGATGGCACCATCGGACAGAATGACGCGCTTGGAATCGGGCTCGATGTCCACTACGGTTCCGAGCCAGACACGGGTATTTTGCTGCCGGCCCAGTATGCTTCGCAGCGGGGAGGCGATCTCGCCGGGAGAAAGAGAGCCCGTAGCCACTTGATAGAGGAGGGGTTGGAACAGGTAATAGTTACGGCGATCAATCACGGTGACGTCCACCAGATCTGAATGCAAATGCTGAGCGGCGGAAAGTCCGCCAAACCCCCCGCCTACAATCACCACTTTCCGGCGTTCGCTCATTGTTTTCCTCCCAGTTTTTCCTCCCAGCGAGTGAATCGTCTCTCCGGCAGCACTCATGAGTGCAACCCGTCCTCAGACGAGGAGTACACGCGGAGCCGTGCAATTCCCATGCCACGAATTCGCTGACTCAAACCCACTCCATCTATCAGACCCACGCGCCCTTCGGCACTATGTGTGACGAAACGAATGACAGTTGACGCAAGAGCCACGAGCATGACACTTCCCCGGTTCAGTTCCGTATTCGGCTACAGGTGTTAGCCCTAGGCTTTTCGCAGATAAATTATGTTTACGGCGTTTGGTTGCGGAAATGCGAGTGATCGTCTGTTTGGTAGCCCGCTTGCTTTCCATTCCATCGGACTCGCCAGTAAGGCAGTGAGAATTTAACCGCGCATAGGAAAGCGGTTGAGGTGAATGGAAGTCGAGAAATGCCGATGCGGAGAACGAAATCCTCGAAGTTGCAGGCCGTATCGCAGATACTACTTGCGCTGTTTTGGTCTTGCACATTCGTTTGGGCGAGGAACCCAACAAATCCGTCTTCCTCCGTCAATCACACCAACATCTTCGCTCCTGCCTCCACGCCAGCCAAGTCAATTGCTGACTTGTCCGTCTTTGTGCTTGTTATCACGGGAATAATTTTTATCGTCGTTTGTGGACTGCTGGTGTATTCCCTCGTGAAGTTCCGGGAACGACGAGCAAATTTGAACCGCGAGCCGGCTCAGGTATATGGAAGCACCCAGATTGAGCTGGCCTGGACGATTATTCCGATTCTCATTGTGGTGGTGTTGTATCTGGCCACAGCACGAGTGATCCACGCGATTCAGGATGCTCCGGAACCGGCGGGCGCTGTACAGGTTACCGCGATTGGACATCAGTACTGGTGGGAGTTTCGCTATCCGAAGCTGGGGATCGTCACCGCCAACGAACTGCACATCCCAGTTAGCGATCCCAGTCATCCGACACCAACGTTTCTGCAATTGCTATCGGCCGATACCGACCACAGCTTTTGGGTGCCTGAGCTTGGAGGGAAGGCCGACCTCATTCCGAACCACCCCAACCGAATGTGGATGGATCCGCAACGCACGGGCGTCTTTCTAGGCCAGTGTGCACAGTACTGCGGAACACAACACGCCAAGATGCTGCTCCGCGTTTCGGTCGATAGCCCAGAGGATTTTGCGGCGTGGACTCGCTCGCAGCAGCAACCCGCAACGCAGGAGGCAGGAGTAAACGCCGGCAAGCGCGTTTTCGAAATGAACGCGTGCATGAACTGCCACACAGTGGACGGAACGCCCGCGAACGGACGTTTTGGGCCCGACCTGACGCATTTGATGAGCCGCGTCACCATTGCCGCGGGCGCCGCTGAAAACAACCACGAAAATCTCCGTCTTTGGATACAGGATCCCAGTGCAATTAAACACGGGTCGCTCATGCCCGCGATGAAGCTGAGCGATGCCGATCTTGATGCAGTCGTCAGTTACATGGAAACACTGCGCTAACGCGCTTCGGAAACCTCTATGTCATCGAACGCGATCACCATTCCCGGAAGCCAGATACAAGCCCGTCCCTGGGTCGACGAGCTTCATCAGTGGGTGACCACGGTTGACCACAAACGGCTGGGAATTCTCTACATGCTCTCGGCTCTGTTGTTTCTCGTGATCGGTGGAGTCGAGGCCCTCATCATTCGCATTCAGCTCATGCATTCGCACAACGACTTCGTTTCACCGGAAGTCTTCAACCGTATGTTCACGATGCATGGGACAACGATGATTTTCTTCGTGGCCATGCCAGTCCTGTTTGGATTTGCCAATTACCTTGTCCCGTTGATGATTGGGGCGCGTGACATGGCATTTCCACGCCTGAACGCGTTCAGCTTCTGGCTCTCGTTTTTAGGCGGGCTGCTTCTCTATTTCAGCTTTCTCGGTGGAAGCGGTCTATATGGCGCAGGAAACGCACCGGACGTCGGCTGGTGGGCCTATGCGCCATTAGGAGCGCGGGCCTTCTCCCCGGGCCATAGTTCCGATTATTGGACACTTTCGCTGCTGGTCTCCGGTTTTGGCAGCATTGGAACGGCCATCAACATTATCGCCACCGTTCTTTGCATGCGATGCCCAGGCATGAAGCTCAGCCGCATGCCCCTGCTGGCATGGCTCAACCTTGTGATGGGCGGAATGGTTCTGATTGCGATCACGCCGTTGTCTGCCGCGCAAATCATGCTGCTGATCGATCGGTATCTCGGAGGCCATTTCTTCGACACCCAAGCCGGCGGATCGGCTGTCCTCTGGATGCACTTTTTCTGGATCTTCGGTCATCCAGAGGTTTACATTCTCGTCATTCCTGCTTTTGCTTTCTTGTCGGAAATCATTCCGGTCTTTTCCCGCAAGCCTATTTTCGGATATCCCGTCATGGTTGCGGCGACAGTCGCCATCGGTCTCGTAAGCACGAGTGTCTGGGCCCATCATATGTTCTCGATCGGGATGAGTTCCTACGCCAACAGCTTCTTCGCGATCACAACCATGGCTGTCGGCATTCCCACCGGAATCAAGATCTTTAACTGGATCGGCACGATGTGGGGCGGAAGGATTCAGTTCAAGGTGCCAATGCTGTTCTGCATCGGCTTTCTGTTCCAGTTCTTAATCGCCGGTCTCACCGGCATCATGCAGGCAGCGGTGCCCTTCGATTGGCAGCTCACTCTCTCGTATTTCGTCGTGGCGCACTTTCATTACGTAATCGTGGGCGGAATTCTGTTTGCAATCTTCGGTGCATTCTATTACTGGTATCCGAAAATGTCTGGCCGGATGCTAAGCGAAAGTCTTGGCAAATGGCATTTCTGGCTATTTCTGATCGGCTTCCACCTGACGTTCGACGTGATGCACATCCCCGGATTGCTCGGGATGCCACGCCGGATTTACACCTACGAGCCCGGTCGCGGTTGGGACACCTTGAACTTCATCGTCACAATCGGTGCATTTATCCAGGCGATTGCAATCCTTGTATTTGTGGCAAACCTGATCATTTCGTATTTCAAAGGAGCAGAGGCCGGGAACGACCCGTGGGACGCATGGACACTGGAGTGGTCCATCAGTTCACCGCCGCCGGCGTATAACTTTGCGACCGTTCCGACGGTCGCGAGCCGCCGCCCCTTGTGGGACCTGAAGCATCCGGAAGATCCCGATAGCCGCTATGAGTGAAGGCGAAACCATATGAGCGCAATGACAACTCCGTTCCCGAATACACCAGGCGCGTGGAACCTTCCTTCCCGTGGGAAGGTCGCGATGGCTGGCCTTATCATCGCCGAGTCGGCAATCTTTACAATCTTTGTCGTTGCGTATCTCTTCTATTTGGGAAAAAGCGTTACCGGGCCGACTCCGCGCCAGGTACTCGAGACGCCAATCTTATATACGATCTGCCTGCTTTCGAGCAGTCTCACGATTCACTTTGCGGCCAGGTCGCTCGAACGCAACCAGGCGAATCGATTTCAAGTCCTGTGGCTGCTGACCGTCGCGCTCGGTGGCTTGTTCCTATACGGCACGGGCCAGGAGTGGCACCGGCTGATCTACGAACATGGGCTGACGATCTCCACGAACCTCTTTGGAACTACCTATTACTCGCTTGTCGGCTTGCATGCTTTTCACGTCACCGTAGGTCTGATCATGCTCTTGATTGTCGCGCTCTTCGCACTCACCGGGCGCGTGGGGATGAACCAGTCGGGTCGGATTGCAGTGCTTTCGATGTATTGGCACTTTGTAGATGCCGTGTGGGTCGTGGTTTTCACCGTGGTTTACGTGCTCGGGCGCTGAGGTAGATATGGCAACACTATTGACAACAGAACAATTGAGCGAAAGTCCTCACGCTCCGCGCGAGATCGAAGTGCCCGCGCCGACAGCATGGCCCTTTCTTTTGGCTTTTGGCGCGGCGCTATTGTTCGCAGGCTTGGTAACGAGCATGTCGGTAAGCGCGCTTGGAGGCATTCTCTCTTTGGCTGGGTGTGTCGGTTGGTTTCGCGAAGTGTTTCCGCACGAGCATGAAGAAGCGGTGCCGGTCGTTCCTGAAGAGATTCGCCTGACTACTGAGCGCCGGGTCGTAGAACGGCTTCCCGTTGTCGCGGAACAATTGCGCGCCTGGCTCCCGGTTCGCACCTATCCGATCTCGGCGGGTGTGAAGGGGGGATTGGCGGGCAGCATCGCAATGGCCGTGTTGGCGTGTGCTTACGGCGTGCTGAAGGCCGGTAGCATCTGGTATCCCATCAATCTCCTCGCTGCAGTCGTTTACCGGGAATCGCTCAGACTCGTGCCCGCGCAACTCAATTCATTTCATGCTGACGCCTTTGCGATTGCTCTGGTCCTGCACGGGCTCGTCTCTGTCTTTGTTGGCTTGCTCTATGGTGCGATGCTTCCGATGTTGCCACGCCGTCCGATTGTCATTGGAGGATTGGTTGCCCCGGTCTTGTGGTCGGGGCTACTCTACACAATCCTCGGACTGCTGAATCCGTTGCTGGCGAGCCAAATTGATTGGGTCTGGTTCGTTGCATCCCAGGTGGGCTTCGGAATCGTCGCGGGCCTCGTTGTAGTGCGCCAGGCGAGCGTTCCAACCCGGGAGAATGTGTCGTTTGCTCTACGGGCAGGAATCGAGGCTCCGGGAGTTACTCCGCCACGAGAAAGCGGGGAGGGCCGATGAACCGGGTCCCATTGTTCTGTGCGCTCACCGTCTCCAGCCTTGTGCTGTTGTCCGCGTGCAGCACTCCGAATGGCCAGCCTTCTAAAGGCTCGGAGCCTGTGGCACCGAACCAGCTTGCGGAATTCGGCACCCTCTATGCCCAGAACTGCGCTGGTTGCCACGGCGCGGAGGGGCGCGGAGGTGCCTCGATCGCGCTCGGCGACCCAGTGTATCTCGCTATCGTCGATGAAAAGGCGATGCGCAAAGTCATCGCGAACGGCGTCCGCGGAACATCGATGCCGGCGTTCGCGCAGGCAGCCGGAGGAATGCTGACCGAGCAGCAGATCGACGTGATTACGAGCGGAATTCTGTCACGCTGGGGACAGAAGGGAATTCTCGACGGCGCCGATCCGCCTTCGTACACGGCAAAAGCTGAAGGCGATGCGGCGCGCGGGGAACTCGTGTACGGATCCTTCTGCGCGTCCTGCCACGGTCCTGGGGGCAATGGCACATCCAAGGGCAGCGCTATCGCGAATGATTCATATCTTGCCCTCGTCAGCGATCAAGGACTGCGAACGATCGTGATCACGGGCAGGCCGGAATTGGGCGCACCCGACTGGCGCGGAAATATTCGCGGAAGGCCGATGACCGAAAAGGAGATCACTGATGTGGTTGCCTGGCTGGCGTCTCGGCGCGTGCAGAATCCCGGGCAGCCTTATTCCGCCTCGAACTACACCAGGCACTAGGAGTTCACATATGTCTACGAAACCTGCGGTTGCACTATCGAGTGATGCCGCAATCTCGCGCCGGGGATTTTTCATGAAGCTCGGAATCCTGTTCAACGGACTTGCGGCGATCGTTTTGGCTTTGCCCATCGTGCGTTTCCTCGCGTCCTCGGCTACTCGCGGACGCGCGAACGGCTATCTGTCGTGGGTAGCTCTAGGGCAGGTGAGTGAGTTCCCTGAGGGCGAAACACGTCTGGCGAGTTTTCGAAATCCCTTTGAAATGCCTACAGATGGCAAAACCGTGGAGACAGCCTGCTGGGTACGCCGTGTTTCCGGCGATCAGTTCCAGGTTTTTGCAATTAACTGCGCCCATCTCGGCTGCCCGGTCCGCTGGTTCCCGCAATCGGGTCTCTTTATGTGTCCATGCCACGGTGGCGCCTACTATCGTGACGGCGGACGCGCCTCGGGGCCACCGGAGCGCGGGCTTTTCGAGTATTCATACAAGATCGAAAAGGGTGTGCTCACGATTAATGCGGGGCAGTTGCCGACACCGGGAGACCCGGTGGCCGATCTGTCGTTGGAGAAGCCCCCATGCGCGTGATTAGACGAGTTGGGGAATGGTTCGATCATCGTTTGCAATTGGCAGCGCCGATCCGCGAGGCGGTCGAACATCCTGTTCCACGAAATACCGCGAGTTGGTTCTACGTCTTCGGCAGCGCGGCGCTGACCGTATTCCTTCTTCAGCTTGTCACTGGAATTTTGCTCGCGCTCATTTACGTGCCCTCGGCCAGCGAGGCATGGAGTAGCCTGCAGGCTCTGAACCATCAGATAACGCTCGGCTGGTTTATCCGCGCCATGCATGGATGGGGATCCAACTTCATGGTCGCCATCGTCTTGATACACATGGCGCAGGTGTTTTTGTTCGGGGCTCACAAGTTCCCGCGCGAACTCACCTGGATCATCGGCGTCTTTCTATTGCTGATGACCCTCGGCATGGCTTTCAGCGGACAAGTGCTGCGCTTCGATCAGGACGCCTACTGGGGCTTGGGAATCGGGGCTTCGAT
>Ga0308309_10002240_pt1 | contig 11522 bp, 10 predicted proteins | sample HubBroMetageWFT5_FD_192491 | JGI IMG/M metagenome (GOLD analysis project Ga0308309, IMG submission 192491) | Warmed and freeze-thawed soil microbial communities from the Hubbard Brook experimental Forest, New Hampshire - Hubbard Brook CCASE Soil... | ecosystem: Environmental > Terrestrial >... | reverse complement strand
AACGCTGAATTCCATCGCTTGATGTTCCTCGCGTGCGGTTCCTGGTGCGCTCATTCGGGTTCCTCGCCACTTTCTACCGCTGTCGTACTGTACTCGCTTTTTGCCAAAGTATAAAGCCCACACTACACGCAAATCCTGTGGAAATACGCGGAAATCGGAACTCCCTGACTCCGGTCCAGCGCAAGAGACCAATCGCTTTTTTCCCACAACCACAATCATCACAACAAGAGCAGTTACTAATTCTTGAGAGCTATAAAGCTTGTTGTTGTGATGAGCGCGGTGGATTTGTGGAAAGCTCAACAACCACTTTTATCCCAGTGGCCTGGACCTAATTCTTCCAAGTGGCGAATTGTGGGAAACGGTGAAAACGTAGCTTCAGACAGTCGCATCGAGCCCCGGATGAAGATATCTTCCGCGGTACTTAACAGAATTTCCGCATCTTCTCCGATACCTATTCACAGGTTTTGCCACGCGTGTTTGGGCGAATATTAGCGGCGGACGGAACCATGTAAACACCAAGAGTAGGAGATCCCGCGAGGAACAAATCTTGTATGCGTCGAGCACATCGATGTGTGTAACGGTTAAAAACGCAGCGTGGAAAAACGTCGAATCTATTGCAATGTATCCATCAAGCGAGTGATGGTCCGATTCAAATCTTTGTCCGATCGCCGCATCTCCTCGATCTTGTTGATGGAGTGCAGCACGGTAGTGTGATGCTTACCGCCAAATTGCCGCCCAATCTCGGGCAACGACGCCGAGGTGAGTTGCTTGACGATGTACATGGCCACCTGGCGCGGGAACGCGATAGCCCGCGTGTTGCTACGAACCTTCAAATCCTGCTCGCGCATATTGAAATGCTCGCTCACGCGCTTCTGGATCAGGTCGATAGTGACACGCTTTTCCTGTGACGCGATGATGTTACGCAGCACCTGCTGCGCCGTCGCGAGAGAAATCGTGGCGCCGGTCAAGGATGCATACGCCATCAACCTCGTCAGCGCGCCTTCCAACTCGCGCACGTTAGACTTGATGGCCCTCGCGATGTACTCGGCCACTTCGTCCGGCAAACTAAACCGGTCGTTCTCCGCCTTTTTCTGGAGAATCGCAATCTTGGTTTCCAGATCCGGCGGCTGGATGTCCGCGATCAAGCCCCATTCAAAACGCGAGCGCAGCCGCTCCTCGATCGAATTGATCTCTTTCGGCAGGCAGTCGGAAGAAATCACAATCTGCTTCTGCTGTTCGTACAGCGCATTAAACGTATGAAAGAACTCTTCCTGCGTCCGTTCTTTCCCTGCGATGAACTGAATATCGTCCACGAGCAAAACGTCCACGGTATGGAAGCGGTCGCGGAAACTGGTCATGCGGTCGAAACGCAGAGAGTTAATTACCTCGATGGTAAATTTCTCGGCGCTAACGTAACTCAGCCGCATGGCGGGATTGCGCTTCTTGATGGTGTGCCCGATGGCGTGCATCAAATGGGTTTTCCCCATCCCCACTCCGCCATAGAGAAACAGCGGGTTGTAAGCCTTCGAGGGCTGCTCAGCCACGGCGCGCGCCGCTGCGTGCGCAAATTCATTGGACTTTCCGACGACAAACGAATCGAAGCTGTATCGCAAATTCAGTTGGTGATCGCTGCTTTCAAAATCAAGTTTCGCTTGTTTCACGCCGGTTGCTGCGGGAGCGGCTGGCACGGGCTCTTCCTCCGTACAGACGTATTGCACTTTCACGTTGGGGGTCCCGAGTTCGTGGAACACGGCTTTGACGATCTCGCCATAGGTCCGGGTCAAGACCTGCCGAAAAACCGTGCTGGGGATCTGCACAAACAGGTTGTCACCTTCGGCGCGATTCAGCCGCGTGGGTTGAAACCAGGTGGTATAGGTGTTGATGCTGACCCGGGACTTCACGTGCTCGAGAAACCGCTCCCAGGAATTCGTGGCAGTAGTCATCGCAAGAGAAAATCTCACCCCGTTATTTCCACAGATGTGAATAAGCTGTGGAAAGCAGGTCCCTTCATTATCGTTTTTCAGGCTTCGGGAATCGTGCCCGTACCGGAGCGTCTTGCTTTCCCCTGGCGCCCCGCGCGCGGCCCTTCAAGATTTGCCGGCCCCTCGTACCGCCGCTATCAGACAGCGCGGGATTGTCGCCGATTGGACGGAATGGAGCAAGCGAAAAGTGTGCGAAGGGATTCACCGGGGTGCACACCCCATGCACAGCTTTTCCACAAGCCCAATTTTTGTGCAAGAGCATTGGCGAAGCCGCATTTGCAAGGGAATTTACAAATAATTTTCGCACGCACACGCATCTTTGCACAGGTTCAATGCAAATCACCCTGAGGATAAATCGACTATTGTTGAGATTTTTTATCGGGCCGTTCGAATTCATAGATGCCCAGCGGGTCGCTTCCGATGATCAGACGGTCTTGCTCGATGAGAATCGTGGTTGCTTCCAGCCGCGCCTCTTCGGGCGTGTAGATCTTGTAGGTCGCGCGGCGATTTCCTTCCTTGTCAAAGTGAAGCAGGTTGTTGCCCAAAGCCATCCATACTTCTCCGGTGGCGCGCTCCACGCCAACGGCCGTAAGGATGCGCTTGAACACAGGCGGCTCTCCGCGCTTCTCCTGCCTCTCGATCTCCTTGCGAGTGGCCTGGGCTGCCGGCCACGCGTCTACTCCGGTGTACTGAATATCCTGGCCCCCGTAGCCGTTGCGGTCGTATTGACGCACGGTCGGTTCCGGCAGATAGGGAAATGCATAATAAAGATGGTCCCCGCCGTCCGTCACAAGCATCCCGATATTCAGAAAGCGGTTCACTTCCGGACGCTCGGAAATCGGCTCGGGGTCGCCAAACTCGCGCACGTCGCGCCCGTTCTTGTCGAACACCATGACCAAATGCGGTTGGTGCACGGTAGCCACGGCAACTTCCCCATCCGGGAGTGCCGCGATCGCCACCGGCGCATTCACTTTAATCAGACGCGCATTTCCTTTGCTGTCCCATATCTTGATCGCATTTGCGCCGCGGTCCGCCACATAAACAGTTCCTTGGGCGTCCACGTCTAGGTCTTCGCCGAAGGTGATGCTTGCCAATTGGGGTGACTGAGGACTCGGACCCTTAGCATCTTCATAGGCAGGAACTCTCTTCAGCAGTTTCCCTGCTGCATCGAAGACCGAAGCCGATGATCCCGGGGCGCTTAACACATAATAATTTCCGTCCGCCCCGCGCTTCACCGCCCGCAGCCCCGGTCCTACTCCGGGCAAGAGCCGCTTCTTGGCAATCAGTTCGCCCTCGTCCTGGCCGAGCGCGCCCGCGGCGAAACACCCCAGCAGACACAACCCCGCAAGAATCTTCACGTTATTCACAACCCCTTTGTTCTGCGTCATTTGTTCTGAGTCATCAGAGTACGACGGAAGGATACAGGTTGCCCGTTTCAGACCATTCCGAGTGCCGATCAATCAATTCAAAGTCTAAACCGCGACCATCTGCGCGCTCATTGGGTAGCGGCGGCGACTTGGTCTGGATCAAAATCAAATCCTATTTCTTTAAGGCGCTGGCATAACTTTGAGACGATCTCTTTCAGGTGCTCCTTATACTCAAAGCGTATGATCCCCTCGAGGTCACTGGGAATCTCAAGTTTCCCCTTGATAATGATAACCATGCGCTTCCTGGTGAGAGAGGCCAGCAGCATGCCGGCCTCTAGTATGACATTCTGCCGTGCTCGTTCCTTGACAGTTCTCGGTCGATCCTTCTTCGCGTAGCCTACGTCGTCCGGGGTCATGAGGACGATTCCGAACTCGCAGGCGCGGCTGCGGCCGATCTGCTTTTCAAGGGCTTCAATGATCGTATGGCCTCCTCCGCTAGAGTTCATCAGAATGACCGGCTTCAGGCCGAGCCTGAGTAATACCAGTTCGAGTTGGTCACGCGCTTTTGCATCATGGCCATGCACGACGAAAATCTTGCGCGAGCGCTGATCATGATTCATACGCAGTTTGTGAGTTCTCGACTTCCGGACAGGTATTTTGCCTAGCTTTAGATTCATACCAGCCTTCGGGGTTCCAGCAAATCGAACTTTCCCCACGACACCCCCCAATCTCACTCGGCCTGGCCTGTTCACTCGAACCTTCCGAGGACTGACCCCGACAAGGCTTGCCTCATAACATCTGGAAACCAGAGCTCCACGTAACCAGCCACGATTGCCAGGAACACCCCGGAGTGGTCTCCCGGGGGAGCAAGCATCCTCGCGACTTTGGGTATTTGCACACGCCAGCCCGGGCCTTTTGGAGACAGGACGCAAGGAATTAGGCTGGCTCGAATTGCGGCCCACTTGTCGCTGTCAATTTTCTCAAGAGGGCCAGCAGCCGCTGCTGCCTCGTCCCATTTTGTGAGCATGCTATCGAAGTCCTGTTGTTGAGAGGACTCCTCGGGAGGATCTATCAAACGAAAGGCTCCTGGCTTGATGACCAAGAGGACGCGTGAAAGAGGGTTCGGTCCGGACAGGCGGGCGACATCGGCGAAGCGATCGGGCAGACGTATGCGCTCGCCTTCAAATTCAACAAATTTGAAGGCGTCTTCGGGAATTTGGCGCTGACCGTTACCCCGAATTACCATAAGACTCTTTCAGTCTCAATAAAGGGAACTTATGGAGATACACCAATTATCGTTGACAATTACCACGAATTACCAGACACTATAGGTGGCACAAGGGGCCAGAATTTGCGCAACAGGTTGGCCCGAAGGCGAAAGTTTGGTGAACGTCAGTTGGAGGGCCTTTCCACACCCATCCCAGATATTTGGGTTCTTGAACAGGGTTTCCTCAGAGGCTCATTGCTCTCTGAGATTCGGCTTTGTAGCATTCGAGCCTCCAGCTCGGGGCGAGGAAAGCAGGTGATCCGATGAGCGACGCGCTTCCAAGAGTTGGGTCTGCGCTGCTGGTAAAGGATGAAAGTGACCGCATTCTCCTCGGTCAGCGGAACAAAGATCCCCACCGGGGCTTCTGGGTGATTCCTGGAGGGAAGATTCACGCGTTCGAGCGCATCGCGGATGCTGGAGTTCGAGAACTGCAGGAGGAGACGGGGCTTTTGGTGGAAGTCGCCGATCAGTTCAAGGTCTATGAAATCGTGAATCCCCCCAACGAGCACAGGATCGTGATCTACAGTTGGGCGAACGTAATCGGTGGCACGGCCAAGGCCTCCGACGATCTTTCAACGGTTAAATTCTTTCGAGCAGATGAACTGGCCAGCATACCTCTTACATCTTTAGTTCGATTGGTTCTGCAGGACGCAGGCCTGCTGCATGCCGAAACGCTGGCGGCTACGCGTACAGCTTGATCGGCGCGGATTTGCATTCCTCCTTTTCTATCTGAACTTAATAGTCTAGAATTGCTGCCAATTTCTCTCTAACTACGTTAGTTTTCGGTAGAGGGAGGACTCAATGATTTCCTGGCAAGGGCGTCTAGAGAACCTCCGTACTGGTTTCCGTATGCACAGCCAGGGAGTAGCTTTTTGGCTTGGGCTCCTGCTCGCGGGAGCAACGGCGTGGCTCTGGCAGCGCAAAATTCTAGGCGACATTCCGGGATCGTTTTTGGTCGGTGTCGGCGCGGCGATTCTTGCCGCTGCAGTCGTTGCTTATCTGAGTCCCTTTAATGAGCCAGCGTTTAGACGATTTCTGTCATTCAAGATCGAATATGTCTGGCTCTCGCGACAGACTATTGACAGCAAATATTGGGTCGACCGTTTGAATGGCGCGCAAGAACAGTGCATCCTTTTGGGTATTGCGCACGGCGGATGGTGCGGAGATGCAATGTTCCTTCCAACCGTTCACGAACGCCTTCAGCACAACGTTGTGTTCAAAATGCTTTTCCTCAACCCCAACTTAAAGGCTGCGGAACTTCGATCCGCCGAAGAAATGCGCCAGAGCGAGAAAAGTAAGAGGGAAACGAGAGATGTAATCAGGGAGTCTATTAAGACCATGTGGGACTTTCGACGGGGGTTAGAGGCGGGATTAAGAGACCGCCTTCGGCTGTACGCCTATGAGGCCACACCCAGTTGCGGCTTAATGTGGATCGATAAGAAAATTCTCGTTACGCATTACCTTGCGGGACTACCCGACGTCACATCTCCTGCCCTTCTCGTCGCGTCGCCTGAAGGCGAAATGGAAGGAAGCCTATACAACATTTACGCAAAGAATCTGGAGGAGATCGAGGGTCACAGTATCGTGATAGTAGAAGAGAATATTGACCAGTTTTTGCCGAAGGGGGCATAGCGCGGATGCTAAGGTCTGACTGTGATTTTTGTAGGGAGTTCGCTGGCGATTCTGATAATTCGTTTCAAACGATCTATGCCGGCGGCCCGGATAGTCGCTTTCTCCTGCGTTCGCTTCAATTTGTCGTAGTTCCGTCGTTGGGCCAAATCTTCGAGGGCTATTTGCTTCTCTTGCCCATCAAACATTTCAGAGCTTTGGGTGATCTGCCCCCCCTGGCCCTAGAAGAGTTCGTGGCGATTTCGGAATCCGTCAAAAAAGTCCTTGAAAATGATTACGGCCCTTGCATTTTCTTTGAGCACGGGACGCGATCTGCCGGTGTCGGTGGATGTGGAATCTACCACGCACATGCACATGCCGCGCCCCTGGCGGGGCTTTCGGACCCCGTAGATATACTTAAGAAAAGATTCCCGTACGCGACGCTGGCCAATTTGAACGAAATCAGCAAGGAAAGCGCGGGCCTCTCCTCCTATCTTTTTTATCAGGACACCGCTGCGAGGCTGTACCTCTTCGATACGGGACCGCTCCCTTCACAGTATATGCGCAAGCTCTTGGCCGACTCGCTCGGTACGGAAGACTGGAATTGGCGTAATGCAGGGAGAGAGGACCGCGTGCTTGCGACGATAGCGCGGCTAGCGCCCAGATTTGAGGCGGAGGGCAAAGCCATCCACCAGCGATAGTCAACGGATGCCGTTCAGCAATCCAATTCTGATTGAGACGCAAACAGTAGCTGCCAACCAGCTTCCTGGCGTTTTCGAGACACTGCAGGGTTGCTGGAAATCCAGCAGCCTGCTGTGGATGCAGGCAAACGGCTTCCCCGCGTTACCGGGCCTAATCCTTAGCGGTTGGACCAGTGATAGCGCGAGTGCCGTAGAGCGATTTTGCAGCGAGAACGATTTTTTTGACCTGCTAATCAGGATTGAGCAGCCGGGGCAGCGGTGGACGCGACGCAGAGGCGGTTACACGATTCCAACTGATCAGGTCCAAAGGCAGGTTGAAGAACTGGAACACGATGGGCTACTCGCAATTCTTTTGGAGCCTGCAAGTCCGTATTCAGACCTTTATAGCTTGACCACGGCATGCGACCTCGAAAGTGGCAAACTCGACGTGGAGGTTGTTGGACCAGGTTTTGACGCGAGCGATGTTCTCCGGTCCGACCTTGTGCCCCACGAGCGGTTTGAGGTTGCCCTGGGCAGCTCGGACGAGGAAGCTGGAACTGACTCCGGGTTTCTGCCAAGGCGTTTGTCCATTATCGGACGCGAGGACTACCGAGCCAGTGTTGAGCAGCGACTAGAGAAAATCGGAGCGAGGCTGCGCAACCCGTCATTTCCGGATGAGTTGATTGGGTCCGGTTCGTCCGGCGTCGAGCGTGCGGCCCTGGCCAAAGAGGCGGAGCAGTTCCTGAGAGCGACGGGCCAGACGATGCTTTTGGACCACGCTGAAGAGTATCAGCCGATACCCCTGCCAGTGCTAAGTGTCTTCCTGAAAGAATTCCAGCGAATATTTGAAAGGGTCAGAACACAAAAAGCTCACTGGCAGATACTGTCGCTCGCCGCGAGCTTTCTTCCTCGAGGGCGCTTCGTAATCTGGGACTTCTTTGTGCCCGGCGCGAGCGACACAACAGTTCTGGGTCGGATCTAGCCGAACGGGAAACTGCGATGGCCCCCCAAAAAGAGCTTGACAAAAGATGGCGATATGGTATGATGGCGGGGTAGCGAATTGCGCTTTGGCGCAGTTCGCTTTTTGTGTTTTAGGCCGCTCCCAGCGGCTTTCCCGCGGATGAGGTAAGACGGGTAGGGCCACCCTTGGCCCTTTTTCGCCTTTTGCGTGTAATCCCGATAAGAATCTTCTCTCACATTGGACAAAATCATGAAAAACAAAGAACTGGACGCTGTTTCCCTCTGGAAACAGGTGGAAGACGTTGTGGCGCCGCAGCTGCGGCTGCCGGTGATCGACCACGTGGTGTATTTGCACCTGTTGCGGCACAGCCACCTGGAGGGCAAGCGAAGGCTGCGCTTTTCGATTCCGTGGCTGGCGCACAATATCAACCTTTCTACGTGCCCGACGCGCGAAGCGGTTCGCCGGCTGGCTGCGTGCGGTGTTGTGCGCCTGGTGGAACGCAGCAAGGCAGGGCACGTTGCGGAGGTGCGCTTGCCCGAAGAGGTTCGCGGCGTGCGCGCCAAAGCGTTCACACGGGCACGCGAGGCAGCCCCGAAGGCGGCCACCTCGGACATCGAGGAGGTGGATTTCCTGAAGACGTTGGAACTCCGAAGGGCCATCCACGCGAGGGAGCGCGGCCGGTGCTTCTATTGCTTGCGGCGAGTCGCTCCACGGTTGGAGTGCCTCGACCATGTCGTGCCACGGGCGCGAGTGGGGTGCAATTCGTACCGCAACCTGGTCTCGGCGTGCATGGAATGCAACGCGCAGAAAGGAGAGCGGCCAGCCGAGGAATATCTGCGCTGGTTGTTTCGCGAGCACCGGTTAGGCGCGGCCGAACTCAGAGGCCGCTTCGAGGCGCTCGAACTGCTTGCTGCGGGAAAGCTGAAACCGACGCTTCGGAGTCAGGAGGGAGAAGGGAGTCGGAGAGGTTAAGAGCCGGCGTGAGGGCTAGACCGAAGAGAGATTCCTCGGCTCCGCTCGGAATGACAGTTTGGGTGGATTGGTGGCAAAGGATGAAGCGGGGAGCTTAAGAACCAGTGTGACGACTAGACCGAAGAGAGATTCCTCGGCTCCGCTCGGAATGACAGTTTGGGTGGATTGGTGGCAAAGGATGAAGCGGGGAGCTTAAGAACCAGTGTGACGACTAGACCGAAGAGAGGTTCCTCGGCTCCGCTCGGAATGACAGTTTTGGATTGGGGGCAAAGGATGAAGCGGGGAGCTTTAGGTCCGGCGTGAGGGCTAGACCGAAGAGAGATTCCTCGGCTCCGCTCGGAATGACAGTTTGGGTGGATTGGCGGCAGAGTTCAAGCCGGAGAAAAGCGACGGCAGCAAGCTGCCGCACTACAAAGGGATTTAGTCGATGCGGAGGCGGAGGCGTTCGACGGACTTGGCGCGCAGCCGCCCCGACGCGTTGCGTGGCCCCGGGTCGTCCGTTTCTATCAGGACACAATTCATCTGTATGTCGCCGGACGCTACCTCAAAGCGCGCTGGGAGCCCGTCGAGAAACTTTTTGATGATGCCGGCTCGGTCCATCCCAATCACGCCGCCGTGCGGCCCGCTCATGCCCACGTCCGTGATATACGCGGTTCCACCTGGCAGGACGTGCTCGTCCGCGGTCGTCACGTGCGTATGTGTTCCCACGACTGCCGTGACGCGGCCATCGAGGTACCAGCCCATCGCCACTTTTTCACTGGTGGTCTCCGCGTGCATGTCCACGAAAACGAATGCGACATCCTCCGGCAGCTTGGCCAGTTCGATGTCGGCCTTTCGAAACGGATCGTCGATCGGCGTCATGAAGACGCGCCCCTGCAGGTTGAGCACGGCATATTTCACGCCATTCTTTGCCGAGCCAACGTACAGCCCGCTGCCCACGTTCCCTTCCGGAAAGTTCGCCGGCCGCAGCAGCCGCGGTTCATGCGGCATGAACTCGAGGATTTCCTTGCGGTCCCAGCTGTGGTTGCCGCCCGTTAGGACGTCAATCCCCATTGCGAGCAACTCCTCCGCCAGCCGGGGGGTTATCCCGAAGCCCGAAGCCGAATTCTCCCCGTTGGCGATGACCAAATCGATCTGCCGTTGCGCAACGATGTCCGCCAGCCGCTCGCGGACAATCTGCCGCCCCGGCGACCCGACAATGTCTCCAATGAAAAGTACGCGCATGCTTTATGAGGGCTCGTTGATACAAAAAAAAGAGCGGACTGCTTGGCCGTGGGGAGCTAGGCCGTGAACCTCTGAATTAGGTGGGCGCCACGAGCCAACCGTTAGGCTTTCCTGCCCCGCTCGCCCGTCATGATTCGTTTCGTTGCTGCCGTAGCGGCAATTTCGGCGTTCAAGACGCGCCAGCGGGACAGGCCGTGCACACAGGCTGTCTATCCGCAGCACCTCAGAGATTCGTCATTGGTTCAAACAGCTTTCGCTCCCTCACCTGCTTCGAAGAACCGCTCCGCCTCATATTCTAGCAGGATGCCCGGGCAAAGAAAGGCGGCGGCGCCACAGCTTGCTGAGAAGGTTTGAGACTGAGGGGGCCTCGAATACTCAAATCGGCGAGGAAAAGCGTCCCTACATTTGAAGAGCTCTTTCGGAAAGGACTAGTCGATGAAATCGATAACGGCGCCGTCGCGCCGGTCCAAAAATCCCACAAACTGCCCAAAATTTGGGGCCGTCACATTGTTGTACACGGCGTTGAAATTGCCGTGATTCGTCACGTTGAGCGAATAGAACCCCAGCCGAAAGTGGTGAGTCTTCCCGCTTTTCGCGCCAAGAAAAGGAACAGGGAAGACACGGTAGATTTTTACATCCAGCGAAAGATACGTGGCGAAGCGCTGCCCGTTTGGCGTGCCCACATAATTCTGCAGCACATCCACACTCGAGTAGGCGTAACCCGAATGCACATCGAGGATGGGACTGAACGTGAACTTCTTTGGCAGGGAAAACACTCCCCAAGTGACCATCCGGCTCGGGACGTCGGAAGGCAATATTCCATACACATTCGGCCGGATGACGGGCTGCAAGAACGGAATCATTACGTCTGAGAGGTTGTTCAAATCTCCCCTATTGTGGCTCCATATGTAAGAGGCGTTCACCTCATGGTGTTCGTGAACGGTGAAGCGCACGGTGCTTTCAATCTCCCGATAGTGAGAGGTACCGGTGTTCGTGAGACCCAGAAAAGAAGCCTGGCCGGTCGCACCGGTGAATGGATTGATGACAAACAGGTAAGTCGTGCGGCTGTCGATGTAGCCGACTCGCAACACCATGTTTCTCCGCAACTCGCGATCCCCCTCGATACTCCACGTGAAATTGCGCGGCGTCGTGCCCGGCCCCTGCGGCAAAATGCCGGTAGTGAGCGGATTCACGCCGCCCACATAGGCGTTGGTGTACGTTACAGGCGGCCCGATCAATTGCCCAGTAGAGTCAAACTGGCTCACCACACGAGTGGGGTTCACGCCAAAGTCGGCTGCCAGAAGAGGCAGCATGCTATAGAACAAGCCCGTCCCGGCTCGAATGACGGTCTTGCCGTCCTTATCTGGTGTGTAGGCGATACCCACGCGCGGTGCGAACGCCGCGGACCAGCCAGCGGTTTCGCTGGACAAACGCGCTCCAGCATCGACCGTCCAGTGGGGG
>Ga0308309_10002239_pt1 | contig 11525 bp, 11 predicted proteins | sample HubBroMetageWFT5_FD_192491 | JGI IMG/M metagenome (GOLD analysis project Ga0308309, IMG submission 192491) | Warmed and freeze-thawed soil microbial communities from the Hubbard Brook experimental Forest, New Hampshire - Hubbard Brook CCASE Soil... | ecosystem: Environmental > Terrestrial >... | reverse complement strand
CGTGGTAGGAGTTGAAGTGGTGTCAACGACCTTTTCCTCAATGTTTCTCACAGAAATATTGATGTCGGTCTTAACGCCAATACCGCCAAAATCGACGTGCAGTTCAGCCGCGATCGATTGCGCCCGGGACGCAGCCGCCTTCGTAGCCGACTGGAACACCGTTAGTGCGTTCTGCCTCAACGCATCGCGGACGCGCTCGTAGGGCCGGTTCACATAGTCGTAACTGCGAATCTCACGTCCCGTACTCATCGTTCCGCCCAACTGGACGGCCAGTCTTCAAACTGACGGTCACGAAAACTGTACCATAGCGCGCTCCTACCGGAGTTCGATTGCGTTTTGGCGTCTGTGCTTTCGGGTTCATTATTGCTTCAAACCGTACTTGAGGCATCGTTTCCGAGAACAATAACAATGAATTTCGCTGTATCATGGCTACCGCCCGAATTCAATAGCATCAGGCTAGCGGTTGACCGCGGACGCAACGTCCGCACCGACGCGTGAGGAGGCTCGATGTCTCAGATTGACGTCCCGTTGTTGCCCACGGGCTTTGGACAGACGCGGCGAGCCGACAATTGGTGGGTACAGCCGCTGGTTGTGTTTCTTGGTTTGTCGGCATTCGTCGTTTACTCCACGTGGGCTGCGCTGCAGGGGCAGCATTTCAGGTTCGGACCATATCTCTCACCGTTTTATTCGCCCGAATTGTTCGGCCCCGCCCACGAAGGTTGGTTTGGTCCGAACCCAAGTTGGATGCCTGCTTGGGTCACAGGAGCGGTGTTGATTCTGTGGGCGCCGGGCGGATTTCGAGTGACGTGCTACTACTATCGCGGGGCATATTACAAGGCTTTTTGGGCCGATCCGCCTTCCTGCACCGTGGGTGAGCCGCGGAAGACATATCTCGGCGAACGATCGTTCCCTCTGATCCTGCAAAACCTCCACCGGTATTTTCTATATCTGGCCCTCGTGTTTCTCGTAATTCTGACGCGGGACGTGTGGGATGCGTTCTGGTTCGACGGCCGGTTTGGCGTCCGGGTCGGCACACTCGTCTTGTTGACGAACCTCGTGCTGCTGAGTTCCTACACTACGGGATGCCACTCCTTTCGACATCTGGTCGGCGGTTTACGCGATCGGTTGGAGGGGGCGCCGGCCCGCAAGCGAGTCTACGATTGCGTGAGTTGCCTGAATCGGCGCCACATGCTGTTCGCCTGGTGCAGCCTCTTCTCTGTTGCGTTTTCTGATTTGTACGTGCGGATGTGCTCGATGGGTATCTGGACAGATTGGAGAATCGTCTAGTGAGCGAGTACATCACGCATGAGCACGACGTTCTGATCATCGGAGCCGGGGGTGCCGGGCTGCGGGCTGCCGTCGAGGTGTCGGCCGCTGGAGGAAAGGTCGCGGTCATTTCGAAATCTCTTCTTGGCAAAGCGCACACCGTCATGGCCGAGGGCGGCATAGCCGCGGCGATGGGAAATGTGGACGACCGGGACAACTGGCGCGTTCACTTTGCCGACACGATGCGCGGCGGTCAATACCTGAGTAACTGGCGGATGGCGGAACTGCATGCCAAGGAAGCTCCGGTATGCGTGCGCGAACTGGAGGCCTGGGGCGCACTTTTTGATCGCACGAGCGACGGCCGAATTCTCCAGCGGAATTTCGGCGGCCATCGGTATCCTCGGCTTGCCCATGTGGGCGACCGTACCGGCCTGGAAATGATCCGCACTCTTCAAGACCATGGAATCCATTTGGGGCTCGACGTTTTCATGGAACACACAGTCGTCACGCTGTTGAAGGACGGCAGCCGCATCGCAGGCGCGTTTGGATACGACCGCGAGCGCGGCCGATTTCACTTGTTCCGCGCCAAAGCCGTAGTGCTGGCGACGGGAGGAATTGGAAGGGCTTACAAAATCACCAGCAACAGTTGGGAATATACGGGCGACGGCCATTCGCTCGCCTACCATGCCGGTGCGGCGCTGATGGACATGGAATTTGTGCAGTTCCACCCTACGGGAATGATTTGGCCACCCAGCGTGCGCGGCATCCTGGTCACGGAAGGAGTGCGCGGCGAGGGAGGGGTGCTGCGTAATCGGAATGGCGAGAGATTCATGTTCAAAGATATTCCGCCGTTGTACACCAACCAGACCGCCGATACGGAAGAAGAAGGCTGGCGGTACACGCAGGGGGACAAGAACGCGAAACGCCCGCCCGAACTGCTGACCCGCGACCACGTGGCCCGCTGCATCCGGCAGGAGGTTCGAGAAGGGCGGGGCAGTCCTCACGGCGGTGTGTTCCTGGACATCGCGTGGATCAAGGAGAGAATTCCGAACGCGGCCGAGTATATAAAGAAGAAGCTTCCCAGTATGTATCACCAGTTCAAGCAGCTTGCCGACATTGACATTACCCAGGAGCCGATGGAAGTTGGTCCTACGACCCACTACATGATGGGAGGTGTCAAGGTGGACGCTGATTCCCAAATGTCGGACGTGGCAGGCCTGTTTGCAGCGGGAGAGTGCGCGGCTGGTCTGCATGGCGCCAACCGGCTCGGCGGGAATTCACTTTCCGATTTATTAGTCTTCGGCAAGCGGGCCGGTGAGTACGCCGCGGCCTATGCAAAAGAGAACTCGCTGGGCACGGTGAAAACGGATGAACTCGGATCCGCGGAAAAGTGGGCGCTGCAGGCCTTCGAGCGCAAGGGGTCCGACAATCCGTACGCCGTACAACATACATTGCAGGACGTGATGCAGGAACTGGTGGGGATCGTACGTCAGGAACAGGAGATGCTGCAAGCGCTCGAGCGCCTTCGAGAGTTGAAAGGCGCCAGCGAGCGGGTCAGCGTGGAGGGAAACCGGGAATACAATGGAGGCTGGCACACGGCGCTCGACTTGCACAGCCTGCTGACTGTCTCGGAAATTGTTACCCGGGCGGCGCTGGAACGGAAAGAGAGCCGTGGGGCGCATTTCCGCGATGATTTTCCCGCCAAGGACAAGCAGTACGACGGCTTCAACATCGTGGTGCGAAAACGCGCCGGTGGAGAAATGCAGCTCACACGCGAGCCCATTCCCCCGATGCGAGAGGATCTGCAGCAAATCATCCAGGAGATGAAGTAATGGCGACGGCCACGTTTCGGATATGGCGTGGGGAAAAAGGCCAGGGGAAGTTCCAGGACTACACTACAGAAGTCTCAGCGGGCATGGTGGTCCTCGATGCCGTGCATCAAATACAGGCGGAACAAGCCGGCGATCTTGCGGTTCGCTGGAACTGCAAAGCGGGGAAATGCGGCTCGTGCTCAGCCGAAGTGAACGGTATGCCGAAATTGATGTGCATGACGCGGCTGAACACGCTCCCGCTGGATACACCTGTGACCGTCGAACCCATGAAGGCATTTCCTCACATAAAGGATCTGGTCACGGACGTATCGTGGAATTACCAGGTAAAGAGGCGCATCCCGAAGTTCCAGCCGCGGCAGCCGGATGCGCCCGATGGCACCTGGCGCATTGCGCAAGAGGATGTCGAACGGGTACAGGAGTTTCGCAAGTGCATCGAGTGCTATCTCTGCCAGGATGTCTGCCACGTCTTGCGCGACCATCACATGCACGAACAATTCATTGGCCCCCGATTTCTGGTTTATGCGGCCGCGCTCGAAATGCATCCGTTGGATGTAGGCGATCGCGTGGAAGATCTGAGAAAACAATTCGGCATAGGTCTCTGCAACATCACCAAGTGCTGTACGAAAGTTTGTCCTGAAAACATCGCGATCACCGACAACGCCATCATCCCGCTCAAGGAACGCGTCGTTGATCGCTTCTTCGATCCTCTGTCGAAACTGTTCCGGGTATTCAGCAATTCGAAAAGGTAGGAGAGGTTATGCATTTCGAACTGAAATCTATTTCCGAGCAGAGTATTCCCGAAGCGCTAGCGAAGGTCGAGCGCTACAGACTATTGAATGAACCCAGCCTGGCGGAGAGCATTTGCCTCGATATTCTGGCCATTGTTCCCAATCACCAGCAGGCGCTGATTTCGCTTCTGCTCGCGCGCACCGACCAATTCGATTCTGATGTCCGTGTGAAATCCGCACAAGAGGTCCTGGCCCAAATTAAGGGCGACTTCGAGCGGGCCTACTACCAGGGCATCATCTGGGAGCGTTTGGGAAATGCGCGCATCCGCCATGGCGGCACTGGAGCCGGCGTATCCGCATATCACGCGCTGCGGGAAGCAATGGATCACTATGAGAGGGCCATGAATTTTGCGATACCCGGAAACGACGATGCCATTCTGCGATGGAACACCTGTGCGCGCGTGATCATGCAGAATCCGGACCTCGGCCCGGTCCCTGAGAGTGAGCCGGCAGAGGCGTGGGAGCACGACGAAGCCGGCTCCAGAATCGCAGACGCGTGAACCTGCTCCATCATGTTTGTGCAATTTCCCGCATCGAAATTCCGGGGAATACAGCTCGCCGCCGAGTCATGCGGCGCGGGCCTTCGCAGAGAACAGGCAGGCCGCAACCTCACGGAGGACGTGCTCGTAGTCAGCAACCGTCGCCCGCTCCACATGAATACGAGCGCCCTTTACGCCTGCTTCTTGCGCCAACCTCTTGAACTCACTCTGAAGAAAGACTTCTAATTGCTTCGGTGTCAAGACGGCAATGGGAACGGTAGAGGATTGGCCGGTCTCGGTCTCAATCCTCACGCAGTATGGAGATTCGGACTGTTGTGTTTCCGGACTCATGCGACACCCGCCTTTTCTGGATTGACGAAAGTGGCAGGCAAGATCCTTAGTATTCTATCGCGTCCCGCCGCTCCGTGCGCGATTCAAATAGCCCGCACCCAGTTCCTGGCGCATTCCTGAGAAGGGGGAGCCATGTGTGATGCAAGTGAGATCCATTGTTGCAGGATTCCTTTCGCTGCCGTGTTCCTTGCATTCCTGTGCCTTCTACCGGCAACCGCGCAAAGGAGCAAAGAACCCAGTCTTCCCAAATACGACCTGCATACCGAAACCAAGATGAAAGTAACCGTTGATGAAGTGAAACTTCCCCCAAAAGGTAGCGAGAAAGATGGGGCCCACCTGCTGGTGAAGAGTGGAACCGACTCCGTCGACGTTAACCAACGCCCACAGTCCTTTTTCGACGACATGGGGATAAGTTTCAGCAAGGGAGACGAGGTCACCCTCACCGGCTCGAAAGTGAAAACAAGGCGAGGCAGACCTCATCCTTGCGCGGGAAGTGGTGAAAGGCAACGATACATTCGTCATGCGAGACGAGAAAGGGAATCCCGTCTGGAACTGAATGCTATCTGTAGAGGGACCGCGAAAACCGGAAGTTATCCAGAAACGGGCTCGCAAAGACATTCCTGTGCTTCTTCCGTGACCCTCAATGAGTGCTATCGCGATTTATCACCAACTGGCAATAACTTCCGAGTGGCTGACAACTCGGCGATTGAGCAAGCGCTAAAGCAACGAAGCCGCGTCTAATAAGCGGTTCGGCCATAACAGCCCTTGACACCGGCACCCGTCGCGCATACGATTTCGCCGAAACCCTCCGCGCACCAGTACGGCTTGGGCAGTTGGGAGAAAGAAGAGGACGACACCATGATGAGAAGAGTCATTTTCGCAGCGGCTCTCAGCGCGCTAATGCTGAGCTTCAGTGCGTCCGCTTCCGCGCAGAGCCCATATTACGTGCTTACGAACGACGAGAACACTGCTAACAGTGCTAGCATTTTTAACCTCAACACCTCGGACGGAAGTTTGTCGCTGGTGAAAACCCTGGAGACCGGCGGTGCATCCCTTGGAGGTGGATATTACGCGGCCGAGACCCAGGTAATTTCGCCGAATGCGGCCTGCATCTTCGTGGCCGACGGTGGTGGCGGGGCGGATATAGCCGCCTTTTCCAAGGCTACTCATTACTCCAAGGTGGGAAACTATGCCAACGCGGCGCTGCAGGGTGGAACCGATATGCCCATGATCGAAAACAGCCAGGGCACATTGCTTTACGCAGCCTACGAGTCATCGTTCAATATTGGAGTGTGGACCATTAACCCGGATTGCTCTCTGACGAGTGCGAATATCTACGCGGCACCCGCCTTCCTGGGTAGCATGGCCATCACCCACGACGGAAAGACCTTGCTGACGACTTACGAAATCATCAACAAAATTGGATCGTGGACGATTTCCGGCTCGACCTTGACCAACAATGGCCAGGTCAAGGCCATAGTGAAAGACGCCTCGAGCATTGCCGTCACCAACGATGACCAGCTTGTGATTATCGGTACAGCTTACAATGCCAACCATCCCAGCACCCTCATCACCGCAACCCTTCCCGGTTTCACCAACCAGCAGGCTTGGACGTTGGGCCCGGGATACAGCGCCGGCAGCATTGCCTTGAGTCCCGACGCTTCAGCCGGCAGTGGTTGCTTGTATATTGGCAACACCGGTGACGGTTCAAGTGGTACCGGTGGCATCACCGGCGCTACCTTCACCGAGAATCCGCTCAATCTGACCTATGTGAACAATGTGACGTCTACACTGCCCACGTATATCGGATCTATCAACACTATTACGAACCAAGGAAACGGGGCTGCAATTTACGCTGCCGAGAGTGCAGGCTATATCGGCGTTTATTCCGTCAAAACCGACTGCTCGGTGAAGCTGGTCAAAGAGACTCGTGACCCTAACTCTGCCTTCTTGCTCTCGCTCTCGGCGTGGATAAAGTAAACCCATCCGCGACGACGGGCCAGCGTGGGGAATCTTCGCCCGCGCCCATCCATCCTGATACTTCGGTGCCCCTAGCTGCTCTGCGGGTGCAGATTTTAAGCACTTGAGGGCATACAAGGATGGGGCGCTTCGCCTACGACGATTGCGCTCACACCGTGTGGCCCGGAGTACCGAGCTATCGGTGTATCTGCCGGAACTCAAGTGGAAGCGACTAGACCCGCCCAGTCCTCGCCCACCGGAGCCAGGCGGCGCACGGCCGCGAGCTGTTGGTTGATGGTGTTCGCGGCCAGACCTCTTAACTCAAGATACATGCGATAGCGGACCACGACGATGCGGTTGAACGCGAGGCGAGGCTCAGAGCAATACCATGCAATGAATTGATCAATGGCGCGCTCGTACACCCGGCGCGAGGCTGGCGAACCGACGCTATTGAGGACTGCCAATTTACAATGATCCAAATCCGGCAACCGAAGCACTCGCCGAGGGTAATTTGGCTTGATTACGGCAGACCCGCATGGCACTGCAAGCATTAGGTACTATTCGCGTTTAGAGGGTTTTGAGTGTAATCGCCGGTTAACAACAATTATGATCTCCGTGAAAATGGAGATGCGGCAGTCGCCCCTAAGGAATTGAAAGAAATGTCCCGAAGATCGGTCTCAAAATCATGCCCTTGAGGTATCCTCATCCACTCCCATGGAGGGTCTATGCTTAGGTCTTTTAGTCGCACCTTCGTTTCGTTGGGGATCTTTGTGTTGTTCCCACTGTACGTCCACGCCCAGGCTTTGTCTTTTTCTGTCGGCACTGCCATTGCCGCTCCAGGCCAAAAATCAACCGGCTATTTGGAAGTTCCAACTGGGGTCGACGCCGCTACAAATATTCCCGTCATCGTCATCAACGGTGCAAAGCATGGTCCCGTGCTAGCGCTTGTCTCTGGCGCCCACGGTACTGAATACACCTCCATCATCGCGATGGAAAAACTCATCAACTTACTTGATCCTTCTCAACTCGCAGGAACGGTTATCCTTGTCCCCCTCGTAAACATTCAGTCCTTCGAACAAAAGGTCCCGCATGTCAACCCCGTCGATAACAAGAGTATGAACCGCTACTACCCTGGGAAAGCCGATGGGACGCAAACTGAACGTGCATCCTTTCTCATCACCAAACAAGTCGTCGATCGATGTGATTATCTTATTGACTTCCATGGGGGTGATCTCGACGAGAGTCTCCGCCCTTACGCGTATTGGGCGCCTACCGGTAGGGAGACCCAAGACCGTATATCCAAAGAAATGGTCCTTGCCTTTGGACTCGACCACATCATTATCTGGCGAGACCGCTCCACCGACTTAGCCGCCACTCGCTATCTCGACAACACCTCTACTGCTCGCGGCAAACCTTCTATCGTCGTCGAGGCTGGCTACGCCGGCATTGTCGAAGCTGATGACGTGGCCCTCCTCGTCGACGGAACAATGAGCACTATGCGCGCTCTCAAAATGGTTTCAGGACAACCTCGGCCCGTCCAGAATCCCGTTTGGCTCGACAGAGTCGTGGATATCTTGTCCGACGGCCCCGGCATTTGGTACCCGCTTGCGAAGCGTGGCACCTACGTTCAAGAAGGCATGAAGATCGGCTTTGTTACCGACTACTTTGGCAAAGTCATACTTGAAACTCGCGCTCCCGTCTCCGGTGTCATCTTGCACATCAATGCAGTCCCATCTCTAAAAAAGGGCGACAACATCGCAGACATCGGCACCATTGCCACCCACGCGCCCTAAGTCAAGTCTGACTGGGGTTGTCGATGGCAGGACCAGCACTATGGGTCCTCGACTGGGTTTTGAGTGTAATCGCCCGATTACAACAACTGTCGCTTTCCGTATCGTTTCCGCTGGAAGAATCAGATTGTCCATGCAATAATTGCGCACTTTTGTGTGCGTGGTGACACCGTTTCCGTGTCAGGTAGTGCAGGTATCCCATGCCCTGTGTGTCGTGTGGGTCAAGGAACAAGGCGGAATTTCCAGCTGAGGTAAACATCCATTGCCCTGCTGTCGCGAACCCAGTCGGTGGGCAGCCCGGCATGCTGGTATTCCCGAAGCTTTTGGTCTGTTTGGATTGCGGGTTTTCGACGTTTCACGCCTCTGTAACCGAACTGGCGTTGCTTGCAAGAGGTGCTTTGAACCGCTGAGGTCCTCAACTTGGGAGGCGGGGAACGACCATAGCGTCGTCCGGCATGGGATTAAGATGTAGTTCGTCTAATGTTCCACTGGCGAACCGTTGCCCCGCGAGAACGGCATCCACAGCAGCCACTAGATCACTCGCTGCCGTAGTTTTCACCACATAGCCCCACGCACCCAACCGGAACGCTTCTTCCACCACGTCTATAGAAGATTCCATGCTCACGAAGAAGATTTTCGACTCCGGTGCAAGTCTGAGAATTTGTCGAGCTGCTTCGATTCCGTTCAGCGTTGGAAGTCCGAGGCCCAGAAAGATCAGGTCCGGTCGCAGTTCTCCGGCTTTGTGAACCGCTTCTAAGCCGTCCGACACTTCGCAGATGATCTGCGAGCCGGTTTCATTTCTCAGCACCGAACAGAGAAATCGTCGAAATGGCTCGAAGTCCTCTGCGATGAGAACTCGTACCGATGACATCGTTTGATCGTCGTCGATATTAAGCATCGCCCGACTTTATTAAAAGTGTACCGTTAATCAGGCATTTGCCGAAACACAACGATCAGTCCGAACCTCTTCTGAGAACTTCGTACATATAAGCGAAAACAGACTGACCTTTGCCTGGCCTTGATGGCCTTTTCCATGAGCAAAAGTTGATGGCCGGTGAAGCTGTGGTCCACCCCATGCGAAACTCTCCAAAGCTCGCGGGGGCCGTCAATTACTCACTCGCTGGCCGCGTTATCCCGCTGACCGTTCATGTCGAGTTTCCTTTGGTCTTCGGCGCTGAGTTGGGAGGGCTTCAGGGTTACCGTTACCTTGTCGAGTTTGCCCGTGAAAGCAAATGGTACCTGATAGTCCTTGTCATCCACGGGCGTGCCTGTGTCCACGCCGACATCAAACGTTTCGTCCCACTGAAGAGTTAAGGGCACGGTGTGCTCCATTTGCTGACTGGCCACTTGCTTTCTGTCCACCAGCAGCAACCCGAGACCGCCCTTGCCGAGGCCAGGCCCGTCCGACCTGAAATCGAACGTGACCGTATGTTTGCCCGGTGAGAGCGCCTCTGCCCCCTCCCAGCGAACTCGCTTAAGGTCCACGAGATTCCAAGTGAATACCGGCTTGCCCTTCAAGATGTACAGGGCATAGCCGCCAAATCTGCCCCCTTGCGTGACCAACATCCCCTCTGCACCACTGTTGGGGACCTCGACTTCTGCCGTGATGGTATACGACTTATCGAGGACACTTGGAGCGCTGTTGGTTGGAATGCCCGACACTGCGGATCTGTATATGAACTCTGTCCTACCCGCGACGGCACTCGGTCGCTGAGTCATTAAACGTTGTAGCGCAGAGGCGTCCAGCGGAAGGACTTGATATTTCTGGGCCTCCACCCAGAACAGTTGCTGGAGGTCGCGGAGTTTATCCGGATTTGACGCCGCAAGATCGTTTGACTCGGTCCAATCCTTGCTGATGTTGTAAAGTTCCCACTTCACTCCGTTAACCGGATCTGCAGGAGTTGACGCGGTAATGTCCCAAGGTGCCCGGTAAGGTGTCGTGGCAGCAACCCAACCATCGTGGTAGATGGCTCGAAGGGCAACCATCTCGAAATATTGCGTGCCGTGTCGAGATGGCACATTCGTATTTGCCTTGTCGAAGGTGTACGCCATGCTTACCCCTTCGATCGGTCTCTGGGCGATGCCGTCAATCATCACCGGGGCAGGAATCCCAGTGATTTCCAGGATGGTAGGCACAATATCAATGACGTGATGGAATTGAGTACGAATGCCACCCGCATCCTTGATATGGCCAGGCCATGCGATGGCCAATCCTTGCCGCGTGCCGCCGAAATGCGATGCGACTTGTTTGGTCCATTTAAATGGCGTGTCGAACGCCCAAGTCCAAGCCACGTTCATGTGAGGATAAGTTTGCTCTGAACCCCAAGCGTCATAGAAATACTTGAGTTGGTCCGCTACCGGAACGTTTACGCCATTGAACGAGGCAACCTCATTCGGTGTACCCAGAAGCGTTCCCTCAGCACTCGAACCATTGTCGCCGCTGATGTAGACGATCAATGTGTCGTTGAGCTTGCCAAGATCTTCAACCGCTTTAATCACGCGGCCGATCTCGTAATCCGTGTAAGCAAGATAGGCGGCATACACCTCCACCTGGCGAATGTACATTTTCTTCTCGTCAGGGCTTAGCGTCTCCCATTTTGGAAGGGAGACCCCACCGAACTGTGCACCGCCGTCAGGCCAGGCCGTCAGCTTGGCGTCCGGAGGGATTACGCCGAGTTTCTTCTGATTGGCGAAGATCTGTTCCCGCAACGCGTTCCAGCCGTTGTCGAATAAATGCATGTTGTGGATCTTCTCGATCCACTCCGGCGTCGGATGATGCGGAGCATGGGTGCCCCCGGGCACGTAGTAGAGAAAGAACTTTTTCTGCGGATCGAGGTCATTCATCTGTTGCAGATATTGAACAGCATCGTCCGCCATCGCCGTCGTCAGGTTCCAGCCTGGTTTCCCAACGTAAGGATAGATAGCCGTGGTGTTGCGGAACAGGTTGGGCTCCCACTGGCTGGTGTCGCCGCCAACGAAGCCGTAGAAATACTGGAAACCCATGCCGATGGGCCATTGCTCGAACGGGCCAAGTTGACTAGCCTCATAGGCGGGCGTGTT
>Ga0308309_10002238_pt1 | contig 11525 bp, 10 predicted proteins | sample HubBroMetageWFT5_FD_192491 | JGI IMG/M metagenome (GOLD analysis project Ga0308309, IMG submission 192491) | Warmed and freeze-thawed soil microbial communities from the Hubbard Brook experimental Forest, New Hampshire - Hubbard Brook CCASE Soil... | ecosystem: Environmental > Terrestrial >... | reverse complement strand
ATGATGTAGACCATCGCCCTCCAGCGCGTTGCACCGTCAATGCGGGCGCATTCCTCGAGCTCCTTGGGGATGGATTTGAAATAGCCCATCATCAGCCAGGTGCAGAACGGGATCAAAAAGGTCGGGTAGGTCAGGATCAATGCCCACGGGGAGTCGCCGAGCTTGAAATTGCGGATGATGTCGGCGAGCGGAATAAACAATAGCGTCTGCGGCACCAGGTAGGTGATGAAGATCATCGTGCCCAAACTGCCGGCAAACGGAAACTTCAACCTTGACAGCGCGTAGCCCGCCAGCAACCCGCAGAACAGCGAGATCGCCGTGGCGGCGAGCGAAATGATCATCGTGTTCAGCATCCATGTGCCGAACAGAGTCTCCGTCAGCAAATCCCTGACGTGCTCTAGCGTCGGGTGCAGCGTCCAAAAAGGGGTGTAATTGGGCGCGTTCCACGGCCGGTACAGTTCACTGTCTGGTCGCACCGTCGTGACCAGCATCCAATAGAACGGAAACAGCAGTGCGACGATAAATGCGGTCAGCGGAAAGTAGAAGAAGACCCAGCGTCGCCAAATGGCGCCCTCAATCATTTCGGATAACCCGCCGCAAGACCCTTCATTGCCGGGCTTGACCCGGCAATCCAAACCCCGCCGCCCCGCTGGGAGATGCCCGGATCAAGTCCGGGCATGACGCCTGAGTCGCTCATCTCTAATGCGTCTCCACCCGGCGGATGTATATCAGTTGGACGATGACGACGAGCAGCAGCACCGGGAAGACCGCGAGCGAGATCGTGGCGCCTTGGCTCAACAGGCCCGTGCCGATACCGATCTGGTAGGCGTAGGTGGCAAAAAGCTGGGTCGCGTTTGCCGGTCCGCCGCCGGTCAGCACATAGACAAGCTGAAAATCGGCGAACGTCTGAATAACCGAGAACAGCACGATGACCAGGGTCACCGGCAACAGCAACGGCCACGTGACGTGCCGGAAGCGCTGCCAGGCCCGCGCGCCGTCAATGGCCGCGGCTTCGTGCAATTCGGGGCTGATCGTCTGCAGTCCGGCAAGCAGGCTGATCGCATAGAACGGCACGCCGCGCCAGACATTGACGATGATCACCGAGATCAATGCCAAGTTCGGGTCGCCCAGCCAGTTGATCCGGCTGTGGATGATCCCGAGCTGGAACAACAGGTAATTGATGACGCTGAAGGTGGGATCGAACATCCACTTCCAAGCGAGGGTCGACAGCACGGTCGGGATGATGAAAGGCAAGAGTATGAAGGCGCGGGTGAAGGCTTTGCCCTTGAAGTTGTTGTTCAGCAACAACGCCAGCCACAAACCCAGCGCGAGTTTGAAGACTGTCGTGACGAGCGTGTAGAGGCAGGTGTTCCATACGGCGACGCGGAAGATGCCGTCATTCCACACATCCGCGAAATTCTGCAGCCCGACAAAATGCCCCGGAATACCTACCTTGGCGTCGGTAACCGACAACTCGACACCCTTGACGAACGGGTAGGCGATAAAGAGCCCCAACAGCACGACGGTCGGCAACAGCAACGTGACCGCCAGCCAGCGTTCATCCTCGAGAAGCCGGGTCAGCGGACCGCGTCTCGGGGAACGCGCATAGGGTCGGACGGCTGCATAGGTAAAGGTCATCGGAAGGTTCTCCGGAGGTCAGGTATAGACCTTGACTAGCTCCTCATACGCCCACTTCACTGCGTCTTCGGCCGGCATGCCCTGCACGGCCTTCGCATACATGTCGACGATGATATATTTGGTAACGACCTCGGCGGCGGCGCGGTCTGGCGGCCCGGCATAACCGACCAGTCGCCCGACATTGGGCAGGTCGCGGAACGGCAGCATGACCGGATCGACGTTCCACACCGGGTCCTTCTCCCATTCCTTTGTCGCGCCGTCGGTGTAGCCCTGCTGCGAGGTGAACCATTGTTCGAAGACCGGCTTCGAGTGGACCCAGCGCAGGAAATCCTTCGCTGCTTTCTGGTTCTTCGAATAGCCCATCAACAGGTCCGTGAACGGTCCGGGTAGGGCGAACTGGCCGCCCGTTCCCTTGGGCAGCCGGGTGTGGAATATGTCCTTCCACAACGGTGTGCCTTTCTCGGTCAGGTAAGAGTCCGGCTTCTTCTTCGCCTCGAGGTAAATCGAGGCGCCGTTGTTTGTAGAGCTGATCGTGCCGGAGAGAAAGGCGCGGTTGTTGCTCGAATCGTCCCAGGCTAGGCCGCCCTCGTCGCAACAATCTTTCCAAAAGCCGACCGCGAACTTGACCGAGTCGATCGTCTCCTTGCTGTTGAGAGCGACAGTCTTGCCGTCGGCTTCCACCTCCTTGCCGCCCCAGGACCACAGGTACGGATACCAGAAGCCGGGTGCGTCTCCAAAGGTATGGCCGAGCGTCTGGCCGAAGGGGTGGCCAGCAGCCTTAAGCTTCTTGCCGGCTGCGCGATATTCCTCCCAAGTCTCGGGGAACTTGCCCTCGCTGTAGCCAATCTCGTCGAACCACGATTTGCGATTGGTCAACAGCCCGCCGCCGATCGCCCATGGCACGCCGATCCATTTCCCGTCGACGTTGTCGATTGTCCGGGCGATATCGTAGTAGCCGCCCTGGGCCTTGCCGATCTCCTCGGCGACATCGCTCACATCGGCGATGCTGGCTTCGTAGAGTCGCGGCCAATTGTTGAGCACCATGATGACGTCGGGACCGTTGCCCGACTGGACCGACGAGGTTATCCGGGCCTGAATATCATTGGCGTTGATCGTCTCGAGATTGAGCTTGATGCCAAGCGCCTTCTCGCATTCGGGAATGATCTTGTTCCTGAGCACCTGATCCGAGGCCGGCACGAAATCGGACCACCGCAACCAGTGAACCGTGCTGGCCTGCGCATAGGCGGGGGCCCGCCCCGACGCCAAGACCCCAGCGATCCCGCCTGTGCCCGCCGCGATCGCGCCGGCGCCGGAAAGTTTCAGTAGGCTGCGCCGGTCGATTCGCGTCATGATCTTTCCTCCCTGGCAACCCCAGCAGGTTTTGCCGTCTATCACGTTGTTTAAATCCATCAGGTCGCTGGCACAAGTCGGTTCGGGGTCGGTGGAGATGATCGGAGAGGGACATGAGCGAGGGAAGAGGGATCACCGTTCTGGCGATTTGCGGCAGTTTGCGCCAAGGCTCTTTCAACAAAGCGGCGTTGCGCGCCGCGATCGAGGAGAAGCCGCCAGGCATGACGATCGAGACCGCCGATATCGGCTCGATCCCGCTCTACAACGAAGACGTTCGCGCGCTCGGCTTCCCGCCTCCGGTCGAGAGGCTCAGGGGCCAGATCGCCGCGGCTGACGCGTTGCTCTTTGTAACCCCCGAATACAACTACTCGATGCCGGGCGTCTTGAAGAACGCGATCGACTGGGCCTCGCGCCCGCCCGACCAGCCTTTCGCCGGCAAACCGGTGGCGATCATGGGCGCCGCGGCCGGGATGGCGGGCTCGGCGCGCGCGCAATACGATCTGCGCCGCAGCTGCGTCTTCCTCGACATGCATCCGCTGAACAAGCCCGAGGTTCTGATCGGTCAGGCCCAAACCAAGTTCGACGCCTCGGGGCGCTTGACCGACGACGCCGCGCGCGGGTTCATCCGCGACATACTCGTAAGCCTCGAGAAATGGACCAGACTGATCGGCCGCAAGAATTGACCATGAAGGGAGGAGGAGCGCCATGGATCTGGATTTTACCGGGAAAGTCGCGCTGATCACCGGCGGGGCCAACGGCATCGGCCGCGCCACTGCGCTCGGTTTCGCCAAGGGCGGCGCCAAAATCGTTCTCGTCGACCGCGATGCGGCGGCCGGCGAAGCAACCGCCGGGGTCATCCGGCAGCAGGGCGGCGAGGCGCGTTTTGTCAGCGCCGACGTCACCAAATCGGCGGAGGTGCGCGACTACGTCAAGGCGGCGCTCGACGCCTACGGCTCGATCGACTGCTTCTTCAACAATGCCGGGATCGAAGGCAAATGGGCGCACACCGCCGAATATGACGAGGACACCTTCGACGCGGTGATCGGCGTCAATGTCAAGGGCGTCTTCCTCGGCCTGCGCCACGTCTTGCCGGTCATGCTGCAGCAGAAACGGGGCGCGATCGTCAATACCGCCTCGGTCGCGGGGCTGGTGGCGACCCCGGGGATGCCGGCCTATGTCGCCTCGAAGCATGCGGTGATCGGGCTGACCAAAACCGCCGCCGGCGAGGTCGCCCGCCAAGGCATCCGCGTCAACGCCGTCTGCCCTGGCCCGGTCGACACGCGGATGATCCACTCGCTCGAAGCCCAGCTCAACCCGTCCGATCCGGCAAGCATCAGCCGCCGCTACCAGTCGGCCATTCCGATGGGCCGCTATGTGAACCCGGAGGAGATCGCGAACACCGTGCTGTTCCTGTGTTCCGATCTCGCCTCGGCGATCACCGGCGCACAATACGTGGTCGACGGCGGCCGCACCGCCACCGGCGGCGCGGTGACCCAGGCGATGCAGAACTGAGCGGCGCTAGTCCTCGCCGATCAAGGTCAGCACCAACGAGCGACGGTGTGGCGACGCCCGGTGCTCGAGCAGGAAGATGCCCTGCCAGGTGCCGAGCTGCAGCCGCCCGCCGGTAACGGGGATGCTGAGGTGCGTCTGGGTCAGCGCACTCTTGATGTGGGCCGGCATATCGTCCGGCCCTTCGTCGTTGTGGCGGTAGAGCGCGACATCCTCCGGCACGATGCGGCGCAGAAAAGCATCGAGGTCGCGCCGAACGTCCGGCGATGCATTTTCCTGGATCAGCAGCGAAGCCGAAGTGTGCGGCATATAGAGGGTCAACAGGCCGACCGAGATGCGCTGGCGCTCGATCCATTGCGCAACCTCGGCGGTGATCTCCTTGATCTCGCGCGGCGCGGTGGCGATCGAGAGGCGGGTCTGGGCGATGTGCATTGTCGATAATCTCCGCCCGTAAATGTGGGGTTCCGCTGCGGCGCCGGCGACACCCTTCCGCGGCGCTGCCGGTCGGCTTATCCTCGCGCTCCGATCACGAGGGTTCTTCCGATGCGGTCTGCTGTCTCGGCTGCGGTCTTCCTGGCTCTGGTCGGCCTCGGCGCAGGAGTGAGCGCGCAGACCACCGATCTGCTGCTCGTGCTTGCCGCCGATGTATCGCGCAGCATCGACGAAAGCGAGTTCGCGCTACAGCGCAAGGGTTACTCGGCGGCATTGACCGACCCGCGCGTGCTCGCGGCGATCCGCGGCGGGACGACCGGCACGATCGCGATCTGCTTTGTCGAATGGTCGGGCGCCGGCGAGCAGAACGTCGTTGCCGACTGGACGGTGATCCGCGACGAGGAGGATGCCGGCGGGCTCGCGGCGGCGATCCTCGCGGCACCGCGCTCGTTCATCGGGCGCACCTCGATCAGCGGCGCCATCGACTTTGCGATGGAGCGGTTTGCGGCCGCACAACCGCGCGCCAACCGGCACATCATCGACATCTCCGGCGATGGCACCAACAATTCCGGCCGGCCGGTCACCGACGCGCGCGATCAGGCGGTGGGGCAGGGGGTGACGATCAACGGGCTCGCCATCGTCAACGATAAGCCGAACCCGGGCTATGCATTCCACACCCAGCCGCCGGGCGGGTTGCCTGAGTGGTATCGGCAGAACGTCATCGGCGGTCCGGGCGCTTTTCTCAGGGTCGTCGAGGATTTTCATTCCTTTGCCGACGCGATGACCAACAAGCTGGTAAGCGAAATCGCCGCGGCCGCCCCCGAAATCCGCTCGGCGCGCCGCTGAGCTATGGCGGGGTTTCGATCGGAGGTCGATGTCGCGGTGATCGGGGCCGGCGCCGCCGGGATCGGCGCGGCGCGGCGGCTGCTCGACAGCGGCTCGGTCTCGGTCCTCGTGCTCGAAGCGCGCGACCGGGTCGGCGGCCGGGTGCATACGATCGAGCCGGCCGGGTTCCCCCTCGACCGCGGCGCCGAATGGCTGCATTCGGCCGACCGCAACCCGTTGTCGCCGATCGCCCGGGATCTCGGCTTTCGGGTCCACCAACGGCCGCCGGAATGGACGACCCGGCTGCGCCGCAGCGGCGAGACGGTCGAGACCGAAGCCGATTGGCTCGCCACCCGCGAAGCGCAAGGCCGGGCGCGCCGGAAAGCCGCAGCGGAGCCGATCGACCGGCCATTGGCGAGCCTGCTGGTGCCGGGCGGGCGCTGGAACGAGTTGCTCGACGCGACCAGCACCTGGGGAAACGGCGCCGAGCTCGACCGCGTCTCGGTCAAGGACTACGTCCGTTACGAGGACAGCGGGACCAACTGGCGGCTGCGCGAGGGCTATGGCCGGCTCTACGAGAGGCTCGCGGAGGGACTCCCGGTCGCGCTCGACACCGCGGTTTCGCGCATCGACCATGGCGGCCGGGTGATCCGGCTCGAAACGCCGCGCGGCACGGTCACGGCGCGGCGGGTCATCGTCACCGTGCCGACCTCGATGCTCGCCGCGGAAGTGCTGCGCTTCGACCCGCCCTTGCCCGACAAGCTCGCCGCCGCGGCCGGCTTGCCGCTCGGGGTCGACGACAAGCTCTTCATCTCCTTGTCGGGCTCGCTTCCCGGGATCGAGCCGGACATGTTTCTCGTCGGCTCGACAACCTCGCGCGAAACGATGACCTACCAGGTGCGGCCGCTCGATAGGCCGGCGATCTACACCTTTTTCGGTGGGCGGTTCGCGGGTGCGCTCGAGCGGGAAGGGCAGGGGGCGATGTTCTCCTTTGCCGCCAGCGAACTCGCGCGCCTCCTTGGCAACGATATCCGCCGCAAGATAGCGCCGCTCGCCTCGACCGCCTGGCTGCAAGATCCCTGGGCGCGCGGCTCCTATTCCTATGCGCTGCCGGGCCACGCCGAAGACCGCGCGGTGCTCGCCGCACCGGTCGACAACCGCCTGTTCTTCGCCGGCGAAGCCACATCGCCTAATTTTTTCTCGACCGCGCACGGCGCCTATCTGAGCGGCCTCAGTGCGGCCGAAGCCGCCCTCGCGAGCCTGTAATCATGCAACCATAAATCGAGTGCTTTGTGTCATTCTGCTGCTGCTGCAGCGAATCTGCAGCGGGAACTCGCTCATTCGTTGCAATCACGCCATACCCCGCCTTGGCCAGCACCGTTCGGAAGATACGACAGGAAGTTGGCAATTTTGCGTCGAGGCGGATTTCGGATACTTTGAGCACGCTCAACACGAGGAGACAGTCATCATGAAGGTGGTCACACTCAAAAACATACCGAACGTCCCAGTGGAAGGCGCCGAGCGGATCGAAGGCTGGACCGGCCCGGTTTCCCGGTCGCGTCAGACGATCATCGAGCCGGGGGATTCCGCGAACTACAACTGCAGCGTCGTCAACTTCAGCCAGGGCTGCACGACGGGCTGGCATACCCATTCCTGCGACCAGATACTGGTCGTGACCTCGGGCTCCGGCATGGTCGCAACGGAGCACGAACAGCGCGAGATCAATGTCGGCGATGTCGTGCACATCAAGGCCGGCGAACGCCATTGGCACGGCGCCAAGGCCAATACAACGATGGGGCATATCACGATCACCTCCGTCGGCGGCCAAGCCACTTGGGGATAGTCTCGCTCTGCCGGGGCTCTGCCTCGATACCCTGAGAGCGCATCCCTGCCTGGTGTAAGCTCGTCGTTATTACCTCTCACGAGCCAGGAAAGACGGGGTAGCTCAGGTCGGGCTTAATTGCCGCTGTGGTGCCCCCGCCGGCGCTTTCCGAGCACGGCCAGTAAAGGCGGCCGTGCGGGGTGGTGGTGTTTGTCCGCCCCCGGGGCGTAGCCCAGGCGATAGGCGAATAGGTAGACGACGGCCGGATGACCCGGCCCGCAAGAACGAGCAATCCATGAAGCCATCTCGCCGCTCAGTCCGGAATGAACTTGGAGGTCAGGTACACGCCGTTGCTGATTCCCAGCAACAGCAGGAAGCCTTCTGGGATTTCGGGGATCTGATAGCTGGTCAGCACCTTCATCGCCACGAACAACGCGGTGACGACCGTGAAGAAGAGCATCTGCACCCTGGCTATGTCGACGGTGTTGGCGGTCCCCGGCGTCACGACCAAGTCGGACCACAGGGGTCGTCGCGGCCCGGTGCGGCCGCTCAGCAGCGACGACCACTTGCTTTGTCCGGTTGCCATTTGTGCGGCAACGCGCAGGTCGTAATTGCTGTTGGGAATCAGACCCGCGATGGTCATCGCGTTCCTCGTTTGCGGCTGGCTGTTCCGCCATAACTCGTCGCTGTCGTGCAGCCGGTACTGCACGATGTAGTTTTGGGCGTTGCTCACGCCGGTCCACGTCACGTTCAGAACCGTGCCGTCGGTGTCCGGGCCCTCGACCGCAACGTCCTTCACAGGCGGCGGTGCCGCTGCCGTTGAGTCCTCGGCCGTCGGTACGCTGCCCAGGATGGGTGAGAAGGGGCCGGTGTCGCCGGTATTCGCCGCGGCGACCTGAAATTCATAGGCGGTGGCGGGCTCAAGCCCAACAACGGTCAGCGCGGTGGCAGTGACCGTATCGCTGGCCGTTATCCATTGACCCGTGGGCTTGCCGCCGGCCGCCGCCGTTCGATACTGCACGACATAGCGATCCACGGGTCCGCCGTCGCGCGGCTTGGGCTTGGACCATTTGAGCTGGACCTCGCGGTCGGTCTGAACGACACCGGGTGCCACATGCAGACCTTCAACCGTGCCCGGCGCGGTCGGCGCCGCGGGCGTTGGTGTCGCGGTCCCGGTTGCGGCGCCGCCGGCCGCCTGATCGCTGACATGGCTTTGCAGCTTGGAGCCCACTGTGGCAACACCCGCTATGCCAAGCAGCACCAGCGTCCCGCTGCTTATCGGAATCAACTCGCCCGACAGAGCCATGACATAGATCGCGCTGGCGCCGACAAGGAAGGACCACATCAGAATCTGCAGCTGCGACAGGCTAGCGAAGCCCGCGCGGCTGGATATAAGTTTGAGGACTGGATCGTTGCCCGGCACGTTCCGGCTGCGCCCGTAACGATACAACACCAGCCATGCAATGACGAGACCCAGAATGGCTACGATGGTCGCGAAGCTTATGCTGGTCACGCCAAGCGGCAGGATGGTATCGAGGTTTTTCCAGTCCGCGTTGGTCGTTGCCACAGTGCGGAATTCCGCAATCGGCACGATCCACAAGCCGGCATATTCATCCTGTCCCGCCTGTCCCAAGACGCGCGCGAACCAGTTGGTGGCGGCATCGGGAAGGTTCGGCACGCGCGCGGCATAAGTGATCGACCCCGACGAGTCGATTTTGATGGTGCGCAGTGGCGTCGGACTCGGCATCCAGTCGGATGTCCTCGTGCCGCCGCGCCAGCGGAAACAGACGGCGACCTTCATCGGATCGAGCGCGCCGCCCTTGACTGATGTTATGGTGAAGTTCACTTCGTCGCCGCGTGGCTGCCAGATGGTTCCACGCGATGATGACGGCAGGTCACTCAGCGCGACCCGGAGAACCTGGTTGCCGCGCGGCGGGACCTTGGGAGTATCGCCGGTACAGTCCGGGTCCGGGAACGAGCCTCCTCCATTTGCCTGGGCCTGTCTGTTCCCCTGGTCCTGGCTGTCGGCCTGGTCCTTCGTGTTCCCCTGGTCCATCGTTCCGGCAGCCGTTGCCGGCGCGGGCTTTGCCGTTGCCGGCGAGGGGGTGGTCACGGGCGGGGCGGGCGGGTTGTCGGCCGCTGTCGCGAAACCGGGCCATGTCAAAAACAGCGCCAACAGGCCGAGCTTCACGTGGCATATCAGGAATGCCAGCCTCCAAATCATGCTTCCCCCCATAATTTTTCTTGGACCCTCCATTTCAACCACCTGCCGAGGGGTCGTCAACTTGGGCGTCTGTCGAATCGGCAAAATCGTCACGGCCCCAAGCTTTTCTGCGGGTGACTGACGATTGCCCGCGTGGAGAGCGCCACAGCCGGCCGCCGGCGGATGCCATCCACGCCTGGCTGGCTGATTCCGAGGCAAGCCAGCCACCTGTAGGGGCTTGCTTCGTGTCCCGCGTGGTCGCGGCCCAGCATCCAGCGTGGAGGCGACATCGTGTAGGGTGCGGAATAGGAGCCTCCGCATAAAATAACGAAACAACCAATAGGTTGTCTGTCATGGCCCGAAATGGACCGTCAGCATGCGTCACCCAGAACCCGCTTGGGCCAGATCTTCACATCACCCAATGTGCGGAACCGGCTGACATAGCCCAGTCAGATCAGCCATTCTCAACGGGCATTTAGAGGATTACCAGGAGTACAGTTAATGTCCGATGCGCTTAGCAACTATTCTGACAAGTTTTGACTTATGTTAACTGCGGTAACGGCATTTGTAGCCGCGTAAGGCATTGCGGTCTCAATATCTGATTGGAGCCGCATAGAAAACAATCTTCCAGCGATTATCGCAGCACTGGCCCGAGACCCGATCACGTCAGCGCTTTACGCGGTCGCAATCTCTACTGGCTTACAAGAATGAATGACCTTATTGTAAAGCCTGGGGCAGACATCGCGCCTGCATTAGAATAGGTTTTCTGGGGCGGATCAGCGTTGTTTTTTATTCGGATTATATGCGGCCGCGCATTGATAGGTGGATATAGAGGGTGAGATGGGTTGTGCTGGGAGTCCGCCCCGCGGTATTGGCGAAATGCCGCTTTCCAAACTAGTGCTCCGAGTCATTCACACGATTCATCAGGCAATGACGCACCATCGCTCGTATCAAATCCGCTACACCGGCGCAAGCCGCTGCCCACGACACAAGTGGATCCCGGCCTTCGCCGGGAAAGCGCGGAGGGGACGTCGAGCTGCATCAACTGAATGAATCTGTGCACTAGGTTTGGGAAGTAAATGGCCTCATTTCGGCAATTCGCGTCGTGGCATTTTTATCTATCTTCCTGCCGCAAGCTGCACCGATAAGAGCCGAGGGAAGGCCGCACTGGTCGCACTTCTATTCGTGGCTGAAAGCGTAATCCGAATTCTCCCGCGTGTTGTCGCGCGCCGGCGAGCCGAACAACGCGACCCTTTCGGCCCGGTCACCGTATAGCTCATCGAGGGCGGCGCGGAAGCGGGTCAGGATCGGGTCGTCGGTGGGAACCAAGCCCGGCATTGTAGCATTCCGTCGACTAGGCAATGCGCGTCAGGCTCGGGTCACGCCTTCAGCAAGGCCGCCACGATGCGATCGCGGGTCAGCGGCAGGTCGCGGAGGCGCGCGCCAAGCGCGTGCGCGACGGCGTTGCCGATGGCGGCGACGGTGGGGCCGCCGCTCGCTTCGCCGATGCCGAGAGGGGGAAGGTCGGCTGAGGGGTTGACCAGTTCTACGGTCACCTCGGGCACCTCGCTGAAGCGCAGCACCGGATAGCTCTCCCAGTCGCGCGAACTGATGCCGCCTGTGTCGAGCCGCACACCTTCCTTCAAGGCCCAGCTCGCGGCCTGGATGATGCCGCCTTCGAGCTGGTTGAGCGCGCCGTCGGGGTTGATGACGAGACCGGCATCGGCCGCGCACCACACGCGCAGC
>Ga0308309_10002237_pt1 | contig 11532 bp, 10 predicted proteins | sample HubBroMetageWFT5_FD_192491 | JGI IMG/M metagenome (GOLD analysis project Ga0308309, IMG submission 192491) | Warmed and freeze-thawed soil microbial communities from the Hubbard Brook experimental Forest, New Hampshire - Hubbard Brook CCASE Soil... | ecosystem: Environmental > Terrestrial >... | reverse complement strand
CGTGTTCGATGTCCGTGTCGATGGCGCCATGTTTGTGCGCCGACTGCACGATCTTCACGCAGCAATTGTACGAACTGCCGAAGTGGTCGATGCGTCGTCGAGGTCTCCGGCCTTGCGGGACCCCACCGACCCAAGGGCTTTAGCCGCAGCTTGTAGCGGTACTCAGCGCAGCACAGACGGCGGCAACCTTCTCCGGCGAAAGCAGCGTGATTCGCTCGACCAAGTACCCCTTGGCAACCGTGTCTGTGTGATCCGCGTTCAGGACGCAGTCGCGGGGCATGCCGTCCTCACGTCCCAGCTCTACCTCCGTCGGGATTCCGCGGATGTGTGTGGTGGCGAGCACCACGAAGACCTGGTTGAGGCTATCGATCGCCTCATCGCGTGTCATCACCAGGGCGGGGCGGCGCCCCCATTCTGGATGCTCTGCCCACCAGACCTCGCCGCGTCTTACCACGGCTTGTGCCCAGCCGCGCGCTCCTCCTCGGCCAATCTCTTCATCGTCTCTCCAAACGCAACCTCATGGACCTTGGAGAGCTCCCCCCACTCGTCGCCGTTGCCGTCGGTGTGCTCGCGCTGTACCGCTCGCAGCGCGATCTCCGCATCGTGCTCGCTCCAATCAGGCGCCTCTTGGAGGAGTTGCTCCTTCGCGGTCATGGCACGTTCGATGATAGTTCCTAACGCCGACCCGATCAGCACTGGCCTGAGGGCGAAGGGAAGAAAGCTGTGCTGATTGCTTAGCCAATTGCTTAGATGTTTGCTGAGCCCTATGCTAGAGTCAAGACCATATGGGAAGCACAGGGCTCGACCCAGACCTCATCGCGGCGAACATTCAGGCTGCCCGCGATCGCAAGGCTCACGCGCTTGCTGAGTATGAGGCGGCGTCTGCGGAGCTTTCTTGGTGGCTACAGGGAGCCAAGCTCGCAGGGATCGCGACACTCTCGGACGAGGACGACCAGAACAACGTTCCCGACGATCTTTTTCCGCCCGCCAGGTACTTCGATGAGACCAGGGAACGGCCCACGCTACGTCAGGCGATCATGGCGCACCTTGGCGAGACGCCCACGGCCGGCTTTACGGTCGCGGAACTTGCACAAGCGCTCGTCCGGCGAGGATGGTTGCCGGAGGATGGTGGTGCACAGAAGCGAGTGTCCGACATCGCCGGCGTTATGCATGGAGACGAACAGCTCCAGCGCGTTGATCGTGGTGTCTACAGACTCCATCCCCGGTTCGCGCTTGCCTTTGAGCGCCGGCCACATGGAGCCTCCGAGCCTCCGACGGATCGAGACGTGCTCGGTGAGCGCGAATGAGGCGCGCCGCCAGCCGAACATGTTGCCGCACCTGACATTCCCCGAGATCGCAACACTCGCTGGTCTTCGAGCATTGTGGAAGGCCCCAGACTGGGGGCTCAAGCTTCTCGGGTTGGCCGCCGCCTTGAGAAGATTTCGAAGAAGCGATCTGTAGTCCGACTTAGCGCGTCTCGCGCCCGCACCGGGCGACCCCAGAACGTCGCCGATCACAAATGCCGGAAGCGCCGGGCAGGGCGGCACCAATGGTGCTGCACGGAGGGGGAGGGATTCGAACCCTCGTCGGAGGAGAAACCCCCGAAACGGTTTTCGAGACCGCCGCATTCAACCGCTCTGCCACCCCTCCAGGTGGGCGTTGGCAAGGCTAGTGGATCGACGCAACCAGAGCGATGCGGCCGAAAGCGGCCGGCGCCGACGGCGATGAGCACGTCTACTCTGTCGCCGGGGCCCCGCGCCCTCGCCTCATAATCGGCCGCCAGCACGCGCCCGCGTCCGGCCGCCTTGGCGCCGGTAGAGCGCCTGACGGCGGCGCGGGAGGACCGATCACGTAGCCGCGGTGACGGCTCCCTGCGAGACGACCGCCGCGCCGTGGCGGATCAGATCGGCGGCGCGCTCGGCGAGGGCGATCGTGGGGGCGTTGGTGTTGCCGCGGGGCACGGTCGGCATCACCGAGGCGTCCACCACGCGTAGCCCCCCGACGCCGCGCACGCGCAGCTCGGTGTCCACCACCGCCTCGGCGTCGGCGCCCATGCGGCAGGTGCCGACGGGGTGGTACAGCGTGAAGGTCTGCTGGCGGATGTGCGCGCGCAGGTCCTCCTCGGAGTCTGAGGTGGGGACGTAGCGGGGCCGGGTGGTGTAGGGGGCGAGTGCGGGCTGGCGGGCGATCTCGATCGCCAGGCGCAGACCCTCCACCATCCTCGCCATGTCCGTCTCCTCCGCCAGGTAGTTGTGGAGGATGTAGGGCTTGGCGGTCGGGTCGGGGGTGAGCGGCACGACGAACCCACGGCTGGCGGGCGTGAGCACGCACGGTGCCACGCCGAAGCCGTGCTCGAGCACGGGCTCGTCGACGTACATGGCGGGCGCGGCGTGGAACTGGATGTCGGGCGCCTCCAGGGCGGCGCTGGAGCGGACGAACCCGCCAGCCTCGGCGACGTTGGAGGTGAGCGGGCCGCGCCCTTCCCCGACGAACGCGGCGAGGTTGGCCTCGGTCAACGGGTTGAACAGCGAGACCGGCTCGTCGTGCGCCCACGTGAGCCCGGACGCAGGGTGGTCCTGGAGGTTCTGCCCGACGCTGCCCAGATCCTGGACGACGGGGAGCTGCAGCATCGTCAGGAGCTCGGCGGGGCCGACCCCGGAGAGCATCAGCAGCTGCGGCGAGTTGTAGGTGCCCCCGCAGAGGATCGTCTCGCGCGTGGCGCGCAGCTCGTGAAGCTCGCCCAGCCGCGCTCCCTGCACGCCGACGGCGCGCTCGCCCTCGAACAGCACGCGGTGGACCTGTAGGTACGTCTCCACAGTGAGATTGGGGCGCGACATCGCGGGGTGCAGGTAGGCGACCGCGGCGCTGCAGCGCCGCCCGTCGCGCTGGGTGCGCTGGTAGCGCCCGAAGCCGTCCTGCGCGGCGCCGTTGAAGTCCTCGTTGGCCGGGAGGCCGGCCTGTGCGCAGGCCTCCAGGAAGGCGTCGGTGATCGGGTTGGGCGCGCGGTCCTCGCTGACGCTCAGTGGGCCGCCGGCGCCGTGCAGCTCGGACGCTCCGCGCTCGTTGTCCTCGGCGCGCTTGAAGTAGGGGAGCAGCTCGTCGTAGCCCCACCCCTCGCAGCCGGCCTCGCGCCACCCGTCGTAGTCGGCGCGGTTGCCGCGGATGTAGACCATCGCGTTGATCGAGGACGAGCCGCCGAGGGTCTTGCCGCGGGGCAGGTAGATGCGCCGTCGGTCGACGCCCGGCTCGGCGGTGGTCGAGTAGTCCCAGTCGACCTGCGTGCGGAACAGCGCGCTGAAGGCGATGGGCACGTGGATGTTCTCGATCGTGTCCGGCGGGCCGGCCTCGACCAGCGCGACGCTGACGTCGGGGTCCTCGCTGAGCCGGGCGGCGAGCACGCACCCAGCCGAGCCCGCACCGACGATCACGTAGTCGTATTCGTGCATGCTGACCTCCCTCGTTGCGGCGAGCGGATGCTCGGGTTGCGATCCATGCTACACCGCTGCCGCCGGCGGTTGAGCGTCTGCTTCGGGTACAGATCTCCCCGATCTCCAGCGGCGGAGATGGCGCCCGGCGCGCCAGCTGCGCGGGCTGAGCGCCCGACGGAGGCGGAGGCCGAGCGCCGGGCAGCGGCCCCGGTGCGTCACGGACAGCGGCCCCGGCGCGCCATACAGTGGGAAGATGGGCGCCGAGCGTCGGTTTGCGGATCGCCACGACGCGGGCCGCCGCTTGGCCGGTCTGCTGGAGCCCTTGCGGGCAGCGCGTCCGGTCGTCTGCGGGATCCCGCGCGGGGGGGTGCCGGTGGCCGCGGAGGTGGCGCGTACGTTGGGCGCGCCACTGGACGTCGTGGTGGTGCGCAAGATCGGTGCGCCGCTGAACCCGGAGTACGGGATCGGGGCGCTGGCGGAGGGGGAGGTCGGGGTGCTCGACCGGGCGGCGGTGAGGGCGCTGGGCGTCGCGCCGGAGCAGCTTCAGAAGCTGATCTGGCGTGCCGAGCGGGAACTCGCGGAGCGGCTTGCGAGGTACCGTGCCCCGCTTCCCGCGTCCCTTCCGGAGCGTCCGCCGCTCCCGGTGGCGGGACGCACGGCGATCGTAGTGGACGACGGCCTGGCGACCGGGCACACCGCGCAGGCGGCGGCGCGCTCGCTGCGGAGGCGCGGCGCGGCGCGGGTGATCCTCGCGGTGCCGGTGGCGGCGCCGCGCTCGGTGGCGGCGCTTGCGGAGGAGGTGGACGAGGTCGTATGCGTCGAGGAGCCGCTGGACCTTGTGGCGATCGGCTTCTGGTACGAGGACTTTGCCCCCACGCCCGATCGCGAGGTTGCTGCTCTGTTGGACGAGGCCGCGGCCCGGATGGGCGACACGTCGGCTCCGCGGTGAAAGGGATGTGTCCTGCCCACGGGCCTACCAGCCGCGCGACCCCGCGCCTGCTGCGGGGAACTACGGATACCTGCGCCCTGCACGGACTGTACCTTGAAGACAATGCCCGAAGAGGAGGCTCACCAGCCAGGCTCGGGCGCGGTCGATGACGGTACGCCGCCCGCGACGATCCGGATCGTCCTCGCGGACGACCACGTGGTGGTGCGCAGCGGCCTGCGCCTGCTGCTCGACAGCGAGGCCGGCCTCGAGGTCGTGGCCGAGGCCGGCGACGTGGAGGACGCGCGCCGCTACGTGCGTGGGCACCACCCCGCGGTCCTGGTGCTGGACCTCAACATGCACGGCGACTCCAGTCTGGAGGCGATCCCCACGATCCGCGCGGAGTCCCCGGACACCCAGATCGTGGTCCTCACGATGCAGGAGGAGCCGGCCTTCGCCCGCCACGCGCTCGGCGCGGGCGCGCTCGGGTACGTACTTAAGGAGGCCGCCGACGACGAGCTCGTACAGGCCGTTCGCCGGGCCGCCGTGGGCGAGACCTATATGAACCCGCGGCTCGGGGCGCGGCTGGCCTCCGAGTCCCCTTCGGGACGCCCCGACGACCTCTCCGAGCGCGAGGTCGACGTGCTGCGCCTGATCGCCCTCGGCCACACCAACGCGGAGATCGCCGAGCAGCTGTTCCTCTCGGTGCGCACGGTCGAGACCCACCGCGCTCACGTCCAGCAGAAGCTGAGCCTCTCCTCCCGCGCGGAGTTGGTCCGCTACGCGATGGAGCACGGGCTCGTGAGTCTCTGACGAAGGCGCTCGCGTCAGCCGCCGCCGCGGGTGTCGCGCACAGCGGCCAGCGCTGCGACCGCGCGGCGCTGGACGGGGAAGCTCGCGCGCACCGTGGTGCCGCGGCCCGGGGTGGAGTTGAACAGCAGCGTGCCGTTGAGCAGCTCGACCCGCTCGCGCATGCCGAGCAGGCCGAAGCCGTCGGTCTCCGCGGCTGGGTCGAAGCCGCTGCCGTCGTCGCGTACCTCCAGGTGGACGGTCTCGTCGTCCTCGTGGATCTCCACGACCGCGCGTCGCGCGCCGCCGTGCTTGGTGGCGTTGGTGAGCGCCTCCTGGACGATGCGGTAGATCGCGGTCTCGAGCTCCGGCGTGTGGCGCGTGCTCTCCTGTCCCCGCTCGTGCGCGAGGTCGATGCTGACGTCGATCTCGATGCCGTGGCGGGAGGCGCGTTCGGCGAGCGCCTCGACCGCGGCCTGCGCGCCGAGCTCGTCCAGCGCCGCGGGACGCAGGTCGGTGATCAGCGCGCGGAGGTTGGTGATGCCCTCCTCGAGCTGCTCGATCGCCTGGCGGTAGGCGTCTCGCAGCGCCTCGGGGCGCTCCGAGCGCGACGCCGTGGAGAGCCCGATGCGCAGCGCGGAGAGGCTCTGGAGGGTCTCGTCGTGCAGCTCGCGCGCCCACCGCTGACGCTCCCCCTCGGCCGCGGCTAGGCGCTGGCGCTGGCGCTCGGTGGCGACCGACTGCGCGGTCGCGACTGCGGTGGCGGCGCTCGCCGCAAAGGCCTCCAGCAGCCGTTCGTCCTCGGCGGTGAAGCTGGGCCCGTCCTCGAGGCGGTCGAGCGCGAGCAGCGCGCCGTAGCGGCGACCCTGGAAGAGCAGCGGGACCACCAGCCCGCCCTTGGCGTGTACTCCCAGCGGGCCGGTGCCGTGCTCGTCGAAGCGGGCGCGGTTGAGCTCGTCGTCCAGGCGCAGCGTGCGCCGCGCGCGCAACGCTTGGCCCGCGACCGAGTCCTTCATCGTGACTCGCTCGCCGATCAGATCGGGGGGGAGCTCTCCCGCGCCGGCGGCGACAAGCAGCTCCTCGCGGTCGCACAGCTCGATCAGCAGCACGCGCGCGCTGACCAGCGCGCGGCCGCGCCTGGCGACCAGCTCGAGCACCACGTCGAGGTCGAGCTCGGCGAGCACTCCGCGGGCCAGGTCCAGCACTCCGCGCGCCGCTTTGTCCATCAGTGGGAATTCTACAACGAGATCATTGCGTGAACCAGCCTGCCCCTGCCACCATATTGGCCGGCCCATATATGGCTCGTATATAGGTCCTCAAATGAGGTCTGGCGAGCACATACAGGTCCTCGTATAAGTCTCCACGAGCTCCCCGACATGAACCGGAAGCGGCCAAATAGACAGCGGGAGCAGCCAAAGAGATAGAAACAACACTTGACAACACCAGAGCATCCCGCCTACATTAGACATGCAGTGACAGGCCGCAGGGGCCGATCGCAGGGGCCGCAAGAGACGGAGGGTTCGTGGATAGGACCAGCAGGCGCGGAGCTCAGGACGGCGCGGAGAACGGGCACGGGGCGCTCGCGAGCGCCTCTCCGCGCGCCCGCGCCGCGCTGGAGCGCGAACGCGTTGCAGAGATTCAGCGCGTGCGGATGCTCGGCGCGATGGTCGACCTGACCCGCGAGCGTGGGGCCGAGCGCGTGACGGTCGCGCACGTGGTGGCTCGCGCGGGAGTCTCGCGGCGCACCTTCTACGAGATCTTCGCCGACCGCGAAGCGTGCCTGCTGGCGGCGCTCGACGAGGCGATCGAGCAGATCGCCGCGGCTGTGCTCCCGGCGTACCAGCGCGACCGGGTGTGGCTCGGGCGAATCAGGGCGGGCCTCACCGCGGCGCTCAAGTTCTTCGACGAGCAGCCGGCGGTGGCGGCGCTGTGTGTGGTCGACGCGCTCGGCGCGGGCCCCGCGGCGCTGGAACGCCGCGCAGGGGTCCTCGACGCGCTGGTGAGCGCGGTCGACCGCGGCCGTCGCGAGGCGCCCGCCGGGAACGGACTGAACCGCGTGACCGCCGAGGGCGTGGTGGGGGCAGTGTTGGGTGTCCTGCACACGCGCCTGCGCGAGCCCGACCCCAAGCCGCTGCTGCCTCTGCGGGGTCAGTTGATGAGCATGATCGTGCTCCCCTACCTCGGCCCCAAGGCCGCCGCGGCCGAGCTCGCACTGCGCCCGCCGCGCCCGCGCAGAAACCGCGCCCCCGAGGATCCGCTGAAGGGCCTCGACATGCGCCTCACGTACCGCACGATGCGCGTACTCACCGCGGTGGCGGACAACCCGGGCCTGAACAACCGCCGCGTGGCCCGCGAAGCGGGAGTCGTCGACCAGGGTCAGATCTCGAAGCTGCTCGCACGCTTGGAGAGCATCGGCCTGCTGATCAACACCGGAGACGCCGCGCGCGGCGAAGCAAACGCTTGGCGACTCACCGAGCGCGGCTACGAGCTCGAGCAGGCGATCCGCGTGCGCGTGGAACGCTGAGCGCCCCGCCGGGTCACGCCGTAGGCAGACGTATCCCAGTCGGCGGCGGGGACCTGTGTGGTGGGGGTGTACGGTCGGGCTAAGGTCAGGTCCCGACGCCGGGGCCGCGCGGCACGTCCCCACCATCGAGCACACGCTGGACACGCAGGCGTGGGCGCGCGGCCGCTCCCGTCGGAGTCTCGACGCCGCTGGGCACGGAGGCCCAGCGCACACCCGCTCGGTGGGACTCGGGCGCCACGCGGACGATCCCCAAGCACCCCCCGGTACGCCCGCGCCACGGGTACCCTGACCAGCCAGGGTACGTGTCCCTACACGGCACTAGACAAACCATCGCCCCGGCGTCTATAATCGGGCTATCGCGCGGGTCGGCGCGATCGAGGAGATAGGGTTTGGGGGAGGATCGTGCCGATGCGTACAACAGCTGGCGGTCGTACCGCGCTCACGGGCGCCTTCGCGGGTGCCGCCCGTCGCTACTGGCTGGGCGTCTTTCCGCGCGTCTGCGCAGAGCGCCGCCGGCGGGAGGCCCGCGCACAGGAGATCCCCGACCCGCTGCTGCGGCGGGTCGTCGTCGACGCGCTGCACAAGTGGGGCAACATCGAGGGGGCCGCGGCGTTCGCGGCGTTCGTCCCCCGCCGCCGTAGGGCGGCCGCGGTGCGGGCGATGGCGTGCTTCCAGGCCGCCTACAACTACCTCGACCAGCTCACCGAGCTACCCGCCGCCGAGCCCGAGGCGAACGGGCGGCTGCTACACCGCGCGCTGCTCGTCGCGCTCGACCCCGACGCGGAGCACCTCGACTACTACGCCCACCACCACCTGCACGCCGACGGGGGCTACCTCGCGGAGACCGTGGACAGCTGCCGCGCGGCGCTCGCCGGGCTGCCCTCCTACGCGGCGGTCGCGCCCGCAGCGCGCCGCGCGGCAGAGCGCATCATCGCCTTCCAGAGCTGCAACACCGGCGAGGTGCAGGGCGACTACCTGGCCCTCGAACGGTGGGCGCGCGCCCACACCCCGCCCGGGACCGGCCTGCGCTGGTGGGAGACCGCCGCCGCGGGGGGCTCCTCGATGTGCGTGTACGCGCTGCTCGCCGCCGCCGCCCGGCCCGACGTGGACCCCGCGGAGGTCGCCGCGCTGGAGGAGGCCTACTTCCCCTGGATCGGGGGGCTGCACTCGCTGTTGGACAACCTTGTCGACGCCGCCGAGGACTACGCCACGGGGCAGCGCTCGCTCATCGGCTGCTACGCCTCCCCACTCGACGCTGCCACGCGGATGGGCCTCCTGGCGCAGCGCGCGGCCGGCGCGGCGCGCGCACTGCCGGGCGGTCGCTCCCACGAGTTGCTGCTCGCGGCGATGGCCTCCTTCTACCTCTCCACGCCCGAGGCCCGCGCGCCCGAGACGGCGCCGGTCGCCGACGCGGTGCTGGCCGCGCTGGGGGAGCCCGCCGAGCTCTCGATGCGGGTCTTCCGCGCGCGGCTGGGCCTGCGGCGCTTCGTGCCCTCCGCGCCCGGGGCGCCCGCGCGGCGCGGCGGCGGGGCGGAGGTCGTGATGCCCGCGGTGGTCGGAGAGCTCACGCCGGGCGCCGCCGTCGGGGCGGGCGCCATCGCTGCGCCGGTGCCGCTGAGCCATGAGGCACATGGTGTCAAGTAGAGTCTTGTCTGTCGGGGTCCCCAGGGAGGTCTCCGGACGGTATGGTCGTTGTCGCTGTCACGCTCGAGGGTCTGAGGGAGAGTCGTCTTGCTTGAGTTGCGCGATCTCGTAAAGCACTATCCCGAGATCGGCGGGGAGCCGGTGCGCGCCGTCGACGGCGTCTCGATGACGGTCGAGCCGGGCGAGATGGTCGCGCTGTACGGCCCGTCGGGCTCGGGCAAGACCACGCTGCTGCTGATGGTCGCCACGCTGCTGGCCCCGACCTCCGGCGCGGTGCTGATCGGCGGTCGGGATGTCTCCTCGCTCTCCGAGCGCGAGGCCTCGCACTTCCGCCTCTCCGAACTGGGGTTCATCCGCCAGAACTTCGACCTGCTGCCGGGGGTCACCGCGATCGACAACGCGGTTCTGAAGCTGTTGAAGTCGATGCGCTGGCGCGACGCGCACCGCCAGATCGCGCCGCTGCTCGAGCGTCTCGGCCTCGGGGGGCGCCTGGAGCACCGCGCGGAGACGCTCTCGATGGGCGAGCGCCAGCGAGTCATGATCGCACGGGCGCTCTCCACCAAACCGCGCCTGCTGCTCGCCGACGAGCCGACCGGGTCTCTCGACACGCAGCGCGGCCGCGAAGTGCTCGAACTGCTGACCGAGCTCTGCCGCGAGCACCAAGTCGCGATCGTGCTCGTCTCCCACGATCCCCAGGCGGCCGCGTACGCCGACCGTGTGTACGCGCTGCGCGACGGCAAGCTCGGCGAGTACGAGCCCGACCAGTGGGCCGCGCGGGTCTCCGCGCAGTAGGGCGGGTCGCGGCCGTGAAACTCGTGCTCGCTCTGCACCTCCACTGGCTCACCGGGCAGCGCAGACCGGTTCGCGGCCGGACGGGTGTGTCTGACCTCGACGGCCCGCGCCTCGTGTGCGGTGGGGGCCCCCCGCAGCCGTGAAGTTCGGGAACGTGCTGCACCTCTACCGCGTGCGGCTGCGCGCGCGCCTGCTGCAGGAGTTGTTCGCGGTCGTGGGCATCGCCGCGGGCGTGGCGCTGCTGTTCGCCTCGCAGGTCGCCTCCCAGAGCCTTTCGAGCTCAGTAGCGCAGCTCTCGCACGGGATCGTCGGAAACGCGACGCTGCAGCTGGTCGCGCGCGACGCGGGGGGCTTCGAAGAAGGTCTTGTGCGTCAGGTGCGCGCCCTGCCCGGAGTGCGTGTCGCGGCGCCGCTGCTGGAAGGGTCCGCCAACGCGAGTGGGCCTCGCGGGCACGAATCGGTCGAGCTCGTCGGCGCTGACGCGAGCCTCTCCGCGCTGGGGGGCACGCTCGTGCACCACACCCAGCTCTCGCCGGTCGCCGGCATCGGGGCGATCGTGCTGCCGGCCCCGCTCGCGCGGAAGTTGGGGGTCACCAAGTTCGGCGAGGAAGCCACCCTCCAGCTGGATGGGCGGGTCGCGCAGGCGCCTCTGTACGAGCAGCTCGGTGCGCGGCAGATCGGGCCGCTGATCTCGAGCCCCATCGCGATCGCTCCGCTCGCGTTCGCCCAGGAAATGAGCGGCCTCTCCGGGCGCGTCTCGCGCGTCCTCGTGGAGCCCGCGCCGGGACGGGAAGCCGAAGTGCGCGCGGGGCTGCAGCGGCTTGCGGCGGGGCGGCTGGACGTGGAGCCGGCCTCCTACGACGAAAAACTGTTCGCGCGCGCCGCCGCCGCGACCAACCAGTCCACGGCGTTGTTCGCGGTGATCTCCGCGCTGGTCGGCTTCCTGTTCGCGTTCAACGCAATGTTGCTCACGATCCCCCAGCGCCGGCGGCTGATTGCGGATCTGCGCCGCGACGGTTACCCGCCACTGACCGTGATCGGGGTGCTGATGTTCGACGCGGTCGTGCTCGGGGTGCTGGCGTGCGTGCTCGGGCTGGTGCTCGGCGAGGAGCTCTCGATCCACCTCTTCCACTCGAACCCCGGCTACCTCTCCTCGGCCTTCGCGGTCGGCTCCCAGCGGGTGGTCTCCGCGCAGTCCGTCGGGGTCGCCGTCGTGGGCGGGATGCTCGCCGCTTCGGTCGCGGTGCTGAGTCCCTTCAAAGACATCGTCTCGCGCCAGCCGCTCGCGGCGATCACGGAGAAGGAGGGGTCGGGCGCGGGGGGCAGTGGGCGCTGGCTTGGGCTCGCGGGCGCGCTCTGCCTGGCGGCTGCCACCGCGATCCTGCTCGCCGCACCCAAAGCGGCGGTGCTCGGCATGGTCTTTCTTGTCG
>Ga0308309_10002236_pt1 | contig 11533 bp, 12 predicted proteins | sample HubBroMetageWFT5_FD_192491 | JGI IMG/M metagenome (GOLD analysis project Ga0308309, IMG submission 192491) | Warmed and freeze-thawed soil microbial communities from the Hubbard Brook experimental Forest, New Hampshire - Hubbard Brook CCASE Soil... | ecosystem: Environmental > Terrestrial >... | reverse complement strand
TCAGCACTTCCGTCTGCACTCGCCGCAGTGCGGCCTCGTAATCCGGGTACAGCCGCTCCGTCCCCGCAAAATCCAGGTAAAAATCGTCCAGCGCCGCTGTTTCCACCGCGGGCGTGTACGTCTCAAGAATCCGCCGCACGCGCTCCGCAAAATCCGCGTAGTGCTCGTACTGCCCCGGCACGACCACGGCCTTCGGGCAAATTCGCATCGCATCGCGAAACGTCATGGCTGTTTTCACGCCGCACATTTTCGCTTCGTAGCTCGCCGATGCCACCACGCCGCGCCCCACCAGCACCGGCTTTCCGCGCAGCTTCGGGTTCAGCACTTGCTCGACCGAAGCAAAAAACGCGTCCACATCCACGTGCACGATGTTGGGAATCGCCTTGGAGCGCGGGGCATCAGCTCCACGGCCTTTCTCTTCGCGCGCGTCTTCGTGAAAAGGATTGAACGGCATCGCTACTGCGGGAAATGCATTTTCGACACAGACGTCCATAACGGCTCCTGTTAACTGTGACCGCATAGCGGTCAACATACGGAAACGGACCGAGTACAATCTTTCCGGGAACGAGGGATCCCTCTTTCGAGTTGACCCCTCACCCCGCTTAGGGCTCGGATTTTTCAACGGGTGGCGCTCAGTTCGTGAGAGCCAAAAATGGCAATGGAGCCGAACGCCACCCGTTTCCCGTTTCCTCTACCGCCCCGCACTATAGGCGAACAAAAAGCGAAAAGTCAATAGTTTTTTAAATGGCGCCAATGGCTCCGTGAAAAACAGCCGTTTTCCAGAACGAGTCCTCGGGCGAAGTACGGCCACTCGCAGGATTGACACATGAATCGGCGCTGGCTTGAGCGTGGAGAACCAAGATCGTAGCTCCCAAGCCGTGACCAGTGATAATGTGACGTACAGTTGGGTACCGCAAAGCGTTGCTCGTTCATAAGATTGATTCCGAATTTGCCGTTGGGAGGATTGCGAGATGACCCGGTTTATTTTGGGGCTGGGCCTTATTGCGCTTGTAACTTTTTCCACCGCGGAGGCACAAACCAGAACGCAGTTGAGCGACTTCGACGTTTCCGACGGAAAGATTGAGAAAGCCGCAGGGGATCGCCTGATGGTGGGCTCGAAAGAAATGCGCGCAACGTTGAAGAAGATCGGCCCGTCGCAAAAAGTCGCCATCAAATTCATGTACCTTGGCCCTTCGAGCGAGGTGTCGCACCTCGGCAATGGGGAAGTGCGCCACCAATTTGGGATCAAGCTGAAGGCGCAGGACATCTGCAATCTGGTGTACGTGATGTGGAACTTCGACACGCAGAAAATCGCCGTGTCCGTAAAATTGAACCCCGGCCAGCGGACGCATGAAGACTGTTTGGACCGGGGATATATCAATGACATCAAGCCGCGGGTGAACGCGCCACCGCCGGCTGTGAGTGCGGATCAGCCGCATACTCTCTATGCGGAACTAGAAGGGAAAGAACTCACTGTAAAAGCGGACGGCAGAGTTGTTTGGCAGGGAACACTTGTGCCCGTCGTGTTGCAATTCAAGGGTCCGGTCGGAATCCGCAGCGACAACGCTCACGTGGTATTTGATTTTCTTGTGGGCTGAGCTTGAACTGCTTACCTCCAAACGGCGAGGATAGCGCCCATGGCGAGGTAGCTGGCCAGCTGGTATCCCGTGTTGATGGCGAAGAGTTTCATGCTCTGTTTCATGAACAGGACGCCGGTCAGTTGCACCATGGCGACGAAGCCGAGCCACACGTGAAGAGCAACCAGCAAGCCCAATTCCAAGTTTTGCACGTGAAGCCAGTGAAAAAACAACGCCAGGACGAAGGCCGACACCAGACTGGCGATGAAGGAGCCAAAGTAGGCGGGGCCTGCACTCTTCTGCATTTCTTGGACCTTGGCTTTGTCATCTGGGTCATAGCCCATTTCGCGCATCCAGGGTTTCGCGAAAAGTATTGGTGAATACCACAGAAAACCAACAACCATCGTGGAAATCGCGGCGACAAGAACGGCGAGCAAGTTGAGATTGTGCATGTGCACGGAGAGCTCCTTTTTAGTTAACGGCGGGAATAAGGTGGGCCACATCCTATGCCTTGTTTCAGCCGGACGCAAAGAAAGAGGGATGGAAACCATTTGAAAAAAACAGCCGTTTCCGAGAACAAGCCCTCCAAGTGGTGTCTTACGGCAACAATTTGAACCTGGTGGTTTCCTAGGCTAGACTTCGCGGCAATCGCTCTCTGGAGAGGCGGTTTACCATGCGGAACTTTGAGATTTTGTTTTGTTCTCTCATTGCCACTGTGGCCTGCGCTCTGGCACAGCAAAACCCCTCAACCACCGGAAAAAACAGTCAGGCTGCCCTCGAATATATGGGAGCAGCGGGATGGAGGATCACCGACGGCACCAACGTCATCCTCATTGACCCCTATCTTTCTCGCATACTCGGGCCGCCGCCACCGCTGGCACCACCATATTCACGACTGCCGGGAGACACGCGTCCTGTGTACGGATGGAATGACGCGGCCGTACCGGACGTGGCGGCCATTGATGCACGCGTCCCGCGGGCAGACTTCATCCTCGTGACGCACACTCATTACGACCACGTTCTGGATGTTCCTCATATCGCCCTAAAAACGCACTCTTTGGTTATCGGAACCGAGAGCACTGAAAATGTAATGCGAGCCTATAGCGTGCCCGAGGAACAATTGATTACCGTGCGTGGCGGGGAGGATTACGACTTCGGAGCTTTTTCTGTGAGAGTGATTCCCAGCCTTCACAGCCCGCTGGACCATAAGCACTATTTCAGCTCCGAGACGGCTCCGGCGGGCATGAAAGCTCCATTGACGCTGCTGCAAATGCATCCCGAGGGAGGCACGCTTGCCTACTTGATTCGTTTCCACGGGCATAAGATTCTGGCGTTTGGCGGGATGAACTACATCGAACGCGAGATCGAAGGATTAGATCCGGACGTGGTTCTTGTAGGGGCCGCAGCCTCCCGAAAAGAAATTTACGACTATAGTGGCCGTCTCATGCGCGACCTGCATTTTCCGCCGCTAGTGCTACCGACGCATTGGGACAACTTCTTCGCTCCGTATGGAGTTTCTCAGCAGCCTTCCGTGGACGCATTGCAGTCTTTCGTGCAGGAGATTAGAGCGGCTTCGCCGAACACGAAGGTAATCGTGCCGAAGTACTTCGAGCCGATTCCGTTGGAACCCGCAATGAAGTGAGTGCGCGAGCATGAAATAATTTTGGCGCGTATTCGCAGATGGGGTCTATGCCCTTCCGAGACGGAAGGGCATAGACCTTTCATCATTCTTTAGCTTCGGTTGAACCAGCTGCCGCCGGAATGATCTCCGCATCGTCGCCTTCGATCTCCCGAAACTGCTTGGCTGTGACGAAGCCAATAGTTCGGCCCGGTTTCTTGGTCATCAGAACCCAGGCGATTTTCTCCATGTCGACTTTGCTCGGAATTCGCTTGTCGTCATAAGAATTGCATTGGCTCACCGAAAACAGCACGGGCGGATCATATGCGAGCCAACGGCAATGAATCATTTCTTGTGACACACCAAACCCCTTCACGATGTGAGCCCAGCGACATGTCATGCACAAGGATTGAGCTCCTTCCGGAGTTCCATCCTTCACTTTGATCGTAACCATATGTTTTTCTTTTCTAAGAAGCGCTTCAGCGCCTCGGGCAGTGCTCTTTGCGTGCCTGCAAGAATCGCTCAGACACAAAAAGAAGCTGTGACTCGCGCGGGAAAAAAATCGCGCGACAATGCGGCACAAATGGCCACTCAACGCCAAAATGGTCTTTAAAGTAATTGCCGATTGAGCAGGGAACTAACGGAAGCGAGCAGACGACGTCCATTCGCTGCCGAGGTTCAGCCCCGCCGGCAACGCCGCAATACGGCTTGTATGTATTAACCACTGCATGGAACGTAGTCCTCCTTAGGACACCTTACAAAATGCCACAAAATTCGCGCGATGAAAACAAGAAAACATCGAATGGTCGCCAGGAAGGGTTAAACGGTAGAATTTCGTCAGCGAACGGTTTCCACCACGTTCGTCCACCTCTTAATTCTTGACTTAATTCTTGACACACTCCGCCATCAGAGATACATCTCTCACCCCATGAACACCTCTTTCGTTCTCTTTCTCACTTTCGCCATCGGCATCGTGTCTGGGATGCGCTCCTTAACTGCGCCCGCGGTCGCGGCGTGGGCCGCGCATCGCAACTGGCTCAACCTTGCCGGCACGCGGCTTGCGTTCACGGGATCGACAGCGGCTGTCGCCATCTTCACCGTGCTCGCCATCGTCGAGCTGATTGCGGACAAGCTGCCTTCAACGCCTAGTCGTACTGCGTCCGTGGGTCTGATCGCGCGATTTTTCTGCGGCGCTCTATCCGGTGCTTGCGTCGGCGTATCGACTGGACAAACTCCTATATACGGCGCCATTCTCGGTGCTGCCGGAGGGATTGCAGGAGCCTTCGCGGGCTATCGATGGCGCACCGGCCTCGTGAAGGCGCTCAAAGTCCCCGATTTTGTCATCGCTCTTGTTGAGGATGCTATCGCCATCGGCGCCGGTCTGCTCATCGTTTCCCGGCATTAATTCTTGAGGCCGTTCGCAAAATCGCTCGCGTGCGGCCGCGCCGTTGCCTCACCGGCGCCCATTTTTCATTTGCTTCGACTGCGCATTTCCGCGACTATTTCTCCGCCCCGGGCACGCCGGACGCCTCCATGGACTTGAATCTCTTTTTCGCGCTGCTCGGCGGGTTGCTTGTTCTCGCCTTCGTCGCCAACCGACTGGTGCGCTTCACCGGAGTTCCCGACGTCATCATCCTGATGGCCACGGGAGTGCTCATCGGGCCCGCGCTGCATTGGGTCAACCCCGAGCTTTTCCGCGGCGCCACGCACGGCTTTGGCTCGCTCGCGCTCATTCTTATACTTTTCGAAGGCGGCCTCGAACTCAAGTTCCGCGAAATTCTCAGCCATTTCGCGGGCGGTTTCTTTCTTTCCGTTTTCTGCTTCACGCTTAGCGCGGCGAGTGTCGCGCTCGTCTGCCGCCACGCGCTCCATTTCGCTTGGATTCCCGCGCTCCTTGCGGGAGCCGCGCTCGGTTGCATCGGCAGCTCGATTCTTCTTCCGGTTCTCCAGCAAGTGAATCTGCGGCGCGAGGTGAAAGTCACGCTGCTTGTCGAGGCCACGTTCGGCGACGCCCTCGCCGTCCTGGCCGTCGCGACTCTTCTCGAGATCGCCGCCGGCGGCAGCGCCTCTCCAAGACTCGTCACTTGGAGTCTTTTTTCGAGCATCATCCTTGCCGTTGTATTAGGGGCTCTCATTGGCGCTCTGTGGTCCTATCTCCTGCCTCTTCTCACCGAGCAGCGCTTCTGGCACGTTCTGACCTTTGCCGTGGTTTTGCTCATCTATTCCGGCGTCCACGCTCTGCATGGCAATGAACTCGTCGCTGTCCTGGTCTTTGGACTAACGCTCTCGAATTATCCGGCAGCGCAACAATACTTCCAACTCGGCGATGACACCGAACTTGCCGATTGGTTTTCCGAGACGCCCGTCAAACAAGAGCATGGCCGCTTGCGCGCGCAGCATCACGGCCAGATGCTCACGTTTCATGGTGAGCTGGCTTTCCTGATTCGAACGTTTTTCTTTGTCTTGCTCGGCGCGCTTGTGGAATTCGAAGGCTTGCGCAAGCACGCCGTCCTCGCTTTGGAGTGTTTTGGAGCGCTTTTGATCGCGCGCTGGCTCTCCGTCCAATCCGGCCGCTTCGCCTGGCGCGCGTTCACGTCTCGCGAGCGCGAACTCATGATCTGGTTTCTGCCGCGCGGCCTCATCACCGCCGTCCTCGGCATACGAATTGTGGAAGCTCGCGGCGTCGACTTCGAGTTTCTTCCGTCGCTTGCTTTTGCCGTCATCCTGATCACCAATCTTGCGCTGCTCATCGGCACGCTGCGCGCCCGGCAGCTTTTCCCAGAGCCTCTTCCAGCGCCGCCTGAACCCGCTGGCCCGCAGAGCACTGCCTAAGACGCGTTCCCTTGTGCGTGGCTGTTCTAACGACGCGACAGTTTCCTCTCTGACCGAAATTATCGCTATCCTTCTTCGTGTATCCAATTGTCGACAAACGTAAAGTCTCAAAAGGCGGAGGACCATCCATGAGCGGACCCGACCACTATCAGGCCATCGTCATCGGTTCTGGCCAAGCGGGGACGCCGCTTTGCCAGGCATTGGCCAAAGCCGGCTTGCGCACTGCTCTTGTGGAACGCGCGCACGTCGGCGGCACTTGCGTCAACGAGGGCTGCAGTCCCACCAAGACGATGGTCGCAAGCGGCCGCGTCGCTTACCTGGCGCGTCGCGGGACGGATTACGGCGTTCACACTGGCAATATCACCATCGACCTGGGCCGGGTTCGCCAGCGCAAACGCGACATCGTCACGAGCTTCCGCAACGGCAGCCAGTCGCGGATTGAAAAAACGCCCAATCTCGATCTTCTCTTCGGCGAAGCCAGCTTCACCGGCCCGCGCTCAATTCAAGTCCGTCTCAACGACGATTCCAAGCGCACTCTAACCGCCGATCAATTTTTCATCAATGCGGGTTGCCGCGCATCTGTGCCGTCGCTCGAAGGCCTGCAAAGTGTGCCCTATCTCGACAGCACTTCCATCATGGAACTCGATGCCGTTCCCGAACATCTCCTCGTCATAGGCGGCGGCTATGTCGGCCTCGAATTCGGCCAGCTCTTTCGACGCTTTGGCAGCCGGGTGACTGTCGTCCAACAAGGTCCGCAGTTGCTCCGCGGTGAAGACGCCGACGTCGCCGCCGAAGTTCTGGCCATCCTGCAGCAGGATGGCATCGAGGTTTTGCTCAACGCCAGGGTGCAGCGCGTCGCAAAGGAAGGCCCGCAAATCAAACTTGCCGTCGCCACAGCCGGCGAAAGCAGAACCATCAGCGGCTCGCAGTTGCTGGTCGCCACTGGCCGCGTGCCCAACTCAGACACGCTCAACATTGCCGCCGCTGGCATCGCCGCGGATAAGCGCGGTTTTATTCAAGTCAACGCAAAACTCGAAACTAATGTGGCTGGAATTTACGCGCTTGGCGACATCAAGGGCGGACCCGCGTTCACGCACATTTCCTATGATGACTTCCGTATCATCCGCACGAATCTTATCGAAAAGGGAAGCGCCAGCATCGAGGGCCGCCTCGTTCCCTATACCGTTTTCATCGATCCACAGCTCGGTCGTGTGGGACTGTCCGAGGAGGAGGCGCGCGCGCAAAATCGCAAGATACGCGTCGCCAAAATGCCTATGTCTCACATCGCCCGCGCGTTGGAAGTCGACGAAACCCGTGGCTTCGTGAAGGCCATCGTTGATGCCGGCACAAATCAAATCCTTGGCGCAACTGTTCTCGGTCTCGAAGGAGGTGAAGTGATGTCCATGATTCAATTAGCCATGATGGGCAAGCTGCCTTACACCGTTCTTTACAACGCGGTTTTTGCTCACCCTAATCTTTCCGAAGCCCTCAACAATCTTTTTATCGAATCCAACTTCGCTTCCTGACGCCACGTGCCTTGCGCGGCCACGCGCGTCATGAGCAGCGGTACAGTGATGTCCCGCCCGCCACGCTTCTAGCCAGCGCCTCGTTCCAATTCCTTGCGGTTCCACTTCCCAAGGTCCGCTCCCGCGTCATACGTGCTCTGCAAAAATGCCAGCAACGCCTCTCTGGGCGAAGCAGCTCGCCGCACCTCGTCGTACATCAAAATGAATTCCTTTAGCTGCGGATGATAGAACGCCTCGGCGGGGCGCACAGAATGTTGCGCAAACCCCGCCGGCTCCGGCGCGGCATAAGCGTAAAACGCGGCTCCCTTGATATCGCCGCCTCCCGGCCAAAATCCCGCGCTGATCACTTCGTGCGAGTATGCTTCCCGTGTGATTGAATCGGCTCCCTCACGCTTAGGAGCGCGTCGGCCAGAAAAACGCGTCGTCGCCAGATCGAAGCTGCCCCAGAAAAAATGCACCGGGCTCGCCTTTCCGATGAACCCGGCGCGGAACTCGTCGAAGACCTCGTCACAGCAAACGAGAATCCACCAGAAGCGATTCGCGTATTCGGGGTCGTAAGAAGCGTGCTTCGTGTCTTGATCGAAGGGAATCGGGTTGGGAATTTCGACTGGCATTTTCCAAATCTTCACGGAAATCCCAAGCGAAGCCAACGCTCCCATGAACTCGCGGTAAAAATCGGCCACGGACCGCGGTGCCAAAGCCATCGTAAGAATCGCATCGTTGCTGGTGCGGATTACGAGCTTGTGATGGAGGAAATCGAACTGGATCTCGAAATTTCCCCTGGCGTAGGGAATGGCCGACGTGGTCAATCCCAATGCATTCACGTAGAGCGGCACTCCCCACCAGTGATTGATATTCGGGCTCAGCGCCAGCCGCACTTTACCCACGATTTGCGTCCACATGTGAAGGGTGGCGTAGGTGTCTTGCCAGGCTTCCAGAGGAAGTTCCGGCCAGAGCTCCTGCTCGGTACGAGCACTACTTGCGTTCATGGTTCCTCCGCAGTGAGCAAACGGACGCAAAGCAAGCCGACAAAATTCGGGGCATTCCGTCAACGGAGATTATATGCCCCGAATCGCGTGCGTAGATTGAGCATAGGAAAATTCTCTCACACGCCCAAGCCGGTATCCCCCGTGAATTGCTTTGCATTGCGCGAAATACCGGCATAAACTCGGCTCACAACTTCCCCCGGGCTCCGTTGTCATTATGAGAGCCAAGCATAAACCGGGATCCGCCAAGATTCACCCAGAGCGCTGGAGTGACCTCTACAGTGCTGCATTTCGCGAAAGTGGCGACAACACTATTCGACAACTCAAGGCCTCGGTGGCGATAACCGCCTGCATCCGCCGTCTATTGGAGATTTCCCAGGAATCGTCTTCAGAGCGCGAACAAATCTCCATTGCACTCGAAGACCTGAGAATATTGGCGAATCTAAGCAGAAAATACGGCGGAATCGGGTGACAAGCGAAGTCATGGAAAGCCGGATTTTCGATTGATGCAAACGCCGGTGCTTATTCGTGCAGCACCACGCTCAAGAGGGAAGTGTTGATCTGCAGACCGCCGTTGTACTTGATGAAGCCCAATTTCCTGAACTTGTTCATGAAGAAATTGACCCGCGAGCGCGTTGTGCCAACCATCTCTGCCAGCGTTTCTTGCGACATCTTCGGGAGAACACCGTGGGGTTGGTCTTCTTTGCCATAACGCGCAAGCAAGAGAAGGGTGCGAGCGAGCCGCTTCTCGCTCGAATTGAACAGCTGATCGATCAAGTCCTCCTCGATTCGAATGTTCCGTGCCAGCATGAAACGGATGAACCGGTCGGAGAGGTCATGCTCCTCGTGGAGCAGCTTCAACATTTCGCTTTTCTCGATGATGAGCACAGTGCTGGGTGTAATCGCGGTAGCCGTCCCGATGCGAACGGACTGACCCGCCATACAGCCTTCACCAAAGAAGTCGCCCGGTCCCAGAATCGCCACGACCGCCTCTTTGCCGACTTCATTGACGACGGTCAGCTTTACACCGCCGCTTTGTAAATAAATTATGCTCTCGGCAGCGGCACCTTGAGCGTAAATGAGCTCCGCTCGCTTAAACTCCTTAACTTTTCTCGCCACACCGGCTGAATCGAGAAAAGCTTGTGCGTCGAAGGCGTGCTTCACCCTCAGTTTTGAATTGGATTTGCTCTTCCGGGAAGTTGTGGATGCCCGCATAGAGACACCACCTGCAAATATTTAGCGCAATCATCGAGTTCTAGTCAAGAAGTTTTTTGACTGGATTGCTACCGCTCAGGCTGGAACCGGTTGCTTCGCCAATTGCGTCACCAACGGAATGTCGCTACTTCTTTGAGAGTTCGCCCTTGAAACGGTTTTCAACTTCTTCCCGGCTCATCGGGTTTCTTGCTTTGGCCAATACGATCGAATAGACCACTTCACTGCCTGCAATCTGCGCGGTGATGAACGCCCCGTCTTCCGGCAGTTCTTGGTAGATGAATTTCACTTTTCTGCCGTCCGCAAGCGTTTTGATCCAGTCTTCGTCAGGCATTGTCATACCTCCTCAGACGAGGCCCGCGTGTGCCGCATCCGCGCGCAACTGAAGGTTCTTCGAATTCAAGCTACTCTAGTCTGGTCCGGCTCTCTTACGCCGCGCCAGCTAGCGCTCCTTTTTGGATTTGGCGATGGACGGGTTGGGCTCGGCGGCGACGGTAACGTCAATGCGGGGACCTCTTTTGAGCTTCACCTCATCGCCATGCTCGTCGGTTAACGAATTTTCAATGCGAATGTTTCGATGCCCGCGGGCGGCCTTATCAACACTGATCTGCGCCTCGTCCGGTTGTCTCCGGATGCGAGAGGGAACTATTTTGTCGACTGTTCCAGGCAGGGTAGTGTTTGGGGATACTGGAATTCGCCCTCTATCCAGACTCCGTTCCATTATTCTTGCAGACTTCGCCATGCGCGGCCTGGCCATTTCCTTCTTGACGCTGGCGCGCGTCGCATCGCCAGCTTCTCTACTGGTTTTCTTAGCTTTCTTATGCAGCATGCACCCATCCTCGCATCCGGATGGGAGCTATTCAGCCCCATTTCGCACACCTTCAGAGAGTTTCCGGCAGGTTTGTTTCGATCAGCCTAAACGCCGTCTCCGCGAGCGCCTTACGAAGGAATAGACGATCGTCGCCGTGCTCCTGATATTGCTTTGGCCGCGAAGCGTGAGTGTCGGGTCGAAATACGAGGTTCTCATATAGTCTGCATCGGTACGAATGGTTATCGCATCGGTTATTCGATACTCGACTCCCCCGCCAACAGCCCAAGCCATGCTGTACGCCCATCCCCCGAGAAGGTAGGAGCCCCGCCCAAGCGGTACAGGGCCACTGATCCTGCCACCCCCCGCCAGCACTTGCACGTAGGTTTCAAAATTACGATGAATCATTGGATGGAACACGGGACCTGCAAGGTAGCTCAGCACTTCATTGTGCCGGCCCGTGCCGCCTACGGGGGCGGACCGCGCATACCCTAAATCAATTTTTAATTCGGCCCGGGAATAACCGAAGGCGATGCTGGCATCCCCGCCCATTAGACCCACCGGGCTGGAAATATTCTGTCCTTGGCGCACATAGGAATATCCCAGACCTAAGTCAATCGTCTTGCCGTTAGCGGGCGCCACAGGCGCTTGCGCTGAAGCATGAGCAGAGAACATCAGGCAACACACTAATGCGGCAAAGATTGTTCTCATAGAAGATAGCACCGGAGTTCAGTGCAGTCGGAGGGGGATACGCACGAACATTTTTGCCAGACGGATTCAAAGATTCCTTAATCTCGACCAACTTGGAATAGAAGACTGCTTCCCAAAGTCAAGTTAAGGAGGACGGCGAGGCGAGGGATACCGCCCGGCCCAGCCCTGCTTTCCGGCTAATATCACTCTGCCTCGCCGTACCGAAAGGTACTCTATGTGTTCATAAATGTACCTGCTGTTCAATTTTATACAGTTCTGAGGAA
>Ga0308309_10002235_pt1 | contig 11534 bp, 9 predicted proteins | sample HubBroMetageWFT5_FD_192491 | JGI IMG/M metagenome (GOLD analysis project Ga0308309, IMG submission 192491) | Warmed and freeze-thawed soil microbial communities from the Hubbard Brook experimental Forest, New Hampshire - Hubbard Brook CCASE Soil... | ecosystem: Environmental > Terrestrial > Soil... | reverse complement strand
CTGGGGGGGGCGGTAGTGTACGATCCCCGATGGCGGTTGCGACGGAGATCCCTCGCGCCACTGTTGAAAGCGCGGGGCTTCGGGATGACGCCCTAGAGCAGTGACTGCTTCGAGTCCGACACGCGCTTCGCGTAGCGCGCGTCTCCGCTCAGGATGACAACTTGGTTGTAACCCGGATATTCTTCTGACCTATGTCTACGCTGGTGGAATGCGTTCCTAATTTTTCCGAAGGGCGCGACAAAGGTAAAGTTGACGCTATTGTTGACGCCATGAAGGTGGATGGCGTCTACCTGTTGGATCGCGAGATGGACGCTGACCACAACCGGTGTGTGATTACGCTGGTGGGCGGGCGGGAGGCGATTCAGGAGGCGGCGATTCGCGGCGTTGGGAAGGCTGCGGGATTGATTGATCTGAATGTTCATAAGGGGGCGCATCCGCGGATGGGGGCGGCGGATGTGGTGCCGTTTATTCCGATTGATGGCGTGACCATTGAAGATTGCGTGGCGATGGCGCGGCACGTTGGGGAAGAGATCTGGAAACGGTTTCAGATTCCGGTTTATCTGTATGAAGCGGCGGCGGCTACGCCGGAGCGGCAGAATCTCGAGAACATCCGGCGCGGACAGTTCGAGGGCATACGGGCGGAGATCGCTACGAATGCGGCGCGGAAGCCGGATTTCGGCGAGGCGCGGGTGCATCCGACCGCGGGCGCGACGGTGGTGGGGGCGCGGAAGTTTCTGATCGCTTATAACGTGTTCCTGAATACTCCTGACGTTGAGATTGCGAAGAAGACCGCGAAGGCGGTGCGGTTTTCGAGCGGCGGGATGCGGTTCGTGAAGGGTGCGGGGTTTCTGGTGCGGGGGCTGGCGCAGGTTTCGATGAACCTGACGGATTTTGAGCAGACGCCGGTGCATCGTGTATTTGAGATGGTGAAGCGGGAAGCGGCGCGGTATGGCGTGACCCCCGTGTCGAGCGAGATCGTGGGACTGATTCCGAAGAAGGCGCTGGAACAGGCGGCGGAGTGGTTTCTGCAGGTGGAGAATTTTGATTCGTCTTTAATTTTGGAGAATCGTCTGGCGGCCGTAATGAGTGGGAAGGCGGCGGTGGGTGGACTGCGGGCTGGGATTGAGCCGTTTATCGAGCAACTGGCCGCGCCTACGGCTACCCCGGGCGGTGGCAGCGCGGCGGCTGCGGCGGGAGCGATGGCGGCGGGATTGGCGGTGATGGTGGCGTCGATGTCGCGAGGGAAAAAAGCATACCTGCAGTATGAAAAAGAGTTGAGCGCGGCGATTGCGCGGTTGGAGCCGTTGCGTGAGGAGTTGAAGTCTGCGATCGATGCTGACGCGGAATCCTATGATGCTGTGATGAAGGCGTACAAGCAAGCCAAGGCCGAGCCTGCCGTGGGCGAAGCGGTGATCGATGCGAGTCTGAAGCTGGCTACGGGCGTCCCGCTGAGTGTGGCGGAGAAGTCGCGTGAAGTGGCACAGCTCACGGAGAGCCTGTTGGCCATCAGCAACCCCAACATGAAGTCGGATTTGGTTACTGCCCAGGCGCTGGCCGGCGCGGCGATTACCGGGGCGCTGGCTAATGTGGAGATCAATCTGGCATCGATGAAGGATCAGGTTTTTGCGGCGGGAGTGCGGAAAAGGGCAGACATCGTCAAGGGATGATCCAGGAATGCATAACGACGTTGCCAGCAACGTTTGGGGCAAGAGACGGCAACTAAGGAACCGGCGAGCTAAACATCTTTTACTACTGCTGGTGCTTGCGTAAATACCCGAATACCTCAAATAATTCAGCGCTGACCGAGTGGAAAGGGTCGGCGTCGGGTTCAAGCCCGAAGGGTCCGCAGGACTGTGTTGTCTTCCGCTGAGAGGACGTCGCGCCATGAATCGTCTCGCTCTAGTGTCAATCTCGATCGCGCTGCTGGGTGTTGCAGGATTTCTCCTTAGCCTGAACGGCTGCGGCGGCGGTGGTAGGGGCGGAGGGATTACGCCGCCGCCAAACTATAAGTTGCCGCACGTCGTGATCATCTTTCAGGAGAATCGCACGCCCGACAACCTGTTTCAGGGGCTGTGCCTTCCGCCAAACGGGAACAGGAGTGCCTGCAACAGCACCAGCCCAACCGCCTCGCAGTACGACATCGCCAGCAGCGGGGTGGATTCGAAGGGCGCGACCGTCCCGCTCAGCGCTATCGACCTGGGTACGGTCGGCGTTAACCCGGATAACTACGATCTGGACCACAGCCACAGCTCTTTCGTAGAGATGTGCGACCTGAATCCTTCCGCCGGAATATGCACGATGGACGGCGCCGACCTCATCCCCACCGCGTGTGCCGGGGGATCTCTCGGTTGCGCGCCTCCATTCCCCGACCCGCAATTCATGTATGTGAATCCGGCGGACGTTCAGCCCTACCTCACCATGGCCGAACAGTACACATTTGCGGATCGGATGTTCCAGACGAACCAGGGGCCAAGTTTTCCGGCTCATCAATTCATCCTTGGAGGGACTTCGGCGCCTACAGCAACCAGCAATTTGTTTGCGGCAGAGAATGGAAGTCACAATGACGGTTGCGCCTCTCCAGCCACCTCGACAGTCAGGCTAATAGACGCCATGGGTAGCGAGACCAGCAACCCGCCGATCTACCCGTGCTTCGAGCATGCGACGCTGACTGACTTGCTCGACACCGCGGGCATTTCATGGCGTTACTACGCGCCGTCGGCTGGATCCATCTGGACCGCGCCGGACGCGATTCAGCACATGTGCGGGCCTAACGCCACTCCGCCCAATGGTACCGCCTGCGTGGGAGCGGATTGGACCGGTGCGGCACCCAAGGTTGTCGTCGGCCAAACGCAGAAGGATCCTCAGGTGCTCGCCGACATGGCCAGCGGCCAACTTCCGCAAGTGACCTGGGTGATTCCGGACGGGCAGGATTCCGATCACGCGTCGCTGAACGATGGGTGCGGTCCGTCGTGGGTAACTTCGATTGTGAACGCCATCGGCAACAGCCAGTATTGGCCAAACACCACCATCATCATCGCCTGGGACGACTGGGGAGGCTGGTACGATCACGTCCCGCCGCCGCAATTGTTGTCGGACTGCGCGCAGTGGGGTTGCGGATATGTGTATGGGTTCCGGGTGCCGATGCTTGTGATTTCGCCATACGCAAAGCCGGCCTACATCTCGCACGTTAGCCATGACTTTGGAAGCATTTTGAAGTTTATCGAAGCGAAGTTTCATCTGCCGTCGCTCGGTTATGCGGACGCGCACGCCCTCGACGATCTCTCTGACATCTTCAATTCCGGCCAGACCCCGAATGTGTTTCAAGCCATCACGCCGCCGCCGAACGATGCCAGCTGCAAGGCGGATACGAGTCCGCCTACTGATCCCGATGATGATTGACGGGGCGCAATGAAAAAACCTGGAGAAGTAGAGTCAGGTGTTCACCTCGGTGGCCAAAGCCACTCGATTCCAGGGGCAAGTATGGCACGACCGAAGTCGTGCCCTCCCGGGTCTAGTCTCCCGCGCTGATAGCCGGCGCTGGCTCCGGTCTGGTTCGTGAATCCCACCAGGCTTCGAACCCTTGCCTGACGAGTTTGAAGATAGTGTTGCGGTTTTCTGAAATTACCTTCCACCAGGCGAAGCGGCCGAGCATGGGGAAGTAGATTCCACGGAAGCAGAGGCGCGCGATCAAGATGTTGACGCGACAGCCGAATGGTTGGTCGTCGAGCGAGTCCACTGCTTGAGCGATGGCTTGGGGGCCGTAGGCCTGGGACCACCCGTAGTTCACTTCAGCGTGGGCTTCCTTGATGCTCATCTTCAGCGGCGTGTGGGCCATGGCGAAGGGGATAAACTCCTGCCAATGTTTTGGACGAGTCAGGCGGCCCGCGGCTTCCAGACGCTTGAGCAGGGGGGTACCGGGCAAAGGGGTGAGCAAACCGAAAATGGGGAGTCCGGGCGGCCAGGTGCGGACCTGCTCGAGGGTGCGTTCGGCTGCGCCCACGGTGTCGTTATCCATGCCGAAGATGAACGATGTGATGGCATAGACGTTGCGCCGCGCCAGGCGCTCGAGCACGGCGGCGTATTCTTCCGGCTTGTTGAAGCCTTTGTTGACGTCCTTCAGGTTGGCGGGATCAATCGACTCCATGCCGATGAAGACCCACTTTCCGCCGGAAGCAGAGATAAGATCCACGAGTTCCTGGTCGCGCAGGAGATTGGCGCTGATCTGGGCCACCCAATTGACTTGTGCCCCAGCGGCGATAATGTCTCGGAGCAGGGACTTGGTGCGCTTGAGGTTGATGGCGAAATTGTCGTCGATGAAAAAGACGGCGATCTGTCCGCGTTCTTTCTTGGCTCGCGCCTTGAGCAGCAGAAGCTCGTTGACGACGCTTTCGTTGGTGCGGAAGCGGATGGAGTCGCCGAAGAATCCGGTCACGGTGCAGAACTCACAACCGTAGGGACAGCCTCGTCCGGACTCGACGGGAACGATGCGAAAGCTTCCCCAGCCCTCGCCGTGCTTTTGCAGCAATTTCTTGGCCCACGGGGGAACAAGATTGAATTGATGAAGATCAATGGTGTCCCAGGGAATGACGGGATACGGCTTGAGAGAGGGCTTGAGTTCTTTGCCGGCGGCATCGAGCGGGGCGTAAACATCTTTGAGTTGGCCGCGGGCGGCGTCTTCCACGATGCGCGGCCAGGTGTCATCGGCTTCGCCGAGAGCGACGGCATCGGCGTGGCGGAGACCGCCGTCGCGGCCCAGGGCTTCGTCGGCCATTTCCGTGACGTGAGGCCCGCCCATCACCACGGGAACGCCGGCGGCGCGCACGGCATCGGCCATGCGATAGGCCTTGGCGATCATGCGGGTCATGGCGCCGATGCCGACTAGATCAATTTTTTGTTCGAGAACGTAGCTGGCGATTCCGGCTTCGTCCATGGGTTGAGCGTTGCCGTCGATGAGCACAACTTCGTGGCCGGGAGGGGTTAGAGACTGTAGCAGGAACATCCAAAGGTGAGGCATAAAATTACGCGTGACCCCGTTATCGGGGTTGTACAAGAGGATTTTCAATATTTCCCTGATTTCTCGGCGCCGGGAGGGCTAGCGTCTATGTGCGGTAGCGTACAGTTAGGAAGATATTACACCATTTGCTCTGGCTCGGTAAGGTAATCGATGGCGGACGGAGGGGCTGTCCCCAAAGTGGTCATAGGCCTAGCACCTTTGACCGTCCAGGAAACTCGTCCCTGGCTTAAAATAGAGTGACTGCGTTAGCGGGAAGGTCGAAATTGGCATCTAATTCGCAAGGCGCAGGAAGAATTCCGTTCATTGGTTTAGGAAAACATTTAGAAGGATTGAGGCGGTCATGAAAACTTTGAAGGCTTGTCTAAGCGCGGTCGTGGTGGTGGCTCTTTCCGCCGGCGTGTCGAATGCGATGCCGTTGAATTCGTCGACGCGGGCGGTGGTGCCTGCTGATCTGCAGCAGTTGATTTCGGTGGACTACCGGGCGCTGAGAGACTCGTCGACGGCGACCGCCTTGAAGACTCAGATCATGGATTCACAGGACAGCGTGAAGCAGGCTGAGGCCGCGCTGAAAGGTGTTGGGATCAATCCTGATAAGGATATTGACACGCTGACCCTGCCCTCGTTTCGCACTGCGAAGCAGGGGGTGAGGACAATCTTTGTTGCCAGTGGGCCCTTCAACATGAAGGCTGTGCTCAAGAAGTTGACGGTGCAGAAGATCAAGGGCACGAAGTATCACACCTCGACTCTTTACCCCATGGATGGCGGTTTCGTGATGACATTTCTCGACGATAGCACGCTGCTGTTTGGGGAGCCCTCGGCAGTGAAACTGGGTCTGGACACGCGCGACGGAGAGATCTTGAACATAGATACGAACTCCACCATGGCTGACATGATGTCGGACGTGGATGCAGCTGCTTTCTGGAGCATTCTGGACCAGCAGGGTTCGCAGAATATGATGCGATCGGCGCTGGGCGACGCGGCCAAGATCGCCGATTACGAGACGGTCAAGAAGCGAGTGCTGGGTTCGTACTACACGATGGATTTTACCAGCGGAGTGAATTTCGATCTGACGGTTGTCACCTCAGACTCGATTACTGCGGGAACGCTGGCCATGATGATGAAGGCCGTCATCATGTACAAGAAAAGCAGCGCATCGCCGGTTGAGAAGGCGGCCATGGACCTGGCCACGGCTGATTCCGACGGGACAAAGTTTATGGTGCACTTCAAAGACAGCGACGCGCAGTTTCAATCACTGATGCATTCGCCGTTGTTTGCGGCGATTTCGCACTAAGCGCGAGTCCCTGAGGGGCTAAAGCCCGCATCTTTCGGGGTTCTGGGCGGCACGAGTGAACTCGTGCCCTTCCCGAATCATTTCATCCAGCACGCTCTTATCCGACATACTCAGAGACTACTAGGGTTTCCTTGCGGCGCGTCTTTCGCGGGCCCAGCCTTCCTTTACAACCTGTTGGGCGCGACCGACCGCCAGAGCGTCTTCGGGAACGTTGCTGGTGATGCACGAGGCTGCACCGACATATGCGCCTTTGCCTACGCGCACGGGCGCAACCAGGGTGCTGTCGCTGCCGATGAAGGCTCCGTCGCCGATGATTGTGGTGTTCTTGTTGACTCCGTCGTAGTTGCAGGTGATGGTTCCGGCGCCGATGTTGACGCCGGCTCCGATTTCCGCGTCGCCGAGATACGTCAGGTGGTTCGCTTTTGATCCCTTGCCCAGCTTGATCTTCTTGGTTTCGACAAAATTGCCGACGTGGGCGCCTTCTCCGATTTCGCTGCCGGGACGCAGATGAGAGTAGGGGCCGAGGACGGCACTCGGGCCAATGTGGGCTTCCTCGAGAATGCAGCCGGGGCGAATGAGGACACCGGGGCCGACATCAGAGTTGCGAATTACCGAGAACGAACTGATGTGGCAGGCGGGGCCGATGCGCGAGCGGCCGAGAATTTGCACGGAAGGTTCGATGACCGTGTCGGCGGCGACTTCAACGTCGTCATCGATTACACAGGTCGCGGGGTAGAAGATGGTGACACCTTCGGCCATGAGTTGCTGGCACTTTTGCATGCGGATTTGATGATCGATGGCGGCGAGTTCGGCCAGAGTGTTGGCGCCGAGAACTTCGTTGGGGTTTTCTGTCTTCCAGACTACGACGCGCTGTTTGGAGCGGCGCAGGACTCCGGCCATGTCGGTGAGGTAGTACTCTCCGTGGGGATTCGCAGTGGAGAGTTTCTCGATGTTGGAGAGCAACTGGGGCAGCGCGAAGACGTAGAAGCCGGCGTTGATTTCATGAAGTGCCTTCTGGGCGGGGCTGGCGGATTTTTCTTCGACGATGGCTTCGACCTCGGCGCTGCGGGCGTTCCTGCTGGATCTTTTGCGAACGACGCGTCCGTAGCCGGTCGGGTTGTCCAGATCAGCGCTGAGCAAGGTCATCGCGGCCTGATGGTCGAGGTGGAAATTGAGCAGGCGGGCGATGGTCTGAGGAGTGATCTGCGGGGCGTCGCCCGAGAGAACAATGACGTGGTCGTAAGCGGAAAGCGCGGGCTGCGCGACCATGAGGGCGTGGCCGGTGCCGCGCTGGTCTGCCTGCAGGACGAAATTGACGCCGGTATGGGCGACGACAGAGCGGACGCGTTCGGCTTCGTGACCGATGATGACGAAGATATCCGCGGGCGGTACAACGGTGGTGGCTGCGGCGATAACCCTGGTCAACAACGGCTTGCCGCCGACCTCATGCAGAACTTTAGCAAGCTGCGACTTGAGCCGCGTGCCTTTGCCTGCGGCCATGATGGCGACAACGACGCGGGGCGGAGTAGCCGCATGATCGTGAGCGCCAGAGGAAACTTGGCCGGCAGACCTCTTCGAACTGGGTGATGGTTTCCTGGATTTCTTCATTTGCCTCAATATACCTTGAGCCGGGACTGGACCGAAATCAGTGGCACCTTCCAGATCAAGTGGCTATTTCTTCCGGTGCGGCGTACCATCTCCGGGCATCGATCGTCACGCTATAGTGGAATATTCAAATCGAGGGAAGAAAATGCCTAAGTACGTTATTGAGCGCGACATCCCGGATGTGGGAAATGTGACGCCGGAGCAGGTTGTGGTGATTTCGCAGAAATCGTGCAGCGTGCTGAAGAGCCTGGGGCCGCAGATTCAGTGGCTCGAAAGCTATGTCACGGCGGACAAGATTTATTGCGTGTACATCGCTCCCAATGAAGCGATGGTGCGGGAACATGCCAAGCAGGGTGGTTTTCCGGCGAATCGGGTTTCGGAGGTGAAGCGAATTATCGATCCGACTTCGGCGGAAGCTTGAGTTTGCTGAACGAGACGTTGCGCAATCGCAACGTACCTCAGGCGCTAAACCGCATCCTTGCCTCGGGAACTTAAGGGCACGACTGAATTCGTGCCCTTTCCGAACCGTCCCTTTTCCGAACCGTGCCCTTCCAGGTGTCTTTCCTTAAAGACCGAGTCCCCCATCTACGGCGAGAATCTGTCCGGTGATGAATTGCGGAGCCGTGGCGAAGAACAGAACTGCTGCGGCAATCTCATCTCCCCTGCCGTTGCGCAGCATGGGGGTCTGTTTGGCCATGCGGCGCATGAAGGCGGCGGCCGACTTCTCGCCTAGATCGATCATGCCGGGTGCGACCGCGTTGACGGCGATTTCTGGCGCTAGAGCTTTTGCCATGACCTTGGTGAGCATGTGCAGGGCTGCCTTCGAAGAGCAGTAATGGGCGTGCGTCGGCCAGGGGCGCAGGCCGCCGAGTGATCCCATGTTGATGATTTTGGCCTCAATGGGTTCTGATCGCTTGGATCCGGTTCGCTTTCGGCGCATCCACTGCAGGGCTTCGCGCGAGACCAGGAATGGCCCGCGGGTGTTGGAGGCGAACATGGCATCCCATTGGCGGACGGTGAGGCGTTCGAAATCGGCGGTGGCGTAGTTGGCGGCGTTGTTGACGAGGATGTCGATGCGGCCGAGTTCGCGTCCAGCCTCGTTCATCATGGACTTGACGCTGGCCTCGTCGGTCACGTCGCAGTGCAGCGCGAAGGCGCGCACGCCGAGGCTGGTAAGGTCGACGACCGTGCGCTGGGCCTCGCGGGAGGAGGTGCGAAAAGTGATGGCTACATCGGCGCCGGCCTCGGCGAGAGCGAGGGCGGAAGCGCGTCCGAGACGGAGGGCGGCGCCGGTGATAAGGCAAGTCTTGCCGCGCAGTGGCTTGTCGGGATCGTTATTGTTGCGATCGGGGTGCATGGCGGAATTCTACCTCTTTTCATTTTTATACAATTTCCCAGTGGAATCGGTACCTCGGGAAGGCTACAATCCTGCCGTGCCGGAGTCACGCCAGGTCGTGATTTACTCGCGGAAGGGTTGTCATCTTTGCGAGCTGGTGAAGGAGAGTCTTACGAAACTCTCCCGCCGTGGCGGTTTCACCTGGCAGGAAGTGGATGTGGATAGCGACAACGAACTGCGGCGGCAGTTCAATGACGAAGTTCCGGTTGTGTTCATCGATGGGCGCAAGGCCTTCAAGTACCGCATGGACGAGCGGGAATTTCTGCGGAAGCTGGCCAGCTAGAAGCATCGCCAGCTGGAACGATGTTTCACTCGTAGGCAGGATTGAGACCGAGCCAGCTGTGGGGCGACGATATGATTAACCCGATCAGGCGCTTAAGCCTCGTTGTTCTTGGTTTGTCCCTGTCAATCGTTCCGACGTCAGGGGCCCAGCGCGACGCGGGTACGCCGGGTGACTCTAGCTCCAAAACCATCGAATACAAGCCCGGTCAGGTCTGGGAGACAGGGTTCGCCCCTATCGTCACCATTCTTAAGGTCGAAGAACTTCCGAAGGCCGGCAGGGTGGTTCATGTCAGGGTCGATAATGTTCCGGTTCAGAACTGCGGTGGGTTTCATTTGGCACGGACGATCGAGCACATGGCTTTGGCGGAGAAAGTGATGAGAAAGGGCGCGACCGATCTGATCAAGGAGGACGTCGATTTGCCTGATTCCTATTTCGAGGCATACAGGAAATGGGAAAAGCAAAAGAAACGCGAGGTCATCAAGGAGCCGATGCAAGAGGCAGTCCACCGATCCAGCGAGCCTTTGGGACCGATGATCTGTAACTTCCTTCCGAGTCAGGCGTGATCCTGCGGTTCGTGGCCTTTCCGGGCCTGAGTTCCGGCGCTTTCCGCTACAATCATCCCCGCCATGTTGCGCACTCAGCTTTTCGCTGATCCCCATGATGTTTTTATGCACGACGCGGTCCTGGCGTCGTGCCGCAAGCATGCGCAGAAAACTGCGCTGGTGGATACTTCTTCCGGGCGGCGGCTCAGCTTTGCGGAATATGGAGAGACCGTAGAACGACTGGCGCGCGGACTGGTTGCAGCCGGGTTGAAGCCGGGGGAAGTGGTTGCCATTTTTCTGTGCAATTCGTGGGAGTTCTGTACCGCTTATCATGCGGTGACCTTGGCCGGGGGGATCCCGACGCTGCTGAATCCTTCGTATCGCGAGCGGGAAGTGCGGCATCAGTTGGGGAGTTCGGGCGCGGCTTTCTTGATCACCGACGGGCCGAATGTCGCAGGCATCAATCTTGCGGGGCTGCCGCACTTGCGGCGCGTCTACGCCACGCGAGAGCAGGGAAGTGGAGCCGAGCCGTTTTCCAATCTGCTGAAGGCGGCGAGCGCTGTCGTGCCTGAGCCTGATCAAGGGTCGGAGAAAACTCTGGGTGCGCTGCCTTATTCGAGCGGCACGACAGGCCTGCCGAAGGGTGTGATGCTTTCGCATTACAACCTGATTGCCAACGTCTATCAGTTTCTGGGACCGCACGCGACGCCGTTAAACTCCGAAGACAACATTCTTTGTTTCCTGCCGCTTTATCACATCTATGGTTTGAATGTGATGCTGAACCCGTTGTTGATTCTGGGGGCTACGCTGGTGCTGATGCCGCGCTTCGGGGTGCCGCCGCTCACTCAGTTGCTCACGGACGAGGCGATCACGATGATGCCGCTGGTGCCTCCGGCGATGAATGCGCTGTGCCTGGCTGCGGAGGCGGGACAGTTTCCGAAGGATCACAAACTGAGCTGGGTGAAGTCTGGAGCGGCCCCGCTAGCGCCGGACCTGCCGAGAAGATTTACGGCGCTGACCGGCATTCTGGTGTGTCAAGGATATGGGATGACCGAGGCGTCGCCAGTGACGCACGTGGGTTACCTGGAGCCAGAATTGTATCGGCCGGATTCGATCGGGCATCCGGTGGCGCGGACGGAGTGCCGAGTGATTGGGGCGGAGAATCCGGCTGCTTCGGCGGAGGATGCGGCGGAAGTTACTGTGGGCGAGCCCGGCGAACTGGTGATGCGCGGTCCGCAGTTCATGCTGGGTTACTGGCATGAGCCGGAAGCGACTGCGGCGGCGTTGCGCGATGGATGGTATTGGTCGGGTGACGTCGTGACGCGCGATGCCGAGGGTTTTTACCGGGTGGTCGACCGGCGCAAGGAGATGATCAAGTACAAAGGATTTCCGGTGGCTCCGGC
>Ga0308309_10002234_pt1 | contig 11535 bp, 12 predicted proteins | sample HubBroMetageWFT5_FD_192491 | JGI IMG/M metagenome (GOLD analysis project Ga0308309, IMG submission 192491) | Warmed and freeze-thawed soil microbial communities from the Hubbard Brook experimental Forest, New Hampshire - Hubbard Brook CCASE Soil... | ecosystem: Environmental > Terrestrial >... | reverse complement strand
GCCCTTGCGGACTCATGATCGTCACGTAGTCACCCGGCATCATCTTCCATTCGTCGGCCAGTTGCTTGCCCACGATCAGGGCATCGATGCCTTCCGCGTCCGGCGTGAAATCAAGATTCCCCGCCACAATCTTTTGCAGCGCCTGATCTCCGCGCCGCTCGCGCTCCGGTTCGACTCCTTTGGCAACCACGCCGCGCGCCTCACCGCCGAACGATAACAACACGGTTTCATAAGATGCCGGGGTTACAGAGTGCACTCCGGGAATCGCCGCGAGTTTTGCTGCCAGCGCATCGTAGTCGCGGATCACGGAACCGGGACGCGTCAACGAAACATGCGCAGTGACCTCCAGCAATCGGTCCTGCAGCGTCTCGCGGAATCCGGTGTTCATGGCCAGCGCAATCACCAGCGTAGCCACGCCGGCCGCCACTCCGAGAATCGAAAATAACGTCACCAGCCGCAGTACCGCCGGCCGGTAAGGCGACCGCAAATACCGACGCGCCACGAACCATTCAAATCGCATGAGTGAATCGCATTAGAGAAAGGATACTTTACGCGCCCTCCGCTTCGGTAGCGGAGTCTTGCCGTGGCTCGGGACGCAGCAGCGGGAAGAGAATTACGTCGCGTATGGACTGTGAATCCGTGAGCAGCATCGTCAGTCTGTCGATGCCGATGCCCTCTCCGGCAGTGGGCGGCATGGCGTGGCAAAGCGCGCGGATGTAGTCCATGTCAAGCTGTTTGGGAACTTCTTCCCCGCCCTGCGCGATTTGCGAGAGGAATCGCCGCTCTTGCTCTGCGGGATCATTCAGCTCGGAGAAGCCGTTGGCCACTTCCATTCCCGCCACGTAAATTTCGAATCGCTCCGTCAGGGAAGGATCCTCCGGCTTCTGTTTCGAGAGCGGGGAAATGTCAGTGGGAAAATCGTACAAGATCGTAGGCTGAATCAGTTTGTCTTCCGCCATGGTTTCGAACAGCAAGCCTGTCCATTCGCCGTCCTTCAACACGCCCTTCGAAGCGGCGTAGGGCGCGCCCGCGGTTTTCGCCCAAGCGTTGTAGCGCTCCACAGCTGCGCACGGTCCGCCGGGCGCCGCCAACTCAGCTTCGGTGGGCGCGGCTCCGGCCTCAGCAGGCCAATATTTCAAGATCGCTTGGCGCATCGTGAGCCGCTGCATCTTTGAAAAATCCAGCTTCTGCTCGCCGTATTTCACTAGTGTCGACCCAGTGAGGCTCATGGCCAGCAGGGCGAAGAGCTCCTCGTTCATTTCCATCAAGTCCCGGTAGTTGCTATACGCCTCATAAAATTCGAGCATGGTGAATTCCGGGTTGTGCTGTGTCGAAATGCCTTCGTTGCGAAAGTTGCGGTTGATCTCGTACACGCGGTCAAATCCGCCGACGGTCAGTCTCTTCAGATACAACTCCGGCGCGATGCGCAAGTAAAGATCAATGTCCAGCGTGTTGTGGTGCGTGACGAAAGGCCGCGCCGCTGCTCCTCCCGGGATGGGGTGCATCATCGGCGTTTCAACCTCTATATATCCGCGCGCATCGAAAAACCGCCGCAACTCTTGAATAATCTTCGCCCGAGCAACAAAAACCTGCCGCGATTTGTCGTTGGCAATCAAGTCCAGATAGCGCTGCCGGTAGCGCAGCTCCACGTCTGTCAACCCATGCCACTTCTCCGGAAGAGGCAGCAAGGCATTCGCAAGAAACGTCAGCTCCTCAACCCAGATAGAAAGCTCGTTGGTTTTTGTCCGGAAAAGATGTCCGCGAACCCCGATTAAATCCCCGAGGTCCAGCAAGTGAAACAGCGAGAATGCCTGCTCTCCGACAACATCTTTCTTTACATAGATTTGTATGCGTTTGCCGGAACCTTGCAAATGCGCAAAGCCCGCCTTCCCCATCAGCCGCAGAGAAACCAGCCTTCCCGCCACGCGGACTTCGTGCTTTTCGGCTTCCAACTCTGCGGGCGACTTATCGCCAAACTTATCCACAAGGGCCGCTGGCGTGTCGGTCCACCGAAATTCCCTCGGAAACGCTTCATATCCAAGAGCTTGAATCTGTTCGAGTTTCTTTTGCCGCTGCTCAAACTGGTCGCGAGGCTCAAATTGCAAGGCAGATCCTTTCGGAGTAATCGCAGGCGAGTATAGCGGTCCCTGCATCTTTGGGGCAACAGTCTGCCGCTCCAAGCCTCTTTCGCGCGTAGCACGGCACGACATGGAACGGGCATCGACAAGAACAGCAAGAAAGTCGCTCTCTCGGAATTGGAATTTGTTATACTTCCGGTCCTGTTCCCCCGGGAGACCCCTTGTGAGAGACCGTGTGCGCTCTTCCTCAGCCCGCGGCATGACCGTAAAAGACGACTGGCGAGCGTGGCTATCGGAAGAAAAGGACGTGGTGTTTCGCTCGCATGTCCGTCAACTAGAAATCTCCTACAATATGTTGAGCGTTTCCTTGGATGAGGCGCTCGCGCTGCGTCAAGGGGGACGCTTGGCGAAAGCCAGCCTGGCAGTCTGCGTGACACCCGATCTCTGTAACCGCTTCGCTCACCCCCTGGTCGCGCTTCTTTGGTCGCTCAGCGAGCACGCCAAACATCACGGCACGGTACCCAACGCCGCGCCTCTCGACCCCTCCAATTTCCAGGGTATCCGGGGCCAGCGTGCGGCGCTTTTCAACAGCTTGTTCTGCCGCGTCCTGCTCTCCGAACGCTCTCAGTTTCTTTATAAGATCAGCACTCTCGGCGAGATGGTGGATGATCTCAATAACGATTTTTGCGCCGCCGCCACCGACATTGCCAAGGGCACCTCGGTGGATTTCGATTTGGAATGGCAGGCGGTGGACGCCGCTCACTACGACCTGAATACCTGTCTCCGGGAAGCGATTGTCCTGTTGAAATCCTTTCTCATGGCTCTCCCCGATAACGAGTTGGAAGCGTTCCAAGCGACAGTCTGCACCCAATTGGGTGTCTCTAAGCCCAAAAAACTGACCTTCGCGCAGCGGTTGATCCGCCATAGACGTATGGCGGCAATCGGGGGAGAATAACAAATCCAGCCTGCGAAGGCCGGCCACCTGGCCAAAGAGCCAGGGAATAAGATAGTGTCCCCGCGTGTCTGACTAGGAACAGCCAGTTTTTGCGAGGACAACTCCAGGAGGTATTCGGTGCATCCGAAACGTTGAATGCGCCGCAATTGGACCGTTGGCCCGAAACCGACCAAGCGAGCCCAGTGTGTCGACTGCCCTACCGTCGCCTAATCGGGTGAATGCCACGCAGTCACCTAAGTCGGCGACTGAAGCGGAAGCCATACGTCTGGCCCAGGCCGGGAATGCCGCGGCTTTTGAGCAGTTGTACCAGCTCCACAGCCGCCGCGTTTACGCCTTGTGCTTGCGAATGGTGGGGAACCCGTCCGATGCGGAGGACCTTATGCAGGAAGCATTCCTGCAGCTCTTCCGCAAGATCGGGACCTTCCGTGGCGAGTCGGCTTTTTCCACTTGGCTACACCGGATGACGGTCAACGTAGTCCTGATGCGTTTACGTAAGAAGACGCTCCCTGCGGCTTCTCTAGAAGAAACGACGGAACCCGATGAAGAGACTGGCGGCCCAAGAAAAGACATTGGAGCGCCCGATTTGCGGCTCAGCGGGGCAGTGGACCGCGTCAACCTGGAACGCTCGATCGAGAAGCTTCCTCCGGGGTACCGGACCGTGTTTGTGTTGCATGATGTGCAGGGATTCGAGCACAACGAGATTGCAGGCATCATGGGATGTTCGGTAGGCAATTCGAAGTCGCAGTTGCACAAAGCGAGGACGCGTCTGCGCGAGCTGCTTCAGGAGGATTTGCGCGACCAGGCTCGAGCGGAACGTCACGCTGCAAAAACGCAAACAGGGCTCGGCGATTGAGTTAGAATGCAGCCAACCGTCTGGCCCGGGGAAGCGTCTTATTAGTTAAAGAGCAAGTCGAGCGGGAAGGCTACCCAGGTCCTTAGCTAGCCGCGGAGCGAAGTGCCATGCAGTGCAAAGACGTAGAACTTGTGTTGGAGCAGGAAGGGCTGGAGCCGCTTCCTGAAGAAGCGCGTGTGCACTTGGCCGAGTGCCGCGATTGCCGCAACTACATCGCGGACCTGACCAGCCTCGTGGACGCTGCGAAAAAGTTGCCGCCGGAAATCACTCCGCCGGATCGAGTTTGGATTTCTCTTCGCGCCCAACTGGAAGCAGAAGGCATTATTCGGACTCCGGCGGAAATCGTTCCCATCGAATCGGCATCCTGGTGGCAATCGATCAGCGCCTTTTTCCGCAGCCGCGTGCTCGCCACCTCCACCGTTGGGATTCTTATCGCCGCTGCCGCTGTTTTCCTGATCCGAAGCGAGGGGCCCGTAGGGCCCTTCAAGCCAGTCCCGCCCCCGCACGTCGCCCAGGAAGTTCCGGGAGAGTTTGCGGGCACCGCGCAAGCACTGAATGACCAGGAACCCGTCGCCACCGGCATGATCCTTGCTAGCACATCCCCGGTGGATGCCTCCTTGCGCGACAATCTGAAAAAAGTGAACGAATTTATTGCTGACTGCGAGCATCACCTCAAGGAACAGCCTCAAGACGAACTGACGCGCGAATACTTGTCCGCCGCCTATCAGCAAAAAGCCGAATTACTCTCCGCGATGATTGAACGCGGAAGGAGCATAAACTGACATGTGCCTTCGAATGATGCAGATCACCCCGGGCCAGCCGGGCACTTGGGTAAAGCGAAGCGTTTTCCCGGTTCTTAGCGCGGGGCTCTTACTCTGGAGCGCAGCGCCTGCCCGTGCCGCCGGCACCGGACCGAGCGTCGAAAAGCAATTCAAAATCACGGGGCGGCCCGTGGTCGTGATTCACAACGTGGCCAATGGGCGCATCGAGGTCAAGTCCTGGAAGAATTCTGAAGTGGATGTCGTCGGCACCCAATCTTCCAACAAAATCGGCTTCGAAATTGAGCAAGTGGGAGACCGCATCGACGTCACGGCCACTATCCTGGACACGGCAGCGCAACCTTTGGAGCTCGAAGCCAATTTGCAGCTCACTGTTCCGGAAGAAACCGAACTCCAGCTCAAGACCGAGACCGGGTTGATTTATGTCGAGCAGGTGATGGGCGACATGAAACTCGAGAGCTACGCCGGTGAAGTGCACCTGAAGGAAGTTTCAGGCTACATCATCGTCAAGACCACCAGCGGATCCCTGGTTTGCACGCAATGCGCGGGCAAGCTCGATTTCAGCTCCATCGGCGGAAACGCGCAGATTCTTCAGCCTCAGCTGAACAACGTTAATCTCATGACCACAACGGGAAATATTCTCTTCGATGGAGACTTCGTCCGCACGGGCCTGTATTCCATGAAGAGCGGGAAAGGCCTCGTGGAGGTTCGTTTTTCCAGCACTGATTCTTTTGACCTGAAAGCGCAGACTGCCACGGGCAATGTCGATAATCAAGCGGCCGCGTTTCTCAAGCCCGATTCCCACGGCGTGAAGCACAGCTTTTCCAAATTCACCCATGGACTCTTCGGCACTGTCGGCATGGGCCTCGCGAAAGTCGAACTCTCCTCCTACAGTGGTACAATCCGCATCATGAGGCGCGATTAATTTTTCACGCTTCGGAATAGCGCGGCCGCTGCGGCTGCGCCCTACACAGAACAGTGACTCAACCGCCTCCTTTGCGTGGCCCCTCCGCACGCCCTCAGGTAATCTGCCTTGCCGGTTTTATGGGTTCCGGCAAGACGACCGTCGGTACTCTCCTGGCGCGGCAACTGGCGTGGCGTTTCGTCGACTTGGATGAACGCATCGAGCAGTCCGCTGGCCTTGCCATCCCGCAGATTTTCGAGCGCTTCGGCGAACCGGCGTTTCGCCAGATCGAAGCGGATCAATTGCGCGCCGCTCTCGGCCGTGCTTCCGGACTTAAAGAAGCTACCGTCCTCGCGCTCGGCGGTGGCACTTACGCGCAACCCGGCTGCCCCGAGTTCCTTCGCAATGCGGGGGTGCCAGTCCTGTGGCTCGATTCACCCATCGAGCTTCTTCTCTCTCGTTGCATGACCATGACTGGCCGTCCACTCTTTCGCGATGAGGCTAGCTTTCGCGCGCTTCACGCGCAGCGTCTTCCGTCTTATCAGCTTGCTGACTTTCGAATGGACAGCTCTGGCGATCCCACTCAGGTCGTCGCGGAAATCCTCCGGCGCGGCATTGCCGGGACAGGTAGCAGCGAAGCACATCTCGTCGTCGAAAAACCAAATTCCTGACTGCCCTTCGCTAGAATAGTCATCGAAGATTTATTCTCTACAATCCCTGGAACGCTTGGCAGGCTGCTAAAAAGGAAGATTTCATGGCAAAACTAATTTCCGGGTACTGGCCCAAATCCTCTCTCTCCCTCAGCGCCGCTCTGATCCTTGCTTGCGCCGTCGTAGGCGTTGCCGCTCAAAAAAAGAATGCCGCAGCGCCCGCCGTATCTCTCTTCGCTCAGGACAACGGCAAACTCACCATCAAGCTTGATGGACAAACCGTCGGCCATGAAGAATTCGAAATCACACCGTCCGGGGGCGGCTGGCTGGCCAAAGGCAATGCCGACATCAAGCCGTCGAAAGGCCAGGCCAGCAAAGTCTCCGGCTCGCTCGCTCTTCAGCCCGATGGCGCTCCCATCAGTTACGAGTGGACCTCACAAGCGGAAAAAACCAACAGCGCCCACCTCCTCTTCACCAACGGGCTGGCGAAAATGACCCTGCAAATGCAAGGCGCCCACCCCTTTGATCAGACTTTCACCTTCGACACTCCGGTCATCGCCGTCCTGGACAACAATCTCTACCATCAATACGCCGTCCTTGCCCGCCTCTACAATTGGTCCAAGCGCGGCCCGCAAACTTTCCCCGTGCTCATCCCGCAAGAGCTCATGCCCGGCACTATCACCGCCGAATCCACGGGCACCGCCACCATCGACGGAAAATCCTATGAAGGCTTTCGCGTCAGCACCGCCGACCTCGAAGTCGACCTCTATCTCGATTCGACCCATCGCCTGATGCGCCTCGAGGTCCCCGCCGCCAAAGTCTCCGTCGTCCGCGATTAGTCTCCGAAGCCCGTTGGCGCCGGCCTCGCGTTTACCTTCTGTCGGGGCGGCCCGCGGGAGGTGCGCAAGCGTTTCCCTCGCGCAATTTTGTGCACGCAAACAAAAAAAGAGCGGTGTGACCTCTCACAGTCACACCGCGTCAATTTGTACTCTGCCTTCGAAACGAAATGTTACCGGGCTACCGGCCTCTGAAACACCAGCCCCGTCCCTGGCCTCCGCAGCACATAACCCTGCGGCTGCCCATGGGAATGCGTCATCGCATGCCCATTCGAATGGCCGGCACCGATATGACCGTTGTGCCCGTTCCCGTTGCCATTCGCCGGCGCGGGCTGCGGCATCCGCGCCGGATTACCGATAGGGCGGAGAGTAACCGGTGTTGCATGGACGTGATCGCTGATCGCCTGCAGCCTCTTGAGAATAGACTGCCACTGTTCCCAATCCAATTGGCGCAGGAACGGCCGCAAACCCTGGATGAACGGATCCTCAAGCAATGCTTCGCCATCGGATTCCGGGATAAAGAACCGGTTCAAACCCACATTGAGCGCCTCGGAGATTTTCTCCAGCGTGCCGAGGCTAGGTGTCATCTGGCCGCTCTCGATGCGCGACAAGTAGGAGCGCGATACCTTTGAGCGCGACTGTAGCTGGCTCTGGGTCATCGCGCGCGATTCGCGCAACTGGCGAATACGCTGGCCGATGTTCTCGACCGTCTGCTGGTTGGCGAACTTTTCGGACGTGGGTTCAGCGGCTGCTTCCTCCGGAGGTGCCGGTGGAGGAATCAGGAATTCCAAACGCTGAGGCAAGGCGCGCACACAACGGCGGCAGTTTCCCGTGCGCGTCCGGTATTGGACGAGACCACATGTCTTACAGCGAATGACTTCCCTATCCATTTCGAACGAACTCATGGTTTCTTTTTCTGTTGTTTGTACTGACACCGGTACTCCTCGCTGACTTTGCCCGGCGTGCGGATGTAGGAAGGAACGTCGGAACGTTCTTCTGGGGAAGACAGAAACTGGCGCGTCGGGAGTATCGTGCGAGCGGACGTTTTCTGTCAAGAGTATTTTTGAACTATTTTTGTATATGCAGTTTTTCCCAAGGCGTCTCTACGAGAAATTTTCGCCTGTCCCTTCGGTCAGTTCACAAATTTTTTCCAAGTCACACAAGCAGTTGTGCTCCTAGCCGAGAGCCCCCGTCCAGCTTGGGCCCGATTCGCATTCCCATACTGGCACATCCGATTTTGGTTATGCGCTTCTAAAGCCGCACTACTCCAGCGCTAAACACATCCGCACCGTTGTACGATGTTCCCCGCACACATTCGACGTGGTGACGCATGCCGGAACTCCCCGACATCACCGTTTACATCGAAGCGCTCAAGGCCCGCATCCTCGGACAAACTCTCGAATCCGTGCGCATCGTCAGCCCATTCCTGCTGCGCACCGCAAGCCCGCCCCTCACCGACGCCTCCGGCAAGAAAGTCGTCCAGCTCCGCCGCCTCGGGAAACGCATCTGCATTGGCCTCGAAGACGACCTCTGGCTCGTCCTCCACTTGATGATAGCCGGCCGGCTTCATTGGCGCTCCGTCGCGCCCGGCAATGCCCGCCCCAAAATCTCCCCGCCACGCGGTCTAGCGGCCTTTGACTTCCCTGCTGGCTCTCTTACCTGGACCGAAGCCGGCTCGCAGAAGCGTGCATCTCTCCACGTCGTCAGCGGCGAAGACGGACTTCGCTCCCTCGACCCCGGCGGCCTCGAGGTACTCGACGCCAGTCTCGATCATTTCGCCGCCACGCTCGTCTCGGCCAATCACACTCTCAAACGTGCCCTCACCGATCCACGCCTCTTCAGCGGCATCGGCAACGCCTACTCCGATGAAATTCTCTGGGAAGCCAAACTCTCGCCCCTTGCCCTCACCCAAAAACTCAACGCACCCGAAATCAAACGCCTCTACGAAGCCATCCGCGCCAGCCTCGCCCACTGGACCGATCGCCTCCGCGCCGAAGCCGCCGGCAAATTCCCCGAAAAAGTCACCGCCTTCCGCGAGGGCATGGCCGTCCATGGCCGCTACAAACAACCTTGCCCGCGCTGCGGCACAAAAATTCAACGCATCCGTTACGCCTCCAACGAAACCAATTATTGCCCTACCTGCCAAACCGCCGGCAAACTCCTCGCCGACCGCGCCCTATCCCGCCTCCTCCGCGAAGACTGGCCCCGCTCCCTCGACGAACTCGAACTCCTCACCTCCAAACCCAAATAGTCTTTGAATAGCACTAACTTGAGCCTGTGCAGGTTGCTCTCAGCGCCACAATCTCAAGCAGCGCTCCTTATTTAGCGACGCGCTCTTCTGCCTTACTCTGTCGCATCTGCTAGAATTTTCTATCGCGTTCACCGGGATACTTCACAGGAGAAACCCCATGCCCAGCCCCTCCGAGAACCTTGCTCTAGCCAGGCAATACCTCAAAGCGATCGAATCCGGTTCGATCACCGAACTCACCCAATTCTTCGCGCCGGAAGTTATCGTCGAAATCTTTCCCAGCAAATTCTTTCCAAACGGCAGCCGCGACAACCTCGCAGGCATCCGCGCCGCAGCCGAACGCGGCAAAAAAGTGATGTCCAGTCAGACGTTCGCGGTTAAAAACGCACTCTCCAGCGGCGACCAAGTCGCCCTCGAAATCGATTGGACCGGCACCCTCGCCGTGCCCTTTCAAACCATCCCGGCAGGCGGCCAAATGCGGGCACACTTCGCCGCGTTTCTCCAATTTAAGGACGGCAAAATCATCTCCCAGCGCAACTATGATTGCTACGAGCCGTAATCCTCTTCGCCAAAAAGTTTCTCTTATAAAATGGGCAGCATGAAACCATTCCAAATCAGGGCGGCTCGCCCATCGGACCGCGACAATCTGGCGCGCCTGCGCCACGCGCTTTGGCCGGATTCTTCCGCTACCGACCACGCCAAGGAACTCGACCTTCTTCTCATCGGCAAAGCTCCTGGAATTCTCCCTGCCACTGTCCTCGTCGCCGAAGTCGGCGACTCTGCCTTACTCGGCTTTCTCGAAGCCGGCCTCCGCTCTCACGCCGACGGCTGCGACCCATCCCACCCCGTCGGCTACGTCGAAGGCTGGTACGTCATCGAAACTCACCGCCGCGTCGGCATCGGCGCCGCGCTCCTCTGCGCCGCCGAGGCCTGGGCCCGCGCCCAAGGCTGCACGGAAATGGCTTCTGACACGCAGCTCGATAACGTCCTCTCCCAGCACGCCCACCAAGCTCTCGGTTTCCAAGTCGCCGAACGAAGCATCCTCTACCGCAAGCTCCTTTAAACTTTCTTCCTTCTTCTCAGCGCGCCAATTCCTGCCAACTGCCCGCGCAGCGCCGCCTGTCATTTGCCCTTCGGATCCCAGATAGATCCTGCGCGGCTCTTCCCCGTCGCATGCCAACTCTATTTCCCCGATGGTTTCGCGCCTGCTCCCGCCGCGCTCTTTGCGGGATATGTCGCGTCATACAACTTCACGATTTCTTGGGTGATGTCCGCCGACGCATACATCACGGGCGTGCTTTGCGACGAGTTGTCCAGCACCGCACCGTACCCGTTGCTCGGAGCATACTTTACCAGCACGTCCACCATCTTTCGCCCGATCCGCGAGATTACGTCGCTCTGCGCATCGTTCAAGTCTTCCTGAAATTCGTTTTGTCTGCGCTCCAGTTGACGCGCGAGCCTCTGGCCCTCCAGCGTCAGTCTTTGTTTCTCTTCGTCACTCAGGGTATTCGCTCCCGCGTTTAGCCGCTGCTGCAAATCGTTGATCTTTTTGTTTAGATCCTCCAACTCCTTTCGCCGCGCCATAAATTCTGTCTCCATCTGCGCCGCAGCCTGTTTGCCTTCCGCGGTGTTTGCAATGGCCGCGCGCATGTTGATTGCCGCAACTTTCGCTCCGGCCTCCGCGCCATTCGCCGGTTTGCTCTGCGCCAATAACGCGCTCGTGCACAATCCAAACGCCATCGTCATGGCGCTAGTTCGAATCAATGTCATCCATTTCACGGTCTTTCTCCTTCGTGTCTAATCACGTCAATTTTTTTAGGACTTTTTCAGGCCAAATACACCAGGAACTCAAGGATTTTCCGGCGCGCGCTGCTGCCCGAGCAACCCCGTTACTGCGGTGTCTTGTCCCTGCGTTAGCTGTTGCGATGCCAGCCCCGCCGCCGCGCGTTGCCTGGACTGCGTCATCCAAGCCGTTGTAGTGGCCGGTCTTTAGACCGGCGCGTCTTCTCGTCTATACTCAGTTAATCCGAAGCGCACACGGACCCAGAAGGATCGAGTGAGAAGGACCAGCAGCAGATGAAGATAGTCTCACTCAACGTCGGCCTGCCTCGCGATGTGCTCTGGCACGGAAGAACCGTAACGACTGGCATCTACAAGGAACCCGTCGAGGGCCGCGTCCGTTTGCGAACGCTGAACTTAGACGGCGACCGTCAGGCCGACCTCACCGTGCAC